>Ga0307497_10000387_pt1 | contig 10234 bp, 8 predicted proteins | sample 10_S_MG_FD_201366 | JGI IMG/M metagenome (GOLD analysis project Ga0307497, IMG submission 201366) | Soil microbial communities from Populus trichocarpa stands in riparian zone in the Pacific Northwest, United States - 10_S | ecosystem: Environmental > Terrestrial > Soil > Riparian zone > Trees...
GCTCCGGCGAGACCCAGGTCGAGCAGCTCATCCATAACCCGGCCGGCTATCACCACAACGTGATCCAGCGCCTCTACCTGGAGGTCGTATGAAAGCCCTTCTCGCCTTCGGTGCTGCCGCGCTGCTCGCTTCGGCGACGGGGATCGCCCAGGAATCCAAGGTCCAGCTCAAGGACGGGCCGGGTCGCGACAAGGCGAACGCCTGCCTTGCCTGCCACAGCCTGGACTACATCCAGATGAACTCGCGTTTCCTCGACAGGGCCGGCTGGACTGCGTCGGTCAACAAGATGATCAACGCCTTCGGCGCTCCTGTCCCCAAGGAGGACGTCGAGGCGATCGCGAGCTACCTCGCGCAGAACTACGGCAAGCCGCCGCAATAGCGAGTTCCGCGGTGTAAGCTCTCCCGAGTTCCAACTCCGGGAGAGTCCATGCAGGTCCGCGTCGCCATCCCCGACATGGTGTCGCCTTCCTATTTCCCCGCGATCGCCGCGGTCGAGCTCGGCTTCTTCGCGAAAGAGGGCCTGGACGCGACCATCGAGCTTGTCTTTCCGGTTACGAAGACGTACGAGGAGCTGCGGGACGGGAGGATCGCATTCGTCGGCGGCGCGGCGCACGCAGCGCTCTATGCATTTCCCGACTGGCGCGGCTGCAGGCTGCTGTGCGCGCTATCGCAGAACATGTACTGGTTCCTGGTGGTGCGCAGCGATCTGCGCGTGCCGCGCGGCGACCTGCGCGCGCTCAAGGGCTTGCGCATCGGGGCGGCGCCAGGCCCGGTCGACGGCCTCAAGCGCATGCTCGCCGATTCGGGCATCGACCCGGATCGCGACCTCAGGATCGGCCCCGTGACAGGAAGCTCGGGCAGGTCCTTCGGCATGGCCGCCGCGAAAGCCCTCGAGGAGGGCGCGATCGACGGGTTCTGGGCGAACGGTATGGGCGCGGAGGTCGCCTTGCGCGGCGGCTTCGGGTCGCTGGTGATCGACGCGCGCCGCGGCGACGGACCGGACGGCTCGCAGCACTACACCTTCCCGGCGCTTGTCGCAGCGCAGGACCGCATCGACCGCGAGCCCGCATCGGTCGCGGCGGCGGCGCGAGCCGTCGCCGCCGCCCAAGCGGCGCTCAAGGCGGACGCATCGCTCGCGACACGCGCGGCGCAAAAGCTGTTCCCCTCAGCGGAACTCCGGCTCATCTCCGAGCTCGTGCGCCGCGATTCTCCGTATTACGACCCGCTGATATCGCAGACGAGCGTGCGCGCCATGAATGCCTTCGCGAAAGCGATCGGCCTGCTCACGAGAGTGCCGTCGTACGAGGACATCGTCGCGGCGCCGGGAAGGCGAAATTTTTCAGGAAGGACCATTTACATCCCGGGGGCATTGGGTTGATACTTGCCGGGCGAAAAAAAAGCAAAGAAGGCGCATGCTTTAAGGGAGGAGCGGAACTCGTGCCCGGTCGGCAATGGGATCCCGCATCGAAGGCCAAAGTCGTGCTGGAGGGCCTCAAGGGGAGGTCCGAGTCGGCCATCTGCAAGCGCCACCGCATCAAACCCGCCGAATACCGGCGCTGGCGCAAGCAATTCCTAGCCAATATCGCGCGGCCGCTTGAGCCGCGCCGCTCCCATTCTCCCGGTCGTCTCCCAATCGGAATGTCGCAGAAAGTCTGGGAGGAGAGCGCCAAGGCGCTGCGCGTCGCTCAGGAGCTGATCGAGGCGCTGCCCATCCCGGTGTTCTTCAAGGCGCGCGACGGGAAGCACCTTGGCGCCAACCGCGCCTGGGAGGCGTACTTCGGCGTCAACCGCGAGGCTTTCATCGGCAAGACCGTGCGCGAGCTCTTCGCGGACCAGCCGGAGGTGGCGGCGAGGCACCAGGCCGCGGACGAGGACCTGTGGAACAACCCGGGTACACGCAGCTACGAGCTCGAGGTGCCGGTCAACGACGGAACCTTGCGCCACACGCTCAACTACAAGGCCACCTTCATTGGCGCCGACGGCGAGCTCGCCGGGCTGATCGGGGCGATCATCGACATCACCGACCGCAAGCGCGCCGAGCAGCGCCAGACGATCGAGCACCGGGTGACGCGCCTCCTCTCGGAATCCGAAACCGCGGCGGAAGCCATGCCTGGCGTGCTCGCCGCCTTCTGCGAGACGCTCGGCTGGGCCTGCGGCGCGCGCTGGAGCCTGGACCCCAAGGCGGACGGCTTTCGATGCGAGGAGACCTGGAGCGGGGACGATCCCGCGGTCGCCGCGTTCCTCGCCGAGAGCGCGAAGACGACTTTTCGGCCCGGACAGGCCGGGCTCATCCGGCGCGTGCTGGGGCGCGGCGAACCAGTCTGGATCGTCGATGTCGCGGCCGAGCCGGGCTTCCTGCGGGGCAGGGAAGCGGCGGCGGCCGGCTTGCGCTCGGCTTTTGCCTTCCCCATCCGGCTGGGCGAGCATGCGCTCGGCGCGCTCGAGTTCTTCCACCGGGAGACGCAGCCGCCCGACGAGTGGCTGCTCAGGACGGGCGTGGCGATCGGCCAGCAGATCGGCCATTTCATGGCGCGCGCCCAGGCCGAGCGCGACCTGCGCCAGAGCGAGGCGCGCTTTCGCAGCCTGACCGGCCTTTCTTCCGACTGGTACTGGGAGCAGGACGACGAATACCGGCTCACCTTCATGTCGAGCCGCTTCATCGAGCGCACCGGCATCGACCCGGCGCCCTACATAGGCCGCAGACGCTGGGACCAGCCCGCGCCGAACCTGAGCGAATCCGACTGGGCACGCCACAGGGCGCAGCTCGAGCGGCACGAGCCCTTCTTCGACTTCGAGATCGAACGCGTCACGCCCGACGGCAACTCGGTGTGGCTGTCGGTCACCGGGGAGCCGGTGTTCGAGGACCGGAAGTTCCGCGGCTACCGCGGCGTCGGAACCGACATCACCGAGCGCAAGCGCGGGCAGGCGGTGCTGCGCGCGGCGTACGACGAGCTCGCGCGCTCCAATGCCGAGCTGCAGCAGTTCGCCTACGTGGCCTCGCACGACCTGCAGGAGCCGTTGCGCATGATCGGCAGCTACACCCAGCTTCTCGAGCGCCGCTACGGCGACAAGCTCGACTCCGATGCGCGCGAGTTCATGGACTTCATCGTCGACGGCGCAACGCGGATGAAGCAGCTGATCGAGGATTTGCTCGCCTATTCGCGCGTCGGTACCCGCGGCAAGGAGCTGCGGCGGGTTCCGGCGCAAGGGGCGCTCGACCGGGCGCTCGTGAACCTGCGCGCTGCGATCGAGGCCAGCGACGCGCAGATCACCCACGATGCGCTTCCCGAGGTGAGCGCCGACGACACGCAGCTCACGCAGCTCTTCCAGAACCTGATCGGCAACGCGATCAAGTTCAGAAAGAAGGAAGCGCCGGTCCGCGTCCACGTCGGTGTGCAGGACTCGGGCGACGAGTGGCGCTTCTCCGTCTCCGACAACGGCATCGGCATCGAGGCGCAGTACTACGAGCGCATCTTCATGGTGTTCCAGAGGCTGCACACCCGCGAGGAGTACGCCGGCACGGGGATCGGCCTAGCCATCTGCAAGAAGGTGATCGACCGCCACCGCGGACGGATCTGGGTCGAGTCCGCGTCGGGCAAAGGCAGCACCTTCATCTTCACGCTTCCGAAAACCCAAAAAGGAGAGTCATGAGCTCAGAAAGCGACAGGACCGCCCCCCCGGTGGAGATACTGCTGGTCGAGGACAACCTCGGGGATGCGCGCCTCACGCGCGAGGCGCTCAAGGAAGGCAAGGTCTACAACAATCTCCACTGGGTCAAGGACGGCGTCGAGGCGCTGGATTTCCTCTACAAGCGCGGCAAGTACAAGGACGCGCCCAAGCCCGACATCATCCTGCTCGACCTCAACCTGCCGAAGAAGGACGGGCGCGAGGTGCTCCAGGAGATCAAGGCCGACTCGCGGCTCATGCGCATCCCGGTCGTGGTGCTGACGACCTCCAAGGCGGAGGAGGACGTGCTCAAGACCTACACGCTGCACGCGAACTGCTACGTCACCAAGCCCGTGGATCTCGAGCAGTTCATCAAGGTGGTGAAATCGATCGACAACTTCTGGCTGACGGTGGTCACGCTCCCCAACGGAAAGTAGGGTCATGGCCGAGCGCCAGCGGGTTCTGCTGATCGAGGACAATCCCGGGGACGTGCGCCTCATCCGGGAGATGCTCTCGGAGGGCGAGGACGGGTTGTTCCAGCTCGATTGCGTGGGCCGGCTCTCCCATGGCCTGGAATACCTGTCCACGCGCAGCACGGGCGTCGTGCTCCTCGACCTGTCGCTTCCCGACAGCTACGGCTTCGACACCTTCCTCAAGGTCTACGCGCACTCGCCGAAGGTGCCGATCATCGTGCTCACCGGGAACGACGACCAGAAGGTCGCGCTCTCGGCGGTGAAGACGGGAGCCCAGGACTACCTCGTCAAGGGCAAGCTCGACCGGGAGCTGCTGCTGCGCTCGATGCAGTACTCGATCGAGCGCAAGCGCTACCAGGAGCAGCTCGAGTACCAGGCGAACTACGACGCGCTCACCGGCCTGCCGAACCGCAACCTTCTTCACGACCGGCTGCGGCAGTCGGTCTACGCGCAGCGCTTCGTGCGCTCGATCGGTGTGGTGTTCCTCGACATCGACCATTTCAAGTTCGTCAACGACAGCCTCGGCCACAACACCGGAGACAAGCTGCTCCAGAGGGTCGCCGAGCGCCTGCTCGGCGCGGTGCGCGACGGCGACACAGTGGCGCGGCTGGGCGGCGACGAGTTCATCCTGATCCTCAACGACCAGACCGGGCAGGAGGTCATCTACCGTGCGATGCAGCGCATCATCGGCAGGGTCGCCGAGCCGCTCGAGATCGACGGGCAGGAGCTGATGGTCACCGCGAGCGCCGGGATCAGCCTGTACCCCCAGGACGGGCCGGACGTCGAGACGCTGCTGAAGAACGCCGACGCGGCCATGTACCGCGCCAAGGAAAAGGGGCGCAACAACTTCCAGTTCTACACCGCCGAGATGAACCGGCAGGTCAACGAGCGCCTGATGCTCGAGAGCAGCCTGCGCCGCGCGCTGGAGCGAAACGAATTCGAGATCTACTACCAGCCGCGCTTCCGCGTTGCAGACGGCGCCCTGGTGGGCTGCGAGGCGCTGCTGCGCTGGCAGCACCCCGAGCTCGGCCTCACGCTGCCCGAGCGCTTCATCGGCCTCGCCGAGGAAACCGGGCTGATCATTCCGATAGGGGAATGGGTGATCCGGTCCTCGTGCATGCAGGCGCGCGCCTGGCAGAAGAACGGCATGGCCCCGATCGCGGTCTCGGTGAACCTGTCGATGCGCCAGTTCAGGCAGGAGGCCCTGGCGAGCGTCATCGACGACGCGCTGCGCGCGAGCGGGCTCGACCCGCGCCTGCTCGAGATGGAGCTGACCGAGAGCCTCGTGATGCAGGACACGGAGGCGGCGATCGGCGTTCTGGAACGCCTGCGCGAGATCGGCGTGGAGCTGTCGGTCGATGACTTCGGCACCGGGCACTCGAGCCTTTCCTACCTCACCCGCCTGCCGATCAGCGCGCTCAAGATCGATCAGTCGTTCGTGCAGGCGATCAAGGGAACGGGGCAGTCGGACGAGGGCATCGTCGCGCAGGCGATCATCTCGCTCGCCCGCAACCTCAGGCTCAAGGTCGTGGGCGAGGGGGTTGAAACCGGCCCGCAGTTCGCGTTCCTGAAGGAGCACGCCTGCGACGAGGTGCAGGGATACTATTTCGGCCGGCCGATGCCGGCGGATGAATTCGTGCGCTTTACGCAGCGCCGGGGCGACGCAAGCTCCGCGTGAGGTCAGGCCCGGATCACCGCGCCGGCGCCGCGTAGTGCGCCGGTACTTCGCCCGTCAGGGATTCGAGAAACGCCACGATCGCGCGTACCTCGTCGTCCGGCAGGCTGCGACCCAGTTGCACGCGCGCCATAACGCGCACGGCCCCGTCGAGCGTGGCGACGCTGCCGTCGTGGAAGTAAGGCGCGGTCTTGGCGACGTTGCGCAGCATTGCGACGCGGAAGACGTACTTGTCCGCCGCGTTACCGGTGTTCAGGAAGCGGCCCTCGTCGATGCGCTCGGAGCCGGTTTCGTTCCAGTAGTCCTTCGTGACGCCGAACTTCTGGAACTGCTGGCCCCCGAGCAGGGGGCCGTTGTGGCAGGCGACGCATCCGTTCGCGACAAAAGCGCGCAGCCCCTGCTTTTGCGGGGGCGAGAGCGCATCGTCCTGGCCGGCGAGAAAGCGGTCGAAAGGCGCGGGCGTGACCAGCGTGCGCTCGTAGGCCTGGATGGCGCGGCCGTAGTTGGCCGCGCTCAGCGGCTGGGCGTCTCCGGGAAATGCGCCCTTGAACGCCGCTTCGTAGCCCAGCTCTTTGAGCTTGGCCAGCGCGGCGGCCTTGTCCGGGAAGCCCATCGAGCCGGTCATCGAGCCCTCGGCCTGGGCCGCCCCGTCGGCGCGGTCGCCTGTCCAGCGCAGGCGGGTCTGCGCCGTTGCGTTGAAGATCGGCTGCGCGTGGCGCGAGGTGGGCTTGTCTCTGGCGTCGATCGAAAACCTGCGGCGATCCGCCGACCAGTCAGCTGACTCGTGGCAACTCGCGCAGGCGATGCGGCCGTTGACCGATGTGCGCGAGTCCCAGAAGAGCGCCCGGCCGAGCACCGCCTGGAGATCGGCGATCTGCGCCGGCGTGGCTGCCTGCAACGCAGGCGCGAACAGCGCCCCGAATTCCTCGCGCGCGCGATCGTTCGTCGCGCAGGCAGAGGCAAGTACCACCCAGCCAAGTTGCAGGGCTATCAGGATCGATCGTTGCTGTCGCATCGGGCACGCTCCCCTGAGGCAAGACCGGCGAGGGCCGTTAGTGTACTAGTAGAGCAGCGCGCTCGGAGACCTCTAGCGGGCGCTATTTTTGTTTCGTTTGTTTCACCGGACCACCCCGCGACCCTCTTATTTCACTCGGGCTGGATGTGGGCGTCCCGGACGATTTTCTCGTACTTCGCGACCTCCGACCTCACCAGGTTGTCGAATCCCTCTGGCGTGGTAGGGGCGGGCTCGGCCCCCAGGGCGCGCATCTGCTCCCTGAACTCCGGCAGCTCCACGATCCGCGCGACCTCGCCGCTCAGCTTGTCGAGCAGCGCCTTCGGCGTCCTCGCCGGCGCGAGCATGCCGTACCAGGGATCGAACCGGTATCCCGGGACCCCGGCCTCCGCCACGGTCGGCAGCCCGGGCATGCCAGCGAGGCGCCTTCCCGTGGAGGTGGCGAGGGCGAGTAGCTTGCCGTCGTGCGTGAGCGGCAGGGCATTGGTCACGGGCTGGAAGCTGAACTGGATGCTCTCTGAAACCACGGCGGCCATCGCCTCGGGGATGCCTTTGTAGGGGACGTGCACGGCCTGAATGCCCGCCAGGTTGGTGAACAGCTCGCCGGCGAGATGGTTGGCGCTCCCGATTCCGGGCGAGGAGAAATTGAGCTGGCCGGGCTTCGCCTTCGCGAGCGCGACCAGATCCTTTACCGATTTCACTCCCAGCGCGGGGGACACGACCAGCAGGCTGGGGACATTCACGATGCGGCTCACGCCGGCAAAATCCTTGAGTGTGTCGTACGGGAGCGTGGGAAACATCGCCGCGGTTGCGGCGTGGCCCGTCGACACCACGAGCAGCGTGTAGCCGTCGGGCGCGGCGGAGGCGACTACGCTCGCGGCATTGATGCCGCCCGCGCTGGGGCGATTGTCGACGAGCACCGGCTGCCCCCATGTTTCCCGCATCTTCTGGCCGAGGCTGCGCGCGAGGATGTCGGTCGTGCTCCCGGCCGAAAAGCCGACCAGAATCCGGATCGGATGGGTCGGGTACTCGGAGCCCGCGCTGACGTTCGAGAGGCCGAGCATCAGGGCGACTGTCGCTGCAAGGGTGCTGGAACGCAAGGATCTCTCCCGAGGTGTGTTGACTTGGGCGGGAGAATAATCGTTCGCGGGTTGCGAATCGATTACCGAGCGCGGGAATTATTGTTTCGTTTGTTTCGCGCGCCGTGCGCGCTCGCGTATTAGACTCCGCGCGACAGGAGACGATCCTATCAAGCTCGTCGCAACGCTCGCCATCATCTTCGCCGGCCTGACCGGTCGCTCCGCGGTCGACAAGGTGCTCACGCTGCGCGGCGGGTCCGAGCTGGTCGCGTACTGGGCGCAGCTCGGCTCCATAATCGAAATCGTCGCGGGCGTGGCCCTCGCCGGCGTCGGGACCGGGATCTCGGTGCTCGTCGCCCAGGCCGAGCGCGCGGAACGCCAGCGCGAGCTGCTGCACGAGTCGCTCAGGCTCGGCTTCATCGTATCCGTGCCCATGATGCTGATCGTGATCGCGGTCTCTCTTGCCTTTCCGGAGCGGGTCGCCGGCGAAGGCTTGTCGCAGGCGCTGATTGCGCTCGCCGCGGCCGTCGGCTGCGTCGCGGTCGTGCCGGGGATGCTCAACGGCTATTGGCAGGGCCAGCAGCGCCGCGGCCTGATGCTCGCGCTTTCCGCGGGGACGGCCGCGGCAGTCCTCGCAGTGGCGCTGGCCGCGCCGCATTCCCATCTGCTCGCCTCCCTCGCGCTCGCGCAAGTGCTGCCCGCGCTCGCCGCGGTGTTCGCCCTGCGCGGAGGGCGGCCCGGGGCGGCGCCGGCTGCGGACTACGGCTCGCTCAAGCGCTACATCCTTCCGGGCGTCGCCATCGGGCTGCTGACGCCGCTTGCGACGCTCGCGGTGCGGGACATCGTTTCCGCGCAAATGTCCTGGCACGATGTGGCGCTGATCCAGGCGCTGTGGCGTGTCTCAGATTGGGTGGCCAGCGTCGCGGCCGGCGTGATGGCGGTGTACTTCCTGCCGCGCCTCTCGGCCGCGCACGGCACGCCCCGGTTCGCCGCCGAGTTGAAGCGCGCCGTCCTCGCGACGCTGCTGCCTTCGGCGCTCGCCCTCGCTGCGCTGGGGCTCGGCCAGCGCGGGGTATTCGCGGCTCTCTACGACGAGAGCTTCGCGATGTCCGACGCCGCCGTGTCGCTGTTCTTCGCGGGCACGCTGGTGCGCATCGCTTCGTGGCTTCCGCTCTACGCCCTCTATGCAATGCGGCGCACGGGCGCGATCGCCGTGGGCGAGTTTCTGTCCATGCCGCTCTTCGCGGCCCTGCTTGCGGCTCACCCCGGACGGCTGACGCTCGAGTGGGCGGGCGCCCTGTGGCTCGCCGCGTATACGGGCTACGCGTTTTTCAACCTCTGGGCGGTGCGGCGCGCCGCGTGAAATCTTGCGGTTGTGACCCCTTGCGGCATTAAGTAGTATCGGGCCACGGGAGGATTCATGAAGAGAAGCACCGAGCGTTTTCTCACCACGCACACCGGGAGCCTGCCGCGGCCGGACGACCTGGTGCGCATGATGTACGCCAAGGAGGAGGGCGTGCCGGTCGACGGCGCGGCGCTCGCCGCGCGCATCCGCTCGGCGGTCGAGGAGGTGGTCCGCAAGCAGGCGGGGGCCGGCGTCGACGTCGTCAACGACGGCGAGATGTCCAAGCCCTCGTACGCCACCTACGTCAAGGATCGCCTCGCCGGCTTCGGCGGCACCGGCAACACCTTCGTCTACCAGGATCTCGTCGACTTCCCGAATCTCGCGAAGCGCGTGTTCGGCGATCCCGGGCGCTCGCGCAGGAAGACGCCGGGCTGCAACGCGCCGATCAGCGTGCGCGACCCGAAGGCCGCGGCCGAGGACGTGGCGAACCTCAAGGCCGCGGCGTCGAAAGTGAAGACCCATGAGACGTTCATGAGCGCCGCATCGCCCGGGGTGATCGGACTGTTCTTCAGGAACGACCACTATCCGAGCCAGGAGGCGTACCTCTACGCGATCGCGGACGCGATGCGCCAGGAGTACGAGACCGTGACGAAGTCCGGCATGGTCCTGCAGATCGACTGCCCCGACCTCGGCATGGGCCGGCACATCCAGTACGCGGACCTTTCGCTCGCGGAGTTCAAGAAAAAGGCGCGGCTGCACATCGAAGTCCTGAACCACGCGCTTTCCGGCATCCCGCCCGAGCAGTTGCGCATGCACCTGTGCTGGGGGAACTACGAGGGCCCGCACCACTGCGACGTGCCGCTCGCGGACATCATCGACGTCGTCTTTCTCGCCAGGCCCTCGGCGATCTCCTTCGAGGCGGCCAATCCGCGCCATGCGCACGAATGGAAGGTGTTCGAGACGGTGAAGCTCCCGGAGGGCAAG
>Ga0307497_10000388_pt1 | contig 10231 bp, 8 predicted proteins | sample 10_S_MG_FD_201366 | JGI IMG/M metagenome (GOLD analysis project Ga0307497, IMG submission 201366) | Soil microbial communities from Populus trichocarpa stands in riparian zone in the Pacific Northwest, United States - 10_S | ecosystem: Environmental > Terrestrial > Soil > Riparian zone > Trees...
TCGAGTCGGTCGGGAAGTCCGTGACGCGCTTTCGCGCGGGCGATCGGGTCTTCGGCCTGTGCGGCCCCACGTTTGGCGCGCACGCGGAGTACGTGTGTGCCAGCGAGGACCACGTCGCGTCGAAGCCCGCGAACATGACGTTCGAAGAAGCCGCGGCCGTGGCTTTCGGCGCGTCGTCGGCGCTGTATTTCCTCAGGAAGTCTGGCATCCGGGCCGGGCAGAACGTGCTCGTCTACGGCGCCTCCGGCAGCGTCGGTGTCTTCACGACGCAGCTCGCAAAGCACTTCGGCGCACGCGTCACGGGCGTTTGCAGCACGGCCAATCTCTCGATGGTGAAATCGCTCGGTGCGGACACGGTCGTCGACTACACCCGCGAAGACTTCTCGGCAGCGGGGCGCCTCTACGACCTCGTCTTCGACACCGTCGGCAAGGCCGGCCTGGCGCGCAGTCTGCGAGCGCTTCGTCGCGGCGGCACGTACGTGAGCATCGCGCCTTCGGGCGGCGCGTTGTCCCTGCTTACGGACACGTTCAAAGGCCTGTGGGCATCGGCGACGGGTGCCGCAAAGGTCATCAGCCCTCTTCCGTTCGGCGTGAAGATGGAGCTGCCGTTCCTCAAGGATCTCATCGAGGCCGGCGCGCTCCGGACGGTGATCGATCGGCGTTATCCGTTCGCCGAGATCGCCGCGGCTCACCGGCTCGCCGAGGGCGGGCACAAGAAAGGCCACGTCGTGGTAGTCGTCAGCTCCGCGGGCTGAAGTCAGGCTCTGAACCACGCCAGAAAGTCGGCATCGATCTCTGCCGCGCTCTTGCCGAGCACCTGCTCGACCACTTCCAGATTCGTGCGCGGCTCACGCCCGTCGGCCGGGTCGCGGCCGTCGCGGATCCCGGCGTACACCGCGTCCAGTTTCCCGCGCGCATCGAGATAGCGCACGAACACTGCCGCCATCGCGTGCACGGCGATGACCTTGTCGAGCGAGGCGCGGTCCATCGTCGCGAAATCCGTCCAAGTAAGCTTGAGGAGCTCGGCCACGGTTGGCCGCAGCGAGAGATGGCTGGACAGCATGTTGTCGCGCCAGCTCCTCTCGAACTTGAAGCCATCGGCTTGCGGTCGAGCAACCGCCACTTCCGAAGCGAGGCCTTCCTCGAGCCAGACCGGGCTGTCGCCAAAGTCGCCCTTGATCGTCAGATGCACGAGCTCGTGCGCCAACGATCCACAACTGCCTTCCGACATGAGCCCGACGATGCTCACGTCCTCACGCACGGAATACGCGATCGTCCCGAGCGGCAGGTCCACGCCGTGCAATTTGCGCGAGTATTCCGGAACCTCGCTGATCTCGGCCGGCACGTAGACGGTCACGAGGGATTCGGGCCGCCGCATTGCGAACCGCTTCTCGAGCGGCTGCCAATACCGCACGAGACACTGGGACACGTCGTGACTCACCTGGTCGATACAATTCCGCGAGCACACGACGACAAAGCCGTTGTCTACGATCCCTTTCGATCCAGGGCCCATTAGCTTCACTGCCGCGGCAAGCGCATCCGCGCCCCGGTTCGGAGCGAACACACGTGCTCGCAAATCGTCGACGGACACCGGAATCGGCTTCGGTCGGGCCGTCGTCACTGCGGCGTTGTCGGGGATGAAATTGAACCCGCCTTTGCCCACGACGCTTGGCCCGGAGACGAACTGACCGCCGGCGCTCCCCGCGGCGGCCGCGAGGGTCGCGCCCGGCGCGGCGGTCGCGGCCAGCGTCGCGAGGTTCGAGCAATACTGAATGTTGCGCTGCGCCAGGGAGACCGCGTCGTCCGGCGAATCCTTGTACGCGAGCACGTTGTTCAAGTACCAGACGGCCCGCGGGACGTGCTGAGGTCCGTAGCACTCGCTGATGCCGATCATGAAGTCCACGCGCCAGACGCGCCCCATCGGACCGCTTCGATAGGCGTAGAGCGGCGGGAGCACCTCGCTGTATTTCTTCGCGAGGTACAAATCGACCAAGGGATCCAGCGCGTCGGCGTGGGCGACACCCACGGTGCACATCACTGTCCCGACCAGAGCAATCATCGCCGAAGCTCTCAAGCGCTCATCCCCTTCCCCGCCCAACGGCAGGATCACTTTGGTGTTGGCGGCGCGTTGCCGTCGTTCGGCGCCAAGCGCAACCCCGGGTCGGGTGGCTCGGGCCCCACTTCCCCAGCGCCTGGCGGCTGCCCTGCCGCGACGGTCGTCGTCGCGAAGTAGATCGGGCGGTCCTGCACTTCGATCCTGGGCTGTATAGCGATGGTCAGCGCGATCAGCGTGGTTCCGAAGAACGCGAGAATCAGGCCCGGAGAGCTGCTCGTGATCGCCGCTTTGAGTTGCTCGACGCCGAGCTCCGCGTTGGTGGGCGCTTCACTCAGCTTGCCGAGGATGAAGACTGCGCCGATGAACGCGAGCACCATGCCCGTGATGAACGTGAGCTGCCTCGTGAAGATACGCGAGACCAACAGCGCGCTCGCCTGCTGGTAGCGCTTGTCCATGGCCTCGGCCTCGAGCAGCAACAGGGACTGCTCGACGAGCCCAGCCCCGCGCCTGTCTCCCGCAGCGAGGCTGGAGAGCTTGTCGCGAATGCTCTGAGCGTCGCCGCGGCTCACGAACGAGCGCATCTCGTAGCCGTTGTAGATCGTGAGCGCGAAGAACGCGATCGCAATGACCACGAGGAATCGCGTCATGAAGGGCAGCAGGCGGCGCTGCCACGCGGCGAGAGCGCGCTCGTGCTCCGCGGTTGCGGACACCGGTGCCCCTGGGACGGCGGTTTCGGTTGCGTCGTTCATGGTGTGTTCTCGGTGGAGCTCGTGGACGCTTAGTACGCGTTCTTCATCTTAAAAAGCTCGTTGGAGCAACCGCCGCCTCAGCCGACGGGACAGAGCCTGCAGAGGCGAACCAAGTATAGGCATTTCCACCGCGACGATATACCCGACGCCTTGTTCTTTCGCGATCGGCAACCTTGTCACGGGACCGCGCGAGGTGAGGCGGTCTCGTGCGCCGTCAGCGCTTCGGCAGCTTGAACGCGAGCAGCTCGCCCGAGTACTGCGCGCCGCCGATCGCGACGACGACGTACTGCTCGCCGCGATGGAGGTACGTCATCGGCGAGCCGCTCTGCGGCGCCGGCATGTACACGGCACCGACCTCGCGCCCGCTCGCCTTGTCGTACGCGCGCAGCATCGCGCCGAGCTCGCCGCTCGGCGTCGTCGTGTACAGGCGCTCGCCCGCGATCAGCAGCGTTCGCGTGACGAGCTGGCCCGGAGCGGGCGCGCCCGCCTGCCCCGTGCGCGGGATGTTCAGGCCCTTGAGCAGCGGGTGGTTCTTGATGTCGTCCGGCGTCTCGCCATGCGCGACGCGCCAGAGGATCTCGCCGCGGTTCATGTCGATCGCGGTGATCGAGCCGTACGGTGGCTTCAGCAGCGGCAGCCCCTCGACGCTGAGCGCGACCTTCGGCTCGCCGCGCGCGGGATCGACCGCGGCCGCAGTCTTCGGCTGCGCGCTCTGAAACTCCGAGCGTCCGCCGCCCGCGGCGGAGCCGGACCCACCCGACGTGCGCGGGCCGCTCACGGCGTTGCCCTCGACGTACGCCATGTCCGACTGCCCCGGATACGGCGCGACGAGACCCTTGCTCACCACCGTGCCGGCCGACGCGACGTAGAGGATGTTCGTCTCGGGATCGAACGAGCCGCCGGGCCAGTTCGTGCCGCCGTCCTGGCTCGGCGCCATCAGCGTGCCGAGCGGCCCTTCGATCTTGCTCACGGTCGGCGGCGTGAACAGCGGCCCGAGCCTGTGCCACGACGCGACCTCGAGCGCTTTCTTGCGGAGCTCGGGCGTGAAATCGATGAGGTCGTCGGCGGTGACGCCCTGGCGGTCGTATGCGGGCGGCTTCGTCGGGATCGGCTGTGTCGGCGAGTACCACTCACCCGGCACGTCGCCCTGCGGCACCGGCCGCTCCTCGATCGGCCACAGCGGTTTGCCTGTCACGCGATCGAACACGTAGAGGAACGCTTGCTTGGTCGGCTGCGCGACGGCCTTCACGCGCCTGCCGTCCACCGTCACGTCGACGAGGATCGGCGCGCACGGGATGTCGTTGTCCCAGATGCCGTGATGCACGAGCTGGTAGTGCCACTTGCGCTTGCCGGTGTAGAGGTCGACCGCGAGCAGGGTCTCGGCGAACAGGTCGTCGCCGGGCCGGTTCGCGCCGAAGTAGTCGCCCGTCGCCTCCTCGACCGGCAGATAGACGGTCTCCAAGTCCTCGTCGACCGAGATCTGCGCCCAGACGCCCGTGTTGCCGGTGTAGTCGGCCGAGCCCTTGAGCCAGCTCTCCGTGCCGAACTCGCCGGGCCGCGGAATCGTGTGAAAGATCCACAGGCGTTTGCCCGTGCGCACGTCGAACGCGCGCACGTAGCCCTTCACGTTGCGCATGCTCTTCGGGTTCGCACCCGTGCGATGCGCCGCGCCGACGATGATCACGTCCTTCGCGACGACGGGCGTGGCGTGCAAGCCGATCTCGCCGCTCAGCGGGTCGATGTCCTGATCGTCGTTCTGCTTCAAGTCGACGACACCGCCGGCGCCGAAGCCCGCGGCCGGCGCGCCCGTGCGAGCGTCGAGCGCGACGAGCTGATAGCCCGGCGTCACATAAATCACGCGCGCGTCGTTGCCGCTCTTCCAGTACGCGAGGCCACGTCCTGAGAGCTGGCGCGGCGCGGCCTTGCCGCGCTCGCCTTCGTCGAGCCTGTGCACCCAGAGGAGCTCGCCGTTCGCGGCGTCGAGCGCGACGACGGCGCGGCGCGAGCCCGCCGTCGAGTAGACGACGCCGTCGACCATCAGCGGCGTCGACTGGAACGTGTACTCCTTGGTCGGGCCGAGGTTGTCGGCCTTGAAGCGCCATGCGACCTCGAGCTTCGAGAAATTGCTCGCGTCGATCTGATCGAGCGGCGAGTAGCGCGTGTTGCCGAGGTCCCCGCCATACGTGCGCCACTCGCCGCTCGCGGGCGCGCCGTGCTGCGCGAACGCGCCGGGCGGCAGAACGGCCAGCAGCGCGGCCGCGAGCGGGCGCAGCACGGGAGTCACGGGCGAGAGCTCACTCGGCTGCGCACTGCCACGACGCGGCGTCTGCTTCGTCGCCCTGCCCTTGGTACTTCGCGAGCTGCGGGTATTGGCAGACGGGTCGCGTGAACGCTTTGCCCGGCGTCGCGGGCACGCCCGGCGGGCCCGGCTGCTGCGCGGGATGGCTCGCCTGGAGCACGCTCGGCGGCTTGCCCGTGCGATCGAACTCCTCGAGCGCGCCGATCCAGTCGATCGCGGACGCGCCCTCGCCACCCTGGCAGTGGCTCATCCCGGGCACGAGGTAGAGCGCCGCGTGGTCTTTGACCGCGTCGGCGCCGAGCTTCGCGATGACGCTGTCGAAGTAGTTCACCGTGTTGCGGTACGGAATCAGCCCGTCGGCCGTGCCGTGATAGGTGATCAGCTTGCCGCCGTGCGCGAAGAATCCGGAGAGGTCGGGGTCCATCGCCTTCGCGGCGCCGCCGTCCTGCGCTTCGGCGCGTGCGACGTCCGCATCGAGGTCGAACGTCGCGGGATCCCAGCTCTGGTCGTTCACGACAACGTTGCGGAAGTAGCTGGTGCCGATACCGAACTGCGGCGACGCGTAGGCCGCCCACAGCGTCTCGCTCGCGGGTCCCGTGCCGGGCATCAGGACCGTGCCCGCCTTGTTCACGACGCCGGCGTAGATGCGCCTGGCCGCCGCGACCTCGGACGGGGTCAAGCACGCTTCCGTCTTGCCGGCCGCGCACTGCGTGCTCGCGGGATCGAACGTGCACATCTTCGGCGCGCCGATCACGCGATCCGTGACGCCGTCGCGCGCGTCGCACGCGGCGAGCGCGGCCTGCGTCAGAACCCCGAGCTTGGTCACCGGCAGGCCGTCGGTCCCGGTCATGTTTTTCTGGATCGAGATGCTGAGCCCCATGAGCGCGGACCAATTGTTCGCGGGCGCGCCCGCGACGATCGCGTCGTAGTCGTCCGGGAACCGCTGTGCTTCCTTCAGGCCCTGCCGGCCACCTGTCGAGCAACCCGCCCAGTAGGAACGGTCGGGGTTCTTGCCATAGCGCGCGGAAGTGACCGCCTTGCCGACCACGGTGAGCTCGTGAACCGCGCGATAGGCGTAGTCGGTCAGCTTCTCCGGGTGGCCCGTGGCCCACGCGAAGTCGCCGCCGCCGCCCTGGTGGCCCGTGTCCGTGTTCGCGACCGCGTAGCCTCTCGCCAGCGGCTCGGCGAGCGAGCCGTAGACGATCGAGCCCGCCGCGCCGCCGTTGCCCGTTTGCATGAACTTGCCGTTCCAGCCTTCCGCCGGGAGCCAGACCTCGAAGCGAATGTCCGAGTCCGCGCTCGGCTTGATCGAGCCCAGCACGCGGCAGAACGCGGGCAACTTGCCGAAGTCGGCGCCGGGCCCGCCGAACGCCGGCACGGGCGACTTGAACGCGCCGGCCGCGACGGCCTCGACTCCCGAGATCGTGGTGCTCGGCAGCGCGAGAGCGGCGAGCTCATCGCAGGACTTCGGCGTCGCGGCCTTCGCGGCCGCCGCCGGTCGTGCGGGGCCCTTGCCCGGCTCGGACTGGTTGCAAGCCGCGAGCGCGGCCATCGATAGGAGCACGAACGCCGTCAACGCTTGGTGCACGGGTGTTCCCCTCTGTCGTTGTTTCGCAGCATTAGGCACACGCCGAGCTCAAATCGCAACCTCCAGCAGACGGACGCCTGGATCGCTCGAGTGTATGCAGTTCGCGCGTCGCGGCCCGAAGCGTCACTCCGTGCTCGGCAGCATGTTGCGGATCGCGGTGATCTTCCAGACGCCGCTCTCGCGCCGCAGCACGATCGACGTGAGCATGTGCCGGTCGCTGCCGTCCGCGCGGCCAACGCTGTCGTAACGCCCGTCGGCGACCGCGACGTCGGCCGCGACGAAGCGCAACGAGTCGACCGCGATCGTCCGCTTGCCGCCCGTGCTGCGCTGCGTCGTGAGCGAGCCCGTGACCACCGCCTCGCGACCGCGGCGTATCGCCCCGGACGTCTGCTGCTGGTCGGCGTCGGCCGTGAGCAACGCGCTCAGGCCCGCCGCGTCGTTCGCGTCGCGCTTGTCGAGGAACGCTTGAATGACGGCCTTGATCGCCTTCTCGTCAGCCCCGCGATCAGCGCTCTGCGCGAGCGCACCGCTTACGGCGACGCAAAACAACAACGAGAGCAACGTGAGCTTCGAATTCCGCATCGTAGGTACCTCGATGTTCTACCGCCCAAACGCATCGACGCGCCGACGCGGCTCGTGAGCTCCGAAGGCATGACCGATCCTACTTCGTGGCCCCGCCGTTTTTCCAGCGGACGATCGAGCACGAGTCGCGATCAACGTCGAGCGAGCTGCGCCGCGAGCATGATCTTGCCCGCGGCCCACGCGATCACCGCGTGCAGGCGCGGCGGCGCGAGCGCGAACGCCTCCGTCAGGTCGACCCAGCGATATTCGTGATGCTCCGGCCTGCCGAGCGCCGGATTGACGCCGAGCACGACGACGGCCGTGCGCGTTCGAGCCACGAAGTAGCGCGCGATCTTGTTGTTCGCATACGGCGCCGTGTCGCAATGCTCCGTGCCCCACGCGAACTCGAGATCCACGATGCCAGCCTCCTCCTTCGTCTCGCGAATCGCGGCGGCGAGCGGCTCCTCGCCGGCCTCGACGAGTCCTTTCGGGAAGCCCCAGTTGCGAAACGCACGCAGCAGCAGCAAGCGCGCGCCGTCCGGCGTCTCGCGCGCGACGACGACGCCGGCCGCGAGCCGCGGCGCGCTCATTGGTCCGTGCGGCTGATTCGCGGGCTCGTGCCGACCTGCTCGTAACGGAGCCCGTCCACGGGCCGGTCGAGCTTCATGAGATAGAGGCTCCGCGCGGCGGCGCGCGCCGCGCTGCCGGTCGCGATCACGCGATCGCCGGGCTGGAATGTCGCGGCCGTGATACCGATGTCGGCGAGCTCGTAGCGATTGTCCATCTCGAGGCGCCATGTCTGCGCGTCGGACTTCGCGCCGGTCGCGACGATCAAGAGCGGATGCGGATTGACGAACTGAAACTCGACGACCGTGCCGTCGACGGTCACCTGACGGCTGCTGTCGTAGACACCGGAGATCGAGTGGTGCGCGAGCGCGAGCGCCGGTGCGGCCGCGGCGAGCGCGAGCGCGAGCGCGAAGAGCCCGCGGCGCGGGCCGCGCGACTCACGCACCATCGTGCGGAGCCGCTTCACTTCGCGCCGCCATTGCCTCCGGCGCGGAGGGTCGCGGGCGCCGCGCCTCCGCCGTTCGCGGCCATCAGCGTCTTGAGCAGCGCGACGGTCTCCTGGTGCGGCTCGGCCGCTTGGCGCAGGAACGGCTCGTTGTAGTCCCCCATCGCGAGGTCGAGCGGCGTGCGGCCGTTCGCGTCCTTCGCGTAGAGATCGGCGCCGTGCGCGACGAGGAACGAGACGATCGAGTTGAAGCCCTTCATCGCGGCGCCGTGCAGCGCCGTGCGATGCGGGATCGCGCGCGGGCTCGGCACCTGCCGGCCGCGGTAGTCGTAGCTGTAGTCGCTGAGCCGCTGATCGATCACGAGCTGGTGCGCGGCGGAATCGCCCCTAGGCTCGGTCAGCTCGCGAGCGTTGACGTCGGCGCCCGCGTCGAGCAGGAGCTGCATCGTCGTCAGCACGCCGTCCTCGGTGCGGTTGCGGCCGCGCGTCACGCGCAGGCCGTACTCGACGCCCGCGGCCGCCATGAGCGGCGTGACGCCCTGGTTGCTCGGCATGTCGACGAGCGCGCCGTGTTGCAGCAGCAGCTCGACGAACGCCGCGTCGCCCGCGCGCGCGGCGCGCAGGAGCGGCGTCGCGCCCTGCGAGAGGATCGCGTCGCCACCGCGGTCCTGCGGCACGTTGCGGTACGGGGGCCGGCGCTTGAGCTGGAGGTTCGGATTCGCGCCCTTGTCAAGCAGCAGCCGGGCGACGTCGAGGGCGGAGTGCTTGTCCATGCTCGGCAGCACGACCATGCTGCCGTTGCCCATCACGGGCAGCGTGCTCGTGTCCGCGGCCATGTACAGCGGCGAGCGGCCGTAGAGGTCCCACTTGTCGAGGTCGGCGCCCATTTCGACCAAATAGATCGCGAGGTCGAAGTGCAGGTTCAGCAGCGCCATCACGAGCGGCGTCACGCGATGCGGATCGGGCAAGTCGATGTTCGCGCCGCCCTCGACGAGCGCCTTCGCGCACTCGATGCAGCCTTCGCGCGCGGCATAGAGCAGCGGCGTGAACCCGCCTTGGTTCATGTCCTTCGGGCGCGGCTCCTTGATCACCTTGCGCGGCCAGTCGCGCACCGCGCCGCGCGCATCCGCGTCAGCGCCGCTCGCGAGCAGCAACTTGATCATCTCGGGTTGGCTTTGTGCCGCGGCCCACATCAGCGGCGACTGTCCGCCCCAGAGCTCTTTCGCGTTCACGTTCGCGCCGGCCTTGACGAGGATCTTGGCGGCCTCGACGTGACCCGTTCGCGCGACCTCCATCAGCGCGGTCTCGCCCTCGGGGTTCGTGCCGTCCACCGCCGCGCCGCCCGCGAGCAACGCCGAGATGATCGGCGTCGTGCCCGCGATCGCGGCCTCGGACAACGCGAACGCACCGAAGTCGTTGCGCGCGTCGACGTCAGCGCCCGCAGCGATGAGCCGCTTCACGAGCTCGAGGTCGCCGTTGTACGCGGCCCAGATGATCGCGGTCGCGCCGTCGGCACCGCGCTCGTTCACGTCGGCACCGGCCTTCAGCGCCTCGACGGCGGCCGCCGTGTCGCCCGCCTGCGCGGCCGCGACGAGCGATAGAGGCTTGGTTGGTGCGACGCTCGGGCCGGCCGACCCGTGCCGCGCGACGAACAGCGCGCCGCCCGCGAGCGCGGCGGCAGCAAGGCCCGCAATCGCGACGGCGGCACGTTGCGTGCTCATCTCAGACCTCCGCGAGCAGCCCGCCGCTGTCGCCGATCTTCTCGACCGGGATCTGCGTGCGCTCGAGCAGCGTGAGCAGCAAGTCGGCGAACCGCGAATCCTGCGGGTACTTCAGGTGGTGGCCGCCCTTGATCCGGCCATGCGCGCGGCCGAGGATCGCCGCCGGCAGCGGGTCGTTGTTGTGGCGGTTGCTGTCGCTCATGTTGCTGCCGAACAGCACCATGGAGTTGTCGAGCAGCGACGCG
>Ga0307497_10000389_pt1 | contig 10217 bp, 10 predicted proteins | sample 10_S_MG_FD_201366 | JGI IMG/M metagenome (GOLD analysis project Ga0307497, IMG submission 201366) | Soil microbial communities from Populus trichocarpa stands in riparian zone in the Pacific Northwest, United States - 10_S | ecosystem: Environmental > Terrestrial > Soil > Riparian zone > Trees...
GGAGCGCCCCGCGCTGGGCGACCTGCGCCGCGTCTCGGTCGAGGACAAGAAGGTCATCAACTCCAAGGCCGACGTCAACCAGCTGGTGCCGTTCAAGTACAAGTGGGCCTGGGAAAAGTACATCGCCGCCTGCGCCAACCACTGGATGCCGCAGGAAATCAACATGAGCCGGGACATCCAGCTGTGGAAGGACCCGGCGGGCCTGACCGAGGACGAGCGCCGCATCGTCAAGCGCAACCTCGGCTTCTTCGTCACCGCCGACTCGCTCGCGGCCAACAACATCGTGCTCGGCACCTACCGGCACATCACCGCGCCGGAGTGCCGGCAGTACCTGCTGCGCCAGGCTTTCGAGGAAGCGATCCACACCCACGCCTACCAGTACATCGTGGAGAGCCTCGACCTCGAGGAAAGCGAGATCTTCAACGCCTACCACGAGGTGAGCTCGATCCGGGAAAAGGACGAGTTCCTGGTGCCGTTCATCGACTGCCTGACCGACCCGCACTTCAAGACCGGCACGCCTCAATCCGACCAGCAGCTGCTCCGCAGCCTGATCGTGTTCTCCTGCCTGATGGAGGGCCTGTTCTTCTACGTCGGCTTCGCCCAGATCCTGGCGCTCGGCCGGCAGAACAAGATGACTGGCGCGGCCGAGCAGTACATGTACATCCTGCGCGACGAGTCGATGCACTGCAATTTCGGCATCGACCTGGTCAACACCATCAAGCTCGAGAACCCGCACCTGTGGACGTCCCAGTTCCGCGAGGAGCTGAACGGGCTGTTCCGCCGCGCGGTCGAGCTGGAATACCGCTACGCCGAGGACACGATGCCGCGCGGGGTGCTGGGCCTGAACGCGCCGATGTTCAAGGAGTACCTGCGCTTCATCGCCAACCGCCGCTGCCAGCAGATCGGCCTGGACGTGCTCTACCCGGGAGCCAGCAACCCGTTCCCGTGGATGAGCGAGATGATCGACCTGAAGAAGGAGCGCAATTTCTTCGAGACCCGGGTCATCGAGTACCAGACCGGGGGCGCGCTGAATTGGGAGTGATGCAGCACAGCACTAACGAGGGGGAGCAACATGCTTGAGGAGTTCGATACGATGAGAATCACGGCGTGCAAGGCAGAAGAAGATTACAAGCTGTGGCTTCGCTTCGAAGACGGGCTGGAGGGGCGCGTCTTCCTCGGCAACCTGCTCGAGATCGGCGCTTTCCAGTTATGGCGCGACGTGCGCGAGTTCGAGAAGGTGGCGGTCGATCCCGAGACCGCGACGGTAACCTGGGAAGGTGGTATACGTCTCGATGCGGATATTCTTTATCATGATGTCAAGGCGAATCAGATTCAGCATGCCGATGGCGTTGAGCCGCCGGCGGTTGGATAGTCCGGAGCAGTCAGCCGGGCTCTGTTTGTTCAACAACCTTCAAGGAGATTGAGAATGGCGAAGAAAAAAGCGAAAAAAGGCGGAAAGAAAAAGAAGAAGAAGAAATCATCAAAAAAAAAGAAGCTAGCTAAACGGACGGCAGGTAAAAAGAAGGCCGCCAAGAAAAAGACAAAGGCGGCGAACAAGAAAAAGGCGAGACCTGCTGCACCGGCCAGCCCCGCAGACATGACGACGGCCTCATCTCCGTCGCCCGCCCCCAGCGCGCGACCCGCGCTGAACCCGGCAGCTGCGTGGCCGTTTCCCACCGGTTCCCGGCCGTAACCGGAAACCGAAGGGAGCAGGCGGACGCGATAGCGCCGCCCGGCCCAGAAGCTCAGCGGACCGGCTTGGTCATTCGGCCCAAGAACGGAGACTTAGGCCGGTCCGCGAGGCTTCCCCTCAAGCACCCCTTGCGGGTGATTTTACCCCTCACCCCGCGTCCCGAATTCGTCGAAAAAGCACGGCGAAACAGTCATTTCGCTTGTCGGAGAGAAAAAATCCGTCAGGTGGAAGAACTGGTTGATTGTTCGGTAAGATCCGTCATCCTAAGATCTCTCACTGCACTGCAACATTCCAGCCGTACGCAGCCCAGTACGTGGAGGTTGATATGAGCAACATGCGGGTCCAAGCGTCACGCGCCTTCGAGGCGCTGAAGAGCCTGTTCGCCCTGGTGGGCATCACCGCCCTGGGGGTGTTCTTCATCCTGCCCCTAGTCAGGCTGCCAGTCCCATTGGTGTCGGGATTGCCGTCGTTTGCCCCGATCGAGGCGGCGGCCGCCGAAGCGCTCGAAGGCGCGCTGCCGACCGCGGTGGTCGAAACTCCGCTCGAGCGCGAGCAGCGCTCGGTCGCCGAGTCCATTGCCAAGCGCTACCGCATCGCCGATGCGGCGGCCACCAGCTTCGTGACGATCGCCTACCGCGCCGCCGACCAGCACCGCGTCGACGCGCTGCTCATTCTCGCGGTGATGGCGATCGAGTCGCGCTACAACCCGGTGGCCGAGAGCGTGATGGGCGCCAAGGGGCTGATGCAGGTGATCCCCAAGTACCACCAGGAGAAGCTGTTCGAGCACGGCGGCGACCAGTCGCTGCTCGAGCCCGAGGTCAACATCCTGGTCGGCGCCCAGATCCTGCGCGAGTACCAGCGCCGCTTCGGCGACATGGAGACCGCGCTGCAGATGTACGCCGGCGCCCTCGACGAGCCGACCTCGCAGTACGCCAACAAGGTGCTGGCGGAAAAAGCCCGCCTCGACCTCCTGAGATTCAAGGCCCGCAAAACCGGGACGCAGGCCTAGCGCACGAAGCGCGCTATTCGTCTAGCCGCCTCTTCCAGGTCCTGCATGCTTCGCGTGTAGGCGAAGCGCACGTACCGGTCGGTGCCGTTGCTCCCGAAGTCCACCCCGGGAGTGGCGGCCACCGCCTCCTTCTCCAGCAGCTCGCGCGCGAAGGCGCGCGCATCGCGGCCCACGTCGGCGTAGACGTAGAACGCGCCGTGCGGCTCGGCCGGGATCTTGAGTCCTGCGTTCTTGAGGGCGGGGACCAGAAAGTCGCGGCGTCTGGCGAATTCCTTTCTGCGGTCCTCCAATACCCTCAATGATTCTTCAGTAAAGGCTGACTCTGCGGCATGCTGCGCCGCGGCCGGCGCGCTGATGAAGAGGTGCTGCGCCAGCTTCTCGAAGCCGCGCAGCGCGGTCTCCGGCAGCACCACCCATCCCAGGCGCCAGCCGGTCATGCAGAAGTACTTCGAGAAGCTGTTGATCAGCACCACTTCGCCCGGCAGGCCATGCGCGGTCCACGGCTCCAGGCCGTACACCAGCCCCTGGTAGATCTCGTCCACCATCAGCACCCCGCTGCGCTCCGCGATGAAGCCCGCGATGGCTTTCAATTCAGACTGACCGATGAGAGTTCCGGTGGGATTCGAGGGCGAGCCGAGCAGCAATCCCTTGGTGCGCGCTCCCCACGCTTTGCGCACCATCTCGAGCGTGGGCTGAAAGTCGGTCGCCGCGCAGACCGGCAGCGTCTTCGCCACGCCCTCGAACGCGCGCACGAAATGGCGGTAGCCGGGATAGCCGGGATCGGGCACCAGGATCTCGTCGCCGGCGTCGACATAAAGCGCGCTCACGCAGAGCAGCCCGCCGGACGCTCCGGACGTGATCGCTATTCGAGAAGCCGGAATTTCACATCCAAATCGGCTTCGGTAGTGGCGCGCGATCGCGTCGCGGAGAGAATCGAGACCGAGCGTGGCGGTGTAGGCGGTCCGCCCGTCACGCAATGCCTTGACACCAGCTTCGACCACGGGTGCGGGTGCCGTGAAGTCGGGCTCGCCGATTTCCATGTGCACCACGCGACGACCGGCGCGCTCGAGCGCCTGCGCGCGCGACAGCACGTCCATCACCTCGAAGGGCCCGATTTCGGCGGCGCGCCGCGCCGTACGCATGGATCATTATAGAATCGTCGCGTGGACGAGCAGCTAAGGAGGAGCGCACTCGACTATCACCGGCGCAACCCGCCGGGAAAGGTGTCGGTCACGCCGACCAAGCAGCTCACCAACCAGCGCGACCTCGCGCTTGCCTATTCTCCCGGCGTGGCCGCGGCGTGCGACGAGATCAAGCGCGATCCGTCGACGGCCGTCCTCTACACGGCGCGCGCCAATCTCATCGCGGTGGTGACCAACGGCACCGCGGTGCTCGGCCTGGGCGCGATCGGCCCGCTCGCCGCCAAGCCGGTGATGGAAGGCAAGGCGGTGCTGTTCAAGAAGTTCGCCGGCATCGACTGCTTCGACATCGAGCTCGACGAGCGCGACCCGCAGAAGCTGGTCGAGATCATCGCCGCGCTCGAGCCCACCTTCGGCGCGATCAACCTCGAGGACATCAAGGCGCCCGAGTGCTTCACCATCGAGCGCGCGCTGCGCAAGCGCATGAAGATCCCGGTGTTCCACGACGACCAGCACGGCACCGCGATCACCGTGGGCGCGGCGGTGTTCAACGGGTTGAAAGTCGTGGGGAAAAAGATCGAGCACGCCAGGCTCGTGGCTTCCGGCGCCGGCGCCGCGGCGCTCGCCTGCCTCGAGCTGCTGGTGAACATGGGGCTGCCGCGCGCGAACATCACCGTCACCGACATCAAGGGCGTGGTGTACAAGGGACGGCGCGAGGAGATGGACCCGGACAAGGAGCGCTTCGCGATCGAAACGCGCGCGCGCACGCTGGACGACGTGATCGCCGGCGCCGACATCTTCCTCGGGCTTTCCGCCGGCGGCGTGCTCAAGGGCTCGATGGTGAAGAAGATGGCCGACCGGCCGCTGATTCTGGCCCTCGCCAACCCCGAGCCGGAAATATTGCCCGAGGAAGCAAAAGCAGCCAGACCGGACTGCGTGATTGCCACCGGGCGCTCGGACTATCCGAACCAGGTGAACAACGTCCTGTGCTTCCCGTTCATCTTCCGCGGCGCGCTCGACGTCGGCGCCACCACCATCAACGGCGAGATGGAGCTCGCCGCGGCGAAGGCCATCGCCGAGCTCGCGCAGGCCGAAACCTCCGAGCAGGTGGCGCTCGCCTACGGCATCGAGTCGATCAGCTTCGGCCCGGAGTACATCATTCCCAAGCCGTTCGACCCGCGCCTGATCGCGCGCGTCGCGCCCGCGGTGGCGAAGGCGGCGATGGACTCCGGCGTCGCCGCGCGGCCGCTCGCCGACCTCGACGCCTACGCCCAGTCGCTCAGCCGCTTCGTCTACCACTCCGGCGTGCTGATGCAGCCGCTGTTCACGGCGGCCAAGAAGGCGCCGCGGCGCATCGTCTACGCCGAAGGCGAGGACGAGCGCGTGCTGCGCGCGGCGCAGATCGTGGTGGACGAGGGGCTGGCGCGTCCCACGCTCATCGGCCGGCCGCAGGTGATCGAGCAGCGGCTCGAGCGCCTCGGCCTGCGCGTGCGCGCGGGCAAGGAGTTCGACCTGGTGAACCCCGAGTCGGACCCGCGCTACCGCGACTACTGGACCACCTACCACCAGCTGAGCGAGCGCAGGGGCGTGACGCCGGAATACGCGCGCGTCGAGATGCGCCGCCACAGCACGCTGATCGGCGCCATGCTGATCCACAAGGGCGAGGCCGACGGCATGCTGTGCGGGACCTTCGGCATGCACGCCGAGCACCTGCGCTACATCGACCAGGTGATCGGCCTGCGCGCCGGCGCGCGCTGGTACGCGGCGATGAACGCGCTGATGCTGCCCGAGCGCAACATCTTCATTTGCGACACCTACGTCGCCGAGGACCCGGACGCCGAGCGCATCGCCGAGACCACGCTCGCGGCGGCGGAGGAGGTGCGGCGCTTCGGCATCACGCCCAAGGTGGCGCTGCTCTCGGCGTCGAGCTTCGGCTCGGCGCAGATCGCTTCGTCGCGCAAGATGCAGAAAGCGCTCGAGCTGATCCGCGCCGCCGCGCCCGAGCTCGAGATCGACGGCGAGATGCACGGCGACGCCGCGCTGTCCGAGGAGATCCGTCTCCGGGTGTTTCCGCGCACGCGCCTGCGCGGCGAGGCGAACCTCTTCGTGATGCCGACGCTCGACGCGGCCAACATCGCCTTCAACCTGCTCAAGACCGCGGCCAGCGGCGGCGTGACCATCGGTCCGATGCTGCTCGGCACCGCGCGCCCGGTGCACATCCTCACGCCTTCGGCCACCGTGCGGCGCCTCGTCAACATGACCGCGCTCGCCGTGGCGGACGCCAACGCGCCCCGCGGCCAGGAGAAGGACCTGTTCTAGTGGAGAAGAGCACGGCCACGATCGCGCCGTTCCCCACCGGGAAGAGCAAGGCGCGCGCGGGGCTGGTGCTGACCGGCGGCGGCGCGCGCGCCGCGTATCAGGTAGGCGTGGTGAAGGCGGTGCGCGACATCCTCGGCAACCCGGTGAAGAATCCGTTCCCCATCGTCTGCGGCACCTCGGCCGGCGCGATCAACGCCGCCACCCTCGCGGTGTTCGCCGACAACTTCACGCGCGGTGTCGCCAATCTGCTGGAAGTGTGGGAGAACATGAAGTGCGAGCACATCTACCGCACCGACCCCTGGCACATCATGCGCACCGGCGCGCGCTGGCTGGGCTCGATGATGCTCTGGTACCGCCGCAACCCGGTCTCGCTGCTCGACAACACGCCGCTGCGCCAGATGCTCGAGAAGAACCTCGACTTCGAGCGCATCCAGGTGCACATCGACTCGGGCGCGCTGTACGCGATCTGCGTCACCGCCTCGGGCTATACCACCGGCCAGAGCGTGTCGTTCTTCCAGGGCGGCAGCGGCCTCGAGGGCTGGGAGCGCAACCAGCGCATCGGCGCCGCGGTCAGCATCAAGCTCGACTACCTGCTGGCCTCGGCCGCGCTGCCGTTCATCTTCCCCGCGGTGAAAGTGCACCGCGAGTATTTCGGCGACGGCTCGATGCGCCAGATCGCGCCGGTCAGCCCGGCCCTGCACCTCGGCGCCGACCGCGTGCTGATCGTCGGCACCGGCCGCCAGACCATGGACGATGCGCGCGCGCGCTCGAACACCTATCCCTCGCTCGCGCAGATCGCCGGCCACGCGCTCAACAGCATCTTCCTCGACAGCCTGATGGTGGACATCGAGCGCCTGGAGCGCATCAACCGCACGGTGAAGCTGATTCCGCCGGAAAGGATGACCGAGACCCAGCTGGCGCTGCGGCCGGTGAAGGTGCTGTTCATCACGCCATCGCAGCCGCTGGAGCGCATCGCCTCGCGCTTCCTGCACGAGCTGCCCGGCACCATCCGCTTCGTGCTGCGTCCCACCGGCGCGCTCAACCGCTCCGGCTCGAACCTGGCGAGCTACCTGCTGTTCGAGGAGTCTTTCTGCCGCGCGCTCATCGACCTCGGCTACAAGGACACCGCGGCGCGCGAATCCGAAGTACGCGAATTCTTCGCCATCGACGAGAATCAAGCCCATGGCTGAGCAAACTCCGCCGCAGGACCCGTTCGAGATGTTCCGCCGCCTGTGGGGGCCGCTGGGAATACCGCTGCCCGGCATGGCGGTGCCGACTTTCGACCCGCAGGAGGTCGAGAAGCGCATCGCCGAGCTGAAGTCGGTCGAGGCGTGGCTCACCATGAACCTCAACATGCTCAAGCTTTCCATCAACGGCCTGGAGATGCAGCGCGCGGCGCTCCAGGCCATGAAATCCGCTTCAGAACCCCCCAAGAACCAATCCAAGGAGTAGTCATGGCAAAGGCAGTCCGCTACCACAAGCAAGGTGGTCCCGAAGTACTTCAGGTCGACGACATCCAGGTCGGCGAGCCTGGCCCCGGCCAGGTGCGCGTGCGCCATACCGCGATCGGCGTCAACTTCGTCGACACGTACCAGCGCTCGGGCCTGTACCCGATGCAGCTTCCCGCGGTCGCCGGCAACGAGGGCGCCGGCGTGGTCGAAGCCGTGGGTTCCGGCGTCAAGGACCTGAAGAAGGGCGACCGCGTTGCCTATACCGGGCTGCCGGGGTCGTACTGCGACGTGCGCCTGGTGCCTGCCGACCGCATGGTGAAGATCCCGAAAGGCATCAGCGACGAGCAGGCGGCGTCGATGATGCTGAAGGGGATGACGGTGCACTACCTCATCCATTCCACCTACAAGGTGAAGAAGGGCGACACCGTGCTCTGGCACGCCGCCGCCGGCGGCGTCGGCCTGATCGCCGGCCAGTGGCTGAAGAAGCTCGGCGCCACCGCCATCGGCACCGTCAGCTCCGAGGAAAAGGCGAAGCTCGCCAAGGCGCACGGCTACAAGCACGTCATCAACTACAGCACCGAGAACTGGGTGGAGAAGGTGAAGGAGATCACCAAGGGCAAGAAGCTGCCGGTGATCTACGACGCGGTCGGCAAGACCACCTGGGACGGGTCACTCGACAGCCTGCAGCCGCGCGGTCTGCTGGTGTCGTTCGGCAACGCGTCCGGCCCGGTGCCGCCGCAGAACCTCGGCATCCTCGCGAGCAAGGGCTCGCTCTATGTCACGCGCCCGACGCTCGCCACCTACATCGCGGCGCGCGCCGACCTGGTCAAGCGCTCGAACGACCTGTTCAACGCGGTCAAGTCGAAGAAAGTGAAGATCGAGACCACGGCACGCTACAAGCTCGCCGACGCGGCGCAGGCGCACCGCGACCTGGAGGGGAGAAAGACGACCGGCTCGGTCGTGCTGATTCCCTGACCTTTGCCCTAGCGTTCCCTATGGATGTGGGTGAGCTCAGGGAGCGCCTCAAGCGCGCGCCACCGGCCTACGCAGTCTACGGCGACGACGGCACGGGGGGGCGCGAGGCGGCGAGCACCGCGGCCTCGGTGCTGATCCCGCTCATCTCGCACCCCCCGGGGCTGACCGTGCTTTTTACCCGGCGCACCACCCACCTGCGCAGCCACTCCGGCCAGGTGAGCTTTCCCGGCGGGCGCGCCGAGCCGGGCGACGCGAGCGCCGAGTTCACCGCGCTGCGCGAGACCGAGGAGGAGATCGGCCTCAGCCCGTCCGCGGTGGAGGTGCTCGGACGGCTGCCGGATTACCGCACGCGCACCGGCTACCGCGTCACGCCGGTGATCGGCCTGCTCACGCCGCCGGTGGCCTTCAGGCCCGATCCCAACGAGGTGGCCGAGATCTTCGAGGTGCCGCTCGCCTTCCTGCTCGACGAGCGCAACCGGCAGCGGCGCACGCGCGAGTTCCAGGGCCAGCCGGTCGGCTACTACGTCTTCGAGTACGGCGAAAAGGTGATCTGGGGCGCGACCGCCGGCATGCTGGTCAACCTGCATAAAATGCTCGCATGAGCATTCTCGCGATCATTGCCGCCCTGCTGATCGAGCAGTGGCGCCCGCTGGGCGAGCGCAAGAGCGTGTCGGCCACGCTGTCGGCGTGGGCGAGCTCGCTCGAGCGCGCGTTCAACGGCGGCGAGCGGCGTCACGGCATGGTGGCGTGGCTGGTGGCGGTCCTGCCGCCGGTCATCGTCAGCGCGGCCCTGTACTGGCTGCTCTCGGCCGCGAGCAGCGTGCTCGCGCTGCTTTTCAACGTCACCGTGCTCTACCTGACGCTCGGCTTCCGCCAGTTCAGCCACTACTTCACCGATATCCAGCTCGCGCTCAAGGCCGGCGACATCGAGCGCGCGCGCTCGCTGCTCGAGCAATGGCGCGGCGCCTCGGGCGTGGTGCGCTCGCGCGAGGAAGTGATCCGCCTGTCGATCGAGGAGGCGCTGGTCGCCGCGCACCGCCACGTGTTCGGCGTGCTGCTCTGGTACCTGCTGCTGCCCGGCCCGAGCGGCGCGATCCTCTACCGCCTCGCCGCCTATCTCGCCGCGCGCTGGAAGCCGGTGGGCGCCTTCGGCAGCTTCGCCGCCAGGGCGTTCCACGTGCTGGAATGGCCGGCGGTCCGCCTGACCGCGGCCGCGTTCGCGCTGGTCGGAGATTTCGAGAACACGGTGTACTGCTGGCGCACGCAGGCGCGCACCTGGGCCGACCCCGACGCCGGCATCGTGCTCGCCGCGGGCGCCGGCGCGATGGGGGTGCGCCTGGGCATGCCGGTGCAGGAGGTCGACGGCATGCAGCCGCGCCCCGAGCTGGGCGCGGGCGAGGAAGCGGACGGCCCGTTCCTCGACACCACCGTGGGAATGCTGTGGCGCGCGCTGGTGCTGTGGGTCGCGATCCTCGCCAGCGCCGCGCTGGTCAGCGCGGTGGCCCGCGCCGTCGCCTAGCCGCGGTACGCACCGCACTTCCAGCATTGGGTGAACTGCGGGCCCAGGCGCTCGCCACACGGGCAGGTCCATTCCGGTCCCGCGGCGGGCGCCGCGGACAGGATCTCCTGCG
>Ga0307497_10000390_pt1 | contig 10212 bp, 13 predicted proteins | sample 10_S_MG_FD_201366 | JGI IMG/M metagenome (GOLD analysis project Ga0307497, IMG submission 201366) | Soil microbial communities from Populus trichocarpa stands in riparian zone in the Pacific Northwest, United States - 10_S | ecosystem: Environmental > Terrestrial > Soil > Riparian zone > Trees...
CGAAACGTACCTAGATCAGCGGCCGTCGGCATCGGTGACAGATCCGTGCGTGCGCTTCCTGCCTACGATAGTGGCGCTCTAGCTCCCGGTCGTACTCGGACGCGTACACGTAATCCGGCAGCCGAAACAAGGAGCCTGCCTCTTTCGCGGGACTCGTGTCGTTGAGCACGTCGACGTCGATTCGGTCGAGGCAGAAGGGCCTGCCTTCGGGCATCGCGGCCCAGACCGCCTGTGCGATCGTCCTAGCGACGCGACTGCCGTGGAGACTGTACTTGTGGTTAACCGCGTCAAACTCCGACGCGGATACTTCGTAGTCTGCGCCGCCGTAGTTTTGTACGATGTCGTAGTTTGTATCGAGGAAGGCCTTGAGTGCCTTGGTCTTCGTGTCGTAGCAGACGTGGTCTTCTTCGGGAGTAGCCTTCCGCCACCAGCCCGCTACCTGCGTACTGTGGACTCGCGAAGATGACCGGGCCAGGGACTCCCTGATCTCACGATTGAGTTGGGCCGACGATTTCCTATGCACGGTCAATGTCCCGCGTAGACGCGGCGAGTTTGCGAGCTTCGAGCCTCATTAGTCACGTCCGAGCAAATCCTCGTCACGCTGCGTCCAGGTTATCGGGCGGAGTTCGCCACGCGTAGCGAGCGCCGTGTCGTCGTGCCCCTGACCCACAAGTTTTACCTCAGACGTCGGCTGCTCACTACCAGGTCCACGTTCCTTCCAGGCAACGGTCCAGAGCCTGCCGTCGTAGTACACCGTGGCTCCGATGAGCGGATACATGGGTCTCCAAGGGAAGACCTGCCCATCAGGATCATGGGCTGCATTGACCTTTGCGATCCGTAAATCATTGCGCGGAATGTCGTTGTGATCGATGTCGACACGGGGCCATCGCTCATGCCGAGGCAAAGGTTTTGCAAGAATTTCGTCAACTTCACGAGCGATCTGGCGCTTCGTTTTCTTGGCTGCTCGCTCGGCCGCGAATCGCTCGACTCGACGAGCAGCCTCAGCGCGGGCGCGGGGCGGTGCTGCCGCCATGCCCAGCGTGATTTCGCAGTCACGCAGCTCATTCTGTTCAGCCACGCTCCACGCTCAGGCCCGGGACGATCCGGCGCGACTCGAGTTCGGCGAGGCGGGCGTCAACATCGGTCATCTTCACAGCGTTTTCTCGATCGGCGTCTTTGCCGGCATGTAGGCAACATACCAGAGTAAGAAGCGCCTTCGCTACTTCAATTTCGTTACCTCCACCGTTATCCGATGATCGCCTCGAGCTATCTGGCGGGTGGTCACAGTGTGGGCAAACCCATGACGAGAGCCACTGGCCCGCCCAGCCTCGATCATGTGGGGCGGCGCGGCGGACTGCTCGGTCGCCGGGTCATCCAAGGAACTTCTTGAAGCGCGGATTGACGAGCGCCCCTTGTCTCGGCTCAATTGTCCGAGAGCTGATGCCAGGCGAACGTGAGAGCATCCGCCCACTGCTCGACCTGTTGCTTGACCACATCGGCCCCGCTGTGGGCCGCGTTGCGCTCGATGCGCAGCCACACGGGGGAGCCCGAGGCAGCCTGTAGTGCGGCTGTGAACTTGCGGGCATGCAGCGGGTCGACGCGATCGTCATGATCCGAGCTCATCATCAGGAACGCGGGGTAGTGTGCACCGGCGACCACGTGATGGTAGGGCGAGTAGCCATAGAGGAACCGGAAGTCATCGGCCTTGTCGGCTGTGCCGTACTCGGAGATCCACGCCTTGCCGAGGCCGAACTTGTGATAGCGGAGCATGTCGAGCAGCGGCACGAAGCACACGATCGCCTTGAACTTCTCGGGGGCCTGCACGGCGGCAGCTCCCATTAGGAGGCCCCCGTTGGAGCCGCCATAGATCGCGAGCTTGTCTGGCGACGTCCACCCCTGGCTCTCGAGGTAGCTCGCGGCGGCGATAAAATCGTCGAACACGTTCTGCTTGTTCGCCAGCATGCCTGCTTTGTGCCAGGCCTCGCCGTACTCGCCGCCTCCCCGCAAGTTGGGGATTGCGATCACGCCCCCCATGGCGAGCCACACCGCGTAACGCGGGTAAAACTCGGGCGTGATCGAGATGCGGAACCCACCGTAGGCTGTCATGAGCGTCGGGAGCTTACCCGTCTTGATCACATCCTTTGCGTGGACGATGAACATCGTGATCCAAGTGCCGTCTTTCGATGGGTAGCGGACCTGCTCCGTGACGAAGTTGCTAGTATCGATGGGCAGCCGGATCCTTGACCACTCCGTGATCTCCCCTGTCTTGATCGACGTCTTGTAGACGACGTTGGGCTCGGTGTACGAGCTGTAGCTGAAGTACGCGGTGTCCTCGCTCGCGCGGCCGGTGATGCCACTTGCTGTGCCGAGGGGGGGCAGATGGATCTTGCGCACGAGTTTGCCATCAAGGCTGTGGACTTCCAGGGCGCTCGCGGCGTTTCGCAAGTAGCTCAGCACCAGCTGGCCCCCGATCACATCCACGTCCTGGAGAGTGTCGTTGGTCTCTGCCACGATCTCGTGCCAGTTATCCCGTGCGGGCCGTGCTGGATCTGCAACGAGTAGTCGGTAGCGGGGGGCACCCTGGTTGGTGATCACATAGAAGCGATCCTGAAAGTCCGTGACGCCGAAGTCGGCCTCCATACCCTCGACCAGTGTGATCCAGTGCGGGCGGGGTTCTCGCAGATCCTGGAAGTACCAGTCGCTCGAGCCGCTCGAACCGTGTGAGATCGACACAAACAACCAGTGTCCGTCCTCGGAGAGGTGCCCGTTGATGAACCAGCCTGCGATCCCCGTCGGTGTGTGGACCACGGGATCTTGGTTCGGATCGGTGCCGAGCTTGTGGAACCGGAGCTCGGTGTGGGCCCCCCGCTCAGACTCGGCGATCTTGGAGCTCGCGGGCGGGGTGTAGTCGTAGTAGAAGCCCCGGCTGTCCGATGACCAGGACACGGTACCGAACCGGGTGTGCAGGATCGTGTCAGGGAGCCGTCTGCCAGTGGATACCTCGAGCACCGAGAGGGAGGTTTCGTCCTCGTTGTGCTCGCTCACGTTGTAGGCGACGTAGTTGCCATCTCGACTGATTGACCACTGCTTGAGGCCAATGGAGGCGTCGCTCGACCACTTGTTGGGATCCAGCAGCACCTTCTCTGGTGCCTCTTCGCCAGCTTTCCAGTAGACGACGCGCTTCTCCTTGTCCCTGTGCTTGCGCACGTAGAAGTAGCGCCCATTGCGGTGAATCGGTGCGCTGATTGAGTCGTAGTACATGACCGACGCGAGCTGGCTCGCGATGGCGTCATGCTCCCCGAGCTTAGCCAGATGCGATCTTGCGTAGCTGTCCTGGGCGTCCATCCACGCAACGACCTCAGGTTTGGCGGGATCCTCGAGCCAGCGATATGGATCTCTGACCTCGGTGCCGTGCAGGCGCTCGACCACGTCATCATGTCTCGTCGCGGGGTAGTCCCTCGCTGGTGCCGAATGGGGAGGTTGTGGGGTCCCCACGGCCTGGATCGTCGCCCTGGGCGTACACGCGCTCATGACGCTCAACACGGTCAAAAGCCCCAGCTTCCACGTCTGTACTTGTGCTCTCATCTGCTCCTCTTCTTCTCTTTGTTTGCCGCCGTGACCTCTACCAGGGCCTTCGAGCCCCCCTATTATTACTGTGCGGCAGGGTTCAGGATTCACAGACAGTGTTGGCTTCCAGCTACGCTGCAGGGCACGTCTTTCGTGCCCCAGTGAGATAGCGCAGCAGATCGAGGCGCCCGCTGTAGTTGACGAGGATGATCGGCGTGGTCGCGAGGTGGGCAGCGGCTAGCCGGTGATGCCCGTCGATCAGGACAGGTACGGGATAGATCCGCCCGAAGTGGCACTGATTGTCGACCTGAATTGCGTCGAGCATTTGCCCGGCTAAGAGGCACTCGTAGAAATATCGGATCCTGCCGTAGTCCCACTTCCGTGCCGGCTGTTTCCTGGTCCTCTCTTCGTCGCTCACGTAATCAGGTTGTGCGCGGTACCGGAGGAGCTTTGTGACCGTCATCGCCCGCATGGGAAGGCTTGCCTCGGGCCATGAATAGCTCTCCCAGAGACGAGCTACAAGCACTTTATCAATACCATTCACAGGTCGTTCTTATCGAACTGATTATCGGGGCTTTGCAGGCGCGTTGAGATAACGATGCGCGGCTACACCAGAGATTGCGGCGCCAATCCCAATGACAACTAAAAATGCAGCGAACGACCAGTCAAAGGACATGTTTGCCGAAGATCTTTGCTCTCTGGATGAGCCGTTTGCAGTTCCTAGGGACTCGTATCTCCCGCGCTCGTTCATGCTCGAAAGTGTATCAGAACGGAGACTGTTTTTCAGCGGCGAGAGAGAGATCTCTGGAGCTCTGCATAGCTCTCCGCTGTCATCTTCTGGGGAGCTCCGTCGCGGACAGCCTGGGCCTTCTCGAGCATGTCTCGGAGCTGTCGCATGTTGTGGGAGTACCAGCTCCGCGCGGCGGCAGGGACCCTCTGGGACGTCAACTCATTGAGGACTTCTCGTCCCCTCTGGAGATAGACATCTGCCCTGTCAGGCTGGATCTGCCTCCAGCCGTGCTCCCCAATGACAGGAGAGACTCCGACAACGCCGTCGAGGTAGATGGAAACGAGTGCATTACGCACATTGTTGATGCGCCGTTCATTGTAGTCGGTCCCCTGCCAGGGACGCGATTTGGCAACCGCCGAGTGATGGTGTGAAGTGCTCTTGCGGGGGCCCTGGGAGCCCTCACAGGCAGGGCATTCGCAGCGCTCGGTGATGTGCATGCGGTGGCAGTTGCATTCGCCAGCAGCGACGCATGGGCAGTCAGCAGTCAGGTCATTACTGGGCTTCCGAGCCAGGACCTCGTTGATCTCTCGCTGGATCTGGGCGCTTGATTTCTTCGCCGGCTTCGCCATGGGCCCAGATCCTATCATCTTGCGACCCTCTTTGGTCATGAAACCAAGGCTCTCGGGGGCTCGCTTCTCTCACCTTGGGCTACCCATTCTCCTGGCCAGCTTCTGCGCGACGCTGGCTGCGACCGCCTCTGCCTGGATCACACGGGCGGCCTGCTCTTCACGGTCTGCACGGCACTGGCCATCCATCTCGCCCAGCGTGGTCAGGAACGCATCACGCACCAACGCCCGTACCTCATCTTCGGTGAGTGCGTGGGGTGTGGGCGCGATACCGGCTTCTACTTCACACAATTGGCACCCAGGCGCGCGAGTGAATCGATAAAGTTGCCCTGGATGCAGGACTACCATCCGGGCCTCACAGAGACGTAGTTCGGTGATGCCGTCCTCGATCGATGCTGTCCGCCTGGAATCTGAGATCTCCTGCATGTCACAACCTTTTCCTTGCAATCCGCGCTCTTGTTTGTACTGCCCCTCAGTCCTCTCCATAGAGGACCGGATCTGTCTTGAGCAGGTGCTGTTTGTTCGGCGCCACTGTGACTATGTCAAAGGCGGTCTTCCGTGCACTGTTGACTGCCGCCTCGCGACCCATGCCCTGATCGATGTTCATCCTGTAGGCATCAATGAACACGTCGTTCCACTTGTACACACTGGAAGGAGGCGCGCCAGCGTGCTCTGGGAGGACGTTTTCATCGACGAGCTGATTTTTGGCAGTGTCTAGCCACTCTCGATCTGACAACCCGTCATCGACGCTGATCCACTTCTCGATCTCTTCGGGGTCGGTGTCACCCCAGGCAGGATCACCGAGGACATCCTGCATGATCGCCTTCAGCGTCTCGAGGCGCGCGGTCCGGATCTCCAGAAGGCTCTTAGGCTTGCGTTTCTGTGTATGGGCGCGCCGCGTGCGCAGGGCCTCGGTAATCTCTGCGTCGAGTTGTCTTCCGGTTTTCTTCACGGGAGCGGCTTCACCTCTGTGTAGCGTAGCGCGATCGGAAGCTTCTCCACAGCGGCACGCTTCCCCCTCTCGCCGCGACGATCGTAGATCGCCGTGGTCTTCACGTCCGCATGCCCCATGAGCTTTTGCACCATGAGGATATCGGCGCCGTTCTCGAGCAAATCCGTCGCGAAGGTGCGGCGCAAATCGTGCGGTGTCAGGGGTGGGACGCCGGCCAGTTCGACGAGTTCGCCGAGCACGTAGTCGACACCAGCACGACCAAGGCGCTTCGTCGACGGACCCCTGTCACGATTCCAGCGTACAAAGAGCGGCTCGCACTTCCGGTCCTTCTGGAACTCGAACCATGGCAAGAGCCAGGGCCGGTAACCCTCCGCGAGGTAGGTCGTACGAAACTTGCCCCGCTTGCCCCGCTGGACCTGGATCGCGCCTGTCGTTGGTTCATATTGATCGGTGTCCAGTGCGGAGACCTCCTGCCGACGGAGCCCACCTGCAAACATGGCGATGAACAGCGCCTGGTCCCGCCAGCCCCAGGGAGGATCCTGGCTGGCTGCTGTACGCAGGAGTGTGCAAACTTCTTCGATAGAGACAGCTCGCCCCGCGGGCGGCAGGTCCGCTGTCTTCATGCTCTTGAAATCGAGGGCGCGCTGATAGTCTTCGGTCGAGATCTGTCCGAGTTGCCAGGATGCCTTGAGCACGCCGCGCACGGCGGACAGCATGCGGTTGACGGTACGCTCACTGTAGCTCGAGACAAGCGAGGCACGCAGGGCCAGTGTGTGCTGAATGCGAAGTTGATGCCAGGGCAGTGACCATAGGGTGGCTCGGCGATCGATCCGTTCTGCGATCTTGGTGAGTCCAGATCTCATCGCGGGCCGTGAGTCTTCACCGAGCTGGGCGAGGTACACGGCGACTGGATGCTCGGCCAGATTGATTCCGATCGGGACCGCCAGGCCTGTGGCATCATGCGGCTGGTGGACGAGGGCGGTCTCTTTGGTCATGTGTCGACTCCGCGCGCCCGAAGTTTTGAGAGCAGCTTGTCTGCCACCACTGCCGGGATGGAGCCCCCGCGCTCTTGCCGAATTGCAAACGCGATGTCTTCGAGACGCTCGGTCTGTGGTCGACGCGCTGCCAGTACGTCCTGGGCGTAGCGGACCAGCTCCTTACCGACGCGAATTGCAGATGAGGCATCGACCAGCACGGGGCCACGTCCCCGCACCATCACGTAACTATCTTCCTTGAATTCTGGAGACAGCCAGCCATAGGGGACCATCGCGGCACGGATTCCCTGGTGGACGTCGAACAGCTTGGAGGTGTGCCGTGGGGTGCCGACGGGTCCGGGTACGCACTCGCGTACGAGCACGTTTCGTTTCTTGTCGTAACGGGTGTTGCGGGCCACGTGCTCCCTCACGCCGGGCACCTGCGAGGCCCTGGTGAGCCATTCTGCCTCCTCGGCCACCGACTCCTCCCTCCCCTGACGGGCAACCTTGTAGGCGGTCTTGTGCTCGTCACAAAATACGATCCCGGTAGCGCCAGCCCCCTGGTACGTCAGATCCCCGACAGCCCCTGCCCTGACAGCCCGGACCGCGGCCTCATCGAGCTCGTCACCGAGGACGCGCAATGTGCGATCGGAGATCTGATCTCGGTTCGTGATGGTGGGCGCGTTGAGGGCGAGCTCGATTTCATGGTTGAGCTGCGCGTGCGTCTTTCTCGGTACGCGGCGCTTGCCGCGATGGAGTGCCTCCTGGATGTCGCGCTCCAGGCGCGTGGATTTCTTGAGAGTCATGGTTGGCACCATTATTCTGGGCCGCTGCTCGATTCGGAGCGGGGGATAGGGGGCGTCCCTCCTATCGAGGCGATCGCCTCCTCGAATTTAGCCTGAAACTCCTCGTCTGTGTAGCCAATCCCGACAAGTGTGCTGCCCTTGACCCAGGTCGACATCTCCTGCAGCACGATCCACTGTCCGAGCTCGATGCGGTTGCCGAACAGGCGCTCGGGCTGGTCGAGCGGATCCTTCAGATCTGCCTCGATGGTGGTCCAGTTGAACAGGACGTCCGGTCCTGCGAGGTGGTCACCCCTGGATCCACAGTCGTGAAACCTGATTGGGACAGGCAGCGACGCGATCCATATTCGTAGCGCGGATCGATCGCCGGTCCAGCGAAACGCATCGAAGGTTTGCCGCTGGCGGTACTTGACGGCGTCCGACATCAGTATCCCGCGGTGGCGCGGATCTCCTGCATGCGTTCCCGCACGTAGGGGAAATTCGTCCCGTCGAAGCGGACGACGTTCCTTGAGAACTTTGCGTCGATGCCGACGTTCCAGGGCTGCGCCACGGTGACCACGAGCCCCCGCGGTCGCCAGGTGAGCCACCTCTCGATGTACTCGGGCCAGTCGTCGCACAGCAGCTTGCCATAGACGAGGCCCTTGTCCTCTGACAGCACGATGGGGAGATCGGGGACGTACTTGACACACCACTCGATCTTCTCACCTGCAGCTGCTGGGATCTTGCGGGGACTCTTCGAGAGGATCTGGCACAGGAAGCGCTGGGCCCGAGCTTCTTCGAGCAGCTGGAAGCCAAGCGAGATCGGCGCCAGCTCTCGCCAGAAACCAGGCTGGGCCTTGATCAGTCGTCGGCGAGCTTTGACGTAGGGGACATCCTCAAATGCCGTGGTGTCTGCTTGTGGATCTTCGCCGGGGGCCCGGAGCTCCCCGAGCTTGAGTCGCATCGAGGCGTCGAAGTCTGCGAGCGTGCCATCCATATCGAACAGTGCGATCGGCTCTGCAGGTTTGCTCTCTGTCTCAAGCATGTTTCCCTCCTCTGACCAGTCCCTAGGTCCGGGCGAAAATGACTTCCGTGGCCGCGACAAGTTGATTGCTGGTCGGATCGTCGCTCAGGCACTGCGCAGGACAGAGCTCGAGCACTCGGTAAGCATTCCCGAGCTTTGTCTGGGCCTCCTCCATCGTGAGAGTTCCCCTGTAGCAGGCTCGCAGCTGATTCGGGAGTGCATGTGGGGGAATGATCTCGAGGTCGTGGCCGTCTGTGTTGTCGTGGGGCATGGCACGTCCTTGGGTCACGAAGTTTTGTTCATGTAACAGGGGCGAATCTCGCGTCCCGAGGGCCCCTGTAACAGCGCCCTCCATGCTCATCGGCTGCTGTTCCAGCAGTCGCGCGGCGCGGATGACGTCTGGGTCCTCGAGCCCAGAGTTTCGATGCGTGAGCACGAGCCAGGGCCCCAATGTGCCCATGTCGGAGCAGTCATCGAGGATGACGAACGCGGTCACCTCAGGGTGGGCGGCGAGCCATTCGCGGATCTCCCAACCCCTCTCGAGCTTATCGTAGGCGAAGGGGACCCCCTTGCAAATTAGCCAGTGTGCCTTCCAGACGGCATCATTGACGAGGTCCGGTGTACCCCCAAGCACATCGGCGACCAGCCCCCTGCGCGAGAGTGCCTGGCCGAGATCTTTCCATGGTGCGTACAGGCGCCAGCTTGACGAGATGACGATCTTGGCGCCTGTCTCTGTGACCAATCTATTGAGTCTCGTCAGGCATTCCGGTGCGATCGGTAGGGGCAGGGGCTCCGTCTCGCTCATCAGGAGCGTAGACCGCGTGTTGCGGTGATTGAGTACACCATCGATGTCTAGGAAGATAATGCGCATGGGACGGTCAGCGACGCCTGGGACGACGGAGAGCTTCCTCGATTTCTCGTCGAAGCTGTGCTGGAGTCTTCGTGGTGCGGGGCAGGTTGACCTCTCGTTCGTGCTCAGCATTCAGGAGAGGATCGACGAGGTATCCACTCCCTGCTGTGACATTTGGTCCACTCCAGCGCCCCTCCACGCGGGTCGCTGCGATCCGGCCCTGGCCGTTCCCGATCTTGATCCCGTGCTCATCGTAGTTGCTGCGCACGACCAGGCGCCCCCGGAACGACGGCCATGGGGCGTGGTCGTCCGCTGCGAGGATCGCGGCTGTCGCGTCTGGATAGTCCCTGGGACCCACCATGCGGAGTTTGTCGTCCAGGACGAGGAACCACTCTCGGGCGGGTCTGGTCATCTCAGGCTGCTCCGTGCGGGTCGCCGTCTCCCACGGGGGGCACGTCATCGTCCTCGTCATCGACGGACCCGGCAACCCACGTGGGGTTCGCGGGGGGAGGGTACGGAGATTTATCAGGTGTCACGACGAAGCCCCGGTCGTTGACAACGACGGGCATCCCGCACACGAGGTCTTGGCCAGTGAGCAGCGAGATGCGGGGCTTGTCACCCTGTGACAACCACACGCGACGGATCAACTCGATCTCGGCACGGCGCCACCGTCGCCACGGCTCAAAAAAGCCGAGGCTGATGACTCC
>Ga0307497_10000391_pt1 | contig 10208 bp, 9 predicted proteins | sample 10_S_MG_FD_201366 | JGI IMG/M metagenome (GOLD analysis project Ga0307497, IMG submission 201366) | Soil microbial communities from Populus trichocarpa stands in riparian zone in the Pacific Northwest, United States - 10_S | ecosystem: Environmental > Terrestrial > Soil > Riparian zone > Trees...
CGACCCCGTACGCGTCGGACCCCGCCGACTATCTGCGCAAGGGCTTCGAGCTGCGCGACCGCAGCCGCGAGGATCCGCTGGTCTCTTTCTGCCTGGCGCCGCACGCGCCTTATACGGTGTCCGATCCGACCTTCCGCCAGATCGCGACCTTCGCGGCCGAGCTCGACCTGCCGGTGCACGTCCACCTGCACGAGACCGAGCACGAGATCGAGCGCTCGCTCGCCGAGCACGGCGTGCGCCCGTTGGAACGGCTCAACAAGCTTGGCCTGCTGGGTCCGGGCTTGATCGCCGTGCATTGCGTTCACCTGAACGAGCAGGAGATCCAGCTGCTCGCACGGCACGGCTGCTCGGTCGCGCACTGCCCGTCCTCCAACCTGAAGCTCGCCAGCGGTTTCGCGCCGATCGAGGCGCTGCGCGCCGCCGGCGTGAATCTCTGCCTCGGCACCGACGGCGCGGCGAGCAACAACCGCCTGGACATCTTCACCGAGATGCGCACCGCCGCCCTGCTGGCCAAGGCCGTGGCGCGCGACGCCAGCGCCATGCCCGCGCACGCCGCGCTGCGCGCCGCGACGCTGGGCGGCGCGCGGGCGCTGGGCCTGGGCGCGCGCATCGGCTCGATTGAGCCGGGCAAGCGCGCCGACCTGGTCGCGCTCGCGCTGCGCGCTCCGGAGCTCGCGCCGCTCTACGATCCGGTCTCGCACCTGGTGTATGCCGCGGGACGCGAGCACGTCACGCATGTCTGGGTGGACGGCGAGGCTAAAATCCTCGCTTCCGGCTTGGACACCCGTTGGCAGTTATGGCAGACTGCCCTTGATAGCAATAAGTTTTCTTCCCACTAGAACAGCAGAAACGCGGGGGATTCAATGACCAAAAAGCTATTCATGCTGCTCGTCGGCCTGGCGATCGCGGCCGGCTGTGCGACCGAGCCGGAAAAACCCGCACCCGCGCCGGCCGCCGTGCCCGCGCCGAAGCCGCCGCCACCGCCGGAGCCCAAGCCGCGCGCGGTCGAAGCGCCCAAGCCCGCGCCGGAGAAGCCGAAGCCGGTGGCCGAGAAAGTGACCTTCGCCGCCGACGTGCTGTTCGACTTCGACAAGGCCGTGGTCAAGCCCGAGGGCAAGTCCAAGCTCGACGACATCTCGAACAAGACGAAAGGCGTCAACCTCGAGGTGGTGATCGCGATCGGTCACGCCGACTCCGTCGGCTCGGACGCCTACAACCAGCGCCTGTCGGTGCGCCGCGCAGAATCGGTGAAGGCGTACCTGGTGTCCAAGGGCGTCGAGGCGAATCGCGTGTACACCGAAGGCAAGGGCGAGAAGCAGCCGGTCGCCGACAACAAGACCAAAGAAGGCCGCGCCAAGAACCGCCGCGTGGAAATCGAGGTCATCGGCACGCGCAAGCAGTAATCGCCTTTTCGTTCTCGGAAAAACCCCGCTCCGGCGGGGTTTTTCTTTTCTAGAATGGGCCATGGTCAACGCCGACCCGGCCGAGCTCGACAAATTCAGCAAGCTCGCGCACCGCTGGTGGGACCCCGCCGGCGAGTTCCGGCCGCTGCACGAGATCAACCCGCTGCGCCTCGACTGGATCGCGCAGCACGCGAGCCTCGAGGGCGCCGCGGTGCTCGACGTCGGCTGCGGCGGCGGCATCCTCACCGAAGCCATGGCGCGGCGCGGCGCGAAGGTCACCGGCATCGATCTGTCGGAGAAAGCCCTCAAGGTCGCGCAGCTGCACCTGCTCGAGAGCGGGCTTGAAGTTCAGTATGAAAGTGTTTCCGTTGAAGACTACGGCGCTGCACACGCCGGCAAGTTCGACGTAATCACCTGCATGGAGCTGCTCGAGCACGTACCGGAGCCGGCCGCCATGGTCGCGGCCTGCGCGCGCCTCGTGCGGCCGGGCGGGCAGGTGTTTTTCTCCACCATCAACCGCAACCCGAAGTCCTACCTGTTCGCGGTGATCGGCGCCGAATACGTGCTCAAGCTGCTGCCCAAGGGCACGCACGACTACCTGCGCTTCATCAAGCCCTCCGAGCTCTCGCGCTGGAGCCGCGAAGCCGGGCTGAGCACCGACGAGCTGATCGGCATGAGCTACAACCCGATCACCCGGCGCTACTGGCTCGGGCGCGACTGCGACGTGAACTATCTCCTGCGCACCACGCGTAATGCCTAGCCGCGCGGTGCTGTTCGATTTCGACGGCACGCTCGCCGATACCGCGGCGGATCTCGCCGCGGCGGTGAACCGCATGCGCGCCGACCAGGGCCACGAGCCGCTGCCGCTCGAGCGCCTGCGGCCCTTCGCCTCGGCCGGCGCGCGCGGCCTGGTGCACGCCGCCTTCGGCGTGAAGCCGGGCGACGCGGAATACAACGCGATGCGCGAATCCTTCCTTGGCTTCTACGCCGAGCGGGTGTGCCAGGAGACCCGGCTCTTTCCCGGCATCGCCGAGCTGCTGCGCGAGCTGCAGGCGCGCGAGATCCGCTGGGGCATCGTCACCAACAAGGCGACGCGCTTCACCGAGGCGATCGTGGCCGCGCTCAAGCTCGAGCCCGATTGCGTGGCGTGCGGCGACACCACGCCGCACCTCAAGCCGCATCCCGCGTCCCTGCTCCACGCCGCCGGGCAGCTCAAGCTCGCCCCGGCGGACTGCTGCTACCTCGGCGACGATCTGCGCGACATCAAGGCGGCGCAGGCCGCCGGCATGCGGCCGATTGCCGTCGACTGGGGTTATCACCATCCCGAGAGCGGCGGCCCCGATACCTGGGAAGCCGAAACCATCATCGCCCATCCCCTGGACCTGCTGAGGCACCTATGAAAGCCATCGACCACACCTTCGCCGAGATCGAGCTGCCGAAGCCCTCGCCTGCCGGACGCGACCTGCTGGTCAAGGTGGAAGCGATCTCGGTCAATCCCGTCGACACCAAGCAGCGCAAGCAGGCCACCGCCTCGAAAATTCTGGGATGGGATGCGGCGGGGACGGTCGAAGCCACCGGAAAAGACGCGACGCTCTTCAAGCCCGGGGATGCCGTCTACTACGCGGGCGACGTCACGCGCCCTGGCTGCGACAGCGAATATCACCTGGTCGACGAGCGCATCGTCGGGCGCAAGCCGAAGTCGCTCGACTTCGCGCAGGCCGCGGCCATGCCGCTCACCTCGATCACCGCCTGGGAATCGTTCTACGACCGCATGAAGGTCGTCTCCGGCAAGTCGATGCTGATCATCGGCGGCGCCGGCGGGGTGGGCTCGATCGGCATTCAGCTTGCCAAGGCGTCCGGCCTGAGCGTCATCGCCACGGCTTCGCGGCCCGAAACCGTCGCCTGGGTCAAGGCGCTGGGCGCCGACCAGGTGGTCAACCATCGCGAAAACCTGGTTTCCCAGATCAAGAAACCGGTCGACTACATCGCCAACTTCAGCGGCGAGCTCGACGCCTACTGGAGCGCGATGGCGGAGATGATCGCGCCGCAGGGCGCGATGGTCGCGATCGTCGGCAACGCGAAGCCGATGGCGATGGATGTGGTGCGCTCGAAGAGCGCGACCATGTGCTGGGAGCTGATGTTCACGCGCCCGCGCTTCCAGACCCCCGACATGATCGAGCAGCACCGGCTGCTGAACGAAGTCGCCGCGCGGCTCGACACCGGCAAGCTCAAATGCACGCTGAAAGAAACGCTCTCGCCGATCAGCGGCGCCAACCTGAAGAAGGCGCACGAGCGGCTCGAATCCGGCACCATGATCGGCAAGCTGGTGCTGAAGGGATGGCGCTGAAGCACATTGCGGTGATGGGCGCCGGCGCCGTCGGTTGCTACTACGGCGCCATGCTCGGCCGCGCGGGCCACCACGTCACGCTCATCGGCCGAGCGCAGCACGTCGAAGCGGTACGGCGCTGCGGCTTGCGTCTTCAAACCAGCGCCTTCGACGAACACGTGAAGGTGCAGGCAAGCATGACCCCGGACGCGCTGCGCGGCGCCGAGCTCGTCCTGTTCTCGGTGAAATCGACCGACACCGAAGCGGCGGGCAAGGCGATGGCGCCTTACGTCGAGCGCAATGCATCGATCGTCACCCTGCAGAACGGTGTCGACAACGCCGAGCGCCTGTCGAAGACGCTGGGACGCGAAGTCATCCCAGCCACGGTCTACACCGCGGTGGAGATGACCGGCCCCGGCCACGTGCGCCACCACGGACGTGGCGAGCTGGTGATCGGTTCCAGCGCCGCCAGCAAGTCGATCGCCGACGCGTTCGGCGCCGCGGGCGTGCAGATAGAGATCTCCGACAATGTGATCGGCGCGCTGTGGGCCAAGCTGATCGTCAACAGCGCCTACAACGCGCTCTCGGCGATCACGCAGCTTCCCTACGGACGCCTGGTGCAGAGCGCCGGCGTGCCCGAGATCATGCGCGACGTGGTCGAGGAATGCCTCGAGGTCGCGCGCGCCTCGAACGTCAGCATTCCGGGCGACATGCACGAGGCCACGCGCCGCATCGCGCAAACCATGCCGGGGCAATATTCGTCGACGGCGCAGGACCTTGCACGGCAGAAGAAAACCGAGATCGAGCATCTCAACGGCTTTGTCGTGCGCAAAGGACAGGAACTCGGCGTGCGCACGCCGGTGAACCGCGTGCTGCTCGCCCTGGTCCAGGCGCTGGAGATAAGCGAAAACTGACTACCTGAGCGCCCGCAGGGTGTTTGCGGGCGGGTGCTTATGGCATAGTGGGCTTGCATGGCCCGCGCACTGACGTCCTCGGAATATGCCCTGCTGGTCGAGCATTCGCCGGTGATGGTCTGGCGCTCCGGTCTCGACGCGAGCTGCGACTACTTCAACCAGACCTGGCTCGCGTTCACCGGGCGCACCGTCGAGCAGGAGATGGGCAACGGCTGGGCGGAAGGCGTCCACCCCGACGATCTCGATCGTTGCGTGAAGCACTATCTCAGCCACTTCGACCGGCGCGAAGCGTTCGAAATGGAGTACCGCCTGCGCCGCCACGACGGCGAGTACCGGTGGATCTTCGATCGCGGCGTGCCCTTCACCAACGAGCGCGGGGCCTTCGCCGGCTTCATCGGCAGCTGCGTGGACGTCGACGAGCGGCGCAAGAGCCAGGACGCGCGGGAGCGGCGCGCCCAGGAGCGGCTCGCGCTTTCGCGCGACTTCGAAAAGCGCATCCTCGCCATCGTCAGCCACGACATCCGCAATCCGCTCGCGACGATTCAGCTCACCGCGACTCAGCAGAAGTTCGTCGCCGACGCTGCCGGCGTCGTCAACCCGCAGGCGGAGACCATCCTGCGCGCGGTCGGTCACATCGAGCACATCGTCGGGGATCTCCTCTACGTGGCGCAAGAGCGCGACGGCGCAGGGATCCCGATCGTGCCGAAACCCACCGATCTGCGGAACATGTGCCGGCAGGTCGTGGACGACCTCGGCGCCATGACGCGCGGCCGGGAAATCACGTTCGATTGCACCATCGACGGCGCGGGTTCGTGGGACGAACATCGCATCCACCAGGCGATCTCGAACCTTGCCTCCAATGCCGTGCAGCACGGGACGCCCGGGTCCCCCGTGCACGTGCGCCTCACCGGCGACGAGCAGCACGTCACGGTCGAAGTGCAGAACCAGGGCACCATCCCGGGCGAAATCGTGCCGCGCCTGTTCGAGCCTTTCCAATCGGGCCGCGAGTACACCAAGCGCGGCGACGGGCTCGGCCTCGGCCTGTTCATCGCCAAGACGATCGCGCGCGCCCATGGCGGCGGCATCGAGTTCGACTCGTCGGACGACGCCACGATCTTCCGGCTCGTTCTGCCGCGCCGCACGCCGGACGCAGACGCTCGCGCCTGACTGAGCTGAAGGTCATCATCTCGGGCGGGTTCTCCGGCCCCTACGAGCAGCTGGTGCCGCAGTTCGAGCGCACCACGGGCATCAAGGTCGCGACCGGCTCCGGGTCATCGCAAGGCCAGGGGCCGCAGACCATCGCCGCGCAGCTTGCCAGCGGCGTGCCTGCAGATGTCGTTATTCTCTCCAGGGAAGGCCTCACCCAGCTGATCGCCGCGCGATGGATCGCGGCCGGAACGGATGTGGATCTCGCGCGCACGCCGATCGGCGTGGCGGTGCGTGCAGGGGCGGCGAAGCCCGTCGTACGCAGCGTGGACGACTTCAAGCAGGTCGTCTTGAAGGCGAGAACGGTCGCCGTGCCGAGCAGCACGAGCGGCATTTTCCTCATCGAGGAGATCTTTCCGCGGCTCGGCATCGCGGGTCGGGTGAACGTCGAGGCAACGCCCCGGGGCAGCGGCGCGGCGGCGATGGTCGCCAATGGAGAAGCCGACATCGGGCTCCTGCCGGTCAGCGAGATCGTCCACGCTGAGGGCGTCGAGCTGGCCGGCGTGATCGCCGACGAGATCCAGCTCCATCAGATCTTTTCCGCTGCGGTCGTCGCCGGATCGAAACAAATCGACGCCGCGAAACGACTGATCGCATTCCTCACTTCGGCGCCGGCAGGCGAGACCATCCGCCGCGGCGGCATGGAGCCGCTCGGCACCGGGCCTTGACTACCAGCGCCCTGCCCCCATGTGGGAGAATGACGTTCTCACCGAATCCGGGGGCGACCTGGTTTCGACGTAGGCATTGAAGCAGCGCAGGGCATGCCGAGGACCAGATCACCTCGTAAATCCATTCTGGAAACACTACAAACGCCAACGACGAGCGTTTCGCTCTAGCCGCCTAACACCGGCTGGACGCTGCACTGGCTTGCTGATGGGCCAGGCCTGAAAGCAAGTGAGGCGCAAGCCGAGCTTGCCGTAAGGTGCAGCGACATTCACATCGGCCTCTCTCCCGGGCTTGGCCGCTTGGCCCAGGGGATCCGTCGAAGCGGCTAGCCGAGCGTCAGCCTGCCGGTTGGCGGGCGTAAGGCGAAGGCATTAAAGAACCAGGCTAAGCATGTAGTCCTGACTGTGGATGGTCTACGGACGCGGGTTCGATTCCCGCCGCCTCCACCAATACCCCGTAAGAACGGGCTGCGTCGGAGCTCAACCTGCTCGCAAAAGTCCGGTGAGCTGCTCCCGCGGCTTCGGCGCGCTGAAGAAGAACCCCTGCATCTGGTCGCAGCGCAGCAGCTCGAGGAGATCGGCCTGCTCTTCGGTCTCGACGCCTTCGGCGACGGTCGTGAGCTTCAGTGAACGTGCGAGAGAAATGATCGTCTGCACCAGCGCCATCGCTTCCTCGTCGTCGACCATCCTGACGACGAAGGCGCGGTCGATCTTCAGCGTCTGCACCGGCAGCCGCGCAAGGTAGGCGAGCGACGAATAGCCCGTGCCGAAGTCGTCGATGGCGATGCCGATGCCCAGCGCATGAACCCGGGTCAGCTTGTCGATGGTGGATTCGATGTCCGCCATGATGTGGGTTTCGGTGATCTCCAGGTCGATCAGGCTCGGTCCGGACGCCGGCCCGACCGCCTCCTCGACCCGTTCGACGAAGTTGGGCTGGCGCAGCTGGATCGGCGACACGTTGACCGCGATGCGCGGGACGCGCACGCCCTCGCCGGCCCACAACCGCTGGTCGAGCACGGCTCTACGGAGCGCCCAGCTGCCGACCTCGAGGATCATTCCGGTTTCCTCGAGCAGCGGGATGAAGCGCAAGGGGGGCACCAGGCCGAGCTCGGGGCTGCGCCAGCGGATGAGCGCTTCGAAGCCCACCACCTGTCGGGTGTCGAGATCCACCTTGGGCTGGTAGTGCAGCACGAACTGCTCCCGCTCGATCGCCTGGCGCAGCTGGTTCTCCAGGGAGAGCCTTTCGGCGACGCGCTCCGACATCTTCGGCGTGTAGAGGAGATAACGATCGCCGGCGGTCTTGGCTCTCTGCAGCGCCGATTCCGCGTACATGAAGAGCGCGTCGGCTTCGCCGCCGTGGTCGGGAGACAGGGCGAGGCCCATGCGCACGGACAGCCCGAGCTCGTTTTCCGCCACCCGGTACGGCGCGCCGAACCATCGCGCCAGCTTCTCGTCCGCCAGCGCCGCCACCGTCCCGCCCTCGACTTCAAGACCGGGAAACGCAACGGCGAAACGGGCGCCGCTGATGCGCGCCACGATGCCGCCGTTCGGCTCGCCGGAAAGGCGCGCAGCGATCTGCGTAAGCACCGCGTCGCCCACGTGCCGGCCATGCATGTCATTGATGTTCTTGAACCGATCGATATCGAGCACCGCCACGACGACCTTGCCACCGCTACGGCCTGCGGCCTGGAGCAGGTGCGCCAGACGTTCCAGGAACAGGACGCCATTGGGGAGGCCTGTCAGGGAGTCGTATTGCGCATGCTTCTGCACTTGCGACGCGACCCGCTCGTGCTTCCGGCGCAGCTCCTCGGTGGCGCGGCTGCGCTCGGACACGACGACGGCCAGCACCAGCCCGGTCGCCACCACCATGCTGATGAACGTGAGCAGCATGAGCAGCAGCTCATTGAGCGGCACGGACGCGAACAGCTCGCGGCGCTCGAGCGCGTACCAGACCGCGACCCCGCACACGACTGCGATCGCGCTCGCGACCTCACGCTGGCCGAAGCGGAACCCCGCCCAGATGATGAACGGCAAGCTGACGAAGGTCAGGGAAAAGGGCGCAAAGTGCGAGGCCCTGTCGGCCGAGATCGCGTACACGGTGAGGGCGAGCAGCAACCCGAAGCACGCCGCTTCCAGCTTCTTTTGCCGCGGCCAGGCGGCGTCGTCGCGCACGCACCAGCTCAGGACCAGCGGCGCGACGATGATCATTCCCGTCGCATCGCCCTGCCACCAGGTCCACCAGTTGCGGAAGCCGTCCAGGGTGTTGTGGCCGGCGGCGAGCGCCAGGGCCGCTATGGTGGCAGCGATGGCCGCGCTCAGCGCGCACAGCAGGATGAACTTGACGACGTCTTCGCCGCGCCTGAAAGCGCCCGGGTCCCCGACGTAGCGCCGGATCAGCGCCCGTGCGGCGAGGGCTTCGAGCGCGTTGCCGCTCGCAATCAGCGCAGCTGAAAAAAAGGACGCTTCGACCGTGATATTGGCCAGCGCGGCGCCGATCCATATTCCCGGCCAGATGCGGCCGCCAAACAAGAGCGCGGCAGCGAGGGCGAGGCCCGAAGGCGGCCACACCGGACTCGCGTAGCCCGGCGGAATCGCGAGGGAGAGGGAAAGCTGGGCGGCGACGAAATAAGCGATGGCGACCAGACAAACCTGTGCCGCATAGGGCACTTCGCGGATCAGTGCGGTCGGCGCTTGCACACTCGTACTTCTAGGTGAGTACAGCTCCGGACGGTGAAAAATTTCGTATTCAGTGAGTAATCGAGCACCGGAGGTCGCGTGCTGTAGGGATTTCTTGATGCCGGGCCTTCAGCGCGGCTTGCGGGTACGACTGGGGGCCCGCAAGGGCTCGTTTCAGACCTGCAACAGGCTGCGCAGCGTAGCCTTCACCGTTTCGACCTCGCTGTCGGTGAGCTGCATCTGCAGCACCGTTTCCTCGACCCTCGCGATCAGCCTCTGGACTTCGTCTGGTCCTAGCGTCTCGCACTGCGCGCGCAGCACGAGCGAAAGGGCGACGGTGACCCCCTTCCAGTGCTCGATCTGCATCTGCTGCGTTTCGACGATCTGCGCGAGCTGCTGAATGTTGTTCATGGCTTCGAAGCTTTAACGCGTTGGCGTTCGGACCTGGATTTTCATTTTTTGAAGCGACCCCATCCACTAGCATCTCGAAATCGAGATTTCCCTACAGGTTGTTCGCGCCAATGTAGCCGACCGGCTACACGCGGAGCAAATTACCTCGTTTTTCAAGGCAAAGAAACGTTCGGAGGTTTGCGAACACGCTTGCAGCGAGCTTACAGTGGGAGGGAGCAGGACATAACGATATAGGAGGATCGGTCGCCGATGGTCGAACAGACCCAGGCTGACACCAGCGCACCCGCGGCGATGTCGGTCGCGTTGCTTCCTCCGTCGCATTCCGAACGTCGCCTCGCCATCGTCATAGTCGCCCTGTCGGCGATCGCTTTCGTCGTGGTCGCCCCATTGGCCAAGCGGCAGCTCGCTCCAATCGTGGCCTTCATTCCGATTTATCAGACGGCGCTGGTCGTCAATGACCTGGTCACGGCCCTGCTGCTCTTCGGCCAGTTCAACTTCCTGCGTGTGCGCAGCGTGCTCGTCCTCGCCTGCGGTTATCTCTTCGCTGCCGCGATAGCCGCCGCGCATCTGCTCTCCTTTCCGGGGCTGTTCTCGCCCGACGGGGTGC
>Ga0307497_10000392_pt1 | contig 10198 bp, 4 predicted proteins | sample 10_S_MG_FD_201366 | JGI IMG/M metagenome (GOLD analysis project Ga0307497, IMG submission 201366) | Soil microbial communities from Populus trichocarpa stands in riparian zone in the Pacific Northwest, United States - 10_S | ecosystem: Environmental > Terrestrial > Soil > Riparian zone > Trees...
TGCGCGCGGCCAACTCGTTCTTCCAGGAGGCGATCAAGCAATACCCCGACGACAAGGCGTTGCGCGCGCGCTGGGGCGAGCTGTTCCTTTCGACCCATCAGAACAACGAGGCTGCGAAGCTGTTCCAAGAGAGCCTCGAGCTCGACGAGCACTACGCGCCCGCGATGCTCGGGCTCGCGAAGCTCGCGGCGGGGCGGTTCGAGGAGAAAGCCCGCGACCTCGCGAACGAGGTCATCGAGAAATCGCCGGACTCGAGCCTCGAGGCGCACCTGCTGCTCGCGCGCGCCGCGCTCGAGGACGGCGCGCTCGCGGACGCGGACGCGAGCCTCGACAAGGCGACGAAGGTCGCCGAGCGCCAGAAGCTGCCGCCGCTCGAGATCGACGCGCTCCGCGCGTCGGCGGATCTGCTGCGCGGCAAGACCGACAGCGAATGGACCGCGCGCGCGCTCAAGGCCAACCCGGGCTACGGCGACGCGTACGCGATACCCGCGTATTTCTACGTGATCACGCGCCGCTACCGCGAGGCGATCGAGCTGTACCGGCGCGCGGTCGAGATCGAGCCCGGCCTCTACTCGGCGCACACGGAGCTCGGCGTGAACCTGCTGCGCGAGAACAAAATCGACGAGGCGCAGCAGCACTTGGCAGTAGCGTATCGCGGCGACCCGTTCAGCGCGCCGGTCGTGAACACGCTGAAGCTCATCGACAGCTTCAAGAACTTCGTCGTCGCGAATCATTTGCCGGACCCGAACGCGCCGGCCGCGGCAATCGGCCCCGGCGCGACGCCGCCCGCGAAGAATCCGGGCGCGCTGCTGCGGTTGCACAAGAACGAGGTCGCCGTGCTCGACCCCTACGTGCTCGACCTCGTGAACCGCACGATCGCCGAGTACTCGCAGCGCTACGGGTTCGAGCTCAAGGAGCCGGTCGTCGTCGAGCTCTATCCCGAGCACGACGACTTCGCGGTCCGCACGTCGGGCCTGCCCGGCATCGGCTTGCTCGGTGTCACGTTCGGCTACCTCGTCGCGATGGATAGCCCGACGGGCCGCTCGGACGCGGACTTCCACTGGGGCACGACGCTGTGGCACGAGATGGCGCACGTGTTCACGCTCGAGAAGACGAAGCACCTGGTGCCGCGCTGGTTCAGCGAAGGTGTATCGGTCTACGAGGAGTGGACGACGGGCCCGCTGCCAGGCCGGCACATGCCGCTCTCGGTCCTGCGGGCGATCAAGGACGACAAGTTCTTAGCCGTAGCCGAGCTCGACCGCGGCTTCATCCGCCCGACCTACGAGTCGCAGGTGATCGTCTCCTACATGCAGGCGGGGCTCACGTGCGAGTACATCGCGGGCCGGTGGGGTCAGCAAGCGCTGCGCACGATGCTCGACCAGTACGCCATGGCCAAGGAGACGCCGGCCGCGATCGAGGCAGCGCTCGGCGTTCCGCCCGAGCAGTTCGACAAGGACTTCGCGGGTTACGTGCAAGCCCAAGTCGGCAGGGCAGCCACGAACCTCGAGGCGTGGACGAAGGCCGCGAAGGAAGCGCAGCAAGCGTTCCTCGACAAGGAGTGGAAGGGCGCTTCCGCCGCCGCGGGGCGCGCGATCGAGCTGATTCCCGAGTACGTCGACGAGAACAGCCCGTACCTGATCAAGGCGCGCGCGAGCCGCGAGCTCGGTGACGAGGAGCAGGCGACCGCGACGCTGCTCGACTATCGGCGGCTCGGCGGCCACGATCCGAGCGCGCTCCTCGCCCTCGCGAAGTCGCTCGCGGCCAAGGGCCGCAACGACGCCGCGATCGGCGTGCTCGACGACGTCTTGATGGTCGCTCCGCTGCGCGAGGAGGTGCACGCGGAGCTCGGCGATCGCCTGCTCGCGGCAGGCGACGCGAAGCGCGCGGTCAAGGAATATCAGGCGCTGCTCGCGATGAATCCGCACGATCTCGCGGGCGCACATTTCCGTCTCGCGAAGGCCTATCTCGCGGCCGAGGATCGGGGTAGTGGCCGCGAGCAACTGTTGTATGCTCTGGAAATCGCCCCCGGGTTCCGGGAAGCCCAGCAACTACTACTGGAGATCGTACGGTGAGCGACGCGCAGAACCAGCTCGAGACCGAAGAGGCTCGGGCGCTGATAGGGACATTCCACGGGGCGCTCGAGCAGATCCGCGGCGAGGTCCGTAAAGTCATCGTCGGCCAGGACGAAGTCGTCGAGCACTTGCTCGTCACGCTGCTCGTCGGCGGCCATTGCTTGATCACCGGCATGCCGGGCACCGCGAAGACGCTGCTCGTGCGCACGCTCGCGGTCGCTCTCGGACTCACGTTCAAGCGCATCCAGTTCACGCCCGACCTGATGCCGACCGACGTCACGGGCACCGACATTATCGAAGAAGACATGACGACAGGCCGGCGCACGTGGACGTTCGTGCCGGGCCCGCTGTTCGCGAACGTGCTGCTCGCGGACGAGATCAACCGCACGCCGCCGAAGACGCAGTCGGCGCTGCTCGAGGCGATGCAGGAGTTCTCGGTGACCGTGCGCGGCCATCATCACAAGATCGACCCGCCGTTCTTCGTGCTCGCGACCCAGAACCCGATCGAGCTCGAAGGAACCTACCCGCTGCCGGAGGCGCAGCTCGACCGATTCTTGTTCAACGTGCTGCTCGACTACCTCACGGGCGACGACGAGCTCACGGTCGTGAACCGCTTCACGGTCCGAATGGACATCCCCGAGGTCAAGGCGTGCACGACGCCCCAGCAGATCCTGAAGTTCCAGTGGCTCGTCCGGCAGGTGCCGGTCGCCGAGAGCGTCGGCCGCTTCGCGGTCGATCTCGTGCGCGCGACGCGGCCGAAGGACCCGAACGCGCCCGACATCGTGCGCAAGTACGTGCAGTACGGCGCGAGCGTGCGAGCGACGATGTTCCTCACGCTGGCCGCGAAGGCGCGCGCGCTGATGCAGGGGCGCTACCACGTGACGCGCGAGGACATCACGGCGCTCGTGCTGCCGGTGTTGCGGCACCGCGTGCTCACGAATTATTTCGCCGAGTCCGACGGCGTCGACACGGACAAGGTGCTGACCGGCCTGGTCGAGTCCTTCGGCGGCGTTGAGAGGCACGCCAAGGTCGGCTGACGGCCATGAGCCCAAGCGCAGGGACCGCGGTTCCGCAGCATCTGCTGGCTCCCGAGACGCTCGCGAGCCTCGCGAACCTCGAGCTCGTCGCGCGCGCTGTCGTGACGGGCTTTCTCACGGGCATGCACCGTTCGCCGTTCTTCGGTTTCAGCCAGGAGTTCGCGGAGTATCGCGCCTATGCCGAGGGCGACGACCCGCGCTTCGTCGACTGGAACGTCTACGCGCGCACCGAGCGCACGTACATCAAGCGCTACATCGGCGAGACGAACACGCGGCTCGTGATCTTGCTCGACGCGAGCGCGTCGATGGGCTTCGCATCGGGCAAGGTCTCGAAGCTCCTGTACGGCAAGTTCCTCGCCGCGACGCTCGCGTATCTCGCCGCGCGCCAGCACGACGCGGTCGGACTCATCGTGTTCGACGATCAGATTCGCGAGCACCGGACGGCTTCGTCGCGGTCGGGGCGGCTGCACGGCGTGCTGCACGCGATCGACCGCGTGCAGCCCGGCACGGGCACGGACCTCACGATCCCGTTCGAGCGTTTCCGCGAGATCGAGAAAGGCCGCGGGCTCGTCGCGGTGATCTCCGACTTCTATTGCGACCCGAATGCGTTGCTGAAGAGCGTGCAGCCGCTCGCGTATCAAGGCCAGGACGTGATCCTGTTCCAGCTGCTCGACCCGCAGGAGCTCATGCCCCAGCTCAAGGAGTCGGCGCTGCTCGAGGACATGGAGAGCGGCAAGTCGATGGAGGTGTCGCCGATCTACATGAGCTCGCTGTACCGCGAGCGGATCGCGGCGCACGTGGATGCGCTCAACAAGGCCGCGCTCGGCGCAGGCGCGGACCATCGGCTCGTGACGATCACCGAGCCGCTCGACTCGGTGCTGCGCAGTTACCTTTCGTTCCGGCACCGCCGCGGCTGACGAGGAGCACGAGACGATGTCGCTGATCGCGCCCGCGTTCCTGCTCGGATTGCTCGCGATCGGCCTGCCGCTCTGGCTGCATCGGCTCTCGTCCGACAACCCGAACAAGCAGAAATTCAGCTCGTCGATGTTCTTGGAGCCCGGCGAGCCGCGCCGCGTGCTCGCGAAGAAGCTCCAGTACCTGCTGCTCCTCGCGCTCAGGATCGCGGTGCTCGTGCTGCTCGCGCTCGCGTTCACGCAACCCGCGCTCTGGCGCAGGCCCGAGGCCGCGTCGGCCGGTGGCGCGCGCCTGCACCTGATCGTGCTCGATGGCTCGGCGTCGATGGGCTACTCGGGCCGCTTCGAGCGAGCGCGGGCCGCGGCGCGCGAGGTGATCGCCGGTCTGCGCGCCGACGACCGCGGCCAGCTCGTGGTCGCGGGCCGCCAGTTCGAGGTGCTCGGCCCTGCGACCGGCGACGCGTCCGTGCTCCGCGACGCGCTCAACACCGTCGAGCCTGGCGTGTTTCGGCTCGATTACGGCCAGCTCATGCGCTCGATCGACGCGCTGCTGCGCACGGCCGAGCTCCCGGTCGTGATCGACCTCGTGACCGACGTCCAGCAGAGCAGCCTGCCGACGCGCTTCGGCGAGCTCGCGCCGCGTCGCCCCGCCGAGGTCGCGATCCACGACGTGTCGGGCGGCAAGGCCGACAACTGGACGATCGAGAGCTTCGCGGGCTCGGCGCTCACGGGCGAGCTCGAGGCGTCGGTGCGCAGCTTCGCGGCGGCCGACGCGCGCAAGTCCGTGCGCCTGACGCTCAACGGCAAGACCACGGCTGAGCAGCCGGTGGAGATCGCGGCCGGCGGCCGCGCGCAGGCGCGCTTCGCGGCACTCGAGCTCGCGGCGGGACCGAACCGCGTCACCGTGTCGCTCGAGCCCGGCGACGATCTTGCGGCCGACGATCAGCGCTTCCTCGTGCTCAAGCGGCCGCAGCCGCGCAACGTGCTGCTCGTGGCGGCGGATCAGAAGGGGCGTGGAGCGCTGTTCCTCGCGTCCGCGCTCGGCACGCTCGCGACGCTCGCACTGAATCCCGAGACGCGCACGCCCGCGAAGCTCACGGACAAGCCGCTCGCGGAGGCCAGCTTCGTCGTGGTGACCGATGTGGGGCTGCTCGGATCGGGCGAGGTCGCGGCGCTGACGGATTATGTTCAAAACGGCGGGCGCGCGTTGCTCGCGCTCGGGCCGCGCTCGACGGGGCTTACCACGGTGCCACTCTCGGGCGAGGTGCTGCGCGGCGGGCAGCAACTCGGGGCGGCGGCGACCGTGTCGGTCGGGGAGATCGACACCGCGCATCCCGCGCTGCGCGGGCTCGACGACCTGCGGTCCGCGAAGTTCACGCGCTACGTCGCGGTCGAGCCCGGGACCGAGGACCGCGTACTGATCCGGCTCGAGGACGGCGCGCCGCTGCTGGTCGAGCGGCCGCTCGGCGCCGGGCGCGTGCTGCTGTTCACATCCTCGCTCGACCGCGAGTGGAATGATCTGCCGGTGCAGCCCGTTTACGTGCCGTTCATTGCGGGGCTCGCGAACCATCTGCTCGGCGGCGCGGGCTTCACGAGCGAGGCGGACTTGGGCAGCACGCTCGCGGTTCGCGCGCTCGGGCTCGCGGGTGGGCAGATCTTCGATCCGCGCGGCCAGAAGGCGCTCGGGCTCGGTGCGGGCGGCGAGGACGTGCTGCTCGATCAGATCGGTTTCTACGAAGTCGTCGGCGGCGGTAACACGGAGCTCGTTGCGGTGAACTTCGACCCGCGCGAAGCAGACTTAACTCGTGTGGACGACGCGACGCTCGAGCGCTGGCGAGGGCTCGGCACGCGGGCCGCGGAGCAGACGCAGAGCGCCGCGAGCAGCGCGGCGAACGAGCCGACGCCGCGGCCCCTCGGGCCGCTGCTCGTGATCGCGCTGCTGCTCGCCGCGATCGTGGAATCCTGGGTAGGAAACTGGCATCTTAGGATTCGAAGAGGATTGGCCGCATGACCGCACAGTCGCAGCTCGAAGCCTACCTCGCCGACTTCCGCCGCCGCCTGCAAGGGCTGATCGCTGCGCGCGGCGCGGCGGCGCTCGGAGCGGTCGCGCTTGGCGTGACGCTCGTCGCGGTCTACTTCGGCATCCGTCGCGCGTTCGATCACACGTTCGTGTACGGCGCGCGCACCGTGCTCGTCGTGGCGCTCGTGGCGATCGCGGTCGGCTTGCTCGTGCTGCCGCTGCGCAAATTGCGCCGCACGCGCGCGATCCCGGACATCGAGCGCCGCGCGCCGGCCTTCAACGGCCGGCTCGAGACCTACGACGGCCTCACGCGCGCCGAGCAGAAGAACCCGTTCTTGGGGTTGCTCGCGGAGGACGCGCTGAAGCTCGCGAGCAACATCCCGGTCGCGGCGAAGGTGCCGGCGCTGCACGTGCGCGTGCCGGCCGCGATCGCCGTGCTCGCCGTCGCGACGCTCGTCTGGTTCGCGGCGGATGGTCCCGCGAACTGGCGCTACGGCGTGCGCAATCTCTGGGCTGGCTGGCTTCTGAGCGACACGCTGCCGCCGCAGCGGATCGCGGTCGAGCCCGGCGACGGCACCGTGCGCCGCGGCGGCGACCTGCACGTGCTCGCGAGCGCCGAGGGCTTCGAGCCGCCGAAGATGCAGGTGTTCGCGCAGTTCATGGCGGGCGGGCAGTGGGAAAGCGCGCAGATGACGCGCGACGCGAAGGGCGCGTTCGACTTCACGTTCTTCGCGCTGCGCGAGCCGCTGCGCTACTACGTCGAAGCGGCCGGGCTCCGGAGCCCCGAGTACGCGGTCGACGTCGTCGACCTGCCGCGGATCACGGGACTCAAGCTCACCTACAACTATCCGAACTGGACGAAGCTCGACTCGAACGTCGAGGACCCCGGCAGCGACATTCGCGCGGTCGAAGGCACGAAGGTGCAGCTCGAGCTCAAGACCGACGCGCCGGTCGAGGCCGCGGAAATCGTCGCGAACGGCGAGCGCGTCGCGATGCAGCGCGACGGCAACACGAACATCGCGACGCTCGAGGTCAAGAAGGACGGCCAGTACTTCGTCTCGACGCTATTCAACGGCGACTCGGTGAAGCTCACCGACGACTACCTGATCAGCGTCACGCCGGACTTGAAGCCGGTCGTGAAGGTGCTCAAGCCCGGCCGCGACTGGCGCGCGAGCAACATCGAGGAAGTCACGGTCCGCGTCGAGGCGAGCGACGACTTCGGTCTCGACAACGTGGAGCTCCGCTACTCGGTGAACGGCGGCGAGTGGAAGGCCGCGCCCCTGAAGTTCGAAGGCGCGCACGCGCTCGACACGCAGACCCTGTTCCTCGAGGACATGACGCAGCCGAAGACCGAAGCGCCGCCGCGAGAGAACGGCCGGCTGCGCCCGGGTCAGTCCCTCGGCGTCGACGAGCTCACCGTGCGCCGGCAGCGTCCGCGCCGGCTCCAGCCGGAAGACCAGCCCCCGCAGCCGGTCCAGACCGCGCCTCAGCCGGACCAGACCACGCCCGTGGCGACAGAGGCGCCGACGCTGCGCAGGCTCGAGCCTGGCGACGTGATCTCGTATTACGCCGTCGCGAAAGACCGCGGCCGCGAGGTGCAGACGGACCTCTATTTCGTCGAGGTGCAGCCGTTCGACCGCAGCTTCACGCAGTCGACGCAAGGCGGCGGCGGGGCGGGCGGCGGCGGCCAGCAGCAGGACGAGATCTCGCGCCGGCAGAAGGAGATCCTCGTCGCGACCTGGAACCTGATCCGCGAGCGCGAGGACGGCACGTCGAGCTATCTCGACCAACAGCAGCTGCACGACAACGCGCAGATGCTCGCCGACCTGCAGCGCACGCTGTCGGATCAGGCGCGCACGCTCGCGCAGCGCGCGCGCGCGCGTCAGCTCACGGGCGTCGACGAGCGCATCCAGATCTTCGTGCAAAACCTCGAGCAGGCCGCGGACGCAATGAAGCCCGCGTCGGACAACCTCGGCGAGGTCAAGCTCAAGGAAGCCGTGCCGTCGGAGCAGGCGGCGCTCCAGCATCTCTTGCGAGCGGAGTCCGCGTTCACAGACATCCAGGTCGCGTTCCAGCAGAACGGCGGCCGCGGCGGCGGCGGCGCGGGCCGCGACTTGAGCGAGCTCTACGAGCTCGAGATGGATCTGCAGAAGAACCAATACGAAACCGAGTCGCCGGGGCAGCTCGAATCGGGAGGCCAAGACAAGGTCGAGGACGCGATCAAGAAGCTGCAGGAGCTCGCACGCCGGCAGGAACAGCTCGCGCAGCAGGCGCAGCGGCGCAACGGGCTCAGCGAGCAGGATCGCTGGCAGCAAGAGGAGCTGCGGCGCGAGACCGAGCAGCTCAAGAAAGAGCTCGAGCAAGTGCAGCAGCAGATCGCGCAGGCGCAGCAGCAGGCCGGGCAGCGCGGCCAGCCGGGGCAGCAAGGCCAGCAGGGCGGCCAGCCGTCGCAGCAGCAGGGCGCGAACAATTCGCAGAGTCAGCAGGCGACGCAACAGGCGATCCAAAAGCTCAACGAAGCGCTGCAGGCGATGAACCAGGCGAACGGCCAGGGCCAGCAGCAGAACGCGGATCCCGCGCAGACGCAGCGCTCGATCGAGCAGGCGCGACGGCAGCTTCAGCAGGCGCTGCAGCAGCTCACGGCGCAGCGCCAGGCCGCGGTCGGCGAGGCGTTCTCCGATCTCGCGCAGCGCTCGCAACAGCTCTACGAGGGCCAGCGCCAAGTGGCGCAGGATCTCCAGCAGGCCGTGCGCGACGCGCAGAGCAACGGCGCGCAGCGCGGCGGTTCCCGGCGCGGCGACCTCGACGACAACAAGGCGAACGACCTCGCGCAGCGCAAGTACGACTTGCAGAAACAGCTCGAGGCGCTCGAGCAGGACATTCAGCGCGTCGCGCAGCAGTATCGCTCGCAGACGCCGGGCGCGACCGAGGAGCTCAACAAGGCGCTCGCCGAGGAGCAGGGCAAACAGACGAGCGCGCGACTCGGCTACGGCGCCGAGGGGATCTTGGGGGGCGCGGCCCCGCAGGTCGCCGCGCTCGAGGCCGTGACGACGTCGGCGCTGCGCGATCTGCAGCGCGGCACCCAGGAAGCGGCGCAGCGCGCCAACGACGAGGCGGTCGCGGGTCAGGGCAAGAGCGCGGATCCGAATGCCGAGCTCGTCGCGAAGCTCCAGTCGCTGCGCCGGCAGCTCGCCGATCTTACCCAGCCGCCGCAGCAGCAACAGCTCCCGGGGCCGAACGGTCAGAACGGTCAGCAGCAAGCGCAGAACGGCCAGAACGGTAACGGTCAGCAGCCCGGGCAGGGCCAGCAGGGCCAACAGGGCCAGCCTGGTCAGCAGGGCCAGGGCCAGCAGGCCGGCAACGGCAACGGCCAGGCGAACGCCGCGGGCGGCAACCAGTTCGGCGGCGCCTACGGCAGCAACTACGGCGCATTTGGCCCGGGCGGCGCGCGCGGCTGGTACGACCCGCGTCGCGGCGGCATCTGGGATCCGCGCAACAGCGCTCTCTGGCAGAACCCGCAGACCGTGCAGCAGGCGCGCGATCAGCTCAGCGAGGCCTCGCGTGAGCTGCTGACGCTCGGCTCGCAGCTCCGCAACCAAGGCGTGAGTGAGGAGGAGCTCAAGGCGATTCGCGAGCTCGGCGAAGCGCTGCGAGCGGGGCTCGGCGGCAATCCGGATCTGATCCCGTTGGAGTTCCAGAAGCTCGTGAACCTCACCGATCAGCTCGAGCTCAAGCTCACGGCGAACGGCGAGCCGGGCGAGCGTGCGTCGGTGCGCGCACAGGCGCCCGCGCACGTCACCGAGGGGTACGAGGACGCCGTCGCGGAGTACTTCCGCCGGCTCTCGCGCGGCAACCAACCGCAACAGTAATCGCTCGCCCTCGCTCGTCGGGTAACTCGCTCGTTCGAGCGGTGTGCGCACATCCCTGCGCGCACACGGTCTCGGGAAGGACATTCGGCGCTCGCCCGCCGCTTCGCCCGCCAACTAAACGCGACAGGCACGCGCCCACCTCGGTCACGGGCTTCGCGCTGCCCGTCCCGCCGCGACGTGCGCTTCGCTCGGTGCGTCGCGCGAGTGCTGCGTGCGAGAACGTTGGTGGCGGTGCGGCGTCGAACGGCGCTCGACGTGGGTGGAATGTCGGCGCGTGCGGGTGCGA
>Ga0307497_10000393_pt1 | contig 10191 bp, 10 predicted proteins | sample 10_S_MG_FD_201366 | JGI IMG/M metagenome (GOLD analysis project Ga0307497, IMG submission 201366) | Soil microbial communities from Populus trichocarpa stands in riparian zone in the Pacific Northwest, United States - 10_S | ecosystem: Environmental > Terrestrial > Soil > Riparian zone > Trees...
CGGAAGCCGTGACCTTGGGATGGCCCTTGGCGTCCTTGATCTTCGCCGTGGCCGCCGCTGCATCGGGCTTCTTCGCGGCGATGTCCTTGAACGAGGGGCCCACCTTCTTGGTGTCCACCGCGTGGCAGTTGAGGCAGCCCTTGGACTTCACGACCGCTTCGCCCGACTGGGCCGACACCGCTCCGGCGACGAGCACTCCCACCGCCGCTCCGACATATTGCATCAGCCGCATATCGCTCTCCTTTCGACAAGTTGCACAGCCTGCCGGCTTGGCTCGCCGGAACTTGGAGCGATTATACTGGGTGCCGCTCGGGAACGGACCAGGGAGAAGCATGAGCCGGGAGACTGACGGCGCTCGATCGAAGCTCGTGTTGTGGCTCGGCGCCTTCGTCGGTTTCTATCGTCCCGGCGCGGAGGAAGTCAGGCATCTCGACGCCGCCTCCAAGTTTCTGTACTCGGCGCGCAGCGTCATCCTGGTGATCTCCGCGCAGGCTGCGATCATCGCCGGCCTGCTCGCGCTCGGCGCGCGCCGCTTCGACGCTCTCGCCTTCGGCCTGGTGCTCGCCGGCTTCGTCGCCGCGCACATGATCAGCAACCTCTCCAACGATTACTTCGGCTACAAGCGAGGCCACGACACGCCGGACTCGCCGCGCATGCGCTACACGGTGCACCCGCTCGCGAGCGGCGTGCTCGATGCGCGCACGCTGCTCGCGGGGCTCGCGGTCGTCTGCGCGATCGCCCTTGCCATCATGGCGTTCTTCATCGTCGAGCGCGGCTGGACGGCGCTCGCCTTCGCTGCTGCGGGAATCGCGCTGCTGTTCCTTTACGACGCGGCGCCGGTGCCGCTCAAGAGCATCGGCCTGGGCGAGCCCGCGGTGTTCCTGGTGTGGGGGCCGCTCATGATCGGCGGCGGCTACGCGATGATTGCCGGGACCGTTTCGCCGGCGGCGTTCTGGGCTTCGGTTCCCTACGGACTCGGCGTGATGTCCATCCTCGTCGGCAAGCACATCGACCAGATGGACTTCGACCGGAGCAAGGGCATCCGCACGCTTCCGGTGCTTCTGGGCGAGCGCGCGGCCCGGGCGCTCAACGTCGCGACCGTCACGCTGATCTACCTCGTCACGGCGGTGCTGATCGTTTTCGGACAGCTCACGCCATTTGTCGCGGTCATCGCCGTCGCCTTTCCGCGCGCCTGGCGCGCCATGAAGCTCATGGGCGAGCCGCGTCCCGCCAGGGCGCCCGAAGGCTACGTCGGCTGGCCGCTGTGGTACCACCGCGCCTGCCTCGTCCACAACCGACTGTTCGGCTGGGTCTACATCCTGGGACTCGCAGCCGGCGCCGCCTGGCCGGGTTTGCGGTTCTAGGCGTTTCGCTTCCTGCTATTCTTGTGCGCGCGCCCAAGTGGGGGGCATGCAACATAGTTCATAAGGGAGGAAGCATGAGGAGAATCACGAAAGGTCTTGTGCTCGCGGCGCTGCTCGCATCGGGCCCCGCCGGCGCGCAGGTCGTGCTCAACGCGAGCTCGTGGGTGTCGCCGGCGCATCCGCTGACGGCGAACATGCTGGTGCCGCTGTGCGAGGACATCGCCAAGGTTACGTCGGGCCGGGTGAAGTGCAACGTGCTCCCGAAGGCGCCGGTCGCGCCCCCGCAGACTTTCGACGCGGTCGCGAACGGCCTGATCGACCTCTCCTTCACCTCGCACGGCTATACGCCGGGGCGCTTCGCGCTCACCGAGGCGCCCGAGTTCCCGTTCATGGGCGATACCGCCGAGGTCACCGCGGTCGCGTACCAGCGCATCTACGAGCGCATGCTCGCCAAGGCCGACGAGCACAGGGGCGTGGTGGTGCTCTCGGTGTTCACCCACGGGCCGGGGGAGATCTACAACGTCAAGCGCGCGATCAACACGCTGAAGGACTTCGACGGGCTGAAGATCCGCGTCGGCGGCGGCGTCGTCACCGACGTCGCGAAGGCGCTCGGCACGGTGCCGATCCTCAAGCCCGCGCCGGAATCGTACGAGCTGCTCTCCTCGGGCGTCGCCGACGGCGTGTTCTTTCCGAAGGAGTCGCCGCTGTCGTTCAAGTTCATCCCGCTGATCAAGCACGTGACGCTCGTTCCCGGGGGCCTGTACAACACCAGCTTCGTGTGGATGGCGAACCCGGCGAAGTGGAGCTCGATCCCGGAAGCCGACCGCAAGCTCATCGCGCCGCTGCTCGGCGAGGCGCTCGCGCGCCGCTCGGGGCGTGCCTGGGACGCGGCCGATGCCAAGGGCCTCGCGGCGATGCAGGAAGCGAAACTCGCGGTCGCCACCGCGAGTCCCGCGCTCGTCGCCGAGATCCGCGCGAAGACCTCCGCACTCGAGGGCGAGTGGATCGAGAAGAAGGCCAAGCCCAAGGGCGTGGACGGCGCGGCGGTACTCAAGGCGCTGCGCGCCGAGATCGCCTCGCTGCAGAAGAAGTAGCCCGCGCATGTCGCGCCTCGACCGCGCGGTCGCGCCCGCGCTCGGGCTGCTCGCGGCCGTGCTGATGTTCTGCCTGATGCTCCTCACCTGCGCCGACGTCGTCGGCCGCTATTTCCTCAACAAGCCGGTCACGGGCGGCTTCGAGATGACCGAGGTGCTGCTCGCCGCGCTGATCTTCGCAGGCCTGCCCCTGGTGACGTTGCGCAGCGAGCACGTCATGGTCGACCTCCTCGACCCGGTGACGCCCGACTGGCTGTTCCGCATCCAGCACGTGCTCGCGAGCCTCCTCGGCGCGGTCTGCACCGGCTACCTCGCGTGGCGACTGGGCCTGCGCGCGGAGGAGCTCGGCGCGCGCGGCGAGACGACCTCGCAGCTCGGGTTTCGGGTCGCGTGGCTCGCCTGGGCGATGAGCTTGTTGATGAGTCTCACCGCCTTGGCGCTCGTCGTGGTCATGTTCCGGCCGCCGCAGCGGCACTTCCCCGGCGAGGGCGAAGGCCCGGGCACATGACCGAGGGCCTCGCCGGGCTCGCGGCCTTTCTCGTCCTCGCGCTCGCGCGCGTGCCGATGGCCTTCGCCATGGGCATCGTCGGCTTCTTCGGCTTCGCCTACAAGGTCAACTTCGCGGCCGCCTCGGCGATGATCGCGCAGACGACCTACGAGACCGGGCTGGCGTACACGCTCTCGGTGATCCCGCTGTTCATCCTCATGGGCAACTTCGTCGTGCGCGCGCGCATGTCCGAGGAGCTGTACCACGCCGCCTACACGTTCCTCGGCCACCGGCGCGGCGGCCTGGCGATGTCGACCATCGTCGCGAGCGCCGCCTTCGGCTCGATCTGCGGCTCGTCGATCGCCACCGCGGCGACTTTCGCCAAGGTGGCGTATCCCTCGATGCGCAAGTTCGGCTACAAGGACACGCTCGCCGCGGGGTCGATCGCCGCGGGCGGCACGCTCGGCATCCTGATCCCGCCCTCGGTGATCATGGTGATCTACGGCATCATGACCGAGACCAACATCGGCAAGCTGTTCATCGCAGGAATCCTGCCGGGGCTGGTCGCGACGGCGCTGCTGTGCCTTGCCGTCGCCTGGATCACCTGGCGCGATCCGCAGGCGGGCCCGCCGGGCGAGCGCAGCTCCTGGAGCGCGCGCCTCGCGGCGGCGCGGCGGGTGTGGCCGGTGCTGGCGCTCTTCGTCGTCGTCATCGGCGGGATCTACGGCGGCGTCTTCACCGCGACCGAGGGCGCCGGAATCGGCGCGGGCGGCGCTTTCGTGTTCGCGCTCGCGCGCCGCGCGCTGACGTTGAAGGCGCTCGTCGAGGTGCTGGTCGAGAGCGTGCGCACCACCTCGATGCTGTTCATGATCCTGATCGGCGCGCTGATCTTCGCGAACTTCATCAACTACACCGCCATGCCCGCGGACCTGAGGGGCTTCGTCGTCCAGTTCTCGGTGCATCCGATCATGGTCGTCGTGGCGATCTGCGCGATCTACGTCGTCCTCGGCACGGCGATGGAGGAGCTGTCGATGATCCTGCTCACCGTGCCGCTGTTCTTCCCGGTGGTGACCGCGCTCGGCTTCGACCCGATCTGGTTCGGCATCATCATCGTGATCGTGGTGCAGATCGGGCTGGTGAGCCCGCCGGTGGGAATGAACATCTTCGTGGTGAAGAGCCTGCTGAAGCACGTCACCATGGGAACCATGTTCCGCGGCGTGACGCCGTTCAACGTCGCGCTGGTCGCGCTGCTCGCGATCGTCGTGGCTTTCCCCGAGCTATCGACGTTCCTGCCGAGGTTCATGAAGTGAGGTCGCTAGGTGTTCGTGTCCAAGACACCGACGACCACACCGGTCCCGACGATCTGTCGCCCTTCGAGCACTCGGGAGCGGAGAGCGCTTAGCGTTCGAGGTAACTGGCGTGACCTGGCTTGCTGGGGCACGTCCTGCTAGACCTCTGTTGCGGATCATTTCGTCTTCCGCTGTTGCTTGACCCAACGCTGCACCGAGGCACGCTCCCATTGTCGTTTGGCATAGCGCTCCAAGTTCTTTGGAACGTCGTCGCCATTGAGCACCAGACGGTTAAGCATGAGGGCCAAGTCCGTATCGGCGAGGCACCACGTTCCGGTTATTGAGCCTTCTTCATCCTTGAGCAGGCTATTCGCCAGTCCAAACAACTTCTGTGCAGCGCTACGTGCTTTGTCGGAGAGCTTAGCGGAGGTCGGGGTGAGGAAGACCACTTCCGTTGGTCGCTCTTCACGGATCGGCATCAGATCACTGCGTAACCATGCCTGGACTTGCCGCGCTCGAGCGCGTGCTACGGGATCGAGCGGGTAGAGCGCAGGATACTTGGGCGGTGGAAAAACTTCTTCCAGGTATTCCGCTATCGCAGACGACTCCGAGAAATATACCCCTCGGTGCTCCAACGTTGGCACGCGACAAGTAAGCGAGCGGCTGCGGAAAGGCTCTCGAAGCTGATCCTGGGCTTCGAGGTCAACTTTCTCGACCTTAAACGGAATGCCTTTCTCTGTAAGAGCCACAAATGCCGACATGGCGTACGGGCTCAGATATTGTGAATCCACGTAGAGAGTTGCTTCAACGGGTGCCATATCCAGAGAGGTCTAACGTTCGCATTCAGCCGCGCGTTCTGAGCGTCGGCTGCAATGCGCGGTTAGGCCTCGTTCCCTATGGGAGTTCAAGCGAATCTCCCAAGCCCGCGTAGATATACTTGTCGCCGAACGCTTCGGTCAAGGCAAGAAAGCCCGGCTCACCGGTGCAATGACCGGGCGCTATAGTTTCCACGCGCCATTCATCGCGCAGCGCCTGGGCGATGCGGCGGATTTCCGGCTCTTTTGTGAGAACGAGATGAAGGCCGCCAAAGATGCCGTGCACGCGATCTTCGATCGTGCGCGAGGCGGCGAGAATCTTTTCAATGCCGGGATGTGAGCAGCCGGCTATCAGAACCAGGCCGCGCGGCGTGCGCAGGGCCAGCGAGAGTTCTCGCATTTCGCGCGTGCCAGGAACATCCGACACGACGGCAACGAGCCAGACATTGGTGGCAATCTCGGTGGTCTCCTTGACCCAAGTGAATTGCGCCTCCGGCCACGGCGTCCCATGACGAATGATTTCGGGCGGCTTGCCATCGTAGTACTGCATATAGGCGGGCAGCGAATGGCAACGTGGATAAAACACACCTGGGAGGCTTGAACCAAAAACGCCATACAGCTCGTCGGGCGTGTAGATGCGTGCGGCCGGATTGACCTTAAGCAGGTGGTTCAGTCCGCTGGTGTGGTCACCGTGCCGATGTGAGATCGCGACGAGATCGAGCTTGCGTAGGTCAATACCAAGTGCCTCAGTGTTCTCCGCGAACGTACGTGCATTGTTGCCGGTGTCGAACAGAATGCGCTTCCCATCGAACTCGACGAGCGCCGCGAATCCCCAATCCTTCCTCAAATCGGTTCGCTTGCCGAATGAGTCGTGGAGGATAGTTATGCGATTGCCGGCCATGCGCGAGGCCTAACGTCCACGCCCACCGGCGCGCGTCGACGAGCCTAAGCGAGGCACGACGCTTGCGTGCGCGTCCGCGTGGGGCGTGCTGTTAGAGCGCAGCCTGGGCCCCGCTGCGCCATTAGATTTATTCCGGGTCGGAAAAGTACTCAAGATAAGCATCAAAAAGCCATCCCTCTTGGATCGCTGCATCGTCCCTGGTATGCACCTTCACCCACTGACCACTGATGGTAGGGGCGCCCGGAACGGCGAGACATGCGTCGTTTCTCCTAAGGATTCTTACCCGCGTCGCATAGGATACCGGTCGCAGCACACGGCCATCGAATTCGGGCGTCTCTCTGAGATTGAGCTTCGTTGTTCTAACTATCCCACTTGTCGCAGCGCTTCGTGGACAGTCGGCGCCATCTTCGTTGCTGCACTCGTAGAAGTCTTCATGCATGTAGAGGGGCGTCTCCTGTCTGTCGCACCCGTCAATACATTCGAAATTCCAACCGCCGCACTTGCTCGCCGCGGGTGTGATTTTGTATGTAGCCCCGGCGAGGGGAGATTTCCCCGTCTTTTTGCATACTAGCTTTTGGTGGTGATCGCGCTGCTCACTGGAGCGCTGCTTACCGGAATAAGCGCACTCCTCATCGAACATGAACTGACGCTCCGCTGGTCCATACGAACCATCGGGGAGGGGCTTCCCGGAATGGACCTCGATCCCGATGCCATTGAATTTACCGTTCTGGAACAGTTCTGTAACGTAGATCTTCTGTCCCAACCTATTCTCTCCGCCTGGACCCGTGAAGCCATCTGCGAGTGCAGCAAACGGCAGAAGGGCGAGAAACGCTATCCAATTGAGATTCATGTGTTAGCTCCACTCATATAAGGAATCGTCGGGAACGACGCGTGGCCAACCATTTGACGCGCTCTAACTTTATATATACGGACCGTGCAAGGTTACACCTTGCAAGGTCGATCCCGGAATTCCATTGCTTTTCCTCAGGCTGGTTCCGGACGCTGGGTGTACCCGCGACTTTCCGGGCCCGGATTTTCCCGACAGTGATCGCTGTCGGAGCGGCGATTCTCTAGCGGCAATCTTCCGGGAAGGGGCGCCGCTGGTACTGGCCGCCGCGGTCCGACAGGGTTTGCAGGAATGCGATGAGGTCGGCGGTTTCTCCGTCGCTCAGGTGCAGCGGCTTCAGGATCGCCTCGCCGTCGGAGTGCAGGCGGTCGGGGCTGATCTCGGAGTAGTGCTTCACCACATCGCGCAGGCTCGCGAGGCTGCCGTTGTGCATGTACGGCATGCTCGACTCTAGGTTGCGCAGCGACGGCACTTTGAATTCGCCGAAGTTGCGGTGCTCGAGCGAGACGTGTTGCGTGCGGACGGCCGTGGAACGCTTCGGGTCGTCGTTGTAGGGGCCGAGCAGGTTCATGCGGTCCGACAGGACCTTCTTGATCCCGCCGTAGCGGCCGGGGTCGGCTTCGCCGCGACGCAGGAAGAACGGAATGCCGGTGTCGTGGAACTCGCCGTTCGTGAACGCGGGCCCGGTGTGGCAGACGCTGCATGCGCCTTTGCCGACGAAGAGCTTCAGGCCGCGCTGCGCGTTCTCCGGGTAGCGCGCCATCGCGGCGCCGTCGCCGCGCGCGAGCGCGTCGCGGAAGTCGTCGAAGGCGGTGCTCCCGCTCACCAGCGTCTCCTGGAAGGCGGCGAGCGCCTTGGCGGCGTCGACGAGGACCTTCTCGTCGTCTGCGCCGGGCGCCGCGCCGAAAGTGTTGCGATAGCGGCACGAGAGATCGCGGTCGCCCCGGATGAACCTCGCCACGCTCGCCGCGCTCATTCCCAGCTCGCGCGCATCGAGGATCGGGTTGATGCTCTGCGCCCACAGGCTGTCGTGCGCGCCGTCCCAGCCGAACCAGTGGTGATAGCGGACGTTGACGACGCTGGGCGCGTTGCGGTCGACCTCCGCGATGCCGACCGCGCGCGGCAGCCCGTCCGACCAGTTGCGCTCGGGAAGGTGGCAGCGCGAGCAGGAGATGTCGCCGTTGACCGAGAGCCTGCGCTCGAAGAACAGCCGCTCGCCCAGGTCGGTCGCGTTCGCGTTCCCCGAGACGCGGTTGCTGGGATCACGGCTCCAGGGCGCGGGCCAGGGTCCGTGCGATTGGATCTTGCGCACCTCCTCGTCCGTGAAACTCGCCGCGAGCGCCGACGCGCTCACGAGGACGAGAAGGAGACAGGCGCCCTTCATTCCAGGCGGATGGTCTGTGTGACGCGCTCGACCGCGTCCTTCGAGCGCACCTCGAACACCAGTTCCCACCTGCCCGCCATGTGCAGCATCAGCCCCTCCGCCTTGTAGGGACCTTCGCCGGAGCCCGTGATCGTCGGCCGGTAGTTCATGCCGTGCCGGTGCTCGGGCATCTGCGCGTCGACGCGCACCGACTCGGGCGCCGGGCACACCGCGAACTCGAGGACGAAATGCTGCCCGACCTTGAGCGGCGCGGGGTTGGTGCGATAGAGCACGAGGACTTTCCCGGACTGGATTTTCTGCACCGCGCCGCCGGGCAGCTCGCAGGCAGTCGCCGCGGAGGCCGCGGCGAGCAGAGCGGCGAGCAGCGCGCGCATCACTTCTTCGACGCGAACAGCGCCTCGCCGTTCCGGTACGCGATGCGCTCGGCGACCTCGGCCGGCAGGTCGGCGAGCCAGCCGCGCGCCCACGCCGCGTGCTCGGGCACGTAGTACCAGCGCTCGGGGGTGTAGGTGTCGGTGCCGAGGAGGAACCGATCGGGAAATTCCGTGAACGCCTTGCGCCACTCGGGATCGACCTTGCCGCCCTGCGCCTCGTCGGTGCGGAAGGCGAGATCGGCCCAGAGGTTCTTGTGCTTGCGCAGCATGGCCCGCACCTGGTCGGGGCGCTCGAAGCCCGAATGCGCCCACAGAATCCTCGCTTCGGGCCACTGCCTGAACAAACGCTCGACCGCGTCCGTATCCGAATGCGCGTGAAGGAACAGGCCGTATTGCTTCGCGAGCTGCACCATGCGCCGCGGGACCGGCAGGTCGGCATTCTCCCCGTAGAGATGGAACTCGCCGATCCCGGCGTACTTGAATTTCTTCAATCGCTCTTCCAGGTACGGAATCACCGTCTCGTCGCGGAACCAGGTACCGGTGTCGGCGCGCGAGCGGTACGGCCGCAGCTCGGGGATGACGAGGTCGGGCGCGAGCGCCGCCATGCGCTGCTGCCCGTCGTCGCCCGAGCTGGAGACGAGCGCGCCTTTCACGCCCGCCTTGCGCAGCATCGCGACCGCCTGCTCAGGCGGCAGCGACTCCCAGGCGTCGCTGCTGTAGTGCAGGTGCGCGTCGAAGATCGGCAATTCCGCGGCGAGCGCCGCGAGCGGCGCGAACGCGAATGCCAGCAGGATCCGAAGCATGCGCCACCTCCTAGACAGCGCCGATTCTACCTTGCATCATGCGCCCGATGGATCAACTCGAGCCGATCGAAAAGGCGAGCGTCGACGAGCTGCGCGCGCTGCAGCTCGAGCGCCTGCGCTGGACGCTCAAGCACGCCTACGACAAGGTGCCGCACAACCGCAAGGCGTTCGATGCCGCCGGGCTGAGCGCAGACGTCACGGACCTGCGCGACCTCGCGAAGTTTCCGTTCACCACCAAGGCCGAGCTGCGCGAGAACTACCCGTTCGGCATGTTCGCCGTTCCGATGCGGGACATCGTGCGCGTGCACGCCTCGAGCGGCACCACCGGCAAGCCGACGGTCGTCGGCTACACCAAAGAGGACATCGCGACCTGGTCGACGGTGATGGCGCGCTCGATCCGCGCCGCGGGCGGGCGCTCGAGCGATATCGTGCACGTGGCGTATGGCTACGGCCTGTTCACAGGCGGCCTGGGCGCGCACTACGGCGCCGAGTCGCTGGGCGCGACGGTGATCCCGGTGAGCGGCGGCATGACCGAGCGGCAGGTGCAGCTCATCCGCGATTTCAAGCCCAGCATCATCATGTGCACGCCCTCGTACCTGCTGGTGATCGGCGACGAGTTCGAGCGCCAGGGGCTGGACCCGTCGAAGTGCGGCCTGCGCGTCGGCATCTTCGGCGCCGAGCCCTGGACCGAGGGCATGCGCGCCGAGCTCGAGCGCCGCTTCGGCATCGCCGCGCTCGACCTGTACGGGCTCTCGGAAGTCATCGGGCCGGGCGTCGCGCAGGAGTGCATCGAGACGCGCGACGGCCTCACCGTGTGGGAGGACCATTTCTAT
>Ga0307497_10000394_pt1 | contig 10152 bp, 8 predicted proteins | sample 10_S_MG_FD_201366 | JGI IMG/M metagenome (GOLD analysis project Ga0307497, IMG submission 201366) | Soil microbial communities from Populus trichocarpa stands in riparian zone in the Pacific Northwest, United States - 10_S | ecosystem: Environmental > Terrestrial > Soil > Riparian zone > Trees...
AGCGCCGGGTCTTCCTTCACTTTCGCTTTCCGCAGCAGCGATTCGATCCCTTCCATCAGCCTGCGCCGGATGCCGTGGAAGGTCGCGGCCTGCTTGCCGCTCGAGTAGAAGGTCAGCTCCTGCAGCAGGATCCTCGCCAGCGCCGGCTTCTCCGCCAGCCAGCGGTAGTGCACCGCGCACACCGCCAGCAGCTGCCCGGCGAGCGGCTGCCCCGGGCGCGGCGCGGCGAGCGCCACGTCGGTGGTCGCGTTCAGCTCCTCGTTGAAGATCAGGAACACGAGATCGCGCTTGTCCTCGGCGTAGTTGAACAGCGTGCCGAGGCCGACGTGCGCGCGCCGCGCGATCTGCCGCATGGTCGCCGCGCCGTAGCCGTGGCGCGTGAAAAGCTCCGCCGCCGCAGCGCGGATGCGCTCGCGCGTGGCGAGCTTCTTCTTCTCCCTTACGCTGCTTTGATGGCCTGCCAAACGCGGCTCGCCGAATACGGGAAGTCGAGGTGGTGGATGCCGAGCGGCCGCAGCGCGTCGATCACCGCGTTCGCCACCGCCGGCAGCGCGCCGGTGGTGCCCGCCTCGCCCGCGCCCTTGACGCCGAGCGGGTTGGAAGGCGACGGTACCGAGTGGTCGTGCAGCTCGACGCGCTTCAGGATCTCCGGTCGCGGCATCGCGTAGTCCATGAACGAGCCGGTGAGGAGCTGGCCGCTCTGGCGGTCGTAGACGACCTGCTCGCAGAAAATCTGCCCGAGCCCCTGGACGATGCCGCCGTGCAGCTGGCCGTCGACCAGCGCGTGGTTGAGGATCCGGCCGCAGTCGTCGACGCCGGTGTAACGCAGCAGATCGATCTCCCCGGTCTCGGGATCGATCTCGACTTCGGCCACGTGCACGCCGCCGGGAAACGCCACCGGGGTGGGGATCGAATCCTTTGTGTCGAGAGCGCTGCCGTGACGTCTTGCGACTTCAGAGAATTTCATTCTGACGTCAGTTCCCTTGACGCGATATTCGCCTTCAGAAAATTCCACATCCTGAGGCGATACCTCCAGATCCTTCGCGGCGAGCTCGAGTCCCTTCTTGATCACCGTCTTTGCGGTCGCGACCAGCGCGCCGCCATGCGACATCATGGTGCGCGATCCGACCGTGCCGCCGCCGACCAAAGGCGGTCCGTCGGGATCGCTGGCCTTCAGAACCGAAGGTATACCCAGTAGTTGAGTGACGATTTCGGGAAGCATCGTCTCGTGGCCCTGCCCTGAGGCACCGGAGAGCACGTGCAGCTCGGCTTCGCCTGACGCGCCGAACTTGATCATCGCCTCCTCTTTCGGGCTGGCGCCGCCGCCCGAGGGCTCGACGAACACCGACAGGCCGATGCCGCGCAATTTCCCGTTACGGGAAGAAATTTTCTTTCTCTCCGGAAAGGACTCCCATTCGGAAAAGCGCAGCGCCTTCTCCAGCTCCCCCGGGGGATCGCCGCTGTCATAGGTCGAGCCGACCGGCGTCCTGTACGGGAACGCGTCCCTCGGAATCAGGTTGCGCCGGCGCAGCTCGACGCGGTCGGCGCCGGTCTCGCGCGCCGCTTCGTCGACCAGCCTTTCGACCAGATAGGAAACATTCGGCCGCCCCGCGCCGCGGTAGGCGGTCGTCGAGGTAGTGTTGGTCAGCGCCAGCCGGTGCCGGCCGTAGAGCACCGGAATCCGGTAGGCGTTGATCGCGTGCGTCGAGGGATTGAGCGTGTTGATCAGCGGCCCGGGCTGCGAGAGGCAGGCGCCGGCGTTCACCGTCCAGTTGACGCGCAGCGCGACGAAGCGGCCGTCGCGGTCGAGGCCGAGCTCGCCCGAGAGCTTCGCGCCGCGGCCGTGGTAGTCGCTGACGATGGTCTCGAAGCGCGAGCCGACCCATTTCACCGGCCGGCCGAGCTTGCGCGCGGCGATCATCAGCGCGACGTACTCGGCGTACGCGTCGGAGCGGATGCCGAAGCCGCCGCCGACGTCGAGCGCATGCAGGCGGATCTTCTCCGCCGGCACGCCGAGAATGGCGCCGAGGCTCGGCACCATCATTCCCTTGCCCTGCGAGGCGGCGTAGAGGTCGAAAGTCCCGCTCGCCGCGTCCCAGGAAGCGACGCAGGCCTTCGGCTCCATCGGCGTGCCCGAGACGCGCGTCGAGTCGAGCGTCAGGCGCGTGACGTGCGCCGCGCCGGCGAGCGCCCGCTCTGCCGCTTGCTCGTTGCCATACTCGTAGTCGAAGGCGAGATTGCCTGGAACCCCCTGGTGGAGAAGCGGCGCGCCAGCCGCGAGCGCCTCCTCGGCATCCACCACCACGGGCAGCTCGCGGTACTCGACCTCGATTCTCTCCGCCGCGTCCTGCGCCGCCTGGGGAGACTCGGCGATGACCAGCGCCACTTCCTGCCCCACGTAGCGCACGCGGCCGTGCGCAAGGATGTCCCGGTGCGGGACTTTGAGCGCCGCGCCGTCGCGGCCCGGGTAGCGGACGAGCGGCGGCGGGTCCTTCAGGTCCTTGGTGTCCTCACCGGTGAAGACGAAAACATTTTCTGGTTTTCTCAAAGAAAGGATTTCCGCGTGGGCGCGGTCGGAGCGAAGGAAGTATCCGTAGACCTGCCCCGGGAGGTTCCAGTCCGCGGTATAGCGGCCGCGGCCGGTGAGCAGGCGGTCGTCTTCCCGCCTGCCGCGAAAAGCCTCGCTCACGCCGCCGGTTGCGGCGTCGACTGCCAGGCGACGAACTTCCAGCCCTGCGGGGTTTTGGTCCAGACGTCGAGGTAGCAGAGGCGCATGCTGCGCACCTGTCCGTTCACCTCCGCTTCGATCGCCGCCTTGCCGGTGATGAGCGCGTTGTCGCCATAGATGCGCACCTTGCGGTCGCTGTTCTTCACGCTCTTGTAGACGGTGCGGCCGGCTTTCATGGCGTCCATCCACACCGCCTTGGTATCCGTGACGCCGCTCGAGTGCGTGTAGAGGAGCTGGTCATGCAGCAGCGCGTCGAGCGCCTTCCAGTCCTTCGCCGTCATCGCGCCGAAGCGCCTGTCCTCGAGCCCCAGGATCTCGCTTTCGCTCATCGCCAAACCTCCTTTGCCGTTTGCACCACGCGCTCGAGCTTGCGCCACTGCTCGTCCTGCGTGAGCTGGTTGCCGTGATGGGTGCTGGAGAAGCCGCATTGCGGCGAGAGGCAGAGGTCCTCCAGCGGGACGAACTTGGCTGCCTCGTCTATTTTTCGTTTTAGAAAGTCACTGGTTTCCAAAGAACCTGTTTTTGAAGAAACCAGTCCGAGAACCACTTTTTTGCCTTTCGGCAGGAAGCGCAGCGGCTCGAAACCGCCGGCGCGCGCGCTGTCGAATTCCATGAAGAAGGCGTCGACGCTGCTCGCGAACATGGCCTCGGCGACCGCCTCGTAGCCGCCCTTCGCGACCCAGGCGCTCTTGAAATTGCCGCGGCAGGTGTGCATGGCGACCACCATGTTTTTGGGCTTATCCCGTAAGGACTCTCTGATTGTTCGGGCATACCTTGCGGGCAGCGTCTCGGGATCGTCGCCGTTCCTTTTGCAGTTGTCGCGGATCTTGGGATCGCAGAGATAGGCGAAGGCGACGTCGTCGAGCTGCAGGTAGGCGCAGCCCGCCTTCGCGAAAGCTGCGATCGCTTCGCGGTAGACCGACGCGGCGTCGCTCCAGAACTCTTCCATGTCGGCGTAAGCGATCGCCGCGCGTCCGCCGCGCAAGTGCAGCATCGATGGAGACGGGATGGTGATCTTCGCCGTTTTTTTTGTATTTGCTTTCAAGAAAATAAAATCATCCACCATGATGGGCTTCGCGTAGCGCAGCTTGCCGGTGACGATCGGCATCGGCGGCTGCTCCTCGGTGCCGGCGAACTTCGGGCCGGGGTTCTGGCGCAGGCCGACGCCTTCGAGCTGCGTCAGGAAGTCGAGGTGCCACCAGTCGCGCCGGAACTCGCCGTCGGTGATGCTCTCCAGGCCGATGGCTTCCTGCTTCTTGATCGCGTCGAGGATGGCGCGATCCTGGAACTGCCGGTCCTTGCGCGCGGCGGTCAAATAGGCCGGCCGCAGGAGGCTGCCGACCTGGTCGGCTCGGAACGGAGGTTTCATCCTCCGGGTGGATGCTACCATCGCCCGCGCCGTGAACATTCTCTTCGCGAGCGAAACCGAGAAGGCGGAGTTCTGGCTGCCGCTGCTGCAACGCGCTTTGCCGGAGGATCGGTTTTTCGTTTCAGAAGAGCAATCGGTCGACGTGGCGCTCATCGCCACTCCGCCGGCCGGCACGCTCGGCCGCCTCAAGGGCGCGAAGCTGATCCAGTCGCTGTGGATGGGCGTGGAGAAGCTGCTCGCCGATCCCGACTACCCGCGCGGCGTGCCGCTCGCGCGCCTCATCGACCCCGGCATGGTGGCGGCCATGTCCGAATCGGTGCTCGCGCACGTGCTCGACTGGCACCGGCACCACTACCGCTACCACGCGCAGAAGGCGAAGGTCGAGTGGCGCCGCTACAAGCAGTACCTCGCCTCGGACCGTACCGTCGGCATCCTCGGCCTCGGCGAGCTCGGCGGCGATGCCGCGCGCAAGCTGCTCGCGCTCGGCTTCCGCGTCGCCGGCTACAGCCGCCGGCCAAAAAATCTCGAAGGCGTGCAGAGCTTCACCGACCTCGAAGCGATGCTGCCGCTCTGTAATGCCCTCGTCTGCCTGCTCCCCCTGACGGCCCACACGCGAGGGGTACTGAACGCAAAAAACTTTTCGCTGCTCAAGAAGCATTCCGCCATCGTCAACCTTGCGCGCGGCGGGCACATGGTCATCGATGATCTGCTCAAGGCTCTCGACTCGGGGCATCTGGCTCATGCCTACCTCGACGTCTTCGACACGGAACCGCTGCCCAGGGACAGCCCGCTGTGGAAGCATCCCGGCGTGAGCATCACGCCGCATTCGGCGGCGCTCACCGAGCCGCGCACCGCGATCGCGAGGATCGTCGAGAACGTCGAGCGCGTGCGGCGCGGCGAGACGCCGCACGACCTGGTCGATTTCGCCGCCGGCTACTAGCTCAGGGCGCCCACCAGCCCACCCCCATTCCCATGATGCTGCGGTAAAGCGGCGCGTACACCAGGAACTCCGGCTTCGCCGCGCCGAGCGCGCCGAGCATGACGATCCACTGCCGCAGCTCGGCCTCGCCGTTCTCGATCAGCTCGTCGGCGGTGAAGCGCGAGAGCTTCTCGCCCTCGCCGGCGCGCATCCACTCGACGATCTGCCGGTCGAAGTCGACGCTGATGTCGCCGACGTAGCGCGAGCCGACGTGGTGCGCCCACGGGTGCGAAGGCGAGAAATGCGACAGGCCGCCCGACGCCGCAAGAACAAGCCGTTTATTTATTTTCTTTTCGATGACACGCGCAAGTGCTTGCCCGAACGCGTAGCAGCGCGCCGCCGAAGGCGCGGGCGGATGCACCGCGTTGACGAACAGCGGGACCACCGGGATGCCGCTGTCGCGCACGAGATACAGGATCGGCTCGGTGTGCGCGTGCGAAAGGAGCTTGTCGTCCTTGAAGCGGTTCGACCAGGAGACGTCGAAGCCCTCCTCGACCGCTCCCGCGACCAGCTGGCGAGCGATCTCGGGCTGGTTGGAGAGGCGCGCGGCGTGCTTGCGGTCCCAGTCGTCGGCGACATAGTCCTCGCCGGTATAGATGAGGAGCTGCGGCATGTTGTCGGCGGTGAAGTTCTCCGCCTGGTCGTCGCCGATCAGCAGCACCGCGTCGGCATTGGCGGCCGAGAGGCGCTCGCGGATCTTGCCGTGCGCGTCGCGGATCGGTGCGTAGCGGCGGCGGTTGTCCTCGAGCGTCTCGGCCCGCGCGGCCGCCGTGTCGGATGCCGGCCGCCCGGTCTTCTTCGACACGTTGCTCTTCGAGCGCTCCCGGCGCGTGTCCCAGGTCTCGGGCTCCTGGAAGGTATAGGCATGCGACGTTGCGAACGCGCCGACGATCGGCATTCAGACCCTCATCTCGCCAGGTAACCGGAGTCGACGGGAAGGACGACGCCCGTGATGCTCTTCGCCGCCGGGCTGCAGAGGTAGACGATCGCCGCCGCGATCTCCTCCGGCTCGGGAAGCCGGCCGAGCGGAGTGTGCCCCATCACCGTCTTCAGCACCTCGGGGTTGGAGAAGATCGGCACCGTCAGGTCGGTGCGTACGAAGGTCGGCGCCACCGCGTTGACGCGGATGTTGTCCTGCGCCCACTCCAGCGCCAGGGCGCGCGTCAGGTTCACCACCCCGCCCTTCGACGCCTGGTAGGACGCGTTGGGGAAGATGCCGCCCGAGATTCCCATGATCGAGGCGAGATTGACGATCGATCCCCCGCCCCGCTTTTTCAAGTGCGGATGGGCAAGCCTGGAACACTCGAAGACGGCGGTCAGGTTGAGCGCGATCACCGCATCCCATTCCTGTTTCGAGAGGTCTACGGCGGGTTTGCGCGCCGCACGGCCGGCGTTGTTGACCAAGACATCCATGGTCTGGATTTTTTCAAAAGCTTTCTTTACCTGGGCCGCATCCGTGACATCGCAGCCGTTCTCGATGTCGAGCACGTGCACCTTCGCGCCGGCCTGCTCGAGTGCGCGTGCCGTGGCCGCGCCGATGCCTTTCGCACCGCCGGTGACGACCGCCGTTTTTCCCGTCAAATCGAACATCGAGCGGCAAGTATACTGAGGCGCGATGCACGATCTGGTGATCCGCAACGCGCTGCTCATCGACGGCCTCGGCTCGCCGCCGCGGCGGGGCGATCTCGCGGTCGGTGACGGAAAGATTCTGGAAATCGGCAAGACCAGCCTTTCCGCCAAGGAGACGGTCGACGCTGACGGCCTGGCGCTGATGCCGGGGATCATCGACAACCACACGCACTACGATGCGCAGATCACCTGGGATCCGTGGGCCTCGCCCTCGCCCGCGCTCGGCGTCACGACCGCGGTGATCGGCAACTGCGGCTTCACCATCGCGCCGTGCCGCGCCGCCGATCGCGAGCTGGTGATGAAGAACCTGACCCAGGTCGAAGGCATGTCGCTCGCGGCGCTGCGCGCCGGCATCCGCTGGGACTTCGAGTCGCTGCCGCAATACCTCGACATGCTCGAGCGCCGCGGCGCGGCGCTCAACGTCGCGTGCTTCGTCGGCCACTCGTCGGTGCGCACCTACGTGATGGGCCCGGCAGCAAGCCAGCGCGCCGCCACCGATGCCGAGATTTCCCGGATGAGAGACATCGTCCTGGAAGGGCTGCGGGCGGGCGCGATCGGCCTCTCCAGCACGACCTCGCCGGCGCACAACGGCGAAGGCGGGCTGCCGATGCCCTCGCGGCTCGCCGACGAGGCCGAGCTGCGCGCCCTGGTCGGCTGCCTGCGCGAAGCCGGCCGCGGCGTGTTCATGCTCACCAAGGGCGGCCAGACGCGCATGGCGTTCCTCGAAGCGCTCGCCGCCGACAGCGGGCGCCCGGTGGTCGTCGCCGCGCTGCTCCACAGCAGCACCAATCCGAGCGCTGTTTTCGAAGATCTCGAAAAAATAAAAGAAGCAAATGACCGAGGACATCGCCTGGTCGGCGCAGTGTCGTGCTGCCCGCTGGCGATGGAGTTCACGCTGCACTCGCCCTACGTGCTGGAAGGGCTGGAATCGTGGCAACCGGCCCTGCCGCTGAAAGGCGAAGCCTTCAAGGCGAAACTCCGCGACAAGGCGTTCCGGGATGCCGTCCGGACCGAGATCGCCAAACCCGCGCACTTCCGGATCTTCAACGGCGAATGGGACAAGGTGCGGGTGATCGAGTCACAGAAAACGATCGCCGAGCTGGCCGCGGGCCGCGACCCGCTCGACACGATGCTCGACCTCGCGTTGGCGCAAAACCTCGACACGCTGTTCAGCGCATTGCTCCTCAACTCGGACGAAGCGGCGGTCGGGAAGATGCTCCGCCACCCCTGCTCGCTGGTTTCACTCTCCGACGCCGGCGCGCACCTCACCTTCTTCAACGACGCGGGCTTCGGCCTGCACCTGCTCGGCCACTGGGTGCGCAAGCTCGGCGTGCTGACCCTCGCCGAGGCGGTCTGGCGGCTTACCGGCCACCCTGCCGCGATCTTCGGCATCGAGAAGCGCGGCGCCCTGAAGCCGGGCTACCACGCCGACCTGCTGCTTTTCGACCCGGCGAAGATCGAGCGCGGCGCGGTGCGCCGCACCTTCGACCTGCCTGCCGGCGAGCCGCGCCTTACCGCGCAGGCCGTCGGCGTGCACGGCGTCTGGGTGAATGGCGCACGCATCGTCGGTCGCGACGGTGCGCGCGCGAGCGAGAAATTGCCCGGCCAGCTCCTGCGTCGCTTCTCGCCGTAGCGCTCACCCGACAGGAAAAAGCCTGCGCAAACAGTGTGTTTGCGCGGCGTCGCCCGGTGACGTCGTCGACAGGCGACGACGGCCCGCCCCAGAGTTTTCCTAAATCGTTGTTTTTGAAAAAAGAACTGGCGGGCACAGATCCTGCGTTCTACCGCTCGCTGTCCCATTCCACTACTAAGAGAGGGCGTTCAAGGTGCTCCAGAAAGACGGGTTCTTCCGCAAGCGCGACGACAGTTTCTTCCGCCCGGCCACGCCGGTGACCCCCACCCCGGCTCCGGCCGCAAGCGCCGTGCCGGCGCCCGCCACCGAGGCCAAGAACGATTCGCGCCGCGAGGCGAAGCTCGTCGTCGGCCGGGAGATCAAGATCAAGGGCGTCGAGATCAGCGACTGCGACACGCTGGTCGTCGAAGGCCGCATCGAGGCGACGCTCGACTCGCGCGTGCTCGAGATCACCGAGCACGGCGTGTTCCAGGGCACGATCGCCGTCGACAACGCCGAGATCCACGGCCGTTTCGAGGGCGAGCTCACGGTGCGCAAGCAGCTCTTCCTCCACGCCACCGGCAAGTGCTCGGGCAAGATCCGCTACGCCAGGATCAAGATCGAGGAAGGCGCGGAGCTGGCCGGCGAGATCTCCATGCTCGACAAGGCGCAGGCGGGCCTCACGGTCGGCCGCAAAGTCGCGTAGGGCCCTAGGCCGTCAGCCCTCGCCGCAGGCGCTCGACGCCTTCGGCGAGCTTTTCCTCGGACGCGGCGAAGCACCAGCGCACGAAGCCCTCGCCTTCCGGCCCGAACGCCGATCCCGGCGCGAGGCCGAGCCCCGTTTCGCGCACCAGCTTCTTGCAGAACGCCAGGCTGTCGTTCACGCCCTCCAGCTTGAGGAACGCATACAGGGTGCCGGAAGGGCTCGCGACCGAGACCCTTGGCATCTTCTGCAGCTCGGCGACGAGAAGGTTCTTCGCCTTGCGGTAGCGGCTGAGCGAGCGGGCGATGATCGGCTCGCCCTCTTTCAGCGCGACGAGGCCGGCGCGCTGCACGAAGACCGGCGCGCAGGACGTGTTGTATTCGATCAGCTTGCCGAGGTCGGCGACCAGGCCGCGCGGCACCACCAGCCAACCCAGGCGCCAGCCGGTCATGAGCCATGACTTGGAAAAGGTGTTGGCGCTGACCACGCGGTCGCCCTCTTCCGCGATATCGAGGAAGGACGGAGCGGCGCCTGATTTGCTCATTTCCCCGTAGTAGAGGCGTTCATATGCATCGTCGGCGAGGATCCAGATGCCGTGCCTGCGGCAATGCTCGAGGATCACCCGCTGCTGCTCGGCCGTCACCGTCCAGCCAGTCGGGTTGTTGGGGGAATTGAGGTACAGGGCTTTCGTACCCGGTTTCAGTTCAGCCAATAATTTCCCGACATCGAGTTCCCATCCGGACGGCTTGAACTCGAGCGCCACGGTGGCCACCTGCGCGCCGAGGATCTTGGGAATCTCCAGCAGGTTCGGCCACAGCGGCACGACTTCGACGACGCGGTCCCCCGGGTCGACGAGCAGCTGGGACGCGATCATCAGCGCGTTCACGCCGGCCGACGTGATCGCCACCTCGTCGGGGTCGACCCCGGTATGCAGGCGCGAGATGTAGCGCGCCAGGGCCTCGCGCAGCTCCGGGATACCCAGGTTGTGCGTGTAGAAGACCTCGCCCGCGGCGATCGAGTCGATGGCGGCCTTGCGGATGAACTGCGGCGTCGGCTCGTCGGGCTCGCCGACCCAGAAAGCGAGCACATCCTTCCTGCCGACGCCCTCGTTGTAAAGTTCACGGATCTTCGA
>Ga0307497_10000395_pt1 | contig 10141 bp, 10 predicted proteins | sample 10_S_MG_FD_201366 | JGI IMG/M metagenome (GOLD analysis project Ga0307497, IMG submission 201366) | Soil microbial communities from Populus trichocarpa stands in riparian zone in the Pacific Northwest, United States - 10_S | ecosystem: Environmental > Terrestrial > Soil > Riparian zone > Trees...
GAATACCCAGACGCCGTTCGCGTCGCGGTATTTGAAGACCTTCTGGGCGCCGGCCGGCCCCGCGATGGCGACGAGCGCGACCGCGAACGCGAGCATCCCTGCAAGACCGGTTCGAGTGCGCAAAAAAATCACTCCGTGAAAGCGTGTGCCGGGAGCGAGGTTACTCTGCGCGAACGGGCGCGCTGCTCCCCGCGACTCCGGTCACAGTTGCGTCGCCCGGGCCGCGCTTAAGTCGCATTCGGCGCGCGCGGCGCGCCGACGGCTAGTGGTGGCCGACGCGTTCGACGTCCGTCTGGCCGGCCCAAATCCTGCGCACGTGCGACCACGACATGCCCATCGCGAGGATCACCGCGAACAGGAAAAGCGCGAGCCATTGCAGCACGCCGGGGCTGTCCACGCCGACCACGCCGTAGACCGCGAGGACCCAATAGATCGTCGCGCAGAGCCCGGCCGCGAGAACGACGCCGACCGTGCCGAGCGTGCGCGCCGTCGTGCGCATGTAGAACAACCACGCGATCAGCAGGACGACGCCGACGAACGCGACCAGCGGCACGGTGTGCTTGCGGTCAGCGCCCCCGGAGAGCTGGGCGTATGCCCAGCGGACGTAGTTGTACCGGGTCGGGTTCCACGTAAAGGCCACGAGAAGCAGAGCGACGAGGAACCGCCACCCGAATACCCTGAACAAATTGCCCACCGTCCACCCCCGGTTCGGTCAAGCGCTCAAAGCCTTGCGGGTCGCCCGAGCTCGTAGCGCCGCCACTCGTGCCCTTCGCGCCGGAGCTCATAGCTCGGCCAATACTCCGAGTCGAGCTTCATCGTGATCACTTCGGGCACGTCGTTGAAAGACATCGTGTTGAGGCGCACCGACGGCTGGCCCGCATGTCGGCCGACCGCCGCGACGAACGCGTCGAGACTGAGCGTCGGCTCGCCGTCGACCGCGACGATCCGCCGGCCCGCGAACAGCCCCGAGCGACTCGCGGGCGAGCCGAAGTTGAAGTACGACACGTACACGCCGCCCGAGCCGATGCCGCGCTGCACCGCGAGCTCGCGATGCGGCGCCTGCACGAGCGCCCCGCCCCACGCGACGACTCGTTCGATGCCGAGCCCGTCGAGCGCGACCGTGTTGACCTTGCCTTTGACCTCGGCGCCGTCGCGGAACACGGTGACGTCGACTGTGGGGCGCTGCGCGCCGCGCTCGACCTCGCGGAACGTGCTCGCGAGCGCTCCGTCGACGCTGAGCAGGATGTCGCCGGGCCGGAAGAACTCCGCGGCAGGCGACGCCGCGACGGTCGTCGTGACTGCGAGCACCTCGCGGCGCTCGGGGTTGTGGGCCTCGTACTTCTGCACCCAGCTATCGGGCAGCCTCACCTTGCGTGCGGTTGCGAGCGGCATCTGCTGCCACTCGACCTCGATCGAGCGCAACTTCTCGCCGCCGCGCAGGTGACTGATCATGTCGACGATGAGGTCGGCCGAGATCCCCATGTTGACCTGCGTGAGGTCGCGGCCGGTCTGATACGCGAAGCTTGCCCACATCCCGAGCACGCGGCCCTGCGTGTCGACGATCGTGCCGTCGAAGTCGGTCGGCCCGTTCACGAGCGACGCGACTTCGAGATTCGTGTCGCGGAAACGCAGCGTGCGCGACAACGGGAAGGTCGCGGCGGATACGTTCGCGACCTCGCTCGACTGGCTCAGCATCTTGAAGTCGGGGCCGAGCCCGACGACCGCGACGTGCTGGCCCGGCGCGAGCGGCTTCGTGTCGAAGGTCGCGGACTTGACCGGCGTCTTGCCGAGCAGCTTCGGGTCGTAAGACACGACCGCGAGGTTGTGGAGCGGGTGTATGTACTCGACGCGGCCCGGGATCTCGAGCGAGCCCGCGAACGTGAGCCGCACATCACCCATCGCGACCGGCACGGTATTGCGATCGACGACGACCCAACCGCGCTCGGCGTCGGCGACGAGACCGGTCCCGTAGTAATAGCGGTCCGCGACGCCCGACACCGTGTACGGCATGTCGAAGTTCACGAGCACGAGCGACGGCGTGATCGCCTGCACGTGCTTCTCGCTCTGCTTCGGGAACGTCGTGCCCTCGCTCGGAGCGCGCGCCTCGCTCGGCGGGCCCGCCGCGAGGCTCTTGCACGGCCATTCGCCGACCGTGTCGTCGCGGTGGCAGCGCGAGGCCGGGAACCAGCTGCGGTCGTTCGTGATGATCTTCTGCCGCTCGCTCTGCGGCTCGTCGAAGCTGACGAAGCGCACGGCGATCTGGCGCGCATCGGGCAGCGATTCGAGCACGCGCTGTAGATCGTCGAGGTCGTCGATCTTCTCGGTGCCCACGCCCGTGACGATGCTGCCGCGCGGGATGGCGGCCTTGCCGAACACGTAGCCGGGGTTCGCGACGTAGACGCCCTTGACCGGCCGATAGAGATGCCGCGCCTGCTGATACGAGAGCTTGTGGAACACGCCGTCGCCGTACTCGATGTACTCGGCGGGCGTGATGTCGTGCAGATCGCCGACCGGCAGCGTGTGCTCGATCCGCGTGCCGCCGCGCTCGATCGCGACGCGCACGTCTTTGCCGACGGCCGCATCGAGCTGCGCGTCGAGCGGCACGAACTCGGCGATCAGCTTGCCGTCGATCTCGACGAGGATGTCGCCGGCCTGGAGCTTCGACGAGGCCGGCGACTCCGGGATGACCTGCTCGACGACGAGCAGGCCGGTCTGGCTCGGATAGGCGGCGCGCACGCGCGACTCCGTCTCGCGCGTGAGGCCGAGCCGGCGCAGCTCCGCGAACGGCTTGTGCACGAACTCGGTCTCGAGCGTGCCGCGCGGCACGACCTCGCCGCGCTCGACCTTCGCGAGCGCGACCTGCACGCGGTCGAGCGGCAGGAAGAAGCTCGACGCGGCCTGCGAGTTCGCGCCCGCGTTCAGCGCAACGACGCGGCCCTCGATGTCGACGACCGGCGAGCCGGACGAGCCGCCCGACGTGCTCGACGCGGCCTGTAGATAGAACGTGTTGAAGTCGTTGTAGTTACCCCGTCCGTAGTTCGGCGCCTGGCGGTCGAGCCGCGCGATCGTGCCCGCGAGGATCGACAGCTGCTCGCCGGCGTCGTTGCCGACGACGCGGATGTCGCGGCCGATCTGCGCGGCCTCCGGCACGAGCTTGAGCTCCGTCGGCTTCATGAACTGGAGCTGCTTCGGATCGTAGCGGAAGAAGCCGAAGTCGTGGATCGGGTCGCGATAGATCGGCGTGAGGTCGACCTCTTCCTGGTTCAGGAACACGGCCTGTGCGCGGACAGGGCCCGGTGTCACGACGTGGCGGTTCGTGAGGATGATCCCGCGCTGCGCGTCGACGACGAAGCCCGTCGCTTGGGCGGACGAGTTGCGCTCCGTGTCGAACGAGCGCGTGCTGTCGATCTGGATCGAGACGACGCCGGACGCGATGCGCTCGAGCGTGCGGTTCCAGGTCGGCGGCTCCGCGGCCGTGAGCGGCAAGGCCGCGAGCAAAGCGGCGCACGCAGGCGCGCGCCAGACAAGCACCGTAATCATTCGCATGGGCTTTGATCCGTTATTGACGCGGCGACGAACGCCCCAGGGCGTGTGACCATCGTAGCCGGTTTTTGCTCCCGGCGTTCAGGCCGAGCGCGCGGCGCATGAAGAAGCGTTTCGCGACCCCGGAGCGCTGGACGGTGCGCAGACCTGCACCGCGCAACGGCGCCGCCCAGTCCGGCAACGCGAACAGACGGTGCAGCGCATCGAGCGCCAGCAGCATCTCGAGGTTCGCGCCCTTGCGCTCGCGCTCGTAGCGGCGCAGCACCTTGAGGTCGCCCGGATCCTCGCCCGCGAGCAACGCGTCTTCGACCACGCGCGCGAGCGCGGCCGCGTCGAGCAGACCGAGGTTCATGCCCTGACCCGCGAGCGGATGCACGGTGTGTGCCGCGTCGCCGACGAGCGCCGCGCGCGGAGCACAGTAACGCGGCGCGTGCAGAGCCTGGAGCGGGAAACCGGCCCGCGCGCCGCAGGACTCGATATCGCCGAGCACGCCGGCGCTCGCGCTCGTGAGCTCCGCGACGAGAGCGTCGGGTACCACCGCGAGCAGCTCCGCGGCACGCTCGCTCGGCAGCGACCAGACCACGGAGCTGCGACCGTCGGCGAGCGGCAGGAACGCGAGCGGCCCCCCCGGCAGGAATCGCTGCCACGCGGTCTCCCGATGCGACTTCGCGCTCGCGACGTGCGTCACGAGCGCTGTCTGGTCATAGCTCCTCGCGGCGACCGGCAGCGCGAGCAGCCGACGAACCGCGGAGTCGCTGCCGTCGGCCGCGACGAGCAACGTGCCGCGCAACGTTCGCCCGCCTGCGAGGCGCACGACCGCCGCGCGCCGCTCCGTCTCGAGGCTCTCGACGGCGGCGCCGGTGGTGACCTCGGCGTTCGGCGCGGCCGCGAGCACGTCCGCGAGCGCGGCGCGGATCAAGCTGTCCTCGACGATGTGACCGAGGTCGGGCTCCGCGATGTCGGCGCTGTCGAACTCGAGCGCGCCGTCCGCCGGATCGGCGCCCTCCCAGACGTGCATCCGCCGATACGCGCACGCGCGCCGCGCCGCGATGCTCCACCACGCGCCGACCGACTCGAGCAGCCGCTGCGACGCGCGCGACAGCGCGTACACCCGCAGATCGAGCTCCTCGGCGCGCCACGGCGGCGGCGCACGCGCGTCGAGCACGTGCACGCGGAGCCGATCCGCGCAGCGTCCGGTCGCGAGCAGCGCGGCCGTCGCGAGCCCGACGACGCCCGCGCCGGCGATCACAACGGTGGGTTGCGAGGAGCCCACGCGAAGCTCAGTCCGCGAGCCGCAGGCCGCGCGCGAGCCGCGGCACGCGTCCGCCGCGGCCCATAGTCTGGCGCGTGAGCAACCGCTTCGCGCCGGGCAGCAGATCGAACGCGACGAGGCCGAGGCCGCGGCCGACTCCGAACCCCGGCGCCGATTCGCCGAACAGGCCCACGAGCCCGTGCGTGAACGCAGAGATGCGCCCGCGATCCGCGGCGCGCCAGTCTCGATAGCGCTCGAGCACCGCGGCCGAGCCCGGGTCGGGGGCCGCGCCACGCACGCGCGCGGACTCGAGATCCTCGGCGATCACCTCGGCGAGTGTCGCGACGTCGCGCAGCGCGAGGTTGAAGCCTTGCGCCGCGATCGGGTGCATCCGCAGCGCCGCGTCGCCGATCAGCAGCGCGCGCTCGCGCGTGAGCTCTTCACTCGCGACGCGCGCGAGCGCGTGCGAATGCCGCTCGCCGACCCGGCCGATCCGACCTAGCCGGAAGCCGAACGCCGCCTGGAGCTCGACGCGAAACTCCTCGACCGGCAGCGCGAGCGCACGCTCGGCGTCCGCGCTCGGCAGCGTCCAGATCACGGCCGCGCGCTCGCCCGCCAGCGGCAGGAACGCGATCGCACCGCGCTTCGTGAAGCGCTCGAACGCGCGGCCCGCGAGCGGCGCCTCGGTGGTGCAGTTGAAGACGACCGCGCGCTGCTCGTAGTCGTGCTCGGCCGCGGCGACGCCGAGCGCGGCGCGGACCGAGGAGCGGGCGCCGTCCGCGCCGACGACGAGCCGCGCGCGGACCGCGCGGTTGCCCGGCTCGACGCGCGCCTCTGCGCCGTCGGCGCCCGTCGCGAGCTCCGCGACCGTCGCGGGCGCGACCGTGCGCAGGCGTGGCGCGCGCTCGAGTCGTTCCCAGAGCGCGCGCCCGAGCGCGGCGTTCGGGACCGTGTAGCCGAGCGCCTCGACGCCCTCGTCGGCGGCGTCGATCCGCGCCGCGCCGAAGCGGCCGCGTTCAGACACGTGAACCGAGCGGATCGGCTCGGCGCTCGCCGCGAGCTGCGGCCATAGGCCGAGCGCGGCGAGGATTCGTTGCGAGCCGTTCGCGAGCGCCGTGGTGCGCGCGTCGAAGCTCGGCTGCTCGAGCTTCGCCGTCTCGCGAGCTTCGACGACGACGACGTCGAGCGGCAGCTCCGCGAGCGCGCACGCGAGCGCGGAGCCGACGGCGCCGCCGCCGACGATCAGCACGTCGCAGTCGAGCGCGGCGGTGCGCCTAGCGTTCACGCGCGCGCGGCCATCAACGCCTCGATCTCCTCGACCGAGGTCGGCAGGCCGGCCGTGAGCACGTCGGGACCCTCGCGCGTGACGAGCACGTCGTCTTCGATCCGAATACCGATCCCGCGCCAGCGCTTCGCGACGTCCTTGTTGGCGGGCGAGACGTAAATGCCGGGCTCGATCGTCATCACCATCCCGGGCTCGAGCAGCCGCCACTGCTCCGCGACCTTGTAGTCGCCGACGTCGTGCACGTCGAGCCCGAGCCAGTGGCCCGTGCGGTGCATGAAGAACTGCTTGTACGCCTGCGTCTTGATCAGATGTGGGACGCGGCCCTCGAGCAGGCCGAGATCCTTGAGGCCGCGCGTAACCTCGTCGACGGCTGCGTCGTGCGGCTCGTTCCAGTGGTTGCCGGGCTGCGCCGCCTTCGTCGCGGCGCGATTCGCGGCGAGCACGACGTCGTAGAGCTCGCGCTGCGGCTTGCTGAAGGTGCCGTTGACCGGGAACGTGCGGGTAACGTCCGACGCGTACATGTCGAGCTCGCAGCCCGCGTCGATCAGCACGAGGTCGCCGTCCCTGAGCTCGGCGTCGTTCGCGCGGTAGTGGAGCACGCATGCATTCGCGCCGGCGGCGACGATCGGCGGATATGAGCAGTCGGCGCCGTGGCGCCGGAACTCGTGCAGGAACTCGGCCTCGAGCTCGTACTCGATCATGCCCGGCCGCGTCGCGCGCATTGCGCGCGCGTGTGCCGCGACCGCGACTCGGGCGGAGCGGCGCATCGCGCTCGCCTCGGCTCGGCTCTTGAACAGGCGCATCTCGTGAAGCACGTGGTCGAGCGCGACGAGCTCGCTCGGCGCATGGCTGCTCTGGCGCTTCGAGTTCAGGGCCTGGATGAACGCGAGCAGCCGCTGATCGAACTCGTGCGCGCCGAGCGAGTAGTAGACGCGGTCGCTGCGCTCTAGCAGCCCGGGCAGGATGTCGTCGAGATCCGTGATCGGGAACGCGTCGTCGGCGCCGAAGGTCGCGACGGCGCCCTCGGGCCCCGCGCGCGGCCCGTCCCAGAGCTCGCGCTCGGGATTGCGCTCGCGGCAGAACACGAGGAATTCGCCCTGCGGCCGGCCCGGCACGAGGACGGCGACGGCCTCGGGCTCCGGGAAGCCCGTCAGGTAGTAAAAGTCGCTGTCCGGCCGGTATATAAACAATGTGTCCCGGCTACGGACCCGCTCGGGTGCGGCCGCCAGCACGGCGATCCCGTTCGCGCCGATCATGCCCATGAGGTCGCGGCGGCGGCGCACGAACTCTTTCGCGCTCAACATAATCAGTGCACGTCGCGGGCGGCGGCGGCGCGCCGCTCGACGAGCTGCTCGAAGACGATCTGCGCGCTCACGCGCGCATATTCCTTGAGCTCGGCGAGCGCGAAGTCCGCACGGTTGCGATCCGCCGCGTCCTCGTCGTCGATACCGGCTCGGCTGATCTCGGAGAAATCGCCGAGGATCTCCACCACCTCGGCCGTCGCGACCGCGGCGGCCGTGGCCGTCGGCCTCAAGTTCCGACCCACGAGTTCCGGCGCCGTCGCGCCGAGTCCGTTCAAGAAACCGTGGCACCAGTGGGCGAGTGCCTGCACCTGCTCCTCGAGCGGCGCATCGTCGCTCGGCAGCAGCGGCTCGAAGGCGAGCTCGCCGTCGGCGAGTGCTTGCCACGCGGCGCGCTCGAGATCCCGTCCGACGGCGCGCACGCCGGCAGTGTTGCGCGCCTCGTGATCGGCAAGAAAATCGTCGAGCCAACGTTCGGCCGCGGTCGGCCCACCTGCGCAGAGAGCACCGCTGAGTCCGCCGTGCAGCTCCGGCAGCGCGAGCGACGCGCCCGCGTTGTTCAGCGACTCCCGCAGCGCGTCATAGTCGTTCGTGCTGATGTGCGAACCGGCGGTCACGGAGGGCGGAATATCCTGCGCGTTGTAGACGCGTTTGCGAATGCTATCACCGCCGTGAGTGTTATTGACCCTCGGCGGCCGGCGGCTCTATATTGCGGCCGTGAACAACGAGCAGACGAATCACCGTTTCGATCTCGAGCTGCGACGTCTCGAAAAGAGGCTAGAAGAGCTGGTCGTCATCTGCCGCCAGTTGCAAGAAGAGAACACGTCGCTGCGCCATCGCCAGGACTCGTTGATCGCCGAGCGCGCGTCTCTGCTCCACAAGAACGAGCAGGTCAAGGGCCGCGTCGAAGCGATGATCGGTCGGCTCAAAGGGATGGAGCAGGCCTCGTGACCGACGCGTTCGCGCACGTCACGATCCGCATCTTAGAGAAGGACTACCACGTCGCCTGCCCCGCCGAAGAGAAGGCGGCCCTGCTCGAATCGGCCGAGCTCTTGAGCAACAAGATGCGCGAGATCCGGGACAGCGGGAAGGTCGTCGGGCTCGACCGGGTGGCCGTCATGGCGGCCCTGAACCTCGCGAACGAGCTGCTCAAGACCCAAGGGCAGGACGAGGAGCTCAAAAACATCGTCGGCCTCCGGATCCGCGCGATGCGCGAGCACCTAGACTCGGCTCTCGGTCCGGCCAAGCAGCTCACACTATAATTCGCTCGGTGCTCCCTGCGGTGTTCGACGCGGACGAAAGTCTCTCGGACCCTAAATCATGCGTCAGGGGTTAGTTCTGTAGGAGGTGTTGTGCAGATCCGGTTTTCCCGGAAAGCCTTCAGCCGCCACGACATACCCCACTTGTTGCTCCGGTTCGAGAGCAACGGTTCGTGACGGCACAGGCGGGGAGCATCTCCTCGAGCCTTCGCGCGGCGCGCCGCAGCCTGCGGCAGCGGATTCGCGCCGAACGGCGCGCGTTGCCGCCGGCCGTGCGCGCGGCGGCCGATCGCACGATCGCAGCCAGCATCCTGCGCCTCGAGGTCTTTCGCAGCGCGCGCCGGATTGCGGTCTTCCTCGCGTTCGACGGCGAACCAGCGCTCACGCGTGTCATCGAGGCCGCGGCGCGCGCCGGCAAGCGCGTCTACGCGCCGGTCATCACGCGCTCGCGGATGCGCTTCGCCGAGCTCGATCTCAGCGCGCAGCTCGGCACGAACTTCTTCGGGATCCTCGAGCCCGACCACCCGCGACGCATCGATCCGCGCAAGCTCGACCTCGTGCTCACGCCGCTCGTCGCGTTCGACGATCGCGGCGTGCGGATCGGCGTCGGCCGCGGCTACTTCGACCGTTGCTTCCGTTTTCTGCGCACGCGACAGACCTGGCGCAGGCCGAAGCTGCTCGGCGTCGCCTACGAGGTCCAGCACGTGCCTGAGATCGTGCCGGAGCCCTGGGACGTGCCGCTCTGGGGGGCCGTCACCGAGACCCGGGTCCGCCGCTTCGTGCGAGGTCACCGCCCATGAACCACTGGCTCATGAAGTCCGAGCCCGACGCCTTCAGCATCGACGATCTCGCCCGGAGCCCGCGTAAAACCACGCATTGGGACGGGGTCCGAAACTACCAGGCTCGCGGGTTCATGCGCGACGACATGCGGATCGGCGACCTCGCGTTTTTCTATCACTCGAACACCGAGGAACCGGGTATCGCCGGCATCGTGAAGGTCGTGAAACCGGGCTACCCCGATCGCACCGCGTTCGACAAGCGAGACAAACACTACGATCCCGATAGCGATCCCGACGCGCCGCGCTGGTACATGGTCGACGTGCGCTTCGAGCGCAAGCTGCGCGCGCCGATCACGCTCGTGACGCTGAGAGCGCACGCCGACGGCGCGCTCAAGGGACTCGCTCTGCTCAAGCGCGGCAACCGTCTGTCGATCACTCCGGTGAGCGCTGCACATTGGAAATTCATTCTCTCGCTCGAGTAGCGAACGCGTCGCGAGTTGTGTGTCGCTCGTCACGCAAGCGCTCACGCGATGTGCAGCGAATCACACTCTTTGCGCGCGCGATTGCGATAAAGATGCGCAAAAACCCGTAACGCGCTGGAATTTTTGATCCTTTTATATATACTCACGCCGTCTATCCCGACAACGGAGACTACCCATGGCTTCTGTGAAGAAGACTTCGATGAAGAAATCGCGTGCCAAGCGCAGAAAATCCAAGCGCAA
>Ga0307497_10000396_pt1 | contig 10127 bp, 10 predicted proteins | sample 10_S_MG_FD_201366 | JGI IMG/M metagenome (GOLD analysis project Ga0307497, IMG submission 201366) | Soil microbial communities from Populus trichocarpa stands in riparian zone in the Pacific Northwest, United States - 10_S | ecosystem: Environmental > Terrestrial > Soil > Riparian zone > Trees...
TGACGGAAGACGTCCTGACGGACTTGTCGCGCTTCCACGAGCTGTTCGTCATCTCGCGCAACACTTCCTTCAAGTACAAGGGACAGGCAGTGGAGGTGCGCAAAGTCGCCAAGGAGCTCGGCGTCCAGTACGTGGTGGAAGGCAGCGTGCGCAAGGCCGGAAACCGCGTCCGGGTCACCGTGCAGCTGATCGACGCGGAGGCGGATGCCCACATTTGGGCGGAGCGCTACGACCGCGAGCTGAGCGACATCTTCGCCATCCAGGACGAGGTCACATCCGCGATCGTGTCGACGCTGCCCGGGCGCGTCGCCGCCGCCGCGCACGACCGCGCCGAGCGCAAGCCGACGGGAAACATGGCCGCCTACGAGTGCGTGCTTGCGGCCAAGGTACTGCATCACCGCTCGGTCAGGGAGGACAATGCCAAGGCGCAGCAATTGATCGCACGCGCGATCGAGCTCGATCCGGGCTACGCCCATGCTCATGGCTGGAAGGCCTGCATCCTGGGCCAGGCGTGGACCTACGGCTGGTGCGAAGACAAGGCTGCAACCTGGATCCAGGTCGCCGAGGAGCTGGAGGTCGCGTTGTCACTGGACGACAACGACAGCGACGTGCATCGCATCCTCGCGGCGCTGAACATCGCGCAGAACCGCTTTGAGAAGGCGAGCTATCACCAGCAGCGGGCCCTGGACCTCAATCCCAATGACGATCTGATCGTCGTGCAGCAGGGCGAAATCGCCACCTGGCTCGGCCAGCCGGAAGAAGGCGTCGAATGGATCAAGAAGGCGATGCGCCTCAATCCCCACCACCCGGCACGCTTCTGGAATCATCTCGCCCGCGCATTTTTCGTCGCACGCCGCTACGGCGAGGCAGCCGAGGCAGTGCAGCGCATTGCGACGCCGGATCATTTCCACCTGACGCAGCTCGCGGCCTGCTTTGCCGGGATGGGAAAGGAAGCCGAGGCAGGGGAACAAACGCGTGAAGTCCTGAAGCGCAAGCCTGGCTTCAGCGTCGAACGGGATTTCGTGCCGACCCTTCATTATCAGCGCGAAAGCGACCTCGCGCATCACCGCGAATGCCTGCGAAAGGCCGGATTGCCGACCTGATCAAGGACTAGCGTCCCGACGGAGATTTGTCGGCTAAGCGGTCATTCGCGCTTCAAGACGCGGCCGATCGTTTCCGCCAGCACGTCCTTGCTGTAGGGCTTGGTGACGTACCCGTCGGCCCCGAGCGCCAGGCCGTGCTCGATGTCGCCCGTAGTGGCCTTCACGGTCAGCATCACGATGGGCATCAACGCGTAGTCGGGATGCCGGCGCAGGTTGCCGAGAATGTCGAAGCCGTCGCCGTCGGGCAACATGACATCGAGCAGCAGCAGGTCCGGGACTGCCTGCTTGAGCGCCTTGGCCATCTCCTCGGCGGTGGCCACCAGCGCCACCTTGTATCCGGCCGCGGCGACCCGCAGCTCGGCCAGCGCGGCCTGATCCGGGTCGTCCTCGACGATTAGCAGGAGCGTCTCCGCAGGCGCGCGCGTCGGACTGGGGGCATACTTCAGCCGCTCGGCCGAGAGATAAGCCCCTTTGCTGGCGATCACCGCGCCGGCGATCTGCGCGTCCTGCGCCAAGCGTTTCTTGTCCTCGGCGACCAGCTCCGAGAGCTTGAGGCTCGAGGTGAAGTCGAGATCGTGCTGCGCCTCGGCCGACGTGAACTCCACGAGCCCCAGCTGCACCAGCCGGTCGAGCCAGTCGAAAATCAGCTTGTCGGAGTAGCGCCGGAGAAAACCGCGGATGACATCCGCGTGCGCATCGGTATCGAGCAAGCCGAGAATGCGGCGATGCTCCACCGGAACGTTGGCGTCGGCGCTTTCCCACGCGCGCGTGCCAGCGTCGGTGCGTCGATAGATCCGCGGCGTTGACGCCATGCGGCCATTATCACAGACCGGGCACCCCGCGAATCAGCGCCCTTGGCGCACGCCCACGGGGATCGTCGAGCGAGGGGCGCCTGCGATTCAAGCCAACCATGTCCGCTTTCGGCCAAGAGCGGACGCCAGCTTCATCCCTTGGTTCGAAAGCCCAACACGCTCAGGGCCGCCGCCACGAGCAAGACTACCCACGATGCGCCCTCGGACACAGAATGCGGCCCGATATGAATTTCAAATGGCGCAATCAGGCGATACGCATGAGCGAATGCGAGAAGGGCGAAGATCGTTGCCGCTACACGGCAATAGGTGGCTGGTTTCATTTCTGCTCTCCCGTTATCTAAGTGTCTGCTTTGGGTCGAAAGCAGACATTAGCACCGCTGTCCAAACTGGCGTCCCCACGGGGAACCGTTCTTGACGCGCCCGAGCTACCGTGGGAGTGGAAAGTAGCAGCGTAAGCGGAAAATCGCCGCTCAATTCCTGAGCCTGGACTGAGATCCTACCTTTGCCCGGGGCATCGCTTTCGAATGACCGCTATCGGCCAAAAGCGGTCATTCGATCAGCCTGTCGGCGCGCTGCAGGACCGATTGCGGGATCGTCAGGCCGAGCGCCTTCGCGGTCTTGAGATTGATGGCCATCTCGAACTTGGTGGACATCTGGACTGGCAGTTCGCTGGGCTTCGCGCCCTTGAGGATTCGGTCTACGTATTCGGCAGCGCGCCGGAAAGAGTCTGAATAATTGAACGAGTATGACATCAGCCCCCCAACTTCGACGTGTGCCGCAATCCCGTAGACCGATGGAAGCCGCCTGGCGAGCGTAAACTCGGCTATCCGCACGCGATTTCGGAACGCGCTAGCTGTTAGAAGCACGTGCAATCCCCCCGGCTTCTCCCGTTCGATCGCATGAAGAACATTGTCTAAGCCGGTGTCAATGTCATGCAGGCTAACATTTAGTCCCTCGGCTCCCGCTTTCAGCGCGTCGAGCCCCATCCCCAGTGGTGCGCTCGAGCTATAGATCACTGCGACTCGCTTTATTTGTGGGACGGTTTCGCGTAACAACTGCATTTGTTTACCGACCAGGTCCTCCCGGAAGCTCGTGAACCCGGTCACGTTACCGCCAGGATGTGCGAGGCTCTTGACTAAGCCGTTGCGAACCGGGTCCCCTCCTGCGGTGAAGACGATTGGAGTCGTGCTGGTCGCTTTCTTTGCCGCAAGGGCAGCAACGTCGGTTCCGACGACTATGACCTCGACCTTCCGCGCTGTCAGCTCGGTCGCGAGAGCGGGCAAACGGTCGAGATCGCCTTCGGCAGCGCGGCGTTCGACCCGCAAATTCCGGCCTTCGAAATAATCGAGTTCACGTAGCCTCTGATCCATGGACTGCCAATAGCTGCCTGTCGCGGGATCCGTTGCCGAACCGGTGATTAGGTAACCGATGCGATAGACCCTCTGCCCTTGGGCGTAGCTGCAAGGGATCCAACGCGCTGCAGCAAACGCGAGCGCACCCCGAAGAAACTGGCGCCGTCGGAATTGGCTCATGGTCCTCCCCTATCGACCAGAGTGCCGGAAGTCTACGCTTGAGTGATCGTCATGGGTCCAGCGCAGTCACCAGTCTAAGCCCGGTTTCGGCCAAAAGCGGACGGTCTAATTATTCGCTAGCGCCGCCGCGACGTGTAGAGCCACTAGACAAGATCACTGGCTTCGACACTTGTACCTTTCAAACCTTTCCACGATCTCGGCATCAGCTTTCATCGCTGCAGCGATGTCCGATTCGGCGCTGGTCCGATCACCGATCGCGCGCCGCGCAAGTCCACGCCCATAGAGCGATGTCGAGGCTTTGGGCCAGATCCTGAGCGCGCTGTTGTAGTCAGCGATTGCGGCGTCATACTTGCCCCATAGCAGGTAGGTCAAGCCGCGGCGGTCGAAAGCGTACGAATTCTCGGAGTCACGCCGGATCGCCTCGTTGTAGTCGGCAATCGCTCGACCGAAGTCCTTCTTATTGCACCAGGCATTTCCGCGGTTGACGAGTTGGTCCACATCTTGCGGGCGCAGGCGGATGTATTCGCTTAGATCGGCGATCACTCGATCGAAGTCATTCCTCGAGTCCCAGGCAATCGCGCGGTCGTTGTAAGCGCTGGCATCTTGCGGATTCTGTCGGATAACTTCAGTGTAATCGGCAATCGCTCGATCGAACTCACCCTTGGACAGCCAGGCAACCGCGCGGTTACTTAAAGCGTTGGCATTTCGAGGATTCAGCCGGATCGCTTCGCTGAAATCGGCAATCGCCCGATCCAGGTCATGCTTGTCCATCCAGGCAAGGGCGCGGCCACCGAAGGCGCACTGCAAGTCTCCGGCGCCAAGCTCGCCCGAGGTAATGGCTTTCGTGTACAGCTGGATTGCCGCGTCGACATTGTGCTTGTTATGCGCATCGGCGGCGGCATTGAGGATGTCGCCGCAAGCCAAGGCGACAGGTGCAGCAGTCGATGCACAAAGCACGACCAATGCTCCGCGAAGCGCTCTTGCTATCTCGCCAATCAGCCGACACCCCCAGATGGCCTGGTTCGTTCCATGATTATGCAGCTGACTGTAGAAATCATTTGGTGCCGAATGTCCGCTTTGGGTCCGGCGCCGTTCCCTGTGGAGGGCGGACGCGCAGTGTTTGCCGGAGGCCGTGCGCGCGCGACGGACGACGCCGACGAAGTTCTCGGCCCGCTACCAGAATTCTAGGACCGGTCGCGCTTGTAGGGCGGCAGCGTGGTGAGGCGCGGATCGTCGACGTAGCCGCCGACGGTGAAGTGGTACAGCACCTGGAAGGCGAGGTCCTTGAAGCCGAAGACCTGGTGTACCGGGTCGTCGAAGAAGCAGCCGATGCCGGTCGAGCGCACGCCGACGGCTTCGGCCTCGAGGTAGAGCACCTGCCCGATCGCGCCGGCCTCCCAGAACAGGCGCCGGTAGAACGACGGTCCGTGCTCGACGAGGCTCGCCTGGTACTCGGCGATCATGCCGAGCGAGAACGCGCCCTCGCCCGCGATCTCCTGGCGGCAGCTCACCTGCGTCGCGAGCTCGCGCGCGTCGCCGCGCTCCAGCAGGTAGAGCGGCAGCTCCGCGGGACAGCCCGGCGGCGCTTCCCAAGCGAAGTGCGCGTGCATGCTTTGCTTGAGCTTTTCCAGCTTGCCCGGATCGCGCGCGAGGGCGTACAGGCCCGGCTCGATGCCGTCCACACGATGCACGAACAGGCCGAAGTGGATCGCCGGGCTCCAGGGAATCGCGTCCCGGGGTGCGGGCATCGCGCGGGACAGCATCCGGTAGAAGCGCTCGGCCGGAATCGACGTCCTGCCGTCGCAGGCGAGCAGGCTGCGCCGCTGGCGGATGATCTGTCCGGCGGAAATCACGTCTTTCGCGATGCCGCGGCGACGGTATCGATGATCTCCCAGCGCACCGGGTCGTCGGGGCTCAGCCGGTTTGCCTTCCCGTACCAGCGCTGCCCTTTCAGCTCCTGCACCGCCTCTACCTCAACAGTTGAAGTAGCGAATTTTCCGGGTCCTATCGCCATCACGAGCTCGGCGTTTTCCCGCTCGGCGCCGTCGAAGTCCGCGCCGCGGTCCAGGCCGAGTAGCGCGTCGATGGTCTCGTCCGCCACGCCGTCCAGCACCAGCGCCGACCAGCCGAGCGTGGCCGCCGCGATGCGCAGCGCGCCGATGGCGTGGCCGGCGTCGTGCTGGCAGTAGCGGAAGGCGCGCTCGCCGTACTTCCACGCCTCGCGCCAGTAGACGGAGGACAACCCTACCAAGAATGCTTGCGGCGGAAAATCCCTCATCAATCGCTCGAAAAGCACTTGCGGGCAGTCGGCGCGGCGCTCGAGGCCGTGCTCCCGGGGCGCGTAATGGTAGAGGCCCGGCGACGCGCCAAGCCCGGCAATGGCCCCAACCAGGACGTAACCCTCGGTCGGATGAAGATTGCCGCTCGACGGATTCACCCGCAGCGCCCAGCGCGTGCCGCCGGCCTGCTTCCACGCCGAGAGCGCGAGCGCGTACTCGAGCAGGCGCGACAGCGCGCGCAGGTCCACCGGCGCGCTCGCCACCGCGCCCGGCGCGTACAGGCTGTCGTACGAGGGGGCCCGCGGCTCGTCGCCCGGCGCGAGCAGCGGCATCCGCGTGAGCGGCGCGCCCTCGAAGCGCCGGAACGGATCGGGCTGGTTCGCCCAGTCGAGCCGCCCCGGGCCGGGCGCGAAGCGCGCGAAATGATGCTTCGTGCGCTCGTGGTAGCGCATCACCGCTTCTAGCTGCGAGGCGTCCGGCACGGAAGGCAGCGATCAGCTCAATCGACAAAAACCCCACCGAAGCGGGGTCTTTGCAGGTGCGTGCTGCTCGAGGCGCTCAATGCACCGCGAGCCTTTTCGCTGCCGCCGCGGCTTTCTTCGGCAGCGTGAGCTCCAGGACGCCGTCGTTGTACTTGGCCTGGGCGCTCGCTTCGTCGACCTCATGGCCGAGCGAGAACGCGCGCTTGATCGTGCCGTAAAACCGCTCGGCGCAAAGCACCGCGTCACCGTTCTTGACGAGTTTTTCGTGCTTCACTTCTGCGGATACGGCGACTTCGTTGCCGTTGATAGTGATGCTGATCTCTTCCTTCTTGACGCCGGGCAATTCGGCCAGCACCTGGTACTCCTTGTCGTTCTCGGTCACGTCCATGCGGAACTGCGCCGGCACGGCCGCACGCCTCTCGGGGCTGGGGACCCACACGGGCAGGCCACGGAACACGTTGTCGAACGAATCCTCGAGCGGATTGAAACGAGTGATGTTTAGCATCTTGTTCTCCAGTGAAACTTCCAACCGGATTCGCCGGATGACTGTGCTCTCCACCCGCCGCCGATTGAGGGGTATATGGGGGCGATCGCGCGAGCTAACAGGCCTGCGAGCATGAATATTCATGCGCTCGCAGCCGTAGAATCAGGGGAAGCGCAGCAACCCAGGAGGCGCCAATGAACCTGAAAGACGTACTGGGGGCCAAGGGCCCGCGCGTGATCACGGTTTCGGCCAAGTCGAGCATCGCCGACGCAATCCGCACCATGCACGCCGAGAAGATCGGCGCGGTGATGGTGCCGGACGCCGAGGGTTGCCCCGTCGGCATCTTCACCGAGCGCGACGTGGTGCGCCTGTATGCCGACGGCGACCGCGATTTCGACAAGCTGGCGGTCGAGGCGCGGATGACGTGCAGCGTAGTGGTCGGACGGCTGGCGATGCCGGTCGACGAAGCGCTGGGGCTGATGACCGAGCGCCGCTTCCGCCACCTGCCGGTGGTGGAGGACGGCAAGCTGCTCGGGCTGGTGTCGATCGGCGACCTGGTGAAGGTGAAGCTCAACGAAACCGCGGAGGAGGCGCAGGCGCTGCGCGCCTACATCACTTCATAAGGGTCATAGCTTGACGCCCTCGCCGACGACCACTCGCTGCACCGAGTAGTTGATTGTTATGGCGTCCCCACGGGGATTCGAACCCCGGTTACCGCCGTGAAAGGGCGATGTCCTAGGCCTCTAGACGATGGGGACTGCGAGGCTTCCTGCTTAGTCGGTTGGTGGAGGTAACCGGGATCGAACCGGTGACCTCTTGCATGCCATGCAAGCGCTCTCCCAGCTGAGCTATACCCCCGACCGAGGGCGCGGATTATAACCCGGCTAGCAGGGGCCGAGACGCCGTCCGACGATGCGCGAGCGCGTGATGATTTTCTGCCCGTTGGCATCGGCGGAAATTTCCAGGCTGCCCTCGACGCTCTGCGGCGAGTAGCGCATCGAGCCCGAGCCGCGCATCGGCAGCTGGCCGCCGCAGGCGACGTCGAAGCTGACCACGGAGCCGCTGTCGCGCCGGTTGCTGAACTGGCAGTCCGCGCCGCCGACGAGCCGGCTCGGGTCGCGCGCCTCTTCCTGGCTCAGGCAGCGCGCGCGCGTCACCGGCGCCATCCCGCCGGGCATGCCGTCGATCTCGGTCGTGACCGTCAGCTCCCAGTTTCCCGGCTCGATGTCGGCGAGCGCCGGGCTCGCGGCGGCGATCAGTGCGAAGCAGAGTTTTCGCATGTCAGTCCTTCCCGAGGTGTGCCGCGAGGCGCTGCAGCACCGTTTCGCGCCCGAGGAGCTCGAGCACGGCGTCGATCGACGGCGTCTGCGCGCGGCCGGTGAGTACTTGTCGCAGCGGCATGGCGAGCTGCGGCATCTTCAGGCCGGCCGCCGCGATGGTTTCCTTGATCGCGCCGTTGATCGCGTTCCGGTCCCAGGAGGTTTTTTCGAGCTTGTTCTTCAAAGTACCGAAAGCGGCAAGTACATCCGAAGAAAGCGGCCCGCCGGTGTAGGTAACCTGTTGCGCATAGAAAAGCATCGCCTCGTCGGCGAGCTGCCGGACGGTCGCCGCGCGGTCCTTCACCAGGGCGACGACGCGATCGAGCGGCGGGCCGGCCACCTCCTTCGGCAGGTGCGGCCGCACCAGCTTCACCAGGCGCGCGTTGTCGGCGCCCTTGAGGTACTGCTGGTTCAGCCACTTCAGCTTCTCGGCGTCGAAGCGCGCCGGCGAGGAGTTAACGTGCTCGAGGTTGAACCACTGCCTGAACTGGTCCATCGAGAAAATCTCGTCGTCGCCGTGCGACCAGCCGAGGCGCGCGAGGTAGTTGTCGAGCGCTTCGGGCAGGATGCCGAGCTCGCTGTACTCGATGACGCTGGTCGCGCCGTGGCGCTTCGAGAGGCGCTCGCCGTCGGCGCCGAGGATCATCGGCACGTGGCCGAAGCGCGGCAGCGGCATGTGCAGCGCTTCATAGATGTGGATCTGCCGCGGCGTGTTGTTGACGTGGTCGTCGCCGCGGATCACGTGCGTGATGTCCATGTCGACGTCGTCGACCACCACGCCGAAGTTGTAGGTCGGCACGCCGTCGGCGCGCAGCAGCACCAGGTCGTCGAGCTCGGCATTGGGAAAGGTGATCGGCCCCTTGACGAGGTCGTTCCAGCCGACCGTACCCTCCTCCGGCGTGCGGAAGCGGATGATCGGCTGCACGCCCTCGGGCTTCTTCAGGTTCTGCGCTCGCTCGGGGCGCCAGCGGCCGTCGTAGCGGGGCTTCAGATTTCTTGAAAATTGCTCGGCACGGAGCGCGTCGAGCTCTTCCTTCGTCGTCCAGTCGTAGTAGGCGTGCCCGGCGACGATCAGCTTCTCGGCCACCTCCTTGTAGCGCGCGAGGCGCTGCATCTGGAAGAACGGCCCCTCGTCCCAGTCGAGGCCGAGCCAGCGCAGGCCGTCGAGGATCGCCTGCACCGATTCCTTGGTCGAGCGCTCGAGGTCGGTGTCTTCGATCCTCAGGACGAACTTGCCGCCGTGCCGGCGTGCGTAGGCCCACGAGTAGAGCGCGGTGCGTGCGCCGCCGATGTGCAGGAACCCGGTCGGGCTCGGCGCAAAACGCGTGCGGACCGACACGGTCAGTCGACGCCGCCGTCGACCGGGAAGCGCTGCGCGCGCCAGCGCAGCATCCCGCCCGAGAGGTTGGCCACCTTCTCGAAGCCGGCCTTGCCGAGCATCAGCGTCGCCTGCGCCGAGCGCGCGCCCGAGCGGCAAACCGCGACCAGGGGTTTGGCTTTTTCGAGCGCTTCGATTTTCTCCGAGAGTTTTCCGAGCGGAATCAATACCGCGCCAGGCACATGACCGAGCGGCCCGTTGAATTCGTCGGGCTCGCGCACGTCGACGATCTGCACCGCGCGCAGGTTCTCTTCCAGCCAGTGCGGCTGCACTTCCCAGATGCCGGCGAAGGTGTACGTCAGCGGCGCCCATTCCGGCTCGAGGGCCGAGGTCTTCTCCGGCTTGCCGCACCTCAGGTTCGCCGGCACCGCGATCGCCATCTGCTTCGGGTGCGCGAGGCCGAGGTGCTCCATGTAGCCGACGAAGTCGCCCTCGCCGATCGACTCGGCGAGGCGCGGGTTGTAGAGCTTCTCCTCGCCGACGCTGGTCACGGTCAGGCCACGGTAGTCGTGCCCAGGGTAGACGATGCACTCGTCGGGGAGCGAGAAGATCTGGCCGCGCACCGAGCGGAACAGGGTACGCGCGCTGCCCTGCTGGAAGTCGGTGCGGCCGCAGCCGCGGATCAGCAGCGCGTCGCCGGTAAAGGCCATCGAGCGGTCGTCGAGCACGTACGTCAGGCAGCCGTTGGTGTGGCCCGGCGTAGCGCGCGCTTGAACCTTTCTCTTTCCAAATTCAATC
>Ga0307497_10000397_pt1 | contig 10123 bp, 12 predicted proteins | sample 10_S_MG_FD_201366 | JGI IMG/M metagenome (GOLD analysis project Ga0307497, IMG submission 201366) | Soil microbial communities from Populus trichocarpa stands in riparian zone in the Pacific Northwest, United States - 10_S | ecosystem: Environmental > Terrestrial > Soil > Riparian zone > Trees...
TTTTCTCGGTCTTCTCGCGGTAGACGTCGTGGCACTCCGAGCACGCGTTGGTCAGCGTATCGGCCGCATCGAGCATCTTGTCCATGTCCTTCGACTGGGCGGCCTTGTACGACGCCATCCCCGCATCGCGAAGGCCCTGCACGAAGCGCTGCCAATCCGCGCTCTGCACGGGCACCGGCTTGCCGTTCGCGCACATTCTTGCGGGGATCGTGAGGAGGTTGGCGGCCTCTGCAAGCGCGATGCTGCTGTTCTCGATCGCCTCCCAGCCGCCGTAGACGCTCGCGACCGGGTTCACGGACGTGGTTCCGTCCGCGTCCTTCGGCACCGTGGCTGGATCGGTGCCCTGAGCGAGAAATACGACGTTGGAGTTCGGGAACAAGATCCCGCGCATCACCTGACGGAGGTCGCCGTGCACCTGGGACTGCGGGCGCGACGCCGTGCCCTGAGCGGGCGCTTGCGCCGGCGTTGCGGCGGTCGGAGAGGGAGCCGGCGGAGAGCAGGCAGCGAGCGCGACCGCACCTGCGACGAGCGCCGCTGCGGCCAACGTGGTTCTACCGATCTTCATGTGACACCTCATCGAGTCGTGCGCCGGCCGAGTGCGGCCGCCCATTCTATGCCGGCTCTGGCGGGACGGCGGGGAGCCTCAGAGGTTCAGTGCCGCGCTACTTCTGCCGCGAGTACGTGCCGACGAGCCGATTCATCGCGATGACGTTGGGCTCGATCGTCGCGAGCAGCTCGCGCATCGTGAGCCCGGGCTCGAGCTTCGCATCGGACTTCAGCGCGAGCAGCCAGAAGTAGTAATGATGCAGGCCGTGTCCTTCTGGGGGCAGCGGACCGCCGTAGCCTGGCTTGCCGAAGCTCGTTGCGCCGTTCGTGTAGCCCGTCTCTCCCTCGGCGAGCTTCGTGACCGACGCCGGAATGTTGTAGAGCACCCAGTGCACGAAACCGTAGCCGTCCGCGGTCACGAGCGGAGCGTCGGGATCGTCGCAGACGAGCGCATACGCCTTCGTCTCTTTCGGCGCCCCGCTCCACGCGAGCGCGGGCGACACGTCTGGTCCTTCGCCGGTGTGCTTCTTCGGAATCCGGCCCAGCGGCTCGAACGCGGGGCTCGTGATCTGCATCGGCGACAGTGCGAATCCCATGGACAACTCCTTTCGTTGTGTTGCTCGCTAGGCCGCGCGACACGCGCGTGCGCGCGCGAGCAGTAGCGCGCGTTCGCGCTCGTTACGTGTGATCTCGGCCGCGCGCTCGAACTGCTCCGCGGCTTCGACGAGACGGCCGAGCCGGCGCAGCAGCTCGCCGCGCACGCTGGGCAAGAGGTGATAGCCGCCCAGCGCGGGCTCGGCCGCGAGCCTGTCCACGAGCTCGAGCCCGGCGGCGGCGCCGTCGGCCATCGACACGGCGACCGCGCGATTGAGCTCGACGACCGGCGTCGGCTCGAGCGCCGCGAGCGCGCCATAGAGCGCCGCGATCCGCGGCCAGTCGGTGTCCCCAGCCGTCGGCGCGCGCGCGTGGCACGCCGCGATCTCGGCCTGCAGCGTATACGCGCCCGGCGCGCCGGCCGCGAGCTGCTCGGCGCGCTCGAGCGCCGCGAGCCCGCGCCGGATCAGCAGTCGATCCCAGCGCGTGCGATCCTGTTCGAGCAGCAGCACGGGCTCGCCCGCGGCGTTCGTCCGTGCCGCGGCACGCGATTGCTGGATTTCGAGCAGCGCGACGAGGCCGTGCGCCTCGGGCTCTGCGGGCGCTAGCCCCGCGAGCACGCGGCCGAGCCGCAGCGCGTCCTCGCAGAGGCCGGGCCGGAGCCAATCGTCGCCCGCGGTCGCCGCGTAGCCTTCGTTGAAGATCAGGTAGATCACCTCGAGCACGGACGAGAGCCGCTCGCCTAGTTCCTCGCTCGGCGGCACCTCGAACGGCACGCCCGCATCGCCGAGCGTGCGCTTCGCGCGCACGATGCGCTGCGCGATCGTCGGCTCGGGCACGAGAAACGCGCGCGCGATCTCGTCGGTCGTGAGCCCGCCGAGCAGCCGCAGCGTGAGCGCGACGCGCGCCTCCGTCGCGAGCAGCGGATGGCACGCGATGAACATGAGCCGGAGCAGATCGTCGCCGATCCGGTCGTCGAGCTTGTCGACGACCTCATCGTCGAAGACCTCGAGGTCGATCTCGGCCTCGCGCTCGAGCGCTGCGTGTTTCTCCCGGAGCAGCGTGCGGCGGCGCAGCGTGTCGATCGCGCGATGTTTCGCGGTCGCCATGAGCCACGCGCCCGGCTTGTCGGGCACGCCCTCGCTCGGCCACTGCTCGAGCGCCGCGACGAGCGCGTCCTGCGCGAGCTCCTCCGCGACGCCGACGTCGCGCACGAGCCGCGCGAGGCCGGCGATCAGGCGCGGCGACTCGATCCGGAACACGGCTTCGATGGCGCGGCGGGCTTCGTTGTCTGCGGCCGTGGTCACGACCGCAAATCTTAGAGCACTCCGCGCCCGATCGCCGACTCGGCAACCGCGCGATGTCCCCGGCTCGCGCGGAGGTCGGTGTCTCGCGGCGCGCTCGGCCGCGCCGCCGAATGGCTCTCCCTCGACACGCCGGAAGACCATCCCTGGCGCTCGTGTGCGCACATCCCTGTGCTACGGTCTCGGGAGAGCCATTCGACGTCACGACTGAGCGCGCCGCGAGACGCCACGGTCGTTGCGTTGCTGCCGTTATTGCTGCTGTTGCTGCTGCGACTGGGCGCGGAGGCGCTCTTCTCGCTCGCGGAGCTCGGGGGTGAAGGCTTCGCCGAAGTCGGCGGCCTCGAAGACTTGGCGGATCTCGAGCTCGGACTCGTCGCCGGTCGGATTCGGGCAGCGCTTCGCCCACTCGATTGCCTCGGCGAGCGACTTCGTCTGCCAGATCCAGAAGCCTGCGATCAGTTCCTTCGTTTCGGCGAACGGGCCGTCGACGACGCTGCGGTTCTTGCCAGAGAATTTCACGCGCGCGCCCTTCGAGCTCGCCTGCAGCCCCTCGCCGGCGAGCATGACGCCGGCCTTCACGAGCTCCTCGTTGAACTTGCCCATCTCGGCGAGCTGCTGCTCGGTCGGTAGCACCCCGGCCTCGGTCTCGCGCGACGCTTTGACGATCACCATGAACTTCATTGCTGATTCCTTCGTTTGTCGTGGTTGGTTTTGGCTGCCCGCGTCAGCGCCGGGTCGAGATCGCCATCTCGCGGAAGCGGCCGATGGATCTCGCCGGCCCGAGCTCGTCGAGCTCGTAGACTTGGCGCACTTCGATCTCGCTGTCCTCGTGCGCGCCGAATGGCGCCGGAAAACGCTTCGCCCATTCGCGCGCCTCGGCCGGCGACTTCACCTGGATCACGGTGTAGCCCGCGATGAGCTCCTTCGTTTCGGCGAACGGGCCATCGACGAGCGTCTGCCGGCCGGCGTGAAACCGCACGCGGAACCCCCGTGAGCTCGGCTGGAGGCCGTTCGCGTCGAGCAGCACGCCGGCCTTCACGAGCTCCTCGTGGTAGGTCGCCATCGCGCCGACGAGCTCTTCTGCGGGCAGTACCCCGGCCTCGCTGTCCGGGGTCGCACGGACGATGATCATGAACCTCATGGTTGTGTCTCCTCTGTTCGTGTTCCTCGAGCTCCGCCGAGTCGGCTGACGCCGCCTCGGCCTCGCCCTTACCAAGACGTCGAACAGGGCCGGGCGAAATCGACACGCTGCGAGTGCTTCTTTTGCGCCGGGCGGCCGAGCGGCGAGACGCGGCACGCGGACGGCGCTACAGTGTGCGCCATGTTCGCTCGCGTCGTCTTCGCGCTCGCCGGCCTCTACGGGCTTGGGGCGCTCATCCCGCTCTATCAACAGGCCAGCACGACGCTCGACTACGGGCTGCTCGGACCCGTCGTCGCGTGGCAAGTCCTGTTCCTGCTGATAGCGTGGCGGCCCGCGGAACTGCGGCTCGCGATGATCCCGAGCGTGCTCGAGAAAGCGTTCTGGTGCATCACGCTCGTCGCGCTGTGGTCGCGCGGCTCGGCGACCAGCGCCGAGCTCGCGGGTGGAGCGATCCCGCACGGCCTACTCGGCGTGCTGTTCGCGGTCGCGTACTTCCGCACGTCGCGGCGCGTGACTCAGGCGCCGCCGAGCGCGGGCTAGCCGCGCTGCCTGTAACGCTCGGCCCGGCGCGCGACGCGGACTTCCGCTCGCTCGAGGATCGCACGCCGCTCGTCGTCACCGGCCGTGCCCCACGCCACGATTTCCGCCAGCGCGCGCCCGCAGCCGATGCAGACGTCGTCGTCGTCGAGACAACAGGTCCGGATGCACGGCGACGCGATCTCGCTTTGTGGAAAGGGGGCGCTCATTGCGCGCGATCATACGCGAGCACGCGCTCGGCCCCTTGTGCGCCATGCACGGCTGCGCTGGGCCCGCTCGGCGGGCGCGCCGGCGGCGCGTGCGTCTGCTAGCCTGCGGCGATCGGAGTGAGCAGAGGGAACGGCCATGAAAAACTCCAGCAAAAGGCTCGCCGTCGCGGCCGGCCTCGTCTACGCGGCGTTCGCGGCGGCGCAACCGCCCGCGACGCAGTCGCAAACGCAGCGGCCGCCGACGCTCGAGGAGCGCGTCACGCTGCTCGAGCGCGGGCTCGCGACGGCGACAGCGCGCTTCGAGGCCCGCGATGCAGCGGCCGCCTCTTCGTCGAGCACGACCTCGCTCGAGACACGGGCCCTGCGGCTCGAGCAGACGCTCGACCGGCTCGCGCAGGATCTGCAGCGCGTCGAGCGCGCGGCCGACAACGCGCAGCGCGCCGCGGACGCCGCGTCGCGCGACGCCGCGGACGCACGCCGCACGGCGCAGGACGCGGATCGCGCCGCGCGCGACGCGCAATTGCGCGCTCACTGAGCGCACAAGCGCGCTTGCGGCACGCCGAGCGCTCGTGTCTAATCGCGGCCCCTTCGAGGTGGCCCGATGCCCGCGACGCTCCACTATATCTACGACCCGCTCTGCGGCTGGTGCTACGGCGCCGAGCCGCTCGTCTCCGCCGCGGCGGCGTCGCCGGCAATCGCGCTCGATCTCCACGCCGGCGCTCTCTGGCCCGAGCCCACCCGGCTCCCCGAGTCGACGCGTCTCTATATCCGCCAGGCGGACCAGCGCATCGCCGCGATGAGCGGCCAGCGCTTCGGGCCGGACTACCACGGCGGCTTGCTGCTCGATCCCACGATGGTGCTCGAGTCGCGGCCGCCGACGGCGGCCGTGCTCGCGGCGCAGTCGCTCGATCCCACGAAGGAGTTGCCGATGCTCAGGGCGATCCAGCACGCGCACTACGAGCATGGCCGTCGCGTCGTCGAGCACGACGTGCTCTGCGACATCGCGGTCGAGATCGGTCTCGACAGAGCCGCATTCGAGGCCGCGCTCACGCGCGTCCCACTCGAGGAGCACATCGACTCGACGCACCGGCTGATGTCCCAGGTCGGCGCGCAGGGCTTCCCGACGTTCGTGCTCCAGCTCGGAGACGACCTCTACCCCGTGCCGCACGGGCGTTTCGCGTCGCAGCCCGCCGAGTTTCGCGACTGGCTCGAGACGCAAGTGAACGCACACGCGCCCGCGCACTGACCGCGGCTCGCCGGCGCACGATATGACCGCGCTCTCGGTGCTCGATCTCGCGTTCGTGCCGGACGGCGCGACGCCGGCCGACGCGCTGCGCAACACGCTCGATCTCGCCCGGCATGCCGAGCGCTGGGGCTACACGCGCTACTGGCTCGCGGAGCACCACAACATGGTCGGCATCGCGAGCGCCGCGACGTCGATCGTGATCGCGCACGTCGCGGGTGGCACGAAGACAATCCGCGTCGGCGCGGGCGGCATCATGCTGCCGAACCACTCCCCACTCGTGATCGCGGAGCAGTTCGGAACGCTCGAGACTCTGTTCCCGGGCCGGATCGACTTGGGGCTAGGCCGCGCCCCGGGCACCGATCAGCGCACGTTGCGTGCGCTGCGCCGGGATCCGCTCGGCGCCGAGTCGTTCCCGCAGGACGTGCTCGAGCTACAGGCGTACTTCGGGGCGCTTCGGCCCGGCCAAGTCGTGCAGGCGGTGCCCGGCACGGGTCTCGAGGTGCCCCTGTGGATCTTGGGCTCGAGCTTGTACGGAGCGCAGCTCGCCGCGGGGCTCGGGTTGCCGTATGCGTTCGCGTCCCACTTCGCTCCGGACGACCTCATGCCCGCGCTCGCGATCTACCGCGAGAACTTTCGGCCGTCGGCGCAGCTCAAGAAGCCGTACGCGATGGTCGGGGCGAACGTGATCGCGGCAGACACCGACGCGGAGGCGCGGCGACTGTTCACGTCGGTGCAGCAGGGGTTCACGAACCTGCTGCGGGGCGCACGCGGCCAGCTGCGGCCGCCGATCGACGACATCGAAAGCTATTGGGCGCCGCACGAGAAGGCGCAGGCGATGCGAATGCTCGCGTGCTCGTTCGTCGGCTCGCGCGCTAAGGTGCGAGAGGGCCTCGAGCGCTTCATCGCGGACACGGGTGCGGACGAAGTGATCGTCGCGGCCGCGATCTACGAGCACGCGGCGCGCGTGAGGTCGTACGAGGTCCTCGCCGATGCGTTCGAGCTCGCGCGGCCGCGGTAGTCCCGCGCGGCTCCACCGGGCGTATAGTCGTCCGACGGACGCAGATCGGCGGTGACGTTCGTGACGAGGAACGGCGGCTTGGAGGTACCATCCATGACTGCGCAGCTTCGTGGGTTGATTGCGGCATCCGCGCTCGCGTGGTCGGCCGCGGGAGCGGATTCGCCCGATCGAGCCGTCGATGAGCCCGCATCGCTCCCCGAAGCGGAGCTCCGCGAGATCACGCTCAGCTTGCTTCAGCTGTACCCCGAGTTGGCCGCGAGTCCCGGAGTGAAAGCCTCGGCGTTGTACACGGGAGGTCCCGGGCCGTTGGATGGGGCGAGCGTGATCTTCTATCCGCACGCCGACAGTCACGGCATCAAGGAGGCGTTTCAGGTCTACTGTCAGCGCGCGCACGCGAGCCAAACGTGGATGTGCGACGAGGTTACGATCCGCAGGTACTTGCGTTTGGACTCTCAGGACTTCGAGGTCCGCCTGACGGGGCCAATCTCGGCCGAAGCCGCGCTCGCGCTCATCGACGCATCGCGGCGCGACCTGCAAGCGAGCATGACCGACGCCACCGATCTCCCGAGCACCACGATCAGCATCATGCCGCAGTGTTGTGGGCGCTGGGACGGGAGCTATCTCGTTACGTGGGGCACTCCGGAGGGATACGGGAAACTGGATATGCTCGCCCGGCTCGCGGAGGGCGGTGATCCCGTCAAACCCGACGCCTGGCACGCGACCATCGTCGTGTACGACAAGCGCGAATGACGCCAAAAGGCGGTCTGCACTTTCTTTGCAGGCGGTTCGCAGATTTGTTGCGGACCGCCGAGTCCCCGCATCACTTCCAGCGCGCGTCCTCGGCCGGCTTCGCGGGGTCCGCCGCGATGTTCAGCGCGGCGCAGTGGTGATACGAGAAGCCGCCCTCGCGCACGCCAGGGTGCTCGGCCATGAACTCGATCACCTGGAGCTGGCAGCCCTCGCAAGTGATGTTCGGGATCGTGACTTCGGTCTCCCAGTTCGCCGTCGGCTTCTCGGCGTGCGCCCAGATGCCGTCCGCGAGCAAAGGCGGCTGCGGATTCGTCTCGATCTTCGCGGCTAGCGAGCGCAGCCCTCGCTCGGTGTCGTGCATCGTGACCTCGGGATCCGCCGGCAGCAGGTTGCGCTTGCGCGCGAGCGCGATCCGGTAATGACCCGGGTGAAAGACCGTTTCCTGAACGACGATCTTGAGCTTCTGCCCGCCTTTCACGTCGGTGACCGCGCCAGTCGGCATCCCGGGGTTCTGAAGCGTGCCGCCGCACGGCGCGAGCTTCTGCGGGTCGCCCTTGTCGTCCTCGACGAGCCAGGACGCCGGCGCGCGCAGCGTGAAATGCGCGTACACGGACTGCGCAACGACGAGACACGAGAGCAGCGCCGACGCTGCGACGATCGACTTCTTCACGATGACCCCCCAAGGCCGACGTGGCCGCGCGCCCGATTCTAGCCGCGGCCCGCGCGGAACGCGAAGCGCCGCAGACGTTCACGAGTGCGCGCTCAATCGCGTGTCGAGAATTCCAAGCTCACATGGTTGCGCGCGGCAGTTGGTGGCACAGTACTCGCCAATGCGCGCCGGCAACCTCGCGATCGTGACGTTGATGGGGCTCCTCTGCCTGATCGGCGGCGCGCGCGCGCAATTCGACGAGGGCGGCAAGCCGCCCGATCAAGCGCAGGTGGGGCAGCCGCCCGAGGCCGAGTTCCACATGGGCCGGCTTGCATATGCAACGCGCGGCTGCGCCGGGTCGCGAGGCTGGTGCATGCCGTGGTGGGCGATCGACTATCCGCTCGCCGAGGCGCACTTCCTGCCCGCGGTCGCGCGGATGACGCGTGTGCAGGTGGCCGCTGACAGCCGCGCCGTGACCCTCGACGACGACGCGCTGTTCGACTACCCGTGGATCATTCTCCAGCAGCCGGGCCGCGGCGGCTGGCATCCGCGCGGCGAGCAGGCCGCGCGCCTGCGCGAGTATCTCGAGCGCGGCGGCTTCATGATGGTCGACGACTTTCACGGCGAGGACGAATGGGCGTCGTTCCAGGAAGCGATGCACGAGGTGCTCCCGGACCGCGCGATCGTCGACATCCCCGACGGCGATCCGCTGCTCGGCATCGTGTTCGAGCTCGACAAGAAGATGCAGATCCCGGGCGATCGCCACCTGCGTTGGCGGCAGATGGAGGGCCCGCCGCATTGGCGCGCCATCTACGACGGCCGCGGTCGCATCATGGTCGCGATCGGTCACAACAGCGACATGGGCGATGGCTGGGAGCACGCCGACGTGCCGTCGTATCCGACCGCGATGACCGCGATGGCCTATCGGTTCGGGGTCAACTACGTCGTCTATTCGATGACGCACTGAGCGCGGTCACGGTGCCGCGGCCGCGGCCGTGCGCGCGTCGTCGTCCGCTTTCTCGAGCGACTCTCCGGCCGCGGCAGTCGTCGTCGAGTCCGCGCCGCCCGCCTGATCCTCGACTCGCCACTCGCCGTTCCATGACTCGAGCTCGTAGCGATCCGTGAGCGGGAAGCTCGGCGGACGCGCATCCTTGAGGCGCGGGTCGAACTCGATCTTGGTCGCGAAGCGCGGCTCCGTCGCGGTCAGGGAACCGGCCGTGAGGCTGCCGAAGATCCGCAGCGTGCCGCTCGGCCGCGATCGGTAGTCGCGCACGGCGAACTCGCGCAGTGCGTAGATCGATGCGTCGATCTTGAGGTCGCCGAGCCCCGTCACCTCCGGCTCCGCGACCTCGACCGCCGTCTCGGCGACGAGCCCGAGGTAGTCGTCCGCGTCCGGTGCGTCGTGGGCGTGCGCGTAGCGGACGTCGTTGTCGATCACGATGCGGTCGGCGGAGTAGATGAGCACCTTGCCTCGGACCGTCCCCTTGATACGCAGCGTCGCGCCCGGGAGCCCGAGCAAGTAGTGGGCGGGGCTCGTGACTTCGCGCCGCTCCTCCGCCGCTCCGTCGCGAACGTAGCTCCAGCCGTACGTGCCGTCATCGTGAAACGTGATCCGCGCATCGCGCTCGAAGCGCTGAACGTTCGAATCGCCCTTCGCGGCCTCGTTCAAGAAGCCGTAGAAGCGTGACGGCAGCACGATGCGGCGGACGCCCATCTCGACGCCGTCGGGAAAGACTCGGCGGCGATTGAACGCGAAGCTCGACTCGGTGTCGATGTCGTGCGACGCGAGCGTGACCCTGCCGCGGAAGACCGGCGACACGCTGCCCGTCGACAACAGCTTGATCACCGTGTTCGAGTGAAAACGGCCGTCGATCTCGTCGTCGTGGATCTGGACGTCGGGGTTCCAGCGGTCGACGAATTGCGCGAAGCTCGAGAACGACAGTCGCGTCATCGTGAGCTGCGTCGACATTTTCTTGCCGCCTTGCTCTGTGCTCACGTCGACGACCACGCGCTCGAGTCCGGTAGGATCGCCGCCGTCCAGCGAGCGAAACACGGCCGTGTACGCTTTGCCGTTCTGCTTCCATGCGACTCGCGGCTCGGCGTCGCCCGGCGCGCGCTCGCCGGTCCAA
>Ga0307497_10000398_pt1 | contig 10119 bp, 9 predicted proteins | sample 10_S_MG_FD_201366 | JGI IMG/M metagenome (GOLD analysis project Ga0307497, IMG submission 201366) | Soil microbial communities from Populus trichocarpa stands in riparian zone in the Pacific Northwest, United States - 10_S | ecosystem: Environmental > Terrestrial > Soil > Riparian zone > Trees...
GCCCGCGGCCGCGACGTCGGGCGTGAATTCGCCGAACGGCCGCCACATCGCCGTGCCGCCGTAGCGGATCGCGAGCAGAATCGCGACCGCGAACAGCAGCCGGATCCCCGTGCTGCCCGACGTTTGGTATTGCCTGCCGCTGCTCTTGAACGTCATCGCGAAGATCGCCCAGGAGATGACGAATACGAGCCAGCTGATGCCGATGATTGCGTAGGTGGTCATGATTCCGTCCGCGTACGGTTGAGATGTCGGTGTGCGGTCGCGAGTTCCCTATCTCGGAAATCAGATCCAGCGGCGCACGCGCGCCTTGTACGCGCGGTACGCGTCGCCGTAGGTGCGCTCCATGCTGCGTTCCTCGAACGGGATGATCACGAGCTGATCGAGCGCGAACACGGCGACCGGCACGAGCCACATGAGCCAGGTTCCCGCCGTGAGCCCCGCGCCGACACCCGTCACGACGATGCCGAGATACATCGGGTTGCGCGTGAACCGGAACGGTCCGCTCGCGACGAGCGCGCTATGGATCGCCGACGACGGAAAGATCTCGGCGCGCTCGCGGCTGAACGTGATGCGGCCCCACGCGGATACCGCGACGCCGAGGACGATCAGCGCGATGCCGATCGGCCGATGCTGAGCGATGGCTGGCGACTGGAGCGGCAAGTCGACGACGAGCGCCGTGATCACGAGCGCGATGAGCCACAGCGGCGTCGGAATACGGACGATCCAGGACGGCTGGTCGGATTCTGTCATCGGTGGTCTCCTGGTCGCTCTAGCGCGGCGACCGGTCGCCAAGGTATACAACATCCGCTCGCGCACGAGAATCCTTGTGACAGAGAGGGGGAGCGACATGAGCATTCGGCAATTCGCGCGGCATTCCGTCGCGCTTGCGGCACTCGGCGTTCTGATCGCCGGCGCCGCCGGCGCGCAGCCTGGATCGCCAGCCGGGCCCACGATGCGCGGCGACGGCCCGCCGCCCACGCCGAAACCGTTCAACATCGGGCGAGCGGATTCTGCGCTCGACGCGCTCGTCGCGCGCGATGCGAAGCTCGAGGAGCTCGCGCGCGGATTCGGCCTCAACGAAGGCCCCGTGTGGGTCCGTGACCGAACCAGCGGCTACTTGCTCGTCGGCGGCTTGCTCGACAACGTGATCTACCGAATCGGCGCGGACAACAAGGTGTCCGTATTCATGGAGAAGGCCGGCTACAGCGGCACGGACGTCGACAACGTCGGCGCGCAAACGCGCAGCGGCCGCTCGCACGTGCTGCTGATCGGGCCGAGCTGCGCGAGCTTGGACTCGCAGGGGCGGCTCATCTGGTGCGCCGACAACGACCGCACCGTGATGCGTCTCGAGAAGGACGGCTCGCGCACCGTGCTGTCGGCCGGTGCGCCGGACGGCAAGCGCTTCAGCGGCCCGAACGACATCTATGTGACGCACGACGACGGCGTCTATCTCACGGACAACGACTTCGGCCTCCGCGGCGCGGGCCGCAGTCCCGACAAGCAAATGCCGAACGGCATCTGGCTCATCAAGGACGGGAAATCGACTCTCGTGGTCGACGCCGCGACGCTCGGCGGAATCCCGAACGGCGTCGCGCTGTCGCCCGACGAGAAGTATCTCTACGCGACCGCGCTCTCGAAGATGATGCGCTACGAGGTGAAGGCAGACGGGTCGCTCGGCGCGGGCAAGCTGTTCACCGAGGGCCCGGGCATCGGCGACGGCATGAAGGTGGACACGCTCGGCAACGTCTATTCGACGAGCGGCGCGGGGCCTGGGATCGTTCGGATCACGGCGCCGAGCGGCACGCTGCTCGGCTACATCAATCTCCCGATCGTCGGCGGCGAGCCGAAGCGGCAGATCTGCGCGACGAACGTCGCGTTCGGCGATCGCGACGGCAAAGGCCTGTACATCACGGCGTGCGACGCCGTGTATCGGATCCGGATGAAGGTCGCCGGCGTGATGCCCGGGCCGAAAGGGTAGGAGAGCGCCGCGCGCTGCGGTGCTATTCTGCCGCGGCGTCGTCTCAGACCCGAGGTTCGATAGATGTTGCGCCACTATCTGTCCCTCGCGTTGCGGAGTTTCCGCCGCTCGCCGGCAGCTGCTCTGCTCAACGTCTTCACGCTCGCCCTCGGCCTCGTTTGTTTCTTGGTCGTCGCCGGCCTGATCGGTTTCTGGGAGCGCGCGGATCACCAGTTCCCGAAGACGGCCCGAACCTTCATCGTCACGTCGAAGTTCAACTTCGGCGATGGCGGCCCGCCGGGTCGCGGGCCACTCACGTCGCCCTACGTCGCGAAATATTTGCAGGCGGACTTCCCACAGATCGAAGCCGTCGCGCGCACGGTGGAAGTGAACCACAATGCGTCGTACGTGAGCGGCGACCGCGCGATCCGGATCACGGAGTTCGGCGTCGACGGCGAGCTGCTCGACATTCTCGATCTGCCGTTCATCGAGGGTGACGCGCGCAACGCGCTCAAGTCCCCCCTGAGCGCCGTCCTGACCGAGAAAAGCGCGCGGCAGTTATTCGGCGCCGACCGCGCGCTCGGCAAGCACGTTCTGCTCGGCGGCGTGTGGGACGCGACCGTGACTGGCGTCGTCGGCCAGATCCCCGAGCCTTCGCACATGGGGCGCTCCGCGTTCGCAGCGTTCACCTTCGACGCGCTCACGTCGCGTGACCTCTACGAGAGCGTGCTCCGGGCGCGCTTCGGTGCCGACACGACGACCGGTCCCGAATATTGGATCGGTGGCCCGAACATGACCTATGTCTTGTTGCCAGCGGACGGCTCGATCACGGCGGATCAGCTCCGCGCGCAGCTGCCCGATTTCGTCAAACGTCACGTGCCACCGGACCAGCTGGAGCGTGCGAAACTCGAGCTCGATCTCGTGCCGCTCGGCGACCTGCTCGTCTGGCTCTCCGACGGCATCACGGGCAGTCGCGGCCCCTCGGTGCCGAGCATCCTCTGGCTGCTCGGGGGCCTCGTGCTCACTGTCGCATGCGTGAACTACGCGAACCTCGCGATCGGTCGCGCCGCGTTCCGCGCGCGCGCCGTCGGCGTGCGCAGGGCGCTCGGTGCGAGCACGCGCCAAATCTTGACGCAGTCGCTCGTCGAGTCTGCGTTGCTCACGGTCGCGGCGCTCGCGCTCGCGTTCGCGGTCACGGCGTTGCTCGCCCCCGCGCTCGAGGCGGCGACGGGCATGGACGTGTGGCTAGCCCTGCTCGTCGACGCGCGCTCGTGGGTATGGACGATCGCGTTAGCGGTCGGTGTCACGGCCGTCGCGGGGTCGTTGCCCGCGATCGCGCTCGCACGCCTGAAGCCAACGATCGCGTTGCATGGTGGCGCTGCGCGGCTCGGCCCTCGGACCCTCTCGACGGCGCTCGTCGGGGTGCAGTTCTTCGTCACGAGCATCCTGCTCGTCGCGATGACGGTGAGCTATCTGCAGAACCAGCACCTGCGGCGCAGCGGCCTCGCGATGAACACGGATCCGCTGCTGGTCGTCGAGAACTACGCGGCGTTGACGCATGTATCGCACGAAACGCTGCACTCGGAGCTTGTACGCCTGCCGCGCGTGAAGGCGGAGACCGCGATGGCCGTCGTGCCGTGGATCGGCGGGCAGGGCGCGCAGGTCAAACGCACTCCGGAGGACGCGGACGCCGGACATTTCTCGATGCTCTACAACGTCGCCGATGACTTCTTCTCGACCTTCGAGATACCGCTCCTCGCGGGACGCGCGCTGGACAGCAAGCGCGGCGATCAGCCGGGTCGCGGCGAGACGCACGAGTCTGCGCAGCGCATCGTGGTCGACCGCGAGCTCGCGGCTGCGCTCGGGTTTTCGACTCCGGAAGCGGCGGTCGGCGAAGTCCTCTATGGGGCGCGGCGCGGCGAGCGATTCGAGATTGTCGGCGTCGCGCAAAGTCGCAGGCTCAACATCGGCAACGGTGGAGGCGGAGCGATGTTGCCTAGCCTGTACTCGCTCGCCTCCGATCCGACATTTCATGTCGTTCGAATCGCCGCGAGCGACGTTTCAGGCGCCGTCGCCGACATCGACGCGCTCTGGAAACGCCTAGTCCCGACAATGGCACCGAACCGGCGCTTCATCGACCAATACTTCGAGGACAGCTTCGAGCTCTACGAGGGACTCAGCCAGGGTCTCGTAGGCCTCGCGACATTCACGCTGCTGATCGCGACGATGGGCCTGTTCGCGGTGGCGCTGTTCGTCGTTGCGCGCCGCACGCGCGAGATCGCGGTACGCAAGGTGCTCGGCGCGAGGACGCGGAGCATCGTCTCGCTACTGCTCTGGAGTTTCGCGTTGCCCGTGCTGATCGCGAGCGTGCTCGCGTGGCCGGTCGCCTACATTGCGGCGAGCGCGTATTTGACGCAGTTCGTCGACCCGATCGCGATCACGCCGTGGCCGTTCCTTGCGTGCCTCGCGTTCACGCTCGCGATCGTGCTGTTCGCCGTGGGCGGGCAGACGTGGCGCGCGGCGACGCCGCCGCCGGCGGGCGCGCTGCGCGCGGAGTAGTCGCGTCGCCGCACCCGGCGCCGGTCGTCAATCCGACCAACCCGGGCTCATCCGATACGGCACGCTGAACACCGTCGCTTCGATCTGTCGGATCTTGCCGTCGACGACTTTGAAGGCCTCGAAGATCAAGAAGCTGAACGGCCGCGTGAACGCGCCGTTCGGCTTGTAGCCGCGCCCGCGCTCCATCGGCACGGACGAGAGATTGCCGCGATGGTCGAACGTGGCGATCGCGCTCACGATCTGATTGTCCTCGTCGACGACGAGATAGCGCCGGTGCGACACCGACGTCACGATCACGAGCATGCCGGCCGCGAACTGCTCTTGGCAGCTCATCTTCATCACCGGATTCGGCGCGTCGGCGCGTAGCGTCATCTGCCCGCCGTTCTCGAAGCGCGTGCATTGAGGATCGAATGGCGTGGCGTCGCCGCGACCTTGGGTGATCCCGTCGAAATACGAGTCCGCGATGTCGATCAGCGCCTGGCGCGACACGCGCCGATTCGCGGCGACCTGCTGGCGCCAGATCGGCCGGTCGACCGCGAACGACGCCATCGCGGCATCGTCGGCGTTGCGCCGCAGCACGCTCGTCTCGATCTCGGTGATCTGCCGGTGCTCGACTTTCAGCCGCGCCCCGAGCATCGAGGGCAGGCCGCTCTCGACGACCGCTGCGTAGAGCTGAATGCCGCCGGACGCGGGATCCGTGAACACGAGCTTGTTGTCGCCCAAGCCTTGCGCCGTCGCCCAGAGCGCGTCGCCAATCGCGAGCTGAGCGCCGTTCTCGGTGTAGCGCACGTTCGGTGACAGCGGCACGGCGCTCGCGTCGTGGTGCGTGAGGCCATAGAGGAATCGCTCGGCGAATTCGGCGAGGCAATCGTGGCCGCAGACGACCTTGTACTGTGATGGAGGTGTGGCCGGCGTTTGCGCGCGGGCCACGGTTGCGAACGACGCGCAAAACGAGATTGCGAGCCATGGCAACAGTAGACGTTCGGTTCTCATGCTATCCCCCGGTTCGGCGCCCGAGCGCCAGCGCGGGAGATTAAAGCCATCCGCAACGGCGCGCCATCGTCGCGAGCAGGCTGTTGTCAGCATCGAGCTCCGCGGACGATGTGGCGGGCCCGCGATAACCTGCGTGCAAAACCTATCGGGCCGAATGTCGGCGAGCAGTTCCCGAATCCGCTCCAAGCGCTCGACCAGAGCGGCACGCCGAAGGATCTGGCCGCCGTCATGGGGCCCAAGGGTGTTGCGATCTTCTTCGTACGCTCGGCCGACTGGTGCCCGTTCTGCAAGGGGCAGCTCGTCGACGTGAACCGCCACTTCGCGCAGTTCAAAGCGCTCGGCCTCAACGTCGTCTCCATGAGCGTGGACGAGGTGAAGCTGATCGCCGAGTTTCACGACGCGCAGCACATCGGCTACACGATGCTCTCGGATCCGAAGGGCGACATCAACTTGGCGCTCGGGATCCGCGATACACACTATCCCGTTGGCGACGTGGCCTTCGGCGTGCCGCGACCGACGCTGTACGTCGTGGACAAGACCGGCCTGATCCGGCTGCGGTACATGGAGCCCACGTACAAGACGCGCCCTAACCTCGACGGTGTTCTGCGGGACGCGGCCGCCCTCGATTTGCAGTGACGCGCGCGCGGTTCTGATCGGCGCGCCGCGTCGCCGTCAGTGCTTCGCGGCGTTGCGCTCGGTCGCGCGCGCGGCGCTCAGAATGTTCGCGAGGCCGTGGTTGCCCTCGTGGCACGCGTACTCGAACGGCGCGGCGTCGCCCTTGCGCTTCAGCGGCATCTCGAACGCCCAGGGGCCGGTCCAGGTCGTGGGATCTTCGAAGCGCGCGGTCCAGCTCAGCGTGTCCGCGTCGATCGGCTTGAAGGTCTCGGTGATCTTCAGGTTCGCGCTCGCGTTGCGGTACGCGGACGCTTCGCGGACGTTCGTCGTCTCGACGACGAGCGTGTCGCCGTCCCAATGGCCGCGCGCGTCGCCCATGTAGGAGCCGAGCGCCTTGCCGACGTGCGCCGAGCCGTCGGTCGGGATCACGCGTGTCTCGTGGACCATCTCGTAACGGATCGCGACGACGCCCGGCGACTGCGTGATCTCGTACGCGTTGCCGTAGATCATCGGCATCATCGAGCCTGGCAGGCCGATCGTGATGCAGCGGTCGTAGAGGCTCATGTCCGTGTACGTATCGGGCGCCTCGCGCTTCGCGAAACCTTGCCGAGATCTCTGCGCGCGCGCCTGTCCTTCCTCGGTGAGCGCCGGCACCTTGCCGTCGGCGGGCTCGGAGACGAGCCACGGCCGGCCGTTCATCGCGTCGAGGTACTCGTACCAATGCGGCGGTCCGGCGCCCGTGTCGTTCTCCCGGCTGCCACCGATCGAGGCCGCTATCGCTTTGCCGCGCGCGGTCCGGTCCTTCATCAGCTCCGCCATCTGCTCGGGCCCGAACTCGGTGCGCTGCTTGCCGGCGAGGTCGTCGGGACGCTCGAACGGCGTGCCGAACTCGTCCTTGTTCGTGTAGGTGCCTTCGATCCGCGGCTCGCCCCACGAGGTGCGACGGACGCCGCTCGCGTCGTTCGAAGCCGTCGATCCGGACGTCGACGGCGTGGACGGCGAGCAGGCGCCGAGCACGGTCCCGACGACGAGGCCGAGGCCGATGTGACGGCAGATTTGGATGCGGCAGCTGGTCATGGCGTTTCCCTTAGCGGCTCGCCGCTCTCAGGCCTTGGTGACGAGAGGTTCGGATGCCGTATATCAAACCGCTGCGCATGCGCTCCTGTCCAGTGCGGCCGCCCGGTCAGTGCGCGGCCTGCGCCGGCGGCCCCAGCAACGCACTCAAATCTTGCGGCTTGTGGTCCTTGAGCGCGGGGCTCCTCGCGGCCCGATCGAACGCTGCGAGAATCGCGTTGAAGCGAGCTTCGACTACGGCCTTGAGCTCCGGATGCGTGAAGATGTAGAGCTCATCGTCGCGGATCCCCTCGAGCACGCGGGCCGCGAGCATCTTCGGATCCATGCCGGCTTCGACGAACTTACTCAGCACCGCCGACGACCCGCCGACGTCTTCCCGCGGCCCGCCGGGCCGGTTGCGGTGCCCGCTGACGATGTGCGTGCGGACGAAAGCGGGGCAGAGCACCGACACGCCGATGCCCCGCGGCGCGAGCTGCGCGCGCCAGCCCTCGCTCATCGCGACGACCGCGTGCTTCGTCGCACAGTACGGCTCCTGGCCGGCACCGGAGATCAAGCCCGCGAGCGACGACGTGTTGACGATGTGTCCGCCCTCGCCGTGCTGCGCGAGCAGCGGCGCGAAGATCTCCGTGCCGTGCACGACGCCAAGGAGGTTCACGCGGATCACCCACTCCCAGTCGGTCTCGGGGATCGTGCCGATCTCCCCACCCATGCCGACGCCCGCGTTGTTGCAGACGACGTGCACCTTGCCGAACTTGGCGAGCGTCGCGCGCGCGGCGCTTTGCACGCTCGCGCGGCTCGCGACGTCGCACTGCACGCGTTCGGCCTTGATACCGGCCGCGCGTAGGCGCGCGAGCGCGGCGTCGAGGTTCTGCTCGTTGATGCCGGCGAGCATGACACGCGTTCCGGCGCGGCCGAACGCTTCCGCGAGGGCGTAGCCGATCCCAGCGGATGCGCCGGTGACAAACGCGACTTTGCCTTCGAAATTCTTCATGGTGGTTCCTCAGGGCGTCGTCGACCGATGGGGCCAGTTATCGCACAGATCCTGAGCCAAGTCGCACCCGAACGCGCCTATACTTCGGACATTCGCGGCGCGAGCCATATGAACGTTGGGGTACGCACAACGGAGGTCTCGAGAATGACCAGCACGAAGACTGAAACGGCGATCCTCGCCGGCGGCTGCTTCTGGGGCATGCAGGAACTGATCCGCAAGCTCCCCGGCGTCGCGTCCACGCGCGTCGGCTACAGTGGCGGCGACGTGCAGCACGCGACCTACCGCAATCACGGCACGCACGCAGAGGCGATCGAGGTGGTCTTCGATCCGGCCAAGCTCTCGTACCGGCAGCTGCTCGAGCTCTTCTTCCAGATCCACGATCCGACGACCAAGAACCGGCAGGGCAACGACGTCGGCACGTCGTACCGTTCAGGCATCTATTACTTCTCGGACGAGCAGCGCCGCGTGGCCGAGGACACGATCGCCGACGTCGAGGCGTCGGGGCTGTGGGCCGGACGCGTCGTGACGGAGGTGAAGCCCGCGGGGTCGTTCTGGCAAGCGGAGCCCGAGCATCAGGACTATCTACTGCGCAACCCGGGCGGCTACACGTGCCACTTTCCGCGTCCGAGCTGGAAGCTCCCGCGGCGCGCGAGCGCACGCACGGCGTGAGCGACATGAGCACCGAGAAGATCGATTCGCCGAGCGTTCTACGCTGGCAAGAAGTCGTCGAGCTCGCGCGGCGCGGCAACGTCGCGCCACCGCGCCGCGTCGAGAAGAGCGATGCGGAGTGGCGCTCGGCGCTCACGGCCGAGGAGTACAACATCGCGCGCCGCAAGGGTACGGAGCGCCCGTTCAGCTCGCAGATGTGCTCCCTGTTCGAGCCGGGCCGCTACAACTGCGTCTGTTGCGGCACGCCGCTGTTCGACTCGACGACCAAGTTCGACAGCGGCACCGGCTGGCCGAGCTTCACCGCGCCGCTCACGCCCGATGTCGTGGCCTACCACTCCGACACGAGCTACGGGACGGAGCGCGTCGAGACCACGTGCAACGTCTGCGACGCGCACTTGGGCCATGTGTTCCCCGACGGCCCGCCGCCGAGCGGGCTGCGCTTCTGCATCAACGCCGTGTCGTTGCGCAAGGCGAAGTCGGCGGGCTAGCGGACATGCAGACGCGCACCCTCGGCAACAGCGGCCTCGAGGTTTCGGCTCTCGGCCTCGGCTGCATGGGCATGAGCTTCGGCTTCGGGCCCGCGGCCGACAAGCGCGAGATGATCGCGTTGATCCGCTCGGCGGTGGAGCGAGGCGTCACGTTCTTCGACACGGCGGAGGTCTACGGGCCGTTCGCGAACGAAGAGCTCGTCGGTGAGGCGCTCGCACCGTTCAAAGGGCGCGTCGTGATCGCGACGAAATTCGGCTTCGAGTTCGATCGTGACGGCAAGCAGGTCGGCTTGAACAGCCGGCCCGAGCACATCAAGCAAGTCGCCGACGCGTCGCTGCGGCGGCTGCGCGTCGACGCGATCGATCTCCTCTATCAGCACCGCGTCGATCCGAACGTGCCGATCGAGGACGTCGCGGGCGCGGTCAGGGACCTCGTCGAACACGGCAAGGTCAGGCATTTCGGGCTGTCCGAAGCCGGCGCGCAGACGATTCGCCGCGCGCACGCGATCCAGCGCGTCACGGCGCTGCAAAGCGAATACTCACTCTGGTGGCGCAAGCCCGAGGAGGAAGTCATACCGACGCTCGCGGAGCTCGGCATCGGCTTCGTGCCGTTCAGCCCGCTCGGCAAAGGGTTTCTCACAGGTACAGTCGACGAGAACACGAAGTTCGACAAGGGCGATTTCCGCGCCATCGTGCCGCGTTTCACGGCAGAGGCCCGGAAGGCGAACCAAGCGTTGGTCGCGGTGCTCGCCAAGCTCGCAGCGCGGAAGCAC
>Ga0307497_10000399_pt1 | contig 10116 bp, 6 predicted proteins | sample 10_S_MG_FD_201366 | JGI IMG/M metagenome (GOLD analysis project Ga0307497, IMG submission 201366) | Soil microbial communities from Populus trichocarpa stands in riparian zone in the Pacific Northwest, United States - 10_S | ecosystem: Environmental > Terrestrial > Soil > Riparian zone > Trees...
CCTCGCCGCCCTCAGCCGCGAGCGAATCGTGCGCTCGCTGGAGGACGCAGGGGCGGGCGCGCGTTACGAGATCTTCCACGACGTGCTGGCGGATGCGGTGGTCAACTGGAGCCACCGGCGCGAGGTCGCTGCCGAACGCGAGCTCGCGCGGCGACGGCAGCGTCGCTTGTTCGCCCTCGTGGCCGCGGCGCTCGTCGCGGTCGTTGTCATGGCCGGCGTCACCGCGTACGCACTCGTGCAGCGCGGTGACGCCCGCTCGCAGGCGCGCCACGCGAAGGCTTCGGCGCTCGCGGCCGACGCTCTCGCTGCGCTTCCAGCCGACCCGCAGCGCGGCCTGCGGCTTGCGGACCGGGCAGCACGACGCGAGCCGTCGGACACAACGGAGGCCGTGCTCCGGTCCGCCCTGCTGGCTGCGCGCGGGCGTGCTGTTCTGCGTGGCAATGTCGGCGGCGTGCTCGCAGCGGGGTTCTCGGGTGGCGGCGTCGTGACGGTCGACGGCGCCGGGATGCTCCGTCGCTACGGCCTCGTGTCGGGCGGCCCGCGCTCGAGCTCGCCGCTCGGCGTACGCATCCGCGCCGCGGCCCTCGCCGCCGACGGCAGTGCGCTCGCTATCGCGCGGCGCCGTCTCGTCGAAGTGCGCTCGCTCGCCGCGCGGGGCGGGAGGTTCGCGTTCCTGGCTCCGGCGCCGGTACGGGCCGTCGCGGTGGACGGCGCCGGCGACCGCGTGGCCGTCTCGACGATCGACCGCCGCGTGTTCGTCCGCGACTCGTCGGGACTACGCCTCGCCGCGCGGACGCCGTTCGTCGCCTCGTCGCTCGCGCTCGATCTGCACGGCCGTACCGTCGCGGCCGGCGGAGGGGATGCGGCGCAGGCGTGGCGCGTACGCGACGGTCGAGTGCTCGCGCGGGTCAGGGAGCGGGCGGCTGTGACCGGCGTCGCCCTTTCTCCCGACGGTTCCTCGTTGGCAACCGCGTCCGCCGACGGCGCCGGCCGGATCCGTTCGCTTCCAGGCGGCTCCCTGATGGGTGTCTTCGTCACGACAGAGCCGCTCTCCGGCATCGCGTTCTCGCCCGACGGCGCCGTCGTCGTCACTCGCAGCCGGAACGGCGTCTCCCGCGTCTTCGGCGTCGCCGACGGCCGGCAGATCGCCGTCCTCACCGGCCACACGGACGGCGTCACCGCCGCAGCCTTCTCGGGACGTGGTGAAACGCTCGTGACCGGGTCGAATGACGGCACCGCGCGCGTCTGGGACCCCGGCGTGGCGCCGGAGCTGCACGTCGTCGCGCGCCCGTCCGGCTGCTGCACGTCACTCGCGGCCGGGCCGTCCGGCGCTGTCGTCGTTGCCGGTGGGCACGCGCTGGTCTACCGGAGCGGCCGCCTCGTACGGTCGTTCGGAAGGGACGTAACCGCGGCCGCGCCGGCCGGCGCAGACCTCGTCACCGGGTCCGCCGACGGCACCGTTCGCGAGGCCGGTCACGTCCTCGGGAGGCTGGGCGCCAGCGTCGGGGCAGTCGCCGCCACGCCGACGACCGCCGCCGCAGCCGCCGGCCCCGACGTGCGGATCTGGTCGACCGGCCGCGCGGTCCGCGTCCGTGAGCGCGCCACCGTCGACGCGCTCGCGATCGACCCGGCGGGGAAGGTACTCGCGACGGCGGGAGCCGACGGAATCGCGCGCCTGCGCGACCTGAGGACCGGCAGGCTGCTGCGCGAGCTGCGTGGCCACCTCAAGTCTGTGACCGGCGTCGCGTTCAGCCCCGACGGCACCACGCTCGCGACCTCGAGCGTCGATCACGACATCCGGCTCTGGCATGTAGCCGACGGGCATCCCGGACCCGTGCTCCGCGCGCACTTCGCGACGGTCAGCGGCGTCGCATTCAGTCCCAACGGTCGCTGGCTTGTGAGCGCAGGGCCGGTCACGGCGGGCCTCTTCCGTATGCCGACGGGCACGTTCGTCACGTTTCTACGCGGCCATTCCGCGCATCTCGTCGGCGCCGCCTTTACCGCCGACGGCCGCACGATCGAGACTGCATCGATCGACGGGACCGTACGGCGCTACGACTGCCTCGTCTGCCGCCCGCTGCCCGAACTGCTCCGACTCGCGGAGTCGCGGCTCGCCGCCGAGCGCTGAAGACGGAAGCCGAGCTCCTTCGGCGCTCGACGACCGAGGTCCTCGACCGCCCGCACAAGTTCGATTCCTGTGGGGGAATGTCCGCCGGAAGTTCGGCCCGCTGCGCGAGCCATTGACGAGATGCGTCGGAACGCGACGCTTCGTTGCCGCTTCGGCGGGTCCTCGTGAGCCGCGCCCGTCACGCAATAGCCGGCCGGCACACGGAGGCGTTCGATCCGCCACACGTAACAGCCCGTCGGCTCCCTCCATCGTGCGTTCGCTGGAGAGTGTCGCAACGCCTCGTTGCCGTGGACGATGGACACGGGTCGCCCGGTCTATCCGTCCGGTTGCGGTTACGCTTGACCCCGCCCATGGCGCATGAGGGACTTGCTCAGCTCGCGGCGGTCCTGGGGGCGGTCGGGGCCGCGCTCGTCCTGCTGCCGCTCCGGGGTCGCGCCGCGCTCTTCGGGGGCTTCGCGCTGCTTGCGGTCGCGGAGGGCGCGCTCGCCGTCGTGCTCGTGCCCCAGCACGACCTGGAGCGGCTCAGCTCGCCCGTCGCCCTCGCCGGGCTCACCTTCGGCATCGCGCTCGTGGCCGGCCTCGCAGTGCTGCTCGCGTTTCGCCCCGCGCTGGTGCCGCTCGCCGTGCTCGCGGCGGCACCGTTCCGGATCCCCGTCGATCTCGGTACGCAGCGTGCGTTCCTCCTCCTCCCGCTCTACGCGGTGCTCGCCGCGGCGGCGCTCGCACTCCTCGCGCAGGCGCTGCGCGGGCCCGTGCGGGAGGGGCTGCCGCGGCCCGTCGCCCTCGCCTGCGCCGCGCCGCTCGCGCTCCTCGCTGTCTCGCTGCTCTGGGCGGAGGACCCCCACCAGGGGGCGATCGAGCTCGGCTTCTTCGTCTTCCCGTTCGCGGTCCTCCTCGCGGTCGTCGCGCGCGCACCCTTCGCCGAGTGGCTGCCGCGCGGGCTCGCGACACTCCTCGTCGGGCTCAGCTCCGTGTTCGCGCTGATCGGCCTCTGGCAGGCGCGCACGCATCGGCTCTTCTTCGCGCACGACCTCGACGTCGCGAACGCCTACACGACCTTCTTCCGCGTCACCTCGGTGTTCAAGGACCCGAGCCTCTACGGGCGCTACCTCGTGTTCGCGCTCGTCGTCCTGCTCGTCGCGGTGACGCTCCGGCTGGTCAGCATCTGGGTCGCGGCGGGCCTGACCGCGCTCCTCTGGACGGGTCTCTACTTCTCGTACTCGCAGTCGAGCATGTTCACGCTCTTCGTCATGACCGTGGCGATCGTGCTCGTCGCGGGCGAGCGGCGGCAGAAGCGCGCGGTCATGGCGGCCTGCCTCGTCTTCGCCATCGCCGCCGGCGGTGCCTTCGCGCTGACCGCGCGCGACCACTCCTCTCGGAAGTACACGAGCGGCCGCTCGCGCCTCGTCGCCGTCACGCTGCCGGTGATCGAGCACCGCCCGCTCTGGGGTGTCGGGGTCGGCAGCCAGCCGTACGCGAGCCAGCGGCTCGCCGCAAAGAACCTGAGCGTCTCGCGGAACGCCTCGCACACGACGCCGCTTACGGTCGCCGCCGAGCTGGGCGCGATCGGCGTAGCTGCGTACGCAGCGCTGCTCGCGGCGGCGGCCTGGCTCCTCCTCGCGCTGACGCGGCGCGACCGGGCGCTCGGCCTCGGGCTCGCGGCGGTGTTCGCGACGATCGTCCTGCACTCGCTCTTCTACAGCGGCTTCTTCGAGGATCCGGTCACGTGGGGCGTGATCGCGGTTGCCGCCGCCGCCTTGACGCGCCCGCAACCCGCCGACGCCGCGGACCGCCGGGAGCCCGCGACCGAGCCGGAGCTCGTGCCGGCCCCGGGCACCTGAGCCGGAGGGATGCGGCGGAAGCTCCTCATCGCGGCCGGCATCGTCGTCCTGCTCGTCGCGGGTGCTGCCGCCGCGGTGCTCGTGAAGCTACGCGAGCACCCGAGCGACCGGCTCGACACCACGGTCAGCGTCACGCTCGTCCAGCCGACGACAACCTCGGCGGCCCCGAAGCCCCGGCCGAAGCCGGAGCCGCGCCGTGGAGCGAACCGGTTCCTGCCGGACGACGTCCCCTGCTGGCTCAACTTCGGCGGCGACCCGGCGCGCTCGCTGGCGCGCACCGACATCCACCTCGGTCTCCCGACGAAGCCGTTCTGGGGGCGGCGGATGGACTCGTACATGGAGTACCCGCCGAGCTACTGCAACGGCGTCCTCTACGTGAACACCTACAGGGGCTCCACGTTCGCCATCGACGCCCACAACGGCAGCGTCATCTGGAAGCGCCACCTCGGCGGGTTCCTGCCCTCGACACCGGCGATCGACGGGCCGCGGCTCCTCGTGAGCTCGATCGCCGGGACGGAGACCGCGCTCGACCGGGCCACCGGCCGCGTGCTCTGGCAGCTGCGGCTCCCCGGGAAGGTCGAGTCGTCGCCGGTGGTCGTCGGGAACACCGCCTACTTCGGCGTCACGGACGGGCACCTCTTCGCGGTCGATCCCCGGAACGGCCGCGTCCGCTGGGCCTACCAGACAGGCGGCCGGATCAACGCGAGCCCGTCCGTCTTCGGAGCCCGTGTGTGCGCACCGACCTACGCCGGGTCGATCATCTGCCTCAACCGTCATACCGGGCGCAAGCTCTGGATCACGTACGTCCGCCGGAACACGTTCCAGTACGAGAGCTTCTACGCGAGCGCCTCGACGGATGGGTCGCGGCTCTACACGATCGCCCGCTCGGGACGGGTCGTCGCGCTCTCCGGCGCGACGGGGCGCCTGCTCTGGAGCCGGCACCTGAGCGGCCTCGGCTACTCGACCCCGGCGGTCGCCTACGGGAAGGTATTCGTGGGCGGCTTCGACGGCGCGCTCCACGCCTTTGACGCGCGCACGGGGCGCGAGCGCTGGCGCGCGCGTGTGGGCGGGCGGATCCTCGGCGCCCCGGTCGTGATCGGGAAGCTCGTCTTCTTCTCGAACCTGGAGACGCGCACCTATGCGGCCCGCGTCGACAACGGCCGGATCGTCTGGCGGCTCCCGATCGGCAAGTACAGCCCGCTCATCGCGACCGACCGGCACTACTTCATGTCGCTGAACGGGCGGCTCGTCGGCTACAACGCACAGGGGACGAAGGCCGGGACGAAGCGGCTCGCGAAGACGCTCCGCGAGGCTGCGCGCAAGGCCTCACGCAAGGCGCGGGTGACGACGGCGCCAAAGCGGTGAGCGCTGCAGCGCATAGCTCGTCGCGTTCCAAGCGCTGATGCGGACGCGGTAGCGGAGGAGCCGCGCGCGTCCGGCCGGCGCCGGGTACGAGGCGTCCGCCTCGAGGAGGTCGTAGCCGAGGCGGCGCAGGAGGTCGCCCGCGATGCCCTCGAAGGCGAGCGCGTCCGCGCGCGGGAGGTCCTTCCGCCAGTCGCGCACGCCCGGGGTCGGCGGCTGGCGCAGACGCTGCTGGTGCGGCTTCGCGGACACGTCGACCTCGCCGGCGTAGCCGAGCATCTCCGGCTCCCAGGGGAGCTCGGCGAAGGCGCAGAGCCGGCGCAGCTCACGCTCGGGCTCGGCGACCAGCTCCTCGTAGCGGAGCTCGAGATAGCGCTCCGGGCCGACGCGCCGGCCGAGCCCCTGCGCCGCCTCGACCTCGGTGCGCCACTGGCAGGCGAAGTCGGCGGCGCTCCGGGGATGGGCCCAGGTCCGCGTCACGATGCCCTCCGGCATGGCGAGGAACGACTGCGCGGCGTCGCGCCCGTCGCGGAGCAGGTGGACGAAGCGGGTATCCGGAAAGAGCCGTGCCAGGAGCGGCAGGTGCTGCATGTACATCGGCGTCTTGTCGCCCCAGCGCGGCTTCCCCTGGAGCTCGGCGTAGCGCCGGTAGAGCGCGGCGATCGCCTCGCCCGTCGTCGCGCCGGCGGGCGGGCGCATGTCCTCGACGGCGAGGCCCCATTCCTGCAGCGTCCCGAGGCGCCGGCAGTCCTCGACGAAGGCGTCCGGATCCGGGCGGCCGCCGTGCCGGTGCGCGAGCTGCGGAACGAAGTAGGACTCGTCCGGGACGGCAAGTTGCGAGCTCCGGTCGAGCATGACCCGCAGAAGCGTCGTCCCGGAGCGGCGGACGCCGAGGACGAGGAGCGGCGGCGCGCTCATTCGTGCACGAGAAGGACGGCGCGGGCAGCGTGGCCGCGCTCCTCCACGTAGAGCACGTGACGGCCGGGCGCCGCCGGGGCACGCAGCCGCAGTATCGGGCCGGCGCCGAAACCGTGGCGGTGCCCGATACGCCAGCGATACGCCTTCGCGTCCGTCAAGACGGTCACCCTGAAGCGCTGCTTCGACCCGACGCGAACGACGCTCGGCTCGAGTGCCATGTAGCGGATCTCCACCGTTCCGGCCGGCACGGGCTTCGCCAGGTTCCCTGCGGGGTCGCGTGCTCCCACCGCGAGCCGGTACCGCCCTGCCGGGAGTCCCTTCCCATGCTTCAGCCCGTACCAGAGAACGTGGTCGCGGAGCTTCTGGAAGCGCCCGAGCACGATCCGTCGCCCCTTCAGGTAGAGGATGCCCTGCGCATGCTCGCTGACGGCGTAGGCGACCTCCACGAAGTCGCCGTGGCGGTCGCCGTCGGGGGAGATATGGGCGGGACGCGGGCGCGCGGTCGACGTCACGACCGGCTTCCGCGTGTCGATCCGGATCAGGTTCGGGAGGTTGATCGTCCGGCCGTGCCTCGCGAGCTCGACCCGCACCCGGTATGTCCCGTCCGGCTGGAGCACGCCCTCCTCGTCGCGCCCGTTCCATGTGAAGGAGGCCTTTCCGGCGGCGAAGTGTTGCTTCGCGGCGAGTCGCCGGACGAGATGACGGTCCATCGAGAGGATCGAGAACGTCACGCGATCGGCGCGGCGAAGCCGGAAGTCGACGGTGGCGACCCTCTTGATGCAGCCACAGACCGGAGAGAAGACCTTGTTGATGACGTGCGTCCGGTCGATCGGCACCGTCTCGAGCTTGAGCCGCTCGCTGACCGCAAAGGACGCCGCGGTCGCAGCCAGGAGCACGAGGATCAGCACGGTTGACGCGGTGCGGGACAAGGGGCGCGATTGTACGCCGAGGTCTCCTTCTAGACTCGTGTGATGGAGCTCGTGGCCTCCGTCGCAACGGTCGTGACGCGCGAGCCTTTCGTCATCGCGCGCGCGACGCACGACGAGGTCGAGGTGATCCGGGTCGCCGTGACGCACGACGGCACGACCGGGGTCGGCGAGGGCGCGCCGCTGAAGCGCTACGGCGAGGACGCCCACGGAGGCGTCGCCTGGCTCGAGGACATCTCTCCTCCGGACGATCCGTTCGAGCTCGAGGCGCTCGCCACGCTCTCCGGCCATCAGGCGGCGAAGGCGGCGCTGGACGGCGCCCTCCACGATCTCGCCGGCAAGCTCCTCGGCGTCCCGGTCTGGCGGCTCCTCGGCCTGCGCCGCGGCGGGCCGCCGACTACGTGGACGCTGTGGCTGCAGGATCCGGACGACGTCGCGCGACACGCGGAGCGGGTCGTCGCGGACGGCCGCTTCCGCCGGCTCAAGCTGAAGCTCGGCGGCGACGGCCTCGACGTTCCGCGCGTGCGCGCGGTCCGGCGGGTGACCGCTCTGCCGCTGACGGTCGACGTGAACGAGGCGTGGGGGAGCGACGACGAGGCGCTCGACCAGCTGCACGAGCTCGCGGAGCTCGACGTCGCCTTCTGCGAGCAGCCGCTTCCAGTCGAGGCGATGCGGGAGTCGAGCCTGAAGGAGCGCTCGCCGCTGCCGATCGTCGTGGACGAGAACTGCCTCACGCTCGCGGACGTCCCCGAGTGCGCTCGGATCGCCCACGGGATCACCGTCAAGCTCGCGAAGGCGGGCGGGATCCGGGAGGCGCTGCGCATGGTGCACGCGGCGCGCGCGCTCGGTCTGCACACGATGCTCGGCTGCATGGTCGAGTCCGGCCTAGCCATCGCCGCGGCGGCCCAGGTCGCGAGCCTCTTCGACGACGTCGACCTCGACGGCAACCTCCTGCTGCGCCATGACCCCTGGCCGGGCGTCGCGCTCGTCGACGGCGTCCAGCTTCCGTCCGGCGATCCGGGACTCGGAGTGCATGAAGCGCTACCTGATCCTCGCTGAGGGCTTCTCCGCCGACCCGCACTACGGCAAGACGGCCAGCGGCGTGCTCCGCTACCGGCGCGACGAGGTCGTCGCGGTGCTCGACTCCGAACGGGCGGGTGCCGACGTCGACGGCGTCCCGATCGTCGCGACGGTGGCGGAGGGGCTCGGGTTCGGGCCGACGGTCGCGCTCGTCGGCGTCGCCACCTCCGGCGGCCGCTTCCCACCCGAGTGGCGGGGCATCCTGCGCGCCTGTGTCGAGGCCGGGCTCGACCTCGAGAACGGCCTGCACGTCTTCCTCGAGGACGACCCGGAGCTCGCGGCGCTCGCGGCGGAGCACGGCGTCGAGCTCCGCGACCTGCGCCGCCCGCCCGCCGACCTCACGACACCGACGGGCGAGGGCCTCCGGCTCCCCGGGCGAACCGTGCTCACGGTCGGCTCGGACTGCGGCGTGGGGAAGATGACCGTGTCGCTCGAGCTCGACCGCGAGCTCCGCGCCCGCGGCGTCGCCTCCACCTTCGTGCCGACCGGGCAGACGGGGATCGCGATCGCCGGCTGGGGGATCTCCGTCGACGCGGTGGTCGCGGACTTCATCGCCGGCGCGAGCGAGCGGCTCGTCGTCGAAGCGCTCGCGCACGGGGGCACCGGCGTGCGGCTCGTGGAGGGCCAGGGCTCCCTCGTGCACCCGGCCTACTCCGGGGTCACGCTGGGCCTTCTCCACGGGAGCACGCCGGACCTGCTCGTGCTCTGCCACGAGCACGGACAGGACCACGTCGAAGGCGCGCCGGAGCACCCGCTGCCGTCGCTCGCCGACCTCGTCTCGCTCTACGAGCGGATGACACTGCCGGCGAAGCCGGCGCGGGTGGCGGCTGTCGCGCTCAACACGCACGCAGTGGCGGTGGGCGAGGCGCGCGCGGCCGTCGCCGCGGCCGAGGCGGAGACGGGGCTGCTCGCGGACGACGTCGTCCGCTTCGGCGCCGCGAAGCTCGCCGACGCCATCGTGGAAACGGTTCGCTAGTGCATTTCGCGCGCCGAGATGGGATGCTCGCCCCGGCGCGTCCCCGGTCGCCGACCCCCCAAAGTGCCGAAGAGAACCGCAGTCCTCCTCGTCCTCGCTTGCGCGCTCGTACTGCCGAGCGCCGCCGGCGCGACCGCGTTCGGGGTCGCCGAGGACGCGACGAAGTACGCGGACGACGGCGGTCTCGCACTCGATCTCAGCCTGAACGACGTCGGCATGACGCAGAACCGCGTCGCCGTCTTCTGGGATCCGGACGACCCGGAGGCGATCCAGGAGAAGGCGTTCCTCGACCGCTTCGTCCCCGTCTCGGTCGCGCAGGGGATCCGCGTGATCTTCGCGGTCTACCCCGCGAAGGCGCACGCGATCGGCGACCGGCCCGCCGCGCGGCAGGCGTTCGCGCGCTACCTCCGGCTCCTCGTGGACACGTACCCGCAGGTGCGGGACTACATCGTCGGGAACGAGCCGAACCAGCCGCGCTTCTGGCAGCCGCAGTTCGTGGGCAAGCGCGCGGTCGCGGGCGGCGCGTACGAGCGCCTGCTCGCGGTGAGCTACGACGCGCTGAAGGCCGCCGACCCGACCATCCGCGTGATCGGCGTCGGCCTCTCGCCGCGCGGCAACGACCGTCCGAAGGCGAAGGACAACCGCTCGACCTCGCCGGTGCGCTTCCTCGCCGCGATGGGCCACGCCTACCGCGCGAGCTACCGCATGGCGCCGCTCATGGACGCGTTCGCCTACCACGTCTATCCGCTGCCCTCGAACAGGCAACCGCTCTACGCGGCGCACGCCTGGCCCAACGCGGGCTGGGCGCAGCTCGGCCGCATCAAGCAGGCGTTCTGGGACGCCTTCCACGACACGCCGCAGCCGACGCTGGTCGAGGCCGGCAGC
>Ga0307497_10000400_pt1 | contig 10114 bp, 8 predicted proteins | sample 10_S_MG_FD_201366 | JGI IMG/M metagenome (GOLD analysis project Ga0307497, IMG submission 201366) | Soil microbial communities from Populus trichocarpa stands in riparian zone in the Pacific Northwest, United States - 10_S | ecosystem: Environmental > Terrestrial > Soil > Riparian zone > Trees...
AGCGCCGACCAGCGCGAGCACGCCGCCTTCGGTGGCAAGCATGGTGCGGATCTGGGTGCGCGTGAGGCCGAGGTGCCGCAGCACGCCGAACTCGCGCCGCCGCGCGAGCACGATGGCGCCGAGGCTGGAAGACAACCCGAACAGGCCGACCAGGAACGCGACCGCTTCCATCGCATAGGTCACGGCGAAGCTGCGATCGAAGATGCGCAGCGACAGCTCGCGAATCTCGCCCGGATCGGCGATGTCGAGCCGCGCGCCACCCGGCAGGGCGCGCAACGCCGCAGCCGCGTCGGCGCGAGACGCCCCAGGCGCAAGCCACAGGGAGCCGTCGTTCACCGCCCGGTCGCCGGTGAGCGCGACATAGTCCGCGCGGTCGATGAGCAGCGCGCCATGCTGGCGCGCGTAATCGCGAAAGATGCCGGCCACCACGACCGGATGGTTCCTGCCGGCGAGCGGCAGCTCGAGCCGCTTTCCAGGCGTCAATCCGTAGAGATCCGTGACCGCCTCGCTCGCCCAGACCGCGGTTGGATCGCCGGCGCGCCGCTCGTAGCGCTCGCCGACCGGGGGAAACGCGCGCTCGGCGCGATCGCGCGCGATCACCGTGAGCGGCGGTTTCGCCGGGTCGAGCACGACGCGGCTGCTGCGCAGGAACTCGGCGCGCGCCACTTGCGGCAGCGTGCGCACCCGCGCCTCGAACCCAGGCTCGAGCTGCGCGGTATCGCCGGCCTGGCTGGTCCGGAAGTACAGCTCCGCCGGCAGTACCGCGTCGAGCCACTGGTGCACCGACTCGCGGAACGAGGCCACCATGATCGCCATCGCCGCCATCAGCGAGAAGCTCGCCACGATGGCCGCCAGGCTCACGGCGGCCTGCCCGGGCGCCGCCTGGAGCTGGCCGACGGCCAGTGCGACCGGAGGACTGGCCGGCAAGCGCAGCACGCCGAAGATCGCCTGGGCGATTCGCGGCACGAGCGCGATCGACCCGAGCAGCACGCACGCGATCGCGGCGTAGCCGAACAACGGCAGCTCGTTCACCGGTCCAAGCTGCGACAACCCTGCGCCCAGGGCGAGAAGGAGCAATCCCGGCCAGAGCGGCGTCGCGCGCTGGAAGAGCGTCTGCTCGTCGCCCGCCTTGAGCGCGCGCGCCGCCGGGGTGCGCGCCGCATCGAGCGCAGGCAGGAGCGCGCCGAGCACGGCCACCGCCACCCCCGCGACAAAGTAGCCGGCCGCGCCCGCCAGCGAAATCCGCACCTCGGCAGACGCACCGCGAAACATGCCCGCGCCAAGGTCCGCCCCGGCAATGCGCACCGCGGCGAATGCAACCGCGTAGCCGAGCACGAGGCCGAGCAACGCCCCGATCGCGCCGAGCAGCGCCGCTTCGGCGAGCGCGAGGCGCCCAATCTGGCGCTGCCTCAGGCCGAGCACGCGCAGCAGCGCGTGCTCGCCGCGCCGCCGCGCCATCTCCAACGCCTGTGCCGAGAACACGAGGAAGCCGCCGGTAAAGAGGGCCACCATGGCGAGCACGTTCAGGTTCACGCGATAGGAGCGTGACGGGTAGCCGCTCGCCTCCTCCAGGCTCTGCAACGGCGTGGCGTGCACTCCGGGCGGCAGCAGGTTGCGGATGCGGTTGAGCACCTCCTGCAGGTCGGTGCCGGGCTTCAGGCGCACGTCGATGCGGTTGAGCTGCCCCAGGCGGCCGAAGCGCCACTGTGCGGTGGCGATGTCGGTCAGCGCGCTGATCCCGCGCAGCGACGAAGCGATTCCGGCGACCTTGAGATGAATGATTTTTTGTCCGGAGACGAGGCTCAGGTCATCCCCTTTTCCCAAGCCCAATGCGTCCGCGGCGGCCGCCGAGAGAAATACGCGGTCCGGCGCGAGCAGCTCGCCGCGGTCCTGATCCACGAGCTGCGGCTGCAGCAGGCCGGCGCGCAGGATGTCGATGCCGGTGAGCGCGATCGTGCGCTCGCTGCCGGCGATGCCGGCCTGCAGCTCGAGCGCCGGGCTCGCGACCGCCACGCCGGGAAGCTGCGCGACGCGCGGATAGAGCGCCTCCGGGAAGCCGCTGCGCGCGCCGCGCACTTCGAGGTCGGCTTCGCCCGCGAGCGAGCGCACCGCGGCCGCGACGTCGCTCACCGCCGCGAGGTTGACGAGGTGCACGCCGTAGCCCAGCGCCACGCCGAGCGCGATGCCGGCGATGGAGAGCGCCATGCGCCCGCGCGCGCGGCGCGCGCCGAACAGGATCAGCAGCCTCAGCACCGGCTTACTATACTGCGCACATGAAGTGGCTTTTGCTCGCGCTCGGCCTGATGGCGCTCCCCGCGGCTTCCCAGGAACCACCTGCATGGTTCAGCGACTCGCTGCTCGAGCTGCGCGACGACGTGACCGAGGCCGCAAAACAGGGCAAGCGCGTGATGCTGTATTTCGGCCAGGACGGCTGCCCTTACTGCAAGCAGCTGATGGAGGTCAACTTCCGCCAGGCCTCGATCGCGGCCAAGGCGCAGAAGAACCTGGTCGCGCTGGCGATCAACATCTGGGGCGACCGCGAGGTGACCTGGATCGACGGCGAGGCCATCACCGAAAAGCGACTGGTCGCCAAGCTCAAGGTGCAGTTCACGCCTACGCTGCTCTTCCTCGACGAGCAGGGGGGCGTGGCGTTGCGCATGAACGGCTACTACCCGCCGCACGAATTCGACGCCGCCCTCGATTACGTCGCCGGCAGGATGGAAAAGAAGGTGGCTTTCGCCGATTACCTGAAGTCGAAGCCGAGGGCCCCGGCGCGTGCGAGCCTCAATCCGCAAAGCTTCTTCCTGCCGGCGCCTTATGACCTGCGGCGCGCGGCGGCCGGCAAGCCGCTCGCCGTGCTGTTCGAGACCACGCAGTGCGCGCAATGCGACGAGCTGCACGCCGTCGCGTTCAAGCGACAGGAAGTGCTGCGCGAGCTCGCCCGGTTCGACGTTGTCCGGTTTTCCCTTTCAGAAAATGCGCAGGTGATGAGCCCGGACGGCAAGTCGATGCCGGCGGCGGCCTGGGCGAAGACGCTCGGTGTCGGGTATGTCCCGGCAATCGTGCTGTTCGACGCGCACGGGCGCGAAGCTTTCCGCACCGAAGCCTATCTGCGGCCGTTCCATCTCGCCGGTGCGCTCGACTACGTGTCGAGCGGCGCCTACACGCGCGAGCCGTCGTTCCAGCGCTTCCTGCAGACGAGGTCCGACGCCATGCGCAGCCGCGGCGAGCGCGTGGACCTCTGGAACTAGCCTGCGCGGATAGCGGCTTCTTCTCCAGAGGATCAGCGTGCGAGGCTTGCGCGCGATCCTCCTTTCGATCTGCCTTGCGGGCCTTGCGGGCTGCCAGCCGCTCGCGCTTTCGGTGCTCGGCGCCGCCGGCGGCGAAGCGCTGCGCTACAGCTACACCGGCGCCACCTACCGCACGTTCACTGCATCCGCGGCCGACGTGAAGCACGCCTCGCTCGAGGCGCTGGAGCGAATGGGCATCGCCTTCGAGTCGTTCGACCGCTTCGATTCCGGCGAGCTGATCTACGCGCGGGCGGAGAATCGCGCGATCGAGATCGAAATCGAGCCGATCAGCCCGCGCTCCACGCGCCTGCGCATCGCGGCGAAGAACGGCAGCTTCCTCTTCGACAACGCGACGGCGAGCGAGATCGTGGCGCAGACCGAGCGCTCGCTCGCGACCGCCAGCGCGGCGCGCGGCGGCAGCGTCAACTCCGGCTCCAGCTTCTAGGGTTTGAGCGGCAGAACGTCGCCCTCGCCGGCAACGGCGGCCGCCGCTTCGGGCTCGCGCGCGAGCAGGCGCTCGAGGCGCGCGATGTGGCGGCTCTCGTCGTGCGCCATTTCCGCGGCGAAGGCGCACATGGTGTCGTCTTCGGTATGCTCGGCGACATCGACGAAGAAGTTCTGCGTGCGCCGCTCGCTCGAAATGGCGAGCAGCAGCGCCTCGCGCGCGGTCTTCGGCGCGTGCACCACGTCCGCCTGCGCGCCCATGAAGTGCGCGGCGTATTCCCAGGAAAGGACCTCGGGCATCTCGCGCCCCGAGGTGCCGATCGCGAGCACTTCGTACTGCTCGCGCTCCTCGCGGCCGATGCTCTCGAACTCGTCGGCGACGTGATCCATGCCGGCATTGCGCATGTAGCGCTCGAGCTCGGAGAACCGTTTGGTGGCTTCGCGCTCCAGGATCAGCGCGTGTGCGTACAGCTCCTGGAGGTTTCGCGGTAGAAGACGCATGCCCATGGCGTAACCCTATTGGGTGCAGGTTACGTAGGGCTACGGTGCGACGCGCTCCCTCATGAGTCGAAGGTCCTAATCACCGCGCCCGGACCGGACTGTCGCCGAATATATTTCTCGCCGTCGAACACGCATAGTCCGTTCACCCACACGCCGTGCACGCCGCGCGGCTTGCGGATCATGCGGCTGCCGCCGCCCGGAAGATCGGCCACCCGCTCCAGACCGGTAATTCCTACCTTCGCCGGTTCGAAGAGCAGCAGATCGGCCCACTGCCCCGGCGCAATGCGGCCGCGTCCCGGGATGCGGTACTTGCGCGCCGGATCGGCGGTCAGGCGGCGCACGCCCTCCTCGAGCGTGAACGTGCCGGTCTCGCGCACCCAGTGCGCGAGGAAGTGCAGGCCGAATCCCGCGTCGCAGAAGTAGATCAGGTGCGCACCGGCATCCGAGAGCGCGACTACGCCGGCCGGATGCTTCAGCAGCGGCGCCACGCCCTTGTCGTCGTTCTGGTACAGCTTGGCGACGAGCTGGGTATCGAGCGGCAGGTCGAACACGTACTCCAGCGGATCGGCCGCCAGCCGGGTCACCGGAACGCCGTCCTTCTCGACCTGGGACCAGTCGCCGTAGAACAGGATGCCCGACTTCGGATTGCGGAAGTTCTCGCGCAAGCGCTGGCGAAACGCCGGATCCCGGTAGATCGCCGCGCGCTCCTCGGGCGCCGCGGCCGTGACGCGATCGAACGCATCGTGCGAATAGAGCAGGTACGGCTCGCGCAGCGTGAAATCGAAGGAGAGCGGCTGGCAGGTCGAGTGGATGTAGAGCTCGTGGCCGCGCGCGATCGCCGCCGCGCAGCGCTCGTAGTACCCGAGCGCGCGCTCCGGATTGGCCTTGCTGTACATGGTGAGCACCGTCACCATGAACGCCGGGCGGCCGGTCTCGGCCGCGATCGCTTCCATGAACTCGGGCGTGCCGCGCGGGCCGGTGGCCATCACGAAAATGCCTTTCCCCGCTTCCTTGAGCACGCCGGCGAGCTGCCTCAATTCATCGTCGCTCGCGATCGTGGAGGGCATCGGCCGCCCGCCCCAGCCACTGTGATTGGGCGAGAACGAAGAGGCAAATCCGGCGGCACCCGCGCGCATGGCATCTCGCACCAGCCCCTGCATCTGGCGCATTTCGTCCGCCGAGGGATCCTTCCTCTCGGAGGCATCCTTCCCCATGACGGCGGTGCGGATGGTCGAATGCTGCGCCAGCACGCCGACGTTGGCGTACGGGCCGACCCGTTCCAGCGCGTCGAGGTATTCGGCGAAGGTCTCGAACTCCCAGCGCGTGCCGGCCAGCAGCGCTTCGAGGTCCATGCCCTCGACCACCGACAGGTTGCGCATCACGGTCTCGCGCTGTGCCGTGGGGCACGGCGCAATGCCGAAGCCGCAGTTGCCGAGGATCGCGGTGGTGACGCCGAGCGCCACTGAAGGCGAGAGCGTCGGATCCCAGGTTATCTGCGCGTCGTAGTGCGTATGCACGTCGACGATCCCCGGCATCAGGTGCAGCCCGGACACGTCGAGCGTTTCCCGGGCCGGCTCGTCGGTGCTTCCGAGCGCAACGATCTTTCCGTCCCTTACGCCGACGTCAGCAGAAAACGCCGGCGCGCCGCTGCCGTCGACGATTGACGCACCGCGCAACAGAAGGTCCAGCATTGCCACAAGCTACCAGATATGATTTTTGAATGAAAAAAATTCTCGCCTTCGGGTTCGCATTCGCCGCCTCCCAGGTCTTCGCCCAGGCCGGTTTCCCGCCGCCGCCTCCCAAGGTGAGCCCCGCGGCCGGCGTGATCGACATGCACGTGCACTCCCATCCGGACGTGTTCGGCCGCAACCTGGATGACATCGACGTCGCGACCCTTGCCAAGGCCAAGGGCATGCGCGGCATCGTGCTCAAGAACCACGTCAGCGAGACCGCGAGCCGCGCCGCGCTGGTGATGAAGGTCGTCCCGGGCATCGAGGTGTTCGGCGGCGTGGTGCTGAACAAGGCGGTCGGCGGCGTCAACCCGGACGCGGTGGAATGGATGCACCGCGTCTACGGCAGTCGCGGCAAGGTCGTCTGGCTGCCGACCTTCGAGGCCGACCGCCACGTGAAAGTCCTGTCCAAGCCGGATGCGCGCGGCCTGGTGGTGGCGCCCGGCGGCCAGGTGACGCCGGAGATGGAGGCGATCCTCAAGATCATCGCGCGCGAGAATCTGGTGCTCGCCACCGGCCACGTGCATCCCGAGGAGATCGTGGCGGTGGTGCGCCGCGGGCGCGAGCTCGGGGTGAAGAACATGCTGATCACCCACGGCTTCACCAACGTGCCCGGCCTCACCATGGCGCAGGCCAGGCAGGTCGCCGAAATGGGCGCGATCATCGAGGTGTGCTTCCTCCAGTTCCTCGCCGGGCCGAACGCGCCGCTCGCGTTCCTCACGCACTGGACGCAGGTCAACGCCAAGAACGTGGCCACCGCGGTGAAGGAGATCGGCGCGAAGAGCCTGATCATCTCGTCGGACCTGGGCCAGAGCGCCAACATGACCCATCCCGACGGCATCGAGGCCGCGATCGCCGCGCTGCAGAAGGAAAACATCTCCGACGCCGACATCGACCTGATGATGCGCAAGAACCCGGCGCGGCTGCTCGGGCTCAGCCTGTAAAGAAAAAGGGCCGGCTCCTCGCGGAGACGACCCTTCATTTCCTGTTGCTGGACTGCTAGCGGCGGGCGAAATCGCTGCGGCGGTTTTCCGCCCAGGCTTTCTCGTCGTGGCCCTTGGTGCGCGGCCGCTCTTCGCCGTAGCTGATCGCTTCCAGCTGCTCGCCGCGTACGCCCATCAGCATCATCAGCTTGGTGACCGACTCGGCGCGCCGCTGGCCGAGGGCCAAGTTGTACTCGCGGCTGCCCTGCTCGTCGGCGTTGCCCTCGATCGTCAGGCGCGCGCCCGGGTTGGACTTGAGCCAGCGTGCATGGCTCTCGACCAGCGTGCGGTACTCGGGCTTGACGTCATACTTGTCGAACTCGTAGTACACGCTGCGCTTCAGGTCCGGCGACTGGCCGACCGGCGGTACCGCGCTGCCGAGGTTGTTGTTGCCCACATTGGAACCCGAGCGGGCGCCCGTGCTCGTCGACGAGGTGCTCGACGAGGACGAAGCCGCGGCGTTCGGATCCTGCTGCGAATCGGTGGTGGCGCAGCCGTAAAGGCCGGCGACGGCAAGCGCGAGAGCAGCAAACGTAAGGTGCTTGGTCATAGGTTCTTCCCCTTTCCTCCGGTAAGTGTTTTGACGATCCGGCGCCCCTAAAAGGGGGCAGCCATGGGTGCGATCCTACTCCCGTCCGGGCTAGAACTGCCAGTAATATGCCTCACTAACTGCCTGTTTTCGTGAGAATCCTCGCGGCCCTCGGGGTTAGCCTGATGGTCCCCGCGGGGCTTTTGGCGCCAGCGGGTGGAGAAAGGCGGGCTGCCCTGCTGCGCTCGGCGCTCGAGCGCGTGCGCGATACCCGCCATGCTGCCGCGCGCCGGGTTTCCCGAACTCGGCGGCAACGACGTGGCGGCGGTGGTGGACCACATGCTCTCGCGCAACCCGCTCAACTCACATCCACAAAAGTGGACGACGCAACGCAGGTCGCGCGCGTGACCGAAGCGCTGCCGCCGAGCGCACCACGCGCACTGTTCCGGGCGTAATCGCGGTCGAGAACCGCCTGATCGCGGCCGACTGTTCGAGCACGACTAAAATTACACGGTGAACAAGCCAGGTTTGCCTTCCGCCAGCAACTTCATTCGCCAGATCGTCGACACCGATCTCGCGAACGGCACCTATTCGCGCGTGCAGACGCGCTTCCCGCCGGAGCCGAACGGCTACCTGCACTTCGGCCACGTCAAGTCCATCTGCCTCAACTTCGGCATCGCCGAGCAGTACGGCGGCGCCTGCAACCTGCGCTTCGACGACACCAATCCGGAGAAGGAGGAGCAGGAGTACGTCGACTCGATCAAGGAAGGCGTGAAGTGGCTGGGTTTCGACTGGGGCAAGACCGACCTCTATGCCTCGGACTATTTCGGCAAGCTGTTCGAGTTCGCCGAGGCGCTGATCAAGGCCGGCAAGGCCTATGTCGACAGCCAGAGCGCCGAGCAGATGAGCGCGGCGCGCGGAGGTTTCACCGAGCCGGGCAAGGACTCGCCCTGGCGCAACCGCACGGTCGACGAAAACCTTTCCCTGTTCCGCGGCATGCGCGACGGCCAGTACAAGGACGGCACGCACGCGCTGCGCGCGAAGATCGACATGCGCTCGCCGAACATCAACTTGCGCGACCCGGTGATGTACCGCATCCGTCACGCGCATCACCACCGCACCGGCGACAAATGGTGCATCTACCCCACCTACGACTGGGCGCACGGGCTCTCCGACTGCATCGAGGGCATCAGCCATTCGCTGTGCACGCTCGAGTTCGAGGACCATCGCCCGCTCTATGACTGGTTCAACGAGCAGGTGGCGGAGGCCGGCCTGCTGCCGGGTCCGACGCTGCCGAAGCAGATCGAGTTTGCGCGGCTCAACCTGACTTTTGTCGTTCTCAGTAAACGAAAACTCATTCAACTCGTCGATGAGCGCTACGTCGACGGCTGGGACGACCCGCGCATGCCGACGCTCGCCGGCGCACGCCGGCGCGGCTACACGCCGGAGGGCTTCCGCCTGTTCGCCGAGCGCATCGGCGTGTCGAAGGCGAACCAGCTGATCGACTTCGCCATCCTCGAAGACTGCATGCGCGAGCACCTGAACGACGTCGCGCCGCGCCGCATGGCGGTGCTCGAGCCGCTCAAGCTGGTGATCGACGACTACCCCGCGGACAAGGAAGAGCTGATGGACGTGCCCAATCATCCGCAGAAGCCGTTCTGGGGCAAGCGCCAGGTCCCGTTCTCGCGCGAGCTGTGGATCGAGAAGGACGATTTCCAGGAGAGCCCCGAGAAAGGCTACTTCCGCCTTTTCCCCGGCAACGAAGTGCGGCTGCGCTACGGCTACGTGGTGAAGTGCGTCGGCATGAAGGACGGCGTCGTGCACTGCACCTACCACCCGGAATCGCGCTCCGGCTCGCCGACCGCCGACAAGTTCAAGGTGAAAGGCAACATCCACTGGGTGAGCGTGAAGCATGCCTACGCCGCAAAGGTGAAGCTCTACGACCGGCTGTTCAAAGTGCCCGAGCCCGGCAAGGACGGCGACTACATCCAGGACCTCAACCCGGACTCGCGCAAGCTGGTAGACGCGCAGGTCGAGCCAGTCCTGCGCGATACCCATTCACGGCAGGTGTACCAGTTCGAGCGTCACGGCTACTTCGTCGCCGATTACGACGAGCTCACCTTCAACCGCACCGTGACGCTGCGCGACTCCTGGGCTACGGCAAACCAGCCACCGAAACGTCCTTCGGGTAAGTAATCGTGTAGTCAGCGGCGAATTTGAGTGTTTCGCCGGGCGCCAGCACGCGCTCCCACGCCACCACGCCGCGCCGCTCTTCCCAGTTCAGGATCTTGGTCTTCGGCTCGAACACGGATTCGACCAAGATCTGGTCGGACACCGCGACCGGGGAAGGCTCCAGCACCAGGAGGTCCACCGGCGTCTTGTGGCGGCTGGTCACGGTGTACTGGTCCGCGATCTGCCGCTCGTTGCGCTGACCGACGATGCCCGCCTTGCCGGTCCGGTTCTTGATGCGGTTCACCGTCACCACCATGCGGTCGTCGCGCCCGAACGGCAGCATCAGCTTGTCTTTCGCCTGCGCCTGCCAGTGGGTCGAGCCGATATAGGCGCCGTCGCGGTAGAGCTGCACGTCGCCGGGCAGCCAGACGCCCTCGGGCCGGTCGGCCTCGACCCACTGGCAGG
>Ga0307497_10000401_pt1 | contig 10109 bp, 7 predicted proteins | sample 10_S_MG_FD_201366 | JGI IMG/M metagenome (GOLD analysis project Ga0307497, IMG submission 201366) | Soil microbial communities from Populus trichocarpa stands in riparian zone in the Pacific Northwest, United States - 10_S | ecosystem: Environmental > Terrestrial > Soil > Riparian zone > Trees...
CACTTCTGGCTGCACATCGTCGGCGTGCTGCTGTACGTATGCTCCATGTGGATCGCGGGAGTCACGCAGGGTCTGATGTGGCGCGCGACGAACGCCGATGGCTCGCTGACGTATCCCTTCATCGACAGCCTGATCGCCATCAAGGGCCTGTACGGCGTGCGCTGGTTCTCCGGCATCCTCATTCTCAGCGGCATGGTCGTCATGGCGTGGAACCTCTGGCACACCGCCGCGGCGGCGCGCGCGCATCTGATCAAGCCGATCCCGGTGCCGATTCCAGAGCCCGCTGCGGAGCAGGTGCCGGCGCCGCTGCCGGCCAGCGGCTGACGGGGGCGCAAGATGGCACGCGGCTACAAGTACTTCGAGGCGATTGAGAAGAACGCAGGGCTGCTCGGCATCCTGATCGTCGTGATGGTGTCGATGGGGGGCTTGGCCGAGATCACGCCGCTCTTCATCCAGGCTCACGCGGTCGCTCCGGCGCCGGGGTTGAAGCCGTACGACCCGCTGCGCCTCGCGGGAAAGGACGTCTACGTGCGCGAGGGCTGCTACCTCTGTCACTCGCAGATGATCCGCGCGCTGCGCGCCGAAACGCAGCGCTACGGTGCTCAGTCGATCGCCGCGGAATCCGTGTACGACCGGCCGTTCCAGTGGGGCTCGAAACGCACCGGTCCCGATCTCGCGCGCATCGGCGGCAAGTACTCCGATGCGTGGCAGCGGCTGCATCTCGTCGATCCGCGCGCGGTCGTCCCGGCTTCGAACATGCCGGCCTATCGATGGCTGGAATCGGCGACGCTCGACAGCGGCGACATCGCGGCACGAATGCGCGCGCTGCGCGCACTGGGCGACCCGTATTCCGACAGCGACATCGCGGCGGCCCCGAAGGCGGTCGCAGGCAAGACCGAACTGGATGCCCTGGTCGCCTATCTGCAGGGGCTCCGATGAATCCACTGTGGGGACAGCTCATCGGATGCATCACGCTGGTCCTGATGCTGGTCTTCATCGGCACCTGGGCCTGGGCGTGGCTTCCGCATCACAAGCGTGAGTTCGAAGCGCTGGCGCGGCTTCCGATGCGAGACGCGGAGGACGAGCGATGACCGGGTTCTGGTCGACGTGGGTCGTCGTGCTCGTCGTCATCAACCTCGGCATTACCGCGTTCCTTTTTCTTTGGGGATTGCGCGTCGACATTCCGACGCAGCCCGACGGCACGAGCGGCCACGTGTGGGCGCACGGCGTGCTGCGCGAAGGCGTGCGACGCCTGCCGACGTGGTGGGTCGTGCTCTCGGCGGGATCGCTGATCGCCGGAATCGTCTATCTCGCGCTCTATCCCGGGTTCGGTGCTTTCGCGGGCAGGTTCGGCTGGACATCGGCGAGTGAGCTGGCGCAAGACCAGCAGGCGAACCGTCGATTGGAGGCGCCGTTGCTCGAGCGCGTTCGCGGCAAGCCGGTCGAGACGATCGCCGCCGACCCGGCGGCGCTTCGCGTCGGTCAAGTGCTGTTCGTCGAGAATTGCGCTGCGTGTCATGGCCGCGAAGCGCGCGGCAACCAGGCGCTCGGCGCGCCCGACCTCACCGACCGCGATTGGCTCTACGGCGGCGACGGCAAGTCGATCCTCACGAGCATCATGGAGGGGCGCCAGGGCGCGATGCCGCCGTTCGGCGGCGCGAAATCCGAGCAGGAGATCCGAGACCTCGCGAACTATGTCCTGAGCCTGTCGGGACGTGCCCACGACTCGTTGCGCGCGCACTTCGGCAAGCCGGCCTTCTCGGCTTGCGCCGCCTGCCACGGCGCCGACGGCAAGGGCAACAGCACGCTCGGCGCGCCGAATCTCACGGACGGCGTGTGGCTCCATGGCGGCGGTATCGAGGACATCATCGAAACCATCCGGCGCGGCCGCAACGGCGCAATGCCCGCCTTCCGTAGCCGGCTGGGAGAGGAGAAAGCGTCGCTCGTCGCTGCCTGGGTGTACGCCCAATCGCGCCCGACGCGATGATCGCGACCTGCTGGCACTGCGGCGAGGCATTGCCGCCGGATCCGCCACACGCAAACGTTGGCGGTATCCGGTACGCCGTGTGCTGCAACGGCTGCCGCGCCGTCGCGGAATGGATCGCGGAGCTGGGCCTCGCCGACTACTATCGATTGCGCAAGGGTTCAGCCGTTCGGGCGCCGGACCCGCGCGAGTCGGCGGAGAGTGCGGCGGCCTTCTTGCGCCCCGAGCTGTCGCGTCACCTCGTGCGCGCGCGCGCCGACGGGACGAGCGAGGCGATCGTGCTGGTCGACGGCATGCATTGCACCGCTTGCTGCTGGCTGATCGAGCAAACGCTCGGGCGGCTCCCGGGCGTCGTCGAGGTCGGCGTCAACGCGGGCGCGCGGCGGGCGCGCATCGTGTTCGACGCCAAGGTGCTCGCCCTCGCCCGGATCGTCGACGCCCTCGGACGCGTCGGATACCGGGCGCTGCCGCTCGACCGCGACGCGCTCGACGATATTCGCCAGCGCGAAACGCGCGCTGCGCAGAAGCGCCTCGCGGTCGCCGGCTTCGGCGCGATGCAGGCGATGATGTACGCGAGCGCGCTGTGGTTCGGCGCGTTCGACGGCGTCGACGACGTCACCCGCGACTTCTTCCGCTGGCTGACGCTGTTGGCGACCACCCCGGTCGTGTTCTATTCGGCGGCGCCGTTCTTCGCGGGCGCCTTCCGCCTCGTCAAGGTGCGACGGCTGGGGATGGACGTCCCGGTGGCGCTCGCCGTCGGGCTCATCTACGCGGGAAGCGTCGTCGAGATTTTCACCGGCGGCCCCGACGTCTGGTTCGAGTCGGTCAGCATGTTCGTCTTCTTCCTCTGCGTCGGCCGCTATCTCGAAATGCGCGCACGCCATCACTCCGGCGACCTGACCGACGCGCTCGCGCGGCTGACGCCGGTGTTCGCCGACCGCGTGGAGGCCGATGGAACGCTGCTGCGCGTAGGCGCGTTCGAGCTCGTGCCGGGCGACCGGGTGGTCGTCGCCGAGGGCGGCAGCGTCCCCGCGGATGGGGTGCTCGAAACCGAACAGTGTCGCGTCGACGAGGCGCTGCTCTGCGGCGAATCGACGCCGCGCCAGAAGCGCCGTGGCGAAGCGTTGTGCGCCGGCAGCATCGTCGCTGGAACGCCCGCGACCATGCGCGTGACTCGGGTCGGCGCGGATACCGCCGTTGCGGGCATCGTCGCGCTTACGACGCGCGCGGCAAGCTCGAAGCCGCGGCTGGCGCGAGCCGGCGAGCGCGCGGCGGCCGGCTTCGTCGCGCGCGTGCTGGTGCTCGCGATATGCACGGCCGTTGCATGGGCGATCGTCGATCCGTCGCGCGCGCTCGCGGCAACCGTGGCGGTGCTCGTCGTTGCGTGCCCGTGCGCATTCGCGCTGGCAGCGCCCGCGGCCGTGACGCGCGCGCTCGCGGTGCTCACCGGCCGCGGCGTGCTCGTCGTTCGTCCCGACGCGCTCGAGGATCTCGCCTCGGTGACGCACATCCTCTTCGACAAGACCGGTACGCTGACACAGCCGGCCATTGCGCACGATCGCACGATCGCGAGGCAGGGCATCGATCGCGATGCGGCGCTCGCCATCGCCGCGGCGCTCGCGCAGGGTGCCCGCCATCCGCTCGCCCGCGCATTCGTCGCGGACGCGCCTGCGGCGTTGCCCGCCGTCGACGCGCGCGAAAGCGCTGCGGGCCGCGGAATCGGCGGTGTGGTCGGCGGGCGGCGATATCGCCTCGGGCGAGTCGACTATGCGCTGGATGTCGAACGGCACCCCTCGCACGTCAAGGACGCGGTGGTGCTTGCGTGTGAGGACGCGGTGGTGCTTGCGGACGACGGCGGGGTGGTCGCGGCATTCCACGTCGACGAGCGTCTCCGGCCGGGAGCACACGCAGCAGTCGCCAGGCTCGTTCGCGCCGGAATCAACGTCACGATTGCGAGCGGCGACGCCAGGACGAGGGTCGAAGCGGTGGCACAGCGTCTCGGCGTCGCGGCGTGGAAAGCGCGTCAGTCCCCGACCGACAAGCTCGCACTTCTGGCGTCGCTCCGCGCGCAGGGCGCCCGCGTCGCCGTCGTCGGCGATGGCGTCAACGATGCGCCCATGCTTGCCGGTGCAGACGTCGCGATAGCGGTGGGCACCGCTGCCGACGCGGCGCAAGCGGCGAGCGACATCGTGATCACCGGGCAACTCGAAGCGCTCGCGGAGGCGCGGGCGATTGCCCGGCAGACCCTCTCGATCCTGCGCCAGAACCGGCGCTGGGCCCTCTGCTACAACATCGCGACGGTTCCGCTCGCCGCTCTGGGTCTGGTGGCGCCGTGGCTCGCGGCGATCGGAATGTCGGTGAGCTCGCTTGCCGTGGTCCTGAACGCGTTGCGCATCGGACGCGGCTACCAGAGGCGCGCAACCAACGAAACCGCCGTGGCGGGCGAATCGGTCGACACCCAAAGAGCGCTGGCATGACCAGCCTTCTCTTTCTCATTCCACTGTCCATCCTGATCCTCGTTGGCGCCGGTGCGGCGCTGTTCTGGGCGATCAATCGCGGGCAATTCGACGATCTGGAAACGCCGGCGCTGCTGCCGCTTCTCGACGCCGATGCGGCCGAGTCCGGGGACGCGTCGGAGAGGCCCTCTTGAGCGGCGGCCTCACGCTCGGCGCTGCATTGATACTCGGCATCGCCGCGAGCGGCCACTGCCTTGTCATGTGCGGCGGAATCTCGTCCGCGCTGGGCCTGGCATCGGCACGATCACCCGATGGTCAGCCGCGCGTGACGTTGATCGTGACCTACCAGCTCGGACGGATCATTTCCTACGCGATCGCCGGCGCGCTCGCGGGTGGCGTCGTCGGCTACGTCGTCGCCTGGCTCGACCTGGACATGGTGCGCCAGGGCTTGCGTGCGCTATCGGCGGTAGCGCTCTGCGCGGCGGCGCTGGTAGCGTTCGGGGCGCTGCGCGATCCGGGTTCGCGCGTCGGCCAGCTGCTGTGGCGCCGAATCGCACCGATCGGCCGGCGGCTCTTGCCCGTGACGAGCGCCGCGCGCGCTCTCGGCTTCGGCATGGTGTGGGGATGGATGCCGTGCGGCTTCGCGTATACCGTGATCCTGATCGCAGCGCTCGAGCAGGATGCCCTGCGCGCCGCGGCGACGATGCTGGCTTTCGGGATGGGAACGGCACCGACGATGATCGCGCTCGCCTACGGGGCGCGACGCGCGGCGAACTTCGCTGCGGGTGGCACCGCCCGGCGCGTGGCCGGCACGGTTCTGATCTGCAGCGCAGCCCTTACGCTGTTGGCGCCTCAGATCGTGGCCGCCGCGCCGTGGCTGCACCCCGTGATGCAGTACCTGTGCAGGTCCGACGCACCGTAAAAAAGCGGCCCGCGTTCGAACCCTCAGTACTCCCCTCAGTACTCCCGCTGGTACAGCAGCCCGATACGGGTGCCGGGGTCGGTCTCAGGCGTCGCGCCTTGTAGCGTGCCGCCGCCGCTGCCCACCGTCGTTTCCACCTTCAGCCGCCGAGTCAGGTCGACCTGCACGCGTGCCTGCGTCGCTCCGGAAGTGCTCTGCCGCGCGCCGACGTACACGCGCTGCGAGACGTAACGCCCCGCCTCCACGCTCGGCCCGCTCTTGCCGTCGCCGCCGCTCACCGAGAGGCGATCCAGGCCGAGGCCCTTCTGCGCCTTCGCGAGCGGATTCAGTCCGCCGCCTCCCGAGCCGCTGAGCGTGCGGACCGCGCTGGCGATCTGCACGATTTGCAGCGGGCTGAGCTCTTTCACGCTCACCCCGAAGAGCAGCCGGGCGAGCACTTCATCCTGGGGCAGCTCGGGCGTGCTGCCAAGCACGAGCTTGGGTGCGCTGGCAAGACCCGTGACCCCCAGCCTCGCAGTCACGCCGGCGGCGGTGGTTTCCGCGGCGAAGTCGAGCGTCGGGTCGAGCTTGCGCTGCAATCCCGTGCCGGCGAAGCCGACCAGCCCGCGGACGAACTTGAGGCTCGCGCCCGCAAGATCGAAGGTGCCGCGGCGCAACTCGAAGCCGCCGCGGATTTCCGGTGCGGCGACGGTTCCGCCGACCTGGAGCTTGCCGCCCATTTCGGCATCGAGGCCGCGGCCCCGCACGAACACCGCGCGCGGGGCGTCCACGGAGACGTCGAGGCCCACGACCAGCGCCGGCTTCGCGGGCGGCGGCGCGGGCTTTTCCCCCGGCCGGCGCACGTCCAGGACCGCGACGTCGGGGGGCATGCCGGCGGGGATATTGATGTCGGCGTGCTTGACTTGCACCCGTCCCGCGGCATCAATGCGCGTGGCCGCGGCGCCGCGCACTCGGAGATCCGCATCGAGGTCGGCAGTGATGAGGTCGCTCGCCAGCGGGCGTGCATCGCGCGCGGTGATCGTGATGTCGACCGGCATGTCGGGCTGGAGCAGGCCGACTTCGCCGTTCGCGGTGATCGTGCCGCGCCCCGCGCGCGCAGTGAAGCGCGTGATCCGCAGCGTATCGCCGTCGAAGCGCAGGAGCGACGCGATGTTGCTCAGGCGGGCCCCGCGTGCAACGTCCTGCAGGTCGGCTTCGCTCACGGTCACGGTGCCGTTCACGCGCGGCGCGGAGTACACGCCCGTCACGCCGACGTCGACCGCGGCGCGTCCCTGTGCGCGACGACCGTCCGCCTCGATCAGCGGATTGGCCAGGGCGAGATCGAGCGTGCCGGTCGCACGCAGATTCATGTGCCCGCTCGCCGCCAGGGGCGCCGTACCGTTCAGCGCGAGTTGCGCGCGCGGGCCGGCGTCGACGCGTGCCTGGATCTGCGCGGCACCGCCGTGCAGATCCGCGGTCGCATGCAGGTTCGCAGCCGGCAGCGTCCGCGCCGGCCCGCTGCGCATGCGCAGGCCCGCGAGGTCGATGCGGACCTTGCCCTGCGGAAGAGCCGTGGTCCCGGTCAGCCTCGCGTCCATGCCGAGGGTGCCGACCGCATCGAGCTCCGGCACGTAAGGCTGGAGCAGGTCCGGTGTGATGCCGCGCATTGACGCGCGCAGATCCAGGGCCGGCGTCAGGCGACCCGCGACCTCCAGCACCGCCTGCTGCACGCCGACGCGAAGACGATCCACCGCGATGCCGTCGGCAAACGTGAACGCCGCAGGCTGGAGCAGCCGCGCGCTCTGGCCCCGATACTGCAACGCAAGCGCTTCGACGCGCGCCGTATGCAAAGTGGCGTTAACTTGCGTCGCCCCCGACAGGCTCGCCTCGTATCCGTCCGCGTCTTTCAAGCGGGACGAGATCCTTACCGCCAGGGCGTCCAGCGGGCCGCTCGCATCCACACGCGCATTGCCGGTAAAGCCCTGTGCGGCGATGCCGTCGGCGACGACCTCGGCACGCACGCGCGCACTGCCGTTCGCACCCTGCGGCATGAGCTCCACGTCGGCCACGACGCTTCCCTGCAAGGATTGACCGACGAGCGCCTGAAGATCATCGAGCCGCGTCATGCGCAGCGAGACGCGGCCGCGCGGCACGCGATCCGCGGCGGGGACGGTGACCTGGCCCGCGGCGTGCGCGCTCTTCCAGTCGGCGCGATCGAGGGCGGCGTGCAGCGTCCCATCGCGATCATGCCGCAGCTGCGCCGCCAGCTCGAGCGGCGCGCCCAGCAATCGCCCGCTCACTCGCAGCGTGCCGGAGGGGGCGGCGGGCGGACCCTTCGCGCTCAAGCGCGCCTCGAGGGTCTCGGGCGCGAAATCCGGCGTGCCGATGTCGCCCCGCGCACGCGCCTCGAGCGCGATCTCGCCCGGCGTGCCGTGCGCTTGCCCTTCCGCGGAAAGCGAGCCCCTGAGGGCCGGTGCGAGCGCAGCGAGATCCGAGAGCGCGGCCTTCCACTTGAAGTCGAATGCGCCGCCGCGACGCGTACCGCTCGCGGAGAGGCGCAGATTCGCTTCGGTTCCGAGGAGCGCCGGCGATGGCGCCGTACCGCCGGCGAGCGCCGCCGCGCCGTCGACGTTCACCCGGGTGACGTCGTCCTTCGTCGCGACGCGCATCTCGATGCTCGTGCGTCCCTTCAAATCCATGCCGGCCGCTGTCGCGAACGGAGCGAGCGAGGGGATCGTGACAGTTGCCGATCCGCCAGGGGCCGCGCCCGTGGTTGCGTGCCCCTCGACAACCAACGAAGGATGGTGAAGCGCGAAATCGATCGGCCGTGCAGGATCGTCCAGGCGCGCATTCGCCTCCAGCCGCAAGGGTGCCGCAGCAAAGAGATCGGGCGATGGGCCCGGGATCCGCAGGCCGTCGAAGATCGCGTGCAGCGCCATTGCGCCGGCACGACCCGCAAGCTCGGCCTGGAGCTCACGCAGCTCGCCTTCAGCGGCCTCCACGCCGCGAATGCGCAGCCGGACGTTTGCCTCAGGCCCGGCGTACGGTCCCTTCACGTACCCCTGCAGCGTGGCGCTCTCCCACGAGAGTTGCGGGCCCGGCTGCATCGCGGGCGCGCTCGCGGCGATTCTCAGGTCGAGTTCCCGGCCTTCGAGGTCGATGGTTCCTTGAGCCGTCCCGTGCGCGGGACCGGCCGCGAAAGCAACCTCCACCTGCTCGGCATGGCGTGGGCCAGCGACGCTTCCTTTGATCGATACGGCGCCGAGATCCGGCAGCCCGGCGAGCCCCGCGAGCAGTCCGCCCGCGGGCTCCGAGAGGTCGAGCTGCAGGGCGAACCCTGACGCGTCGGCGCCGCCGTCCAGGCGATAGCGACCCGGGGCATCGACCCGATCCACCCCGACGGCGAGGTGGAATTGCGACGTGGAAACGAGATGCGCGCGCCCGCGAACTTCGACGGTGCTCGCTACACCGGCGAGCGGCGGCGCGAGCTCGAGCGCCGCGATATGCAGCGAGTCGACGTCGACCCGCACCGGCAGCCGGGTCGATCCCTTGCCCCGCGGGGCGGCCGGCTCCTCCTCGGACACGGGCGGGCGATGCAGCGCGAGACGCGCGAGCTCGAATTGCGCCACGTGGGCCTGGAGCCGCAGCAGGCGGCTCGGCGACCATTCGAGCGCCAGATCGCTCGCTTCGGCCCAGGTGCCGTCGCGATCGCGCATTTCGATGCGTGCGACGCGCAGGCGATCCGGAAAGCGTCCCGCGAGGCCTTCGATGAGCACGCGCCCGCCGCTTGCCTGAGCTACCGCGCGCTCGAGCGCGCGTCGTCCGCCGTCCGTGTTCGCGATTGCGACGACGAGCGCGGCGAGCACGAGCGGCAGGACGACGATCGCCGCGAGCACCCAAACCGCAACTCGCGCGGCGTACCGCATCAGAAGGCCTGACCCAGGCCGATGTACACCTGGAACGAATCGTTGCCAGGCACCTTGGTGACCGGCACGGCGAGATCCAGGCGGAGAGGACCGATCGCGCTGTAGTAGCGCACGCCGACGCCCGCGCCCACCTCGGCCTTGCCCCGGAACAGGTCGCCACTATCGCTCACGTGTCCAGCGTCCACGAACGCCACGGCGCCGAAATCGCCGAAGAGCCGTTGCCGCAGCTCGATGCCGGCGGCATCGATCGACGTGCCGCCCGCGGGCTTGCCGTCGTCGAAGCGCGGCCCGATCGACTGGTAACGAAATCCGCGTACGGTCGCGCTGCCGCCGCCGTAGAAGCGCTGGTCCGGCGGCAGGTCGAACTGCGAGGCGCCGAATGCCTTGCCGGCCAGCGCGCGCATCGCGATCACGCTGCGTCCTTCACGCGCGAAGTCGAAACGCGCGAGATCGACGTACGCCGCGGCGCTCACCTGCAGAAGCGTGAAGAACTCGTTGCCCGCGTCGCCCCTGCCGAGGGAAAGGGTGGGCGTCGCAGTGGCATTACCAACCATGCCGCGCGTGGGATCCGCGAGCGGGTTGGCGCGCCCGGTGCTGTCGTAGCGCAGGCCGAGGGGGATGCCGAACAGCGTAAAGTCGCGCGTCACCCCTTGCTGCGTGATCTCTTCCTGGGTCGCCGACAGCCCCACGCTGGCGGTCCACCTGGACGTGAGCTTTCTGCTGAGGGAGGCTCCAGCCTGGATTGCGGTCTGGTCGTAGGCTTCAAGGTGCTGCTTCAGCGCGCCGAGCTTGAGCTCGAGCGACTGGTCGCGCCGCCCGAAGTCCGGCTTGATGAACTGCCC
>Ga0307497_10000402_pt1 | contig 10108 bp, 8 predicted proteins | sample 10_S_MG_FD_201366 | JGI IMG/M metagenome (GOLD analysis project Ga0307497, IMG submission 201366) | Soil microbial communities from Populus trichocarpa stands in riparian zone in the Pacific Northwest, United States - 10_S | ecosystem: Environmental > Terrestrial > Soil > Riparian zone > Trees...
TGTTTCGTAGAATGCCGGGCTTCGTGGAATAGGCAGACAGAATAGCCGCCGGATAACGCGGCTGGAGACGATCAGCATGCCCCTCAAGTCGGACAAAAAATCCGTCATCATCGGCGAGTACGGCCGCGGCCCAACCGACACCGGTTCGCCGGAAGTCCAAGTCGCTCTGCTCTCCGCGCGGATCACGCAGCTCTCCGATCACTTTACGGGTCACGAGAAGGACCACCATTCGCGCCGTGGCCTGCTCAAGATGGTGAACCAACGCCGCAAGCTGTTGGACTACCTCAAGCAGGCGAATCAGGAGCGCTATCAGGAGCTGATAGGCCGCCTCGGTCTGCGGCGCTAGCCCGAATTCGTAGTTTCAGAGCCGGTTCGCCCGGCTCTGAGCTTTTTGAGTCACCCCGCAGACCGCCCTTCCGATCCTTCGGAGCGCCTCTGCCGTTCGTAAGGAAAGAAACCAGTGAGAGCTACCAGAACATTCAAGTACGGCGCACACGACGTCACGATCGAAACCGGCATCATCGCGCGCCAGGCTGATGGCGCGGTCATGGTCAACATGGCCGACACGGTCGTGCTGGTCACGGCCGTCGGCGAGAAGAAGGACGTCGACGGGCGCGACTTCTTCCCGCTCACCGTCAACTACCAAGAGAAAACGTACGCCGCGGGCCGCATCCCGGGCGGGTTCTTCAAGCGTGAAGGCCGCCCGAGCGAGAAAGAGACGCTCACTTCGCGCCTGATCGACCGGCCAATTCGACCGCTGTTCCCCGACGGCTTCATGCGCGAGGTCCAGGTCGTCGCGACCGTGCTGTCGATGAATACGGAAGTCGACCCGGACATCGCGGCGCTGCTCGGAGCGTCGGCCGCTCTCGCGCTGTCGGGCCTGCCGTTCCTAGGGCCGATCGGCGGCGCGCGCGTCGGCTACCGCAACGGCCAGTACTTGTTGAACCCGACCGCGACCGAGCTCAACGAGTCGCAGCTCGACCTCGTCGTCGCGGGGACGAAGGACGCGGTGCTCATGGTCGAGTCGCAGGCCGAGATGCTGTCCGAAGAGGTCATGCTCGGCGCAGTCATGTTCGGCCACCAGCAGATGCAGACGGCGATCCAGGCGATCGAGTCGCTCGCGAAGGAAGTCGGGCGTCCCCCGATCACGTGGAAGCAGAGCGCCAGCGACGAAGCACTCATAAGAGCCCTGGAGAAGTTTGCGCCGCAACTTACTGAAGCATATGGAATCGCTGAGAAGCAGACGCGGTACGCGAAAATCGGCGAGATCAAGAAACGATGTGTCGCCGAGCTCGCGCCGGACGGTGCCGCGTGGACTGCCGCGCACGTGGAGGGCGAGTTCCACAACGTCGAGCGCAAGATCGTGCGTGGCCGAATCGTCGCGGGCAAGCCGCGCATCGACGGCCGCGATACGCGGACCGTTCGACCGATCAGCATCCAGGTCGGCATGCTGCCGCGAACGCACGGCTCGGCCGTGTTCACGCGCGGCGAGACCCAGGCGCTCGTCGTGACCACTCTCGGCACGGGCCGCGATGCGCAAATCATCGACGCGCTCGAAGGCGAGCGACGCGACCCGTTCATGCTGCACTACAACTTCCCGCCGTATAGTGTTGGCGAGACAGGCTTTATGGGCTCGCCCAAACGTCGCGAGATCGGCCACGGCCGACTCGCCCGGCGCGGTGTCGAGGCAGTGATGCCCGACATGGAGACGTATCCGTACGTGATCCGCGTCGTGTCCGAGATCACGGAGTCGAACGGCTCGAGTTCGATGGCGAGCGTCTGCGGTACTAGCCTTTCCTTGATGGATGCGGGAGTGCCGGTCAAGGCAGCCGTCGCGGGCGTCGCGATGGGCCTCATCAAGGAGGACGACGGTTTCGAGGTGTTGACCGACATCCTCGGTGACGAGGATCACCTCGGCGACATGGACTTCAAGGTCGCCGGCACGGCCGACGGGGTGACCGCGCTGCAAATGGACATCAAGATCTTCGGCATCACGCGCGAGATCATGTCCAAGGCGCTTGCGCAGGCGCGCGAGGGCCGCCTCCATATCCTCGCCGAGATGAACAAGGTGATCCGCACGCCGCGCGAGAAGATGTCCGAGTGGGCGCCGACGATCATCACGATGAAGATCGACCCGGAGAAGATCCGCGACGTGATCGGCAAGGGCGGCGCCGTGATCCGCGCGATCACCGAAGAGACCGGCACGACGATCGACATCGAGAACGACGGCACGGTGAAGATCGCGTCGGTTGACGGCAAGGCGGGACGCGCCGCGCAGGAACGCATCGAGCTGATCACGGCCGATGTCGAGGTCGGTCGCATCTACCAGGGCAAGGTCGTGCGGCTCATGGACTTCGGGGCGTTCGTCGCGATTCTGCCGGGCCGCGACGGGCTCGTGCACATCTCGCAGATCTCGAACGAGCGCGTCGAGCGCGTGAGCGACAAGCTCAAAGAAGGCGACGTCGTCCGCGTCAAAGTGCTCGAGGTGGATCGGCAAGGCCGCGTCCGGCTCAGCATGCGCGACGTGAACGACGCCGTTTGACGGGGCCGCGGGCGCTAGGCCGCCGGACGCTCTCTCGCTATACGGCAGCCGGCAGCCTGAGCTCGCGGCGGCCGCGAAGGCCGTCGATTCGCCAGTTCGCGGCGGCCCACGCCCAGAGCTCGCGCGGCGCCGCGCCAGCGAGGTCGCTTGGGATTCGCGCTCCGAGCATCCCGAGCACGGCGGCGGCCGTGCGCTGCGGCTCGGAACGGTCGACCGCTGCCGCTCCCGTCTGTTTCGATAGTTTCTGTCCGTCCGCGTTGACCACGACCGGCACGTGAAAGTAGGCGGGTGACGGCAAGCCGAGCGTCCGCTGCAAGTGCAGGTGCACGGCCGTCGAGTCGAGCAAGTCCACGCCGCGGACCACGGTCGTCACGCGCTGGTCGGCGTCGTCGACGACCACGGCGAGGTGGTAGGCAGGCAGCCCGTCGCGGCGCCAGACCACGTAGTCCCCGGTCGTCACGTCGAGTTGCGCTTCGATCGGCCCCTGTAGGCCGTCGATGAACCGCTCGGTGCGAGGCTCGACGCGCACCCGGACCGCCGTCGCGTGCTCGTGCCGCGTCTTCGCACGGCACGTCCCGGGATAACGCCCGGCTGGCCCGTCATTGTCGGTGCGCAGCGCGCTGCGCGAGCAGCTGCAGCGAAACGCGGCCCCCGCCGTCAGCAGGCGCGAGCAGGCCGCCTCATAGACCGAACGCCGCGCGCTCTGATACACGATAGAGCCATCCCAGCAGAGCTCGTACGTCTCCAGCGTCCTGAGGATCTCGTCGGCGGCGCCCGGCACCTCACGGGGCGGATCGATGTCCTCGATCCGCACGAGCCACTCGCCCGACGCCTGACGCGCATGCAGGAAGCTCGCGACGGCGGTCGCGAGGGAACCGATATGGAGCGGGCCGGTTGGGGAGGGCGCGAACCGGCCGACGTAGCTCACCGGGCGCTCGGCTCAGCGGTACTGGTCCTCACGGTCGCGGAACTGCCGCTCGGCGAGCTCGCGCCGCTCTTGCGCCTCGACGCACAGCGTCGCGACCGGCCGCGCCTCGAGCCGGCGGAGGCCGATCTGGTCGCCAGTCTCCTCGCAATAGCCGTAGCTCCCGTCGTCGATCCGTCCGAGCGCCGAGTCGATCTTCTTCAACAGCTTGCGTTCGCGATCCCGCGTCCGGAGCTCCAGACCGAACTCCGACTCCTGTGTCGCGCGGTCGTTTGGGTCCGGGAAGTTGGCCGCATCGTCCTTCATGTGGAGCATCGTGCGGTCGACCTCTTCCATGAGCTCCCGCTTCCAGGCGAGCAGCAGTTGCCGGAAATGCTCGAGCTGTTCCCGGTTCATGTATTCCTCGCCGCGCTTCGGCTGGTACGGCGTGAAGCCGCGAACCGGCCCGCTGAGCAAGCTTCCCGAGCTGCGCCGCCGCGGCAGGGGCGCCGACGGCCGCGGATGCGCCGCGTGGTGCACGGCCGCCATCGACGGCTGGGGCAGTCTCTTCGTGGTGCCGCTGGTCTTGGTCCCAACTACCTTGTTCTGACCCTTTGGGGCCGGGAGCTCTTTCTTCGACACCTTTTTCTGGCTCGTGCTCTTGGCTGACTTCACTGTCTTTTTCGACGACGGCTTCTGAAGCGTCTTACGGGAGGACGACTTGCCCGGGCGAGCCACGACCTTCCGCTTCGCTTTCTTCGCGACGCTTGCTTTGCTCACTGCCCGGGTCTTTTTCTTGGACGCTGCTTTCTTTGCAGACATCGCTTGGACCTCCAAGACGGTTCAAACGGAGCGGCGATTATACAGACGCGCCCGTGCAGCGGAAGGGCCGCGGAAGGGCTCACGCAGCAAGGGATTTCAGACCGTGTCCGAGCTCGCGGAGGGCAGTTCGACCACCGCGCTCGGCCGCCATCCGGGGCGACCCTGCTCGGCGACGACAGTCGTGTAAATGCCGCCCCGGACGTTGAATTCCGCCGTGAGCCGGATGAACCGTGGATCGAGCACGCTCGCGAGGTCGTCGAGGATTCGGTTCGTGACGGCCTCGTGGAAAGCACCCTCGTTGCGAAACGCCCAGACGTAGAGCTTCAGGGACTTGAGCTCCACGCAAAACCGGTCGGGCACGTACTCGAGGTGCAAAGTCGCGAAGTCCGGCTGGCCGGTCTTGGGACACAGGCAGGTGAACTCCGGGATCCGCATCCGAATGGTGTAGTCGCGTTCGGATTGCGGGTTTGGGAACGTCTCGAGGATCTTCTTCGAGGGTTGCTTCGGGCGCTCGGCCGGCACGCGTCGACTCCGTTTTTTTTCGCGGCGGAGATCTTCGTCCGACCGTGTCTAAAAGCAGTTTTTACTTTACACTAGCGGCCGTCGTTGCAGCCATGCGGCCTGGCGCTCACTCGACTCACTACTAGGAGTTCACGCGCTCTACTCTATGCGCCTGAGTAAGATCAAGCTTGCGGGCTTCAAGTCCTTCGTCGATTCGACCACGATCAAGTTCCCGAGCAACCTCATGGGCGTCGTCGGCCCGAACGGTTGCGGCAAGTCCAACATCATCGACGCGATCCGCTGGGTCCTCGGCGAGGGCTCGGCTAAGACCCTGCGCGGCGACTCGATGTCGGACGTCATCTTCAACGGCTCCGGTGGGCGCAAACCCGTCGGAGTCGCAAGCATCGAGCTCACGTTCGACAACCAGGACGGGACGATCACGGGGCCTTATGCCGGCTATTCGGAAGTGGCCGTGCGCCGGACCGTGGCCCGCGACGGCACCTCTCAGTATTACTTGAACAACGGCCGCTGCCGGCGCAAGGACATCACGCAGATCCTGCTCGGCACCGGTCTTGGCGTGCACGGCGGCTACTCGATCATCGAGCAGGGCATGATCTCGCGGCTCGTCGAAGCGAAGCCCGAGGACATGCGCGGCTTCCTAGAGGAGGCAGCCGGGATCTCCAAATACAAGGAGCGGCGACGCGAGACCGAGCACCGCATCCAACATACGCGCGACAATCTGGCCCGCCTCGCCGATTTGCGCGAGGAGATCGACAAGCAGCTCGGGCATCTCCAGAAGCAAGCCAAAGACGCGGAGCGCTACAAGACCTTGAAGTCCGAGCAGCGTCGCGTGGGTGCGGAGTTGCTCGCGCTACGCCTTACCGCGCTACGAACGGAGGCTCGCGATCAAGAACGGCTGTTCGCGGAGCGCCAGCTCACGCTCGAGGCGGCGATTACGGCCCAGGGCTCCGCGGAAGCCACCATCGAGAAGCTTCGCGTCGAGCTCGCGGATCGAAGCGAACGGTTCAATGGGGTGCAGGCGAGCTATTACCGCGTCGGGTCGGAGATCGCGCGGCTCGAGCAGTCCGTGCAACATCGCAAGGAGCTGATCCAGCGCCAAGGCGAGGACCTGCGGGGCACGGAGACCCAGATCGACGAGATTCGAACGCACATCGCGAGCGACGAGATCGAGCTCGCGCAGCTCGATCAGTTGCTCGGAGAGCTCGCGCCGGGGCTCGAGCAGGCCCACGAGCAGCAACGAGCGTCGCAACAAGAGCTCGAAGAGGCGGAGCGCGCGCTCGAGCATTGGCGCGAGCGCTTGCGCTCGCTCGCTGAGGAGCTTGCGGCCGCGGAACGCTCGATCGGCGTCGAGGAGACGTTGAGCGAGCAGCTCAACGTGCAGGGCGAGCGATTGGAGAAGGAGCGTCACAAGCACGCTGAGGAACGCGCGGCGCTTAGCTCCGCAGAGGTCGAGAGTCGGCTCGGCACGCTAATCGCGAACGAGGAACGCCTCGCGGCCGCGTGCGAGAACGCCGTGCGCGCGCTCGAAACGGTGGCGCAGCAGATTCAGCAGCTGCGCGAGCAGGAGAGGAAGATCTCCGCTCATTTGAATCAGCTCCGCGAGCAGCTCGAGAACGATCGAGTCAAGTTGGCCTCGCTCGAAGCTCTTCAGGAGGTCGCACTCGGGACCTCGTCCGAGCAAGTCGGCGGTTGGCTCAAAGCTCAGGCGTTGGCGGACCGACGCCGGCTTGCCGAGGATCTCGTCGTCGAACCGGGTTGGGAGCGTGCGGTCGAGACCGTGCTCGGCCCATATTTGCAAGCCATTACGATCAAGAGCATCGACGACGTTGCCGGGCGCCTGCCGGAGCTCACCGGCGGCGGCCTATCGCTGCTGGAGTCGAGCGGGGCGGCGACCGGCAAAGCACGCGAGGACGCATTGCTAGCGCGCGTCCGAGCCCCGGCCGCCGCGACGCCGTTGTTGGCGGGTGTCCTCGTCGCGGACTCACTCCGAGAGGCGCTCGGGCGGCGCAACCGCCTCGGCGCAGGCGAGTCGCTTGTGACCCGTGACGGGTATTGGGTTGGGCCCCATTGGATCCGGATCGGCAGCAGCGACGACCCACAAGTCGGGGTGATCGCGCGTGGCGACGAGATCAAACGGCTACATGACGCCGTGGACGGCGGGGCGCACCGAATCGAGGAGATTACGAAGGCGCTCGCCGACACTCGCACGCAACTCGATCGCCTTGAGGATTCGCGCGCCCACGCACAGACGGAGGCCACGCGGCGCCAACAGCTGCACGCGGAGACCAAGACCTCGCTCGGGACGTCGCGAGCCGAGTTCGACCAGGTGCGCGCCCGCTCGGCGACTCTCGAGCGCGCGATCGCCGACCTCGATGGCGAACGCACGTCGTTGGCGTCGGCAGTCGACGAAAACCGCTTGCGCCGCGAACAGACGGCGGAGCGTCATCGCGAGCTCATCGCAGCCCGATCGCGGTCTGAAGAGCAGCGCGCAGAGTTGCACGAGCGCGTGACGCAGACCCGCGCGAAAGCGGAAGAGCACCGCGACGTGGCGCAGACGATCGCGATCCGAGTCGAGTCTCGACGCAGCACGAAGGAGTCCGCGAGCGCGGCGCTCACGCGCGTGCAGAGCCAGTTGGCGTATTTGAAGAAACGCCAAAGCGAGCTAAAGGGCGAGATCGACGGCGCCGCGGAGCCGCTCGCAGCGGAAGCGCAGACGCTGGTCGTCAAGCTCGACGACCGCCTCGGGATCGAGGCTGAGCTTGGGCGCGCGCGCACGGCCTGCGACGAGATCGACGGCCAACTGCGCGAGACCGAGCACCAGCGCACGACTCATCAGCACAGCGTGAACGAGCTCCGCGAGGCGGCGGATCAGGTGCGACTCACGCTGCGCGAGGCCCAGGTTAGGGCAGAGACTGTCGCCGAGCAGTTCACCGAGACTGGCTTCGTGCTCGACGACGTCGTGGCAGCGCTGCCGGCCGATGCCACGCCCGCAGTCTGGCACGAGACCTTCGAGCAGCTCGAGCGCCGAGTACAGCGGCTCGGGGCCATCAATCTCGCCGCGATCGACGAGCTCAAAGAGCAGTCCGAGCGCAAAACCTACCTCGACGCCCAGCACGTGGACCTTACCGAGGCGCTCGAGACACTCGAGAACGCGATCAAGCGCATCGATCGGGAGACGCGCACGCGTTTCAAGGAGACGTTCGACAAGGCCAATCTGGGGCTCGGGCGTCTGTTCCCGCGTCTTTTCGGCGGTGGTCACGCGTATCTCGAGCTCGACGGCGAGGACATTCTCGCCGCGGGTGTCACCGTCATGGCGAGGCCGCCTGGGAAAAAGAACAGCACGATCCACCTGCTGTCGGGCGGCGAGAAGGCGCTCACGGCGGTTGCGTTGGTTTTCTCGATTTTCGAGTTGAACCCTGCGCCGTTCTGCCTCCTCGACGAGGTGGACGCGCCGCTCGACGATGCGAACGTCGGCCGCTTCTCCGAGATCGTCCGCGAGATGTCCGAACGCGTGCAGTTCGTGATCATCACCCACAACAAGACGACGATGGAGGCCATGCATCAGCTCACGGGCGTGACGATGCAGGAGCCCGGCGTGTCGCGGATGGTCGCCGTCGACATCGACGAAGCGGTGCGGCTCGCCGCGATGTAGCCGCTCGACCGCAATGTGGGACTTGCGCTGGGTGCTTTTGGGGCTGGGTGCCCTGGTGGTCGTTGGGGTGTACCTCTGGAGTAAAGGCCTGGGCGGACGACGCCTGTTTCCGGAGACCTTGCGCAGACATCGATCGGAGCCGAGTTTCGACGATGACGCGCGCCCCGCGAGCACCATCCCAGGCCCCGCAATTCCGATCGCCGCAGAACCGACTCAAAAGCTCGCTCGCAGCGCGCCGGATCGCGTGATTACGCTGCGGCTGATCCCGCGCGTGGCCGAGCTCGGCACCGAGCGCGCGGTCGCGGCGTTGACCGCCGCGGGGCTCAAACACGGACGTTACGGCATCTTCCATCGCGACGGCGTCGCGGGTGAGCCCGCGTTCAGCGTCGCGAGCCTGACGGAGCCCGGCTCATTCGACCTCGCGAACCACCAGGACTCGATCATCGCCGGGCTGAGCTTTTTCATCGTGCTGCCGGGAGTGGGCGATCCCGTCGCTCGCTTCGACGCTATGGTGGAGACCGCGCGCGCGCTGTCCGTCGAGCTAGAAGCCGATCTGCATGACGAGCGTGGGAGCTCGTGGAGCGTTCAGCGGGAGCGGTACCTGCGGGAAGAGATCATCGAGTACCGGCACCAGGGCGAGAGGCATTGATCTAGCGGGGGGGGCGTTGAGCTTAAAGGGTCCTGAGAGGCCGAATTGGTAGTCGCAATTCCGGGCCATTCGGACGATTTACTCGCGTATCCCCCGGACGTACCCGGAATTACCGTGCGACGTCGGTCGCAATGTATTTTTAAGGTGGCCGATCTGCTGATCTCGATTTGTGAAAAGGTCTAGCGGATGCAGAACTCATCGACGCGTGCACGTCTGCTTCGAGCCTGCTACGCCTTCTTGTTGCCGTTTGCTCGTCTCCTCCTTCGAAGTGGCATTAGTCATACGGAGTTCGCTGAGGTCAGTCGCGTCGCGTTCGTAAGCGTCGCGCGCAGCGACTACGGTATCCGCGGCAGGCAAACGAACGACTCGCGCGTGTCCGCGATGACGGGCATCGGCCGAAAAGAAGTGAGACGACTACGTCAGATTGCTGATCGGTCCCCGGATACTGCCCGGGTGGAATCGAACCCGCTTAGTCAAGTGCTCCATCGCTGGTACACCGACAGGGCTTACCTCGGTCGTGACGGCCGTCCCAGAAGATTGCGCATTAGCGGTGGGCGAACGTCTTTCACAACGCTTGTAAAGGCGTGTGCAGGGGACCTACCGGTTGGCGCAATCAAAGTAGAACTTGTCCGCACTGGCTCCGTCGTTGTCGATTCGCGAGGTCGTATGCGACCAACGCGTCGACACATCGTCCCCGATGCGCTGGATGAAAGGGTGATCAGGGGCATCGTTAATTCGCTTCGAGCGCTGGCAACGACGATAGCGTGCAACTGCAGTCCTACTCAGAACGTTGGTCGAATCGAGCGCTTCGTTCAGAGCGACCACGCGTTCATGGAAGACGATCTCGATGAGATTCGCGGCGAACTTCGAAAAAGAATTACACAGTTCACGGAGAACATCGACGACTTTCTCGCTGGCGTCGAACGGTCGTCAGAGCCGCCTAAGAAGCGAATCGGCGTGGGCGTCTATTACTATGAAGACGACTAGCCCATTGGTCTTCCTGCGCTAAGGGGTCAA
>Ga0307497_10000403_pt1 | contig 10103 bp, 8 predicted proteins | sample 10_S_MG_FD_201366 | JGI IMG/M metagenome (GOLD analysis project Ga0307497, IMG submission 201366) | Soil microbial communities from Populus trichocarpa stands in riparian zone in the Pacific Northwest, United States - 10_S | ecosystem: Environmental > Terrestrial > Soil > Riparian zone > Trees...
GCCGCGGCGAGCGCGGCGGCCGAGGTCCGCTCGACCAGCAGGAGCCGCAGGGTGTGCACCGATTCCTTGCCGCGGTTGTCGCAGTCGGTGCCGGTGCACAGGTCGTCGTCGCGCAGGAAGCTCTCGACGTACAGCAGCGCCGCCATCGAGCCGAGCTCGAGGCCCTCGCGCGCCTTGAACCCCCCGAGCACCAGCGCCCGGGCGTCGCTCTCGCCGGTGCGCACGAGCTCGTAGGCCGCGATCATCTTGCCGCTGCGGATGAACAGCGGGTAGACCGGCGCGGTGCTGTCGTAGGGCTTGTAGCGGTCGTAGCGCGTCTCCTCGTCCAGGAACACCACGTCGCCGTCGGTAGTCGTGCCAACGCCGTGAGACAGCACGACCTCGGACCCATCGAGCGCGGCGCGCAGGCCGCAAGCGATGCCCACGCCGATGAGCGCTACGCGCGTGAGGCGCTCCTGGTCGCCCAGGTACTCCGACACGCTGTTCAGCTGGCCCGGCGTGAGCACCTGGTCCTGCTCGAAGAACGTGTATTGCGTGGCGATGTCGTCGAGGTTGCGGATGGTGTCGGTCATGACGGGGTTCCTTTCAGGCTCCCGAGGGCGCTCTGCCCGAGGAGGAATTTCTCCGGCGCCTCGCCGGTGGCGAGCGTGCGCTCGGGGTAGACGTTCTTCGCCTCGTACAGCGCGTCGCGCAGCTCGGCGAACTTCTCCTTGCGCCCGGCCGCCTGCGCGCCCGAGAGCAGCGCCCGCCACGCGGCCCAGGCGTTTTCGATGCGCTGCATGTCCTTGTCGCTGACCCAGCAGATCTTCGGTGCGAGGTGCGCGGGGGTCTCGCGCCGCACCACGTCCTCGGCGAAGCGGCGGAAGTCCATGTTGCGGAAGCGGCCGGCGGCGGCTGGAAGCACCACGTGCAGCCGGTACGAATAGGGATCAGTGCATTCAATACATTCTGTGTCGGCGCAAATCGGCAGGAACTCGTCGGCCTTCGTGTCGGGGCGCGGCCGCAGCAGGATGTTCTCGATCACGCACATGCGCTCGGCGGTGTGCGCCACGGCGATCGCGATCAGCTCCTCGATCGCCGCGTCGCGCTCGGCGGGCGTCCTGAAGTACTGGATGCGCCGCGCCACCACCTGGCCGCCCGCGTCGACCACGTTGAAGTAGAACTCGCCCTGCGCGGTCTGCGCGCGGCGGTAGCCGGCCGGACGCGTGGCCGCGGCGATCGCCTCGTCGAGCTTCGCGCGCGCCTCCTCGGGCGTCGCCCAGTGCCGGGTGCTGCTGAGGAGCACCCCGTCGGTAAAGGCCCGCCGGATCCGGAACCGGTACTCGTCGACGCCGTCGGCGTCGCGTTCCGGGTAGACGTCGCGCCGCAGGGTGCCGAAGCTCAGCAGGTGAACCAGGCGCTGCTCGAGCCCGGAGACGTTGTCGGTTGCATCGCGCGTGTAGTCGAAGCCCAGGCCGCGCGCCGCGCCGAGCTCGGGATAGCGCTCGAGGAACGCGCATTTGGCGCGCACCGCGGCCTCAGGCGTCGCGCCGAAGAGCGCCGCCTGGATCTCGAGGTAGTCCTGCAAGCGCTCGGCGTAGCGCGCCATGAGATGGTCGAGGAAGCGGTTGCGCCGCGCGAGCATCGCCGGCCGGTCCTCGGCCAGGCTGTCGAGGAGGACTTGAATTCTCAATTTCCAGGCAGCGAGCGTTTCGGAGGTTGGGGAGGACGCATAGAGATCCATCAGCTCGTCGACGGGCTGGCTGAAGTAGGTGTGCTCGAGGTCGGGGTCGAGCGAGAAGAGCTCGCGCACTGCGGCGAGCTGGGCGCAGCCGTTCGCCATGAGCTGGTCGAAGAAGAGGAGCCAGCCCTCGAGCTGGCGCGCCTGCGCCTCGCGCTCGAGGCTCGCGCCGAAGGGCAGGGCGGCATCGCCGATGCCGTAGAGCGCCGGGAAGTGCTTCTGCACCGTCTCGTAGCCGGCCGGGTCGCGAAAGCGTCCGAGCGGGATCGGGGCGTCTTCGGACGGGCGCGGCGCGTACTTCTTCTCGTCCTCTTTCTTCAGCTCGTCGTAGCGCGCGAGCGCCGCCGGCGGCCGCGGCAGCGGCATGCCGCCCTTGTAGAGCACGATGCGCGAGGCTTGCGGATCCAGCCGCGCGCGCCGGCCCGGACGCACGCTCACCTCCCATTTGCTCTCGGCCGCTTCGGCCGCGTTCAGGTCGCCGGGGCGCAGGACGATGTCGCGCACCGCCTTAACCCCGGGCACGTCCATGATGTCGCCGATGACGTCCGAGAGTCGCAGCGTGGCGCGCAGCTCGGCGGCTTCGAGCTCGGTGGCATCGATGAACCCGTGGCGCGGCGCGGGGCCTTCGAAGAGGTCCGGATCGCCAAGACGCAACTCCCCGCGGGTGTGTCGCGGCACGCCCGGGGCGAGATAGCGCTGCGTGGCGAGGAGGATCGAGGCGTACGCGTCGAGCGGATCGGCGCTTGGCTCGAGCTCGATCTCGGCGCACAGCACGAAGTCCTGCGGCTCGACCACCGCCACGTCGGCGAAGTCCTCGCACAGGCAGCGGTTGGCGTTCAGCGCCTGCTCGACCTCGGCGAGGATGCGCGCCTTGTCGGCGGCGTTCGCGCCGTCGGCGTATTCGATCCGCACGCTGTGCAGCCCGCGCAGGTGCACCTCGCGCACGCCGGGCAGCGCCGGGTCGTCGTGCGAAAGGCGGCCTTCGATCGCGTCCGCATAGTAGGTCGGCGGCGCGAAGTCCGCGATCCAGGCGTTGCGCACGCCCGGCACGTCGAGGAGGAGCCTGCGATAGTCGAGCGCCGTGAGCGGCGCGTTGGGCAGCGCGCGGCGCGCTCGGAAGAAGTGCTCGGCCATCGCGGCGGCGTTGTCGCCGGGCACGGCGAGGAGGTCCTCGACCGGATAGCAGGCGCGGTAGCTGAGGTCGGTGAGCGCGTAGCACAGGAGCTCGAGCGTGGTGATGCCCGGGTCGTGGACGTTGTGGTCGGTCCAGCCCGAGCGTGCGTAGCCCCGCACCGCCGCGAGGCCGAGCGCGAACAGCGGCTTCGGATCGAGGCCGAGGGCGAGCGTCTCGGGCTTGCGCACCGTCGCCGCGGTCATGGCACGGGCGCGATGCGGTGCGCGGCGTCCGACACGAGGATCGCGTCGGGCGTGGCGGCGCGCGCCAGGCTCACGTCGTCGGCGTCGCCGGCGCCGTCGCGCAGGTGGACCATGCGGAAGTCGGTCACGTAGTCGACGTACTCGACCGCCTCGACGAAGTCGATTAGCGCCGACTTGTAGACCGCGCCGCCGAAGGCGATGGCGCGGCCGGGGTCGCGCACCCACGGCGAGAGGTGGTCGACCAGCGCGGCGGCGAGCTCGCGCGCGTGGAAGTTGAACTCGACGCCGGCGCGGAAGCGCACCTTGAAGTCCAGGCGCACGCGCTCGTAGCGCGGGTTGCGCGGGTGGATGACGATGCCCATCGGCGCGCGCGCCGCGAGGTGCTGGCGGATGCGCGCGAGCGTATCGGCATCGGCCCTCGGCTGCAGCGGGTCGACCGCGTTCCGGTTGCGCAAGTCGGGCACCACGACGAGCGTGACGTGCCCCGGGTCGATCCACTCGCCGCGGTTCGCGCAGTGCAGGATGCACTTCGCCTTGCGCACCTCGGGAAAGGCCTGCAGCACGCTGCGCTCGTAGTCCCACGCCGTGATGCAGCGATTGCGGTGGCGCAACCGCTCGGCGACCCGCGTGTTGAAGGCGTCGGCGGCCTCGGGCGCGGCGCCGCCGAAGCTCGCGAACGGCTGGGAGACGCCCTTCACCGGGGCGAGCGGCGTTTTCAGCTTCGAGATCGTGCCCTTGGGGAGAGCGGCGCCGCCGCCGGCGCGGCGCTCGACCTCGACCGCGTTCGCCGCCACGCTCACGAGCTCGCACACGCCCTCCACGTGCGCGGCAATCGAGGCCTTCACCCACAGCAGCCCCGGCGGGAAGAACGTGGAGAGCGTGCTCGCCTCGCTTGGCAGCGTGAGGTTGACGATTCCGGTGCGCAGCAGGTTGTTCGTGCCGTCGCGCACCGCCTCTTGGCCCTCGAGCGCCTTCCAGTAGTTGTCGCAGAGCGCCGCCCAGCGCACCTCGGGCTGCGGATCGACCGCGGGGTCGGCGCTGCCCTCGGCGGCCTTGAACAGCAGGCTCACGCTGTCGCCGCCAGTGAGCTCCGAGAGGCCGACCACGAGCTCGCCTTCGTCGGGATATTCGGGCACGAGGGGCACCCGCTTCGCGTGCAGGAACGCGAGCCGCTGGCGCAGCCAGGCGTGCTCGCGACGCTGGCCGAAGGCGCCGACGTGGTAGAGCTCCACGTCGGCCCCGGCAAAGGCTTCAGCGTCCTCGGGCGCGTCGACCTTTGCCTCCTCCGACGCCTTGTACGAGAGCGAGATGGCGCTCAGCGCGGGGGTGTACGGCTCGTTCAGGCCCACTCTCTGCACTTCCCCGGAGAGCAGCTTCCTGCGGTACTCGCCGTGGCGGAAGTCGCCCTCGAGCGCGAGCGTGATGAACCCGGTGCGCAGCGCCAGCAGGCCCGCGCTGAGGCGGAACATCGGCCGCTTCAGGGTTTCGCGCTCCCATGCCTTCTGCATGAGGCGGCTGCCGCCGGCGGCGAAGGCGTGGATGAACCTTTCGCGGCCAGCGAAGCGCGGAGGCGGCTCCCCGCCCACCAGGACGAGGCGCGCCTGGAAGAGCGGCACCGAGGTCTCGGGCGCGAGCTCGCGCCCGCCTGCGTCGCGCAGTGTGGCGCGGACGCGGAAATTCCCGGGAACCGGCGGCGGCGCGGCGTAGTTCTGGTAAATGGAGCCGAAGCTCGTCGGCACGCCGCCGAGCCACTGCGGCTCGAGCGCGAGCTCGTCGAGCTTCTTCCCCATCGCCTCGGGAAAGCCCACGATGAAGCGCGCGCCGGGCATGGGCTGCGGCCCGAAGGGCTGGAAGTTGCGCCGTGGATCGAGCAGCCCGGCGTCGCTCTCCAGCTGTAGCGACTTCACGCCACTAACGTCCACGACAATCTTAGTGGATATGACAAAGAGGTTCTGCAGCTCGGCGTAGCCCTGCGGCGCGTCGTCCTTGAAGAGGAACTGCACCACCGGGACCCGGGTGGCGAAAGCCTGCGCGTGCTTCGCCGGGTCGTAGTCGGCGAGCGCCTCGTCGGAGGCGGGGACCGTGAACTCGAGCGCGAGCCGGGCGCTGGCTTGGGACGCGTCGACCTCGTAGGGCCCGAGCCAGCGTTTCGGCGCCGTCGCGAAGGCCTGCAGCCGGCGCGCGAGCGGCGCCGCGAGCCCGGGGGGGAGGCCGTCGAGCTCGAGCTCGACGCGGACCTTGCGCGTACCTTCCTTCATGCGCAGCACCGGCGAGGCGAGCGCGAAGCCCACCGGCGCCGCCGGCAGCGCCGCGTCGCCGAAGCCCGGCCATTTCGGCTCGTCGCCCTCGAGCTCGCCGCCGAGGCCGTCGGCGGAATTCGCCACCGGCGCGAAGCGCACCGTGCCGCCGCCCGCGGCGTCGAAGTAGACCGAGCCGAGTTTTTCGACCTTGGCTCGGTTCACCACCGTGGAGAGGATCGGGGCAAAAATCCGCTCGGCGCCGGCCGCATCTTTTCCTGCTGAGAGGAGGTGCCCGGGACCGATCTCGATCGGCGCGGCGGTCTTCTTGAGCTCGACGAGCACGTGCGCGCGGTCGGGCAGCGCGCCGCGCGGGGCGAAGCCGAGCACGCGCCGGTAGAAGAAATCGAGATGGCGAGCGGTGATCCCGTTCAGCGCGGCGCGCGGAATGCGGTGGAGCTTCAGGAACGCGGCGAGGAGCGCGAGGTGCGGCGGCGCGTCGCCTTCGCGGCTCGCCGGGAGCTTCCCGTCCGGAAAGAACGGCGCCCAGTCGAGGTCGTGCTTGAGCGCGCCGCCGGAGGCGTAGTGGAAACGGATGTGCTTCGACAGCTTTCCGAGGTACTCGTAGAGCTCGGAGGCGGAACGGTCCTCGATTTTCAAAAAACCGCGAGCGAGGCCCTCAGGGAGGCGGCCCTCCTGCGTCTCGCCGGGGAGCGCGATCAGGTGCTCTAGGATGTCCACGACAATGCGCTCGCGGCCGCGCGCGCCATCTCGTTCGAGTCGGAGCGGTAGAACGGGAACACCAGGTTGTAGCGCGAGTTGGTGGCGCGCACCCGGTAGTCGAGCTCGATGTGCAGCTCGCCCGAGGCGGGCTCCTGGCTGTGCACCTTCACCGCGAGCGGCTCGATGCGCGGCTCGTAGATGAGGATGCCGATCTTCACCCGGTCCTCGAGTAGCGTGCGCATGGTCGTGCTCATCGCCTCGAACAGGAGGTCCCTCACGTCGAGGCCGTACTTCGGGTGGAACAGGCGCTCGCCGCGCTGCGTGCCGAAGAGGATGCGCAGGCTCTCCTCGATGTCCTGCTCGTCGGCGACCATCGCCACGGCGCCCGCGTCGCGGTCGAAGCGCGGCGGGTAGCTCCAGCCGGTGCCGAGGAAATCGCTCATTGCCTGGACCCCCTGTGAAGGGGGTCGTGAGCCCGCATTCGCAACTGAGGCGAGCGGGGGGTTTGGTTTTCGGTTCCGGAAAACGCGAAAAGCAAAATCAAACCCCCCGCTCGTAAACTCGCTCCCCCCTTCACAGGGGGGCATGTCAGGAGCGCGCTCATCCGCCGATCGTCACTGTCGGAAGCCCTACCGCCGCCATCGCGCCGCAGCCGCAGGCGTCGCTCGTGCGCAGCGCCGGGACGCCGCCGAGCGTCACGCTCGAGCTGCCCATGGGGAAGGGCGTCGCCGGTGGGTGCACGTTCGAGCCGAGCGCGCAGGAGTGCATGTCGCCGGCGACGGCGGCGGGCTGGCCGCCGATGGTCACCGTGGCCGCGCCCGGGCCGACGATGCTGCCGCCGTGGGTCGTGGTGTCGCCGACTCTCGCTGCCGCGGGCATGGCCCTCGCTCGTTGATGGCTAGTTGATGGCGACGCTCGCGCCCTTGACCGTGGTGGTGCCGCTCGACTTGAGCTCGGCGCTCTGCCCCGAGAGCTTGAGCTCGCCCGCGGCCTTGATCTCCAGGCCCGCGGCGCTCTCGAGCTTCACCCCCTGCGCCGTGAACTCGAGCTTGTTGCCGTTCTGGTCCTCGAGCTTCAGGCCCTGGTCGTCCTCGGAGAGGGTCAGGCGGTTGCCCGCCGGCGTCTCGAGCAGCACGACCTTCTTGTCGTCGTTGAAGTACAGCCGCATGCCCGAGCGGCTCTTGTAGAGCTTCTCGTGGTTGTCGTCGGAGCCGGTGAGGGGCGCCGCCTTGGCGCTCGAGTGCAGCATGCCGAGGATCACCGCGCGGCGCGGGTCGTCTTCGAGGAAGCCGACCACCACCTCGTCGCCGATCTCCGGCCGGAAGAAGAACCCGCGCTGGTCGCCCGCGTCGAGCGAGGCGACGCGCGCCCACACCCCGTCGGCCTGCTCGTTCACGAGCGGCAGGCGCACGCGCACGCGGTGCTCGCCGTCGGGATCCTCGTTGCTCGCGACCGTGCCGATCTGCAGGCCGTTCACCGCCGGCAGCAGTGCGCCCGCCTTCGGCGCGGACACCGCGTGCTCCTCGGCGGCCCACCGCTCGATCGCGCCGAACTGGATGTGGGTCTTCCAGCCCTGCGCCGTGTCGAAGTCCTGGCGCACGCCGGTCACGAACACGGTGCCGTTGAAGCGATCGCCGACGCCGGCGAGCTCGACGAGATCCCCCGGGTTCACCGTGGCGATGCCCTCGCATTTCACACGGCCGCTCACCTTGGAGAGCTTCGATTTCAGCCACAGCGCGTCGGCCCAGGCCTGCGCCTCGTCCTCGGCGAGCGCGGCGTGGCGCAGCTCGAAATTGGGCAGCGCGGCGACCGCGGCGAGGTCGTCGCCGGCGAGGTTGCCCGGCCCGGCGATGTTGGGGTCGGCCGCGTCGCGCGACACCAGCGCCTGCTGCGCCGGGTCCCAGGTGAAGCTCTTCACCGCGGAGAACTGCGAGCGCGCCTCGACCTCCGCGTCGAGCTCGAGGACCGTGGCGCCAAACGTCAGCGTGCACACTGGCTGGCCGGACAGCACCGGCGCCTTGACCTTCACCTGGTCGTCGTTGGTGAACACGAGCTTGCCGTTCGCCTCGGCGCGCGCGAGGAGGAAGTCCCAGTCGGTGGCGCGGAACTGCACCTGCTGGGGATGCGACACGCTGGTCGCCTCGACCTGCGCGTTCACGCTCGCCGCGGAGAGCAGGCCCGAGAGGATGTCGCTGTCCTTCTCGCCGAAGAAGAACGCGTTCTTCGCCCCCACGGTGAGCTTGGCGGCGGCGTGGCGGCACTCGACCACGAGCTGCGAGGCCGAGCGCTCGCGCACCCGGATCGCCTGGCGCATCACCACGCCCTTGAAGATCGACACCGGGTTCGCCTGGTCGCCGGCGAGGATCTCGACCTCGGCGCCGGGCACGAAGGTCGCGGCGTTCGAGAGCGCGAAGTCGCTCGCCGCGGCCGAGCCGTCGAGGTACACGAGGCGCGCCGCGGCGATGCGGTTCACCGCCTTGGTGACGTACGCGCCGGCGAGGTGCTGCTCGCGCCCCACCTCCTGGCCGCCCACCTTCACCGTGAACTCGCGGTGCTCGGCGGAAATGGGCAGCGTGCGGACGGCGGCGGGCATCGGCTACTTTTCGAGCGGAGGAAAGGCGATGCGCATGCCCGGCTGCAGGGCGCGGAAGTGGTCGAGGTCGTTGGCGCGCGCCACCTCGAGGTACATGCGCGGCTCGCCGTAGATCTCGTCGCACAGGCGCGGCAGCGTGTCGCCCGCCTTTACCAGGCGAACGTGGGTGAGGTCCGCCGAATGGTCCTGCGCCGTCGCCACGCGGGTGGTGTCGTCGGCGTTCTCGGTGAAGGTGCCGCTCACCACGGCGCGCAGCGGCACGCCGTCCGGCCGGAACAGCTTGTAGACGATCGAGGCGCTCTTCAGTACGCAGCGCCGCGGCGGCACGCTGCCGTAGGCGACCAGCAGATAGTTGGGCCGGTGGATGTCGCCGTTGTAGCCGGTGACCGACTGGAACCTGCCGATCTCGTCTGCGACGTCCGCGGCGCGGCCGTTCGCGCCGGTGCCGTCGATGAAGAAGCTGAGCGAGAGGTCGCCCGGCTTCATCCGCTTGAAGCTCTGGCGGCTGTTGGTGGTGCCGGCGCCGCTCGCCGATTCCCACTCGGCCTCGTAGGTGTAGGTGATCTCGGCCGGATTCACGAAGGCAACGAAGGTCTGGTCGGGCCCCGCCGTATCGCTGTAGTCCGGCTTGGTATGGGCGCGGATCTCCAGGCGCTCGAGCTTGCCGTTGGCGGGAAGCGGCGCCGCCATCTCAGCGCTCTTCCTTGCGGCGCAGGACGTCGAGCACGCGCTCGACGCATTCGCTCACCAGCGCGTGGCGGTCCTGCGGCTCGGCCGCGGCGCCCGGACCACCGGCGCCCGGCTCGTCCGGGGCCACCTCGACCGAGATGACGATCTCGTCCACGATCACCGGCATGTCAGGGCCTCGCCGCCACCGCCGCGCTGCGATCGACGGTGAAGTACTGGTAGAAGAGCTGCAGCGTCTCGACGCTCACCGAGTTCGCCGAGGCGTTCAGGTCGCCCAGCGTCCACTTGGTGGCGTAGGCGTTCACCAGGTGCCAGCTGAAGAGCGGCTGGTGGGACGCGTCGAGGAGCGTCACGTCGACGTCGCGCGGCACGATGTTGAAATCCTGGATCGCCTCGCGGATCCAGTCGAAGAGGTCAGAGCGCACGAGCAGCCCGCGCTTGAGCGTCAGCTCGGGGTACTTCGCGCGCACCGGGTACTTCTGCACGAAGCGGTTCTCGCCGCCCTCGGGCACCTCCTCGGTGGCCGCCTCCATCGCGAGGCCGCCCACGTCGGTGAAGCACGCGTCGTGCGCGCTCGGCGGCAGGCTCGGCACGCGCACCGCGAAGTGGAATCCAGGGGGCGGGTAATAGCTCATCCTCTCAAACCCAAATCAGGGACAGACCACGTTTTCTCCGACCCCCGGAAACCCGATTCAGGGACAGACCACGTTTTCTCCGACCCCCTGTGAAGGGGGTCGTGAGCAGAAGGCGAACGGGGGGTTTGGTT
>Ga0307497_10000404_pt1 | contig 10099 bp, 11 predicted proteins | sample 10_S_MG_FD_201366 | JGI IMG/M metagenome (GOLD analysis project Ga0307497, IMG submission 201366) | Soil microbial communities from Populus trichocarpa stands in riparian zone in the Pacific Northwest, United States - 10_S | ecosystem: Environmental > Terrestrial > Soil > Riparian zone > Trees...
GGGTCGAGCTCCGGGGTGATGCCGAGAATAGCGCCGGCCTCAGCGTCTGTGGGCCGCTTCAGTATCATCCCGTTTGGACAGACCATTAGTGGTAGCTCCTCGGGGAGCACGCCCGATCGCTCAACCGCGGCGCGGCCTTCTGGATCGTTGGAGGCGTCGAGCACCGTGTAAGGATAGCCGTTGCGACCGAGGAAGCCTTGAAGCCGGACAAGGTCCGGGGTGCCGGGCCTTCCGACGAGCACGGAGCCGACGCCGCCCTCCTCGATTAGCCCGACGCGGCGAAGGATGAACGCTCGCATCATGATCTCGCCCACCTCGGCCGAACCGATCATCAGGGCGCGCACGTGGGCCGCGTCGAATGGCAGCGCGGTACAGCCTTCGGGACCAGCGCGAGCGGAAGCCAGTGTCGCGGCCCCGGCAAGCTGGCTGACCTCGCCCGAGAATTGACCGGGGCCAAGGCTGGTGATCGCCGCCTCGTGATTGAGGCCATCGCGACGGACAACGTCGATCGAGCCCTTGAGCACGAGCCAGGCCGGGACATTGCGCTCGCCGACGTCGTAGACGATTTCACCGGGCGCAAAGTCGTGCGCTGGCCCGCTTGCGAAGCGCTTCGCCATGTCGATCTGGCTCGCATCGAGCACAGGAAACAATTGATGGCCACGAGTCTTGATGACGCTCACTTGGTGCTCTCCAGGCCGGCAAAGCAGACATCCCCCGTCCTCAGTTGGCAACTGCGGGGCCACCCGCGTCAACCCTGGACGGCGAGGTCCTTAAGGACGGCTTCGAGCGGAGTTTTGCCGATGCGGTGCTCCGCGCCAATCCCCTCAAAATCAATCCAGCCCTGGTTGAAACCATCGATCATGCGGATGCGGGCCAGCGGGTGCTTCATTCCCTGCGAGCGGAAGAGCGCCTCCCACGTCTCGCGCGGCACCGGTTCCATCTGCACGGGATGGCCAACAGCTTCCGCAAAGCCCACGGCGACGTCGTTGGCCGAATAGCGGCGCGGCCCTTCGAGTTCGACGATGCGTAGTCCCGTCCAGCTTTCACGGAGCAATTCCGCTGCAGTACTTCCAATGTCGGTCGTTGCGACCATCGGAATGGGATGGTCGAGCGGCTGCAGGAACGAGGGAATGATCCCGGCCTTCGCTGCTGCCACATCCCAGCTGGCATTCTCCATGAACCAGGCCGCGCGTAGAAAGGCGACGGGAACCGGAACGGTGCGCAGGCCCTCTTCCGTTATCTTGGAATTGTTGAGCAAATTGAATTCCGTAACCTGGGCACCGACCGTGGACAGAAACACTACCTTCGCGGGTTGTGCGGCGGCGATGGCAGCTTTGACCGCCGCGATTGCTTGGTGCGTTTTCGGAAAGCCGGGTTCGGGGTCGAAATCTGGCGGCGTCATGAGGAACACGCCGTCCACATCTGAAAACGCACTGGTCAGACCGGCCGCGTCAGAGATCGAGGCTACGGCAACCTCGCAGCCCTTATCGGCCCACGGCCGGCCCTTGTCGGCGTCGCGGACGACGCCCCTGACCGGCAGCCCGGCCGCGAGTAGAGTGCGCGCAACAATGCCTCCAACCTTGCCAGTGATTCCGGTGATGGCATACACGCTGAGTGTCCTTTCTCTGGGGGGGAATCATCCCGAACCTTCGCAGCAACAGATTGTGTTTCACTTGCGGGGATCGTCGCCGGGATCCAGGTATTCGAGGCCTAACGGACCAATGGCCGTTACCTGGGTGACGTACTCACCGGACTTTGCCCAGTGAAAGTGGGACGTATTGCCGGGCAGAACGATAACGCTACCGGGCGGATACGCCTCCACTTTATCGCCGTCGAACTGGTCGCCCAGGCCGATGTAGAAAACGCCCGACATGACTTGTGTAGACTCGGTCCTCCGGGTGTCTGTGCGGCATCAGCTTCACGCCTGATGGCACTTTGACCCTGACTCTGCTCGTGGCACGACTCGGAAGTTCCGCCCGCTGGGAAGTAAGGCCGCTCACGGCTCCGAAGCGGACTCTGGCAACCGTCCACGAGCTTGTTCATGGGTTCACGCCCTAGCTGAGCGCGCCGACTAGAACGGGCGGTCGACGCAGAACGCCACGGCGTCGAGCAGCGCAGCCCTGGGGTCGCAGTCGGGGAAGATGGCGAGCGCGTCGCGGGCGATGGCGCCGTAATGGCGGGCCCGCTCCATGGTGTCGTTCAAGGCGTTGTGCTTCTGCATCAGGCCCATGGCCTCGTGCAAATCATCCTCGCCGATCTCGCCGTCCTGCAGCGTGCGCTGCCAGAAGGCGCGCTCTATCGCATTGCCGCGGCGATAGCACAGCACCACGGGAAGCGTGATCTTGCCCTCGCGGAAATCGTCGCCGACGCTCTTGCCGAGCATCGATTGCTCGCCATAGTAGTCGAGCGCATCATCGACGAGCTGAAAGGCAAGGCCGAGATTGCGGCCGTAGGATCGCAAGCCCGCCGCTTCCGATTTCGGCCGGTTGGCGATGACGGCGCCGACCTCGGCGGCCGCAGCGAACAAAGCCGCGGTCTTGGCGTCGATGACCGCGAGATAATCGTCCTCGGTGGTCTCGGTGTTCTTGGCGGTGATGAGCTGCATCACCTCGCCTTCGGCAATTACCGCTGCCGCGTCCGACAAGATGCGCAAGCACCCGAGCGAGCCGACATCGACCATCATCTTGAAAGCCTGGCCCAAGAGAAAGTCGCCGACGAGTACGCTGGCCTCGTTGCCCCAGAGCAGACGCGCGGCGGTCTTGCCGCGCCTCAAGTCGCTCTCGTCGACCACGTCGTCATGCAACAGGGTTGCCGTATGCATGAACTCGACGCTTGCCGCGAGCCGCACATGGCCCTCGCCACGGTAGCCGCAAAGCTTCGCCGCGGCGACGGCGAGCATGGGCCGCAAGCGCTTGCCGCCGGAATCGATCAGGTGCCGGGCCAGATCGGGGATCAGCTCGACATTGGAACGGGCACGGTCGAGGATGATACGGTTGACATGACCCATATCCTCCTCGACAAGCGCGAGCAGAGGCGCAAGGCTTGCCCGTGGATCACGCGCATCGGAAAGCTGGACGACGACTCCCAAAAGACTGCTCCTCAACGCCGTTTAAGATGCCATTGACTTAACAGAGAATAGTGTCGGTGCTCCAGCTTCAAGGTCAAGGTGCTGCGGCCTCAAGGACGTCCCCGCCATGAAGGAACTGTTGCGGTCGAATGACGCGGTGCTGATCTCCTATGTCAGCGCGCTCCTCGAAGAGGAGGGCATCGGCTTCATGGTGGCCGACACCAATATGAGCGTTCTGGAAGGCTCGATTGGGGCCCTGCCGCGCCGCGTGCTCGTGGCAAGCGACGCTTTGGCGCGGGCGCGGGCGCTGCTGACCGGGGCCGGAATCGGCCATGTCATCGTCGATGAAGGCCAAGACTGAAAACCCGCCGCCGGCCGGATTGCCGCCGGGAACCACGCTCGACGACTTCCTCGGCGGCCGCATCGCCGTGGCCCAACCAAAGGCCGGGCACCGCGCGGGGAGCGATGCAGTCTGGTTGCAGGCTGCCGTTTCCGCACAACCAGGGCACCGGGTGCTCGATGCCGGTTCAGGCGCCGGGGTGGCTGGGCTTTGCCTGCTTGCCCGCTCTCGTCAAATTAACGTGACCGCGGTCGATATCGATCAGGGGCTTTGCGCGCTGGCGGAGGCCAATGCCGCGCGAAACGGCTTTGCCGCACATTTCCGAGCAATTGCCGCTGATTTGACCGCCCCGGCGGAAACGCTCATCGCACACGGCCTCGTCCGCGAGGGCTACGACCAGGTGATGGCAAATCCGCCCTTCCATGCCGAAGGCACCGTCAGGCCGGCGCCGGATAAGGGCCGCGCGGCCGCGCATATCATGCAAGAAGGAGCGCTCGAGGCCTGGGTCCGCTTTCTCGCCACCTTCACCGCGCCGAAGGGACGGATCACCTTGATCCATATGCCGCAGGTTCTGCCCGAGCTCTTGCCGCTTCTCGACCGGCGTTTCGGCGCGATCACCCTATTCCCCCTCTTCCCGAAAGAAGGCGAGCCGGCGGTGCGTGTCATCGTGCAGGCGCAAAAAGGGAGCCGCGCCGGCCTTCGCCTCCTCTCCGGCCTCGTGCTGCACGAGACTGGCGGCCGCTACACAGACAAGGCCGAGGCCGTCTTGCGAAAGGGCGCGGCGCTCGAGCTTGGAGACTAGGGAGCGGATTCCCAAACCGGACATCGGCAATGCCGCGGCGGCACGTGCCACGGCAAGAGCAAATCAATGCTAGACTTTTAGGGCCTGCACCATGGCGCCTCGGTCGGCGCGATCCCCAGACGGAGGGCTTCCACCATGGCTGTCACCCACCAGCACATCCTCCTGCTCGCCCTTCTCCTTGCTTCACCCACCGTGGCGCGAGCCGCACAGGCCGCCGAGGGAACTGCCACCGTGCCGCGCTTCGAGCCGGCGCCGTGCCCGAAACTGCAAGGCGCCGAGACGCTCGCCCAAGCGAGCTGCAGTTATCTCGTCGTGCCGGAAAACCGCAGCCGGCCCGAGGGCCGCACCATCCGGCTCATGGTCGCGAAATACCCCGCCCGCTCGCCGGAGAAGCGGCCCGATCCCGTTGTCTATCTCGCCGGCGGGCCTGGCGACATCGCCCCGCTGGAGGTCAACGGGTTCATCGCCGCCGACTTCATCCGCGACCGCGACATCTATGTGGTGAGCCAGCGCGGCACCATGTTCTCGGAACCGGCTCTGACCTGCGCGGCCAGCGACAACTTCTCCAGAGAGCTTCTCGGCCTCCGCTTCTATTCCGAGGCAACCAAGCGCGCTCATTTGGCCGCGACGGAAGCCTGCCATCGGGAGCTCGCCGCCACCGGCGCGGACCTTAGCGCCTACAATTCGACCGAAAGCGCCGCCGATTTCGCCGACCTCCGCAAGGTGTTCGGCTTTGAAGCGTGGAATGTCTACGGGACGTCCTACGGCTCCTACCTGGCGCAGACGCTCATGCGCGACCACCCGCAAGGCATCCGCAGCGTCGTCCTCGATTCTGTGTTGCCGACGACCTACACCGTCGCCGCAAACTGGCAGAACGCGAGAGACGGCTTCGACGACATCTTCCAGGCCTGCGCGGCGGAACTGGCCTGCAACGCCTCCCATCCTCATCTCGAAAGAACCTTCACCGGACTGGTCAACAAGCTTGAGGCCGAGCCGCTGACGGCAACCGTCAAGGACCCGGCCACCGGCAAGGACATCGAAGTCGTCATCGACGGCGGAGCCCTGATCGACTGGCTGCGCAATCAGAACTATGGGGTACCCATGCTCCAAGCTGCGCCGAATCGCATCGATGGCCTCGCTGCCGGCCGCCCTGACGCCGTCCAGGCCATCGCTCTCGATCGGGCGAGCCGGGCGCCGCCGCCCAATCCGACCGCCCCGGCCCTCGGCTATGGGCTGGCCCTTGGCGTCAGCTGTCGCGAAAGCTATCCGTTCGCGACGCCTGAGGATCTCGCCGCGGCCGGCCGGAAGGCGTTTCCGGGCTATCCGGCCTCGGTGACACGCGAGGGTATCGGCGGCTGGGCGTATTTCAACGAAGACTGCCGCGACGTGTGGAAGGTCCCCGCCGCCCCGGAGGCCATGCACCAGCCTGTCGCGAGCGGCCTCCCGACGCTGCTCATCTCCGGCAGCTTCGATACGCTGACGTCGCTCGACGGGGCCAAGGCCGCGGCGGCGAAACTATCTCACGCGACCATCATCAGCATCCCGGGCGTCGGGCATTTCGTCTCCCCCGCGTCTCCTTGCGCCCAGGCGGTCATCGTCTCGTTCCTCGCCGATCCCGCCGCCCCCGACACATCCTGCGTCGGCGCGGTGAAGCCAGCGAGCTTCGCCGCCTCGCCCTGACGAGGCGAGGCGCTCGGCTTTGGCGACTGGCGTTGGTGAGGTGGGGTCTAGGGAAAAGAGAAGGGCTGCCGCCTGGGGGGAAGAGACGGCAGCCCTCGATTGGCCCAAGCGTGAGGCGGCTCGGGCTTCAAAGATCCGCTAGCAGACCTTGTAGCTGCGATAGATCGTCTTGTAGATGTACGAGTAGGAATAGTCGTCCCACACGCGGATGGTGATGGGGCGGCTCTCATAGTGGCAGTACGAGTAGCTGTAGCTGTAATGGGGCCGGTAGTGGTCGTAGCCATAGCCATAGCCACCATAGCCGTAGCCGGCTTCTGCCTGTGAAGCGCCGAGAACGAGACCGGTCAGGGCAACGGCGGAAAGAAGGATCTTCTTGAACATCGGGGTTAACCTCCAGCTGGTGACGCTTGGGGAAGCGTCTGATTGGGTTGAGCGGAGGACCATCCCTCGCTCATGGTGCGGTTCTAGCTGGAGTGGCCTGAACCCAATCTGAGGGCGCCATTCATTTGGCGTTCACCCCCGAATATCGATGCGCTACCGCTTCGCTGCTTGAGCGCATTCCTGATGCGCTACCGCTTCGCTGCTTGAGCGCAAGAAACCCAAAGGACCATCCCCGCCGCCGGGAATGGCCCTTGGAAATAGCCCTGCTAAAGGCCGGCTCGACTAATAGCCCCAACCCCGACGGTAATAGCGGCCGCGCCAATAGGGATAATAGGCGTAAGGGTAATAGCCGCCGCCGTAATAGGGGCGATAGCCGTAACCGTAATATCCATAGCCGGGTGCGACATAGACCCCGACGCCGGGACCGTAATAACCCCAGCCGCGCCGCCAACCGGCGGACGCCTCGTCCGGGGCGATTGCTGCGAGCGTCAGCAGAAACACAAACGCCGCAACCAACAACGTTGCTAGCCTCTTCATGTGAAGTCCTCCTGAGGGGCGCCGCATTGGCGATTGCCGGAAAAACGCAAGCGCCCGGATAACCGTTCCCCCTCAGTCTCCACTTTACCAGACAAGGCCTTAGACTTGGTGACGAGACCGAGACTTGCGTTAAGCAAAGCTTAGAGGCGGGCGCCGGCAACCTCTTAAACCTTCGTTTCTCGCCTTGATTTGACCTTCTGTGTCTGTACCTTGGATTGCATGGACAATCTTTCGGACGAGCTTCGCCCTTCCCTGTTGGACCGGGTGGGACGTCTCCTGCCGCCGGCTTGGACCGGGCGCGGCGCGCTGATTGCGGTGCTCAGATTCAGCGGCGCCATCGGCTTGTCGACGCCGCTCCGCCCGGGCCTCACGCTTTCCACCAGCGCCACCGCGATCGAAAAGGCCTTCTCCATGCGCGGGGCCAATGCGGTCGCCATCCAGATCAACTCTCCAGGCGGCTCCGCCGTGCAGTCGGTGCTGATCTACAAGCGCATCCGCGCGCTTGCCGAGGAGAAGGGTCTGAAGGTCTATGTGTTCGCCGAGGACGTCGCCGCGTCGGGAGGCTACCTGCTCGCGATCGCCGGCGACGAGATCTATGCCGATGCAAGCTCGATCGTCGGCTCGATCGGCGTCGTCACCGCCACCTTCGGTCTGAACGAGCTGATCAACAAGATCGGCGTCGAGCGCCGCGTCTATACTGCCGGCCGCAACAAGACCACGCTCGACCCGTTCCTGCCGGTGAAGGAGGAAGACGTGGAGCGGGTCAAGGCCATCCAGCGCGACGTGCATGCCGAGTTCATCGATCTCGTCAAGGCGAGACGTGGGTCACGCATCGAGAAGGCTGGAGACGACCTCTTCACCGGCGAGTTCTGGTCCGGCAGGAAGGCGCTCGAGCTCGGGCTGATCGACGGCTTGACCGACCTCCGCAGCAAGATGCGCGAACTCTACGGCGACGAAGTTCGCTTCAGCCTGGTCACGCCGTCGACGAGCTGGCTCCGCCGCAGGCGCAGCGTCGCCATAGGCGACAGCGCTTCCGACTTCGGCTTCTCGCCAGGCGGGCTTGCAGCCGACCTCATTTCTGCTATCGAAGCGAGAGCGCTTTGGTCGCGCTTTGGGTTCTAGATATGCCGCAACTTCTCATTCTGCTGGCCGCAGGTGCCGGCATCTTCCTCGCAAGACGCTGGTATCGCGATGAACAGCGCCGCATCGCCGCCGAGCTTGCCAGGGCGCGGAAGGCCATGGATCAGCAGGAGGCAGGCAACATCGTGCGCCTTGAGCGCGACCCGGCGACCGGCGTCTATAGCCCCAAGCCCCACTGATCAGCCGCCTGATCAAGACGTGCCTCCCTTGACCCACCCCCGCGCCCGCGCATAGCGTCTGTCGCCTCGTCGACGTCCCCTCTCCCCGCCTGGAAAGCGACCATGGGCAAGCTCACCAAAGCGGACCGGCCTCACGCCGCCCCCTCGTTCCAGGATCTGATCCTGAAGCTCCAGCGCTACTGGGCAGACCAGGCTTGCGTCATTTTGCAGCCCTACGACATGGAGATGGGGGCCGGCACCTTTCATCCCGCCACCACCTTGCGAGCGCTCGGGCCGAAGCCCTGGCGCGCGGCCTACGTGCAGCCCTCGCGAAGGCCTAAGGACGGCCGCTATGGCGAGAACCCGAACCGGCTGCAGCATTACTACCAGTTCCAGGTGATCCTGAAGCCGTCGCCGCCGGACATCCAGGACCTCTATCTCGACTCGCTCCGCGCCATCGGCGTCGACGTCGCCAACCATGACATCCGCTTCGTCGAGGACGACTGGGAGAGCCCGACGCTCGGCGCCTGGGGGCTAGGCTGGGAGGTGTGGTGCGACGGCATGGAGGTGTCGCAATTCACCTACTTCCAGCAGGTTGGCGGCTTTGACTGCGACCCGGTCTCGGGCGAGCTGACCTATGGCCTTGAGCGGCTCGCCATGTATGTGCAGGGCGTCGACCGCGTGTTCGATCTCAACTTCAACGGCGGCCGCGGCAAGGACAAGGTTACCTATGCCGACGTCTTCCTGCAGTCAGAGCAGGAATATTCGCGCTACAATTTCGAGCAGGCCGACACCAAGATGTTGCTCGCCCATTTCCGCGACGCAGAGGCCGAGTGCAAGGCGCTGCTCGCCAAGGGCGACGACGGCAAGCGCCATTTGATGGTCCTTCCGGCCTACGACCAGGCGATCAAGGCCTCACATATCTTCAATCTGCTCGACGCCCGCGGCGTGATCTCGGTGACCGAGCGGCAAGCCTTCATCCTGCGCGTGCGCGAGCTCGCCCGCGCAGTTTGCGCGGCTTGGCTCAAGACCGAAGCTGGCGGTGCCCATGCTTGATCCGCGTGGGGGCGCTCATGGCTGAGCTTCTGCTCGAGCTGTTCTCCGAGGAGATCCCTGCGCGTATGCAGACGCGCGCCGCGGAGGATCTTGAGCGCCTCATTGGCGATAAGCTGAAAGATGCCGGACTGACGTTTGACACGGTGCGGAGCTTCGCCACGCCGCGGCGTCTCGCGGCCGTGGTCGATGGCCTGCCCGCGCGGTCTCCCGACGTGAGCGAGGAGAAGAAGGGCCCGCGCGTCGGCGCCCCCGAGGCGGCGGTGCAAGGATTCCTCAAATCTGCCGGGCTCAAGTCGCTGGACGAGGCGGAGATCCGCGCCGACAAGAAGGGCGACTTCTATGTGGCGACGATCAAGCGATCTGGGCGAGCAACGCCGCAAGTGGTGGCCGAAGTCGTGCCGGAGATCGTGCGCAACTTCCCCTGGCCGAAATCGATGCGCTGGGGAAACGGGCGCTTGCGCTGGGTGCGGCCGCTGCATTCGATCCTGTGCATCTTCGGCGGCAAGATGGTGCCGTTCGAGATCCACGGCATCAAAAGCGGCAAGGAAACGCGCGGCCATCGCTTCATGGCGCCGAAGCCGTTCAGTGTGAGGAGCTTCGACGACTATGTGCAGAGACTGCGCAAGGCTTTCGTCATCCTCGATCCCCGCGAGCGCGAGGCGATCATCCTGAAGGGCGCGCAGAAGCTCGCCGCGAAGCAGCAGCTCGTGCTGGTCGAGGACATGGCGCTGCTCGCCGAGAATGCCGGGCTCACCGAATGGCCCGTGGTGCTGATGGGCAGCTTCGATGAGAGCTTCCTCGATGTGCCGGGTGAAGTCCTCGCCACTTCGATGAAGGCGCATCAGAAATGCTTCTCGCTTCGCCGCGGCGAGCGTCTCGGCAACCGCTTCATCTTGGTGGCGAACCTCGAGGCAAAGGACCGCGGCAAGGCCATCGTC
>Ga0307497_10000405_pt1 | contig 10094 bp, 11 predicted proteins | sample 10_S_MG_FD_201366 | JGI IMG/M metagenome (GOLD analysis project Ga0307497, IMG submission 201366) | Soil microbial communities from Populus trichocarpa stands in riparian zone in the Pacific Northwest, United States - 10_S | ecosystem: Environmental > Terrestrial > Soil > Riparian zone > Trees...
CCGTCCTTGCGGAACACCTGGACGCGATCGTTCTGCCGGTCGCACACGTAGACGAGTCCGTCCCTCGAGACGTTCGCGCAGTGCGCGATGCTGAACTGCTTCGACGGCGGCGCGGACGGATCGTACGGCGGCAATGGATCGTCGTTCGGCTTCGCGCCGTACGCGCCCCAATGCCGCTTGTACTTGCCGGTGTCTGCGTCGAACACGATGACGCGCCGGTTGCCGTAGCCATCCGCGACATAGATCTCGTTCGCGTCCGCGTCCGCGAAGATCTTCGCGGCGCGCCACAGATTCGCCGTGTCGTTGCTACCCAAGTGCTGGCCGTGCTTGCCGATCTGGAGCAGGAACTTGCCTTCCTTCGTGAACTTCAAGATTTGCGTGTCGTTGTCGCCGTTGCCGCCGAGCCAGACGTTACCCTTCGGATCGACCGCGATTCCGTGGTTGCTGTCCGGCCACTCGTAACCCTGGCCCGGTCCGCCCCACGACCCCACGACGTTGCCGTCGGGATCGAACTCGAGCACCTGCGGCGCGACGACGCAGCACTGGCCAACCTTCGGCTTCAGGTCAGCGCCTTTGAAATTCTCGTCGACGCTGCCCGGCCGGTGGACGATCCAGACGTGATCGCGCGAGTCGACGGACACGCCGATCGTCGAACCGAGCACCCAGTGATTCGGCAGCGGCTTCGGCCAATACGGGTCGACCTCGAACGACGGCGCGGTCGTCTCCGCTGCGGCGGCGGCATTGGCGCAGACGAGCGCCGCGGCGCCCGCGAAAGCGATTGCACAGAGAGCGGGTCGGTGTGTCATTGCGTTCTCCCTAAACGTCCGGCTTACGTTTCTTTAGTCGGTCGATGATGTCCGTCGTAATTCGCCGTGACTTCGCTTCGATCCGTTTGTCGTGAGCTCTTTGACGTGCCTTCAAAAGCGTGCGGAGCCTCCTGCCCCACGACGCTTGGCTGGCCCGCTCGCGAAGCATCGGAATGACGCGCCACGCTTTCGCACCATCCAGAGGTGCGACCGGGATGAGGTTGATGATCATGATCACCAAATTCGTGTCGATCAGGACCCGAAGTAACGCGAACGTTACAGGGTGAGTGTAAGGCGAGCGCGGCCCGAGCAGAATGTCGAAACCGAGCGCCGCGATCAGTACGACAAACTGTGCGGCAACGCCGCCCCACGCAATCAGTATGTCGTCCTCCTCGTCGTATGGCTGATCGTGCAGGCAAAGGCCGTGCAGGAAAAGCAACTCGATCCTGTGGACTTCGACGCGCCTCCATGTGGCGACGGCGGCGTGGCCGAGCTCGTGAACAAGGAGAATGACGAAAAACGCCGCGAATGAGATCGCGGTGCCGGTCACGCTCCTTGTCGTGTAGAAGAACCAAGGCAGTCCGATAAGGACGGTCCAATGGAGACGGATCGGAATACCGCGCCAAGTTCCGAGTCGCCACGTCGAACGCATGTTAGCGCTCCGTCTTCAACACCATGGTCAGCGGTAGAGCTGCAGGTTCCGGTAGGCGGCCGCGACGTTGTATGGGCGCAGGCGGTCGTAGTTTTTCCAGTCGCGATACTTCTCGAGCTTGACGCTCTGCTCGAGCTGCTCGGCCGTCTGGCCGGTCGCCATGCCGGCCGACACGGCCGCGACGAGATCCTCGAAGTACTCGCGCGTCTCGGTCACGCCGGACTTCGGGAACACGGCCCCGTGGCCCGGTGCGACGACGTCGAAGTCGAGCGCCTCGACCGTGCGGTACGACTTGATCCACTCGGCGAGCGGGCTGCCGTCGAACGGCCCACACGCGCTCGGCAGCGAGTGGATGTCGGTGGTCACGAGAGCGTCGGCGAGGAACTCGGTCGCGAACAGCACGCGCTGCGCGGGAAACAGCAGCACGGTTGCGTCGTCGGAGTGATTGAGCCCGGGGTGCACGAGCTCGATGGTTTGTCCGCCGAGCTCGATCCGCATGCGCTCGGAGTAGACGACGCTTGGGCGCACGATGTCCCGTTGCAGCTCTTGCGGCGGGATCTTGCCGTCGTGGTCGTAGTCGCGCGTCGCGAACCAGTTGTTCCTCATGCCGCAGACACCGGGGCGCGTGTTGGCAGGGATCGCGATCTCGTCGGGGTCGATCACGCCGTTGCCGTTGCGGTCGATCATGTCGCCCGGCATCTGCGGGTAGCGGCCGTCCATGTTGCGCAGCATGTTTTCGTGCGCGACGAACGTCGCGGTCGGCGCGAACGCGCGGCCGCCCTCGGCGTGATCGAAGTGGCTGTGGCTGTAGACGACGTAGCGGACCGGCTTGCCGGCGAAGCGCGAGTCGAGCTCGCCTTTGAGCCAGGCGGCGAAGTCGACGTTGATCGGGTCGCCGAGCAGGATGCCGTCCGGCGTCACGAGGAAGATCGTGTACCAGTTGCCGTTGTTCGCGCGATAGAGGTCGCGCGCGATCTGCGTGATCTCGCGCGGCGGCGCGCGCGGCGGGCCGCCGGGCCCCGGGCGCGGCTGCGCGAGCGCCGTCGTCGAGGCGAGGACGCAGAGTAGCGGCGCGAACAGTCGAGTGTCGACTCGCAAGATGCGTTTCCCCCCGGAACTGGGGCGCAGTATAAAGCGCGTGCGACGGCGGCGGCTTCGCTTGCGCCGTCCCGATCGCGGAAGGACGCGGCAGCTAGTGCGCGCCGGCGGTGCGTCGCCGCCGGGACGCCCACAGACCGGCGAGCAGCGCGGGTAAGGTGAACCAGTCGATCGCTCCGCCGCCGCCGTCGACGACGGGCGGTGGATCCGCAGGCGGGGGATCGCCGTCGCGATACGAGTCCTCGAGAGGCCGCACCGAGAAGTCGGACGACTCGTTCGGGCCGAACGAGTCGACGAGCGTGTTGGTGCTCGAATCGTAGAGCTCGATCAGAACGTCGTAGAGGCCCGTCGAGTAGCCGGAGACGAGATCGGTCTCGACCTCGTACGCGTCGTCGGGCGAGCTGCCGTGAACCGTGAAGTCGTCCGTCGTGTAAAGGCGCTCCCACGCGTTGCCGTCGGCGCTGATGTAGATGATCGCGTAGAGCCGCGCCGGGTCGAAGACCGAGTCGGCATCGAGCGTCACCCTGAGGTGATGGAAGTAGCCGTCGCGATCGAAGTCGGAGAAGAGGTCCGTCTTGGCCGTATAGACGTACGAGTCGCCGAGCGTCGCGGCCGCGATCTTGGGCCCGCGCGGGCCGTTGCCGCGCGCCTTAGTGACCACTTCGCTCGCCGGCGTGACCGTTTCGCGGAACGTGAACGGGTCGCGGAGCTCGTCGACCGCGTGGTCGGCCGCGAAGCCTTCGGCCGAGCGAATGACGCGCTCGTCGCCGGCCGCATCGTCCGCGGCGAGCGCGCGCATCGCGATCATCAGACCTGCGAGCGATAGGAACGAAAGCCGCATGGCGTTCATATCGAGCCCCCGAGCCACGGGTTCGTGGCGATGGGGGCATTAGAACGTCGCGAGGCTGAACGGAAGCTGAGAAAGGGCGTCGTCGCGCGGGCGCCGCGGCGAATGCGCAAAGCGCGGTCGCCGGACGTTCGCTAGCCTGTCATCGACCGGAATATGTAAACCGCGACGGGCGCCCGAGGAGTCGTCATGCGCATCGGGGCTCATGCCACCGCGTGACGGCTGAAAGGCGGCGTGGATCGACCGCGAACGCGGCCAGGATCACTTGCCCTTCTGATTCTTCTTGGGCTGATCTGGGCCTTGGCTGAACTGCGAGGCAGGCACGACTGTACCGCTGAAACCGACGCTCGCCTCGAACAGCTTCTTCACCGTCTCGGCCTCGGCCACAGCGGCGTTGTTGCGCGCGATGAGCAGCGACTTCATCAACGTGGGCGCTTGGTCTCCGCCCGCGGCCGTCAGCGCGGTCTGGATGCAATCCGTATACGCCTTCATCTGCTCGAAGTAGGCGTTGGTCGATTCGCGGAGCGCCGACCCTTGGTCGCCGACCTTGTCCTTCGCAGGTATCGCGACGAGCGGCGGCAGCGTGCACGCGAAGCCTGTCGACGAGATCGCGCAAAGCAGGATCGCGCCTGCGGCGTAAGCAGTTCTCTTCATCGTTATCTTCCCCGTGATGTCCCCCGGAAATTCTGGGACGCTAGTCTACACGGGATCGAGTCGCGCGCGCCTGAACGCGCCCAAGGAGATCGAACGTGCTTTACCTGATAGTGGGCCTCGTGCTGTTCCTCGGTGCGCATTCGGTGTCGATCGTGAGCCCTCGGTGGCGCGACGTCATGGTCGCGCGGCTCGGCACGGTCGTTTGGCGCGCCGCGTTCGTGCTCATCGCGCTCGCGGGGCTCGCGCTGATCGCCTACGGTTTCGGCCGGGCGCGGGAGGCTCCCATCGTTCTCTACGTCTCCCCGGTCTGGGTTCGCGACACGATGGTGATGTTCATGCCGTTCGTGTTCCCGCTCGCGTTCGCCGCGTATTTCCCGGGCCTCATCAGCGGGCTGCTCAAACATCCGCTGCTCGTCGCGGTGAAGCTGTGGGCGACGCTGCACCTGCTCGTGAACGGTTCGCTCGCCGACGTGCTGCTGTTCGGCTCGGTGCTCGCGTGGGCGGTGGCGGATCGGATCTCCCTAAAACGCCGATCGCCGCGGCCGATCCCGACGGCTCCGCCCTGGAAGTGGAACGACGCGATCGCAATCGCGCTCGGCTTCGCGGTCTACGTCGTGCTGGTCGCGGGCGGGCACCAGTGGCTCACGGGCCTGCCGATTCCGTTCCCGCACAGGCCCGGTTGACGAGCGGCGACTACGTGTTCGAAACGATCGCAGTTGTCTCACCCAAGCTATTGATCGATCTCAGAGTTCAGCCGGCGTCGGCTTCAGAGCTCGAATTCCATTCGGACATGCTCGATGCCCGCCTCCTCGAACGCCTCGCTCGCGATCCGATAGCCGAGCTTTTCGTAGAACGGTGCCGCCGAGATCTGCGCGTGGCACCAGACGCGCGCGAGCCCGCGCGCGCGGGCGAGCTCGTGAACGTGCAGCATCAGCGCGCGGCCGACACCGTGGCCGCGCGCGCGCGCGAGCACGGCGAGCCGGCCGACCTTGCCGTGCGCGCCGACATCGAGCCGCACGGTGCCGATCGCGTCGCCGCGCTCGTCCGTCGCGAGCCAGTGGTGGCATTCGGCGTCGCGGTCGTCCATTTCGAGGTCGCTCGGGATCTTCTGCTCGTCGACGAACACCGCGAAGCGGACAGCATGGAGCGACGCGTAGTCGCGCTCGAAGTCCGCTGCGGCGATGTTCATGGGTTTTCCGGTGGCGACGCGCTGAGCAGTGCGCCGTCGACGGGCGACGCGCGGCTCAGCAGCAGGAGCAGCCGTGCTTCGGGCCGTGACCTTCGGCGAGCACGCGGCCGACGTCGTCCGCGAGCGTGAGATTCAACGAGCGCCCGTCCTCGAGCTCGAGCGTGAACGTCGCGCCGACGAGGCCGGTCGGGTCCTCGATCTCGCTCATCTCGATCGAGCCCTCGATCCGATGCAGGCCGGGCACGGGCAGGCCGGACTGCGTGAGTCCCTGAAAACGGTTGATCCGGTACGGGACGCGGCTGAAGCGCCGGTCCCGCCACAGCAGCGTGCCGACGCCGGCGTATCGTTCGACGAGCTTCAAGCGGCGCTCCTGCCTCTCGGCGGCGGCCTCGTGGGCCGCACGGTTCGGCGCATTGTAGCCGTGAAGCCGATCCGTTCAATGCGACGGCGCGTTCCGTTAAGCTGCCGTTGGGACGAGCGAGGAGCGCGCCGTGCGTTGGAGGGACCTGAGACGCAGCGACAACGTCCGCGACGTTCGCGGCGAGGGCGACGGGATGCGGAGAGGATTTCCGATCTCGCTCGGCCGAGGCGGCGGGCTCGCGGCGATTGCGCTGCTCATCGTCGTGTACTTCATCGGCGGCCCCGACGCCGTCGAAAAGTTGCTCAGCGGCGGCGGCGGTGACGAAGGGGCCAGCGCCGAGGCGCCCCCCGTCGTGCGGCGCCTGCCGCTCACGCCGGATGACGAGTCGAGCTCGTTCGTCGCGGCGATCCTCGGCAGCACCGAGGACGTCTGGAGCCAAGTGTTCTCGCTCTCGGGCAGGCACTACGTGAACCCCGAGCTCACGCTGTTCGACGGCGCGGTGGAGTCGGCGTGCGGCTTCGCGACCGCCGCCGTCGGGCCGTTCTATTGCCCGGCGGATCACATTATCTATCTCGACACTTCGTTCTTCGCCGATCTTGCGAATCTCGGCGGCCCCGGCGAGTTCGCGCAGGCGTACGTGATCGGCCACGAGGTGGGGCACCACGTTCAGAACCTGCTCGGCACGGCGGACCAGGTCCGCGCCGCACAGGAGCGCGGCGGCGGGACTCGCCTCCAGATCGCGCTCGAGCTGCAAGCCGATTGCTTCGCGGGTGTCTGGGCGCACCACGCGAACGTGCGTCAGCACGTGCTCGAGCCCGGCGACGTCGAGCAGGGGCTCGCGGCTGCGCAAGCGATCGGCGACGACCGCTTGCAGCGCAACGCGGGGCGACGCGTGACGCCCGACTCGTTCACGCACGGCTCGTCGTCGCAGCGCGTGCACTGGCTGAAGGTCGGCCTCGACACCGGCAATCCGGCGACGTGCGATACTTTCCGCTGACCCCTCGCGGCCGACGGCACGAATGAAAGACAATCGACTCCTAGACGGCCGCGCGGTGCGCGACCGGATCCTAGATGGCGTCGCGCAGCGCGTCGCGGCCGCGGCCGCGAAACACGAGATCGGCCGTGTGCTGTCCGTGAGCATCGGCGAGAACAAGGCCGCGGCTGTCTACGTGCGCGGCCAGGCGAGCGCCGCGAAACGTGTCGGCATTCGCTTCGACGAGCAGATCTGGCCGAGCTCGCTTGCGCAAGACGAGTGCAAGGCGCGCCTCGTCGCGATGAACGACGACCCGGACGTGCTCGGCGTGATCCTGCAGCGGCCGGTGCCGCGGCACATCAACGTGCGCTCGCTCGCGTCCGCGATCCATCCGTTCAAAGACATCGAGGGCATGAACCCCGCGTCGATCGGCGACATCGTCTACAACGACCTCGCGCTCGCGCCGTGCACGGCCGCGGCGTCGGTCGAGCTCATCAAGGAGACGGGTCTCAACCTGCACGGGCTCGAGGTCGTGATGATCGGTCACTCGGAGATCGTCGGAAAGCCGGCCGCGTTCATGCTGATGGCCGAAGGTGCGACCGTCACCGTGTGTCACCACCTCACGCGCTCGGTCGCCGCGCATTCCCGCCGCGCGGACGCGGTGCTCGTCGCGGTCGGCAAGCCGAGGTTCCTGCACGCCGACATGGTGAAGCCGGGTGCCGCGGTGATCGACATCGGGATCAATCAGATCGCGGGCCCTGACGGCAAGCCGATGATCGTCGGCGACGTCGACACCGACAGCGTCAAGGAAGTCGCGAGCTGGGTCACGCCGGTGCCCGGCGGCGTCGGGCCCGTGACGGTGTCGATGTTCATGCGCAACGCGATCGCGGCGCACGACAAGCAGCTCGCTGCGGGTTGGCTTTAAGGAGTCCGACGCCGCTCGTCGGGCGCCGTGCGTGCGAGGTATGCATCCCGGGGGACGCTAAGACGCCATCCCTGGGGCTCGTCGGCGCACATCCCTGTGCGCCGATGCCCCCGGGACACATACCTCGCACGCACGGCGCCCGACGAGCGGCGTCGGACACCTTTGTCTTATTGGGGGGGGCGAAAAGAGACGGGGCGCGTGGCAGGTGCCGCGCGCCCCGTTGTAGAGAAGAAGAGAGAGCTAGTAGCCCGCCTGCCGAGAGAGAACTAGTGGCCGGCGTGCTGGAGGTGCTGGACGGTTTCCAGTGACTTCATGACGTTGTCCGCGGGGCTCACGCCGTTGCCGCCGACCGTCGCGGCGACCTTGCCGTCCGGAGTCACGATGAACGTCACGCGCTCCGCGAAGCCGTGATCGATCTTGACGCCGCGCGAGTCGGGGAAGCCGCCCGCCGGGGCATCACGCACCATGAGGTCGAACGACTTCGCGATCGAGCCCGAGGGATCCGAAGCGACGGCGACTTTGCCCGCGCAATAGTTCGGGTCCGACGAGAAGTCGTTGAGCCGTTCGATGCTGTCGAGCGACACGCCGATCACGGTTGCGCCCGCGGCGTTGAACTTCTCCATGTTCTCGGAGAACGTGTGCGCCTGAATGTTGCAACCTTGCGTGAACGCCGACGGATAGAAGTAGACGACGACCGGTCCCTTCTTCAGCGAGTCGGCGAGCGAGTAGTCGAACGCCTTGCCCGCGAGCGACGCTTTCGCCTTGAAGGCCGGCGCCTTGTCGCCGTCCTTGAGTGCCGCGAAGGCCGGGACGGCGATGGCGGTGGAGAGCAAGCAGCCGAGCAATACCTTTTTCATGATGGTCCCCGTTTTGGTTGATCAGACAATTCGACAATCAGGGCAGTTGCGCATCCTGACAACAGCCAATGGTCAGCACAAGTCCTCTATAGGCTTCTTCGCGCGCACGCGCACGTTCTGTCACGAACGTCCGCGCCGGGCGGACAGTACGGACCGAGCGGCGTAAGATCGTCGCGCTACAAAAAGCAAATTCCGCGTTCAACGGGGGACCCTCCTGATGCGTACGACTGTGTTCCGCGCCGCGCTCGCTTCGTTCATTTGGGTTGCACTGCCGGCCGCCGCCCAGCAAACCGTGCCGATGAGAAACGGCATCCCGGTCGCGCCGAACGGCATCGCAGTGCCGCCGCCTGTGCCGGACAAGCCGGTCGTGTACCACACGGCGGAAGGGATGGATATTCGCGCGACGGTTTTCACGCGCGGCCTCAAGCGGCCGTGGAGCATCGCGTTCCTGCCGAGCGGCGACATGCTCGTGACCGAGCGCGGCGGACAGCTGCGCCTCGTCCACAAGGACGGCACGCTCGATCCGCAGCCCATCGCGGGCGTGCCCGAGGTGAAGACGCAAGGGCTGTCCGGCCTGCACGACGTCGCGCTGCATCCGCAGTTCGCGACGAATCACTTCGTTTACCTCGCGTACATGAAGCCGGCGGCCTCGGGGCCTTCGCCGCTCGGCGTCGCACGCGGCGTTTGGGACGGCCACGCGCTCACGAATACGCGCGACGTGTTCCTGGCGCCGGAGGCCGGCGGCGTATCGCGTCTCGCGTTCGGCCGCGACGGCAAGCTCTACGTGTCGACGTTCGGCGGCGGCGCCGACGCGGCGCAAAAGCCAGACAGCTACCTCGGCAAGGTGCTGCGCCTGAACGAAGACGGCACGCTGCCGAAGGACAATCCGTTCGTCAGCAAGGCCGGCTACAAGCCCGAGATCTACACGCTGGGACACCGCAGCACGCTCGGGCTCGCAATGCATCCAGGCACCGGCGCGATCTGGGAGAACGAGAACGGCCCGAACGGCGGCGACGAGATCAACGTGCTCAAGCCCGGCGCGAACTACGGCTGGCCCCTCGTGAGCTTGGGCCGCACGTACCCGGGGCCGTGGCAGTCGAAGGGTTTCTCGAAGGAAGGCTTCGAGGATCCGATCGTCTACTGGACGCCCGCGATCGCTGTCTCGGGCATGGCGTTCTATACCGGCAACAAGCTCGCGAAGTGGAAGGGCGACGTGTTCGTCGGCTCGATGCGCGTCGGCGAGATTCCCGGCACGGGCCACTTCGAGAGGATCTTGTTCAACGAGAACATGGAGGAGCTGCGCCGCGAGTCGTTGCTCGTCGACTGGCACCAAAGAATTCGCGACGTGCGCCAAGGGCCGGACGAGCTGCTGTATCTACTCACCGACGACGACAATGGCGTCATCATCCGAATCGAGCCCGCGAACTGAATCCGGGCTCGTCGTCGGCGCGGTGACGATCCCGGAGAGCGAGATCGAGCTCAGCGCGACTCGGTCGCAAGGCGCGGGCGGTCAGAACGTCAACAAGGTGTCGAGCGCGGTGCACCTGCGCTTCGACGCGCGCGCGTCGCGAGCGCTGCCCGAGGACTGCAAGCGGAGGTTGCTCGCGCTGCGCGACAACCGAATCTCGGCCGACGGCGTGATCGTGATCAAGGCGCAGCAGCACCGAAGCCAGGAGCAGAACCGGGCCGACGCGCTCGAGCGGCTGCGCGCGCTGGTAGAGAAGGCGTTGTT
>Ga0307497_10000406_pt1 | contig 10084 bp, 8 predicted proteins | sample 10_S_MG_FD_201366 | JGI IMG/M metagenome (GOLD analysis project Ga0307497, IMG submission 201366) | Soil microbial communities from Populus trichocarpa stands in riparian zone in the Pacific Northwest, United States - 10_S | ecosystem: Environmental > Terrestrial > Soil > Riparian zone > Trees...
GAGCTCACGCATGACCTGCGCGGCGGCGGTGATCTCCCCTATCGTCTCCTTCTTCACCCGCAAGCCGATGACGATCGCCGAGATCATCACCGGCGAGATCTCTCCGCTCATGATCTGGCGCATGAGGTCGAGCATTTCGTCGTGAAAGATCTCGCGGTGCTCGATCGTACGCGTGAGCGCTTCTTGAGCCGTAATGCTCATGCTGCCTCCCCTTGCAGGAAATTCTTCAGGAGCGCGTGCCCGTGCTCGGTCAGGAAAGACTCGGGGTGGAATTGCACGCCCTCCACTGCGAACGCACGGTGACGCACGCCCATGATCTCACCGTCTTCGGATTCCGCGGTCACCTCCAGACACGCCGGCAGGCTCGACCTCATCACGGCCAGCGAGTGGTACCGTACCGCGGTGAACGGCGTCGGCAGGCCGCGAAACACGCCCATTCCCGAATGGCGGATCGTCGAAGTCTTTCCGTGAACTACCCTCGTCGCGCGCGCGACCACTCCGCCGAATGCCTGGCCGATCGCCTGGTGCCCAAGGCACACGCCCAGGATCGGGACCTTGCCCGCAAATTGGCGGATCGCGTCCAACGATACACCTGCCTCGCTGGGAGTACAGGGCCCGGGTGAGACCACGATACCACTCGGCTGCATCGCCCCGACGTCGGCCACATCGATTTCGTCGTTGCGGGCCACTTCGACCTCCGCGCCCAGTTCGCGCAGATATTGCACGAGGTTCCAGGTGAAGGAATCGTAGTTGTCTATCATCAGGATCACGACCGCACCTGAGCATCGATGCCGTCCGCGGCGATCTCGGCGGCGCGCAGGACTGCGCGGGCCTTCGCGCGCGTCTCCTGCCATTCATTCTCGGGCTTCGAATCGGCGACGATCCCGGCCCCCGCCTGAACGTGCATGCGGCCGTCTTTGACCACGGCGGTGCGGATCGCGATGGCGAGATCCATGTCGCCGTTGAATCCCAGGTATCCGACCGCACCGGCATAAAGCCCGCGCTTGTCCGGCTCGAGTTGGTCGATGATTTCCATCGCGCGCACCTTGGGAGCGCCGCTCACGGTCCCCGCCGGAAAGGCCGCGCGCAGCACGTCCACGCTGTCCTGCCCGTCGCGCAGTCTGCCCTCGACGTTGGATACGATGTGCATCACGTGCGAGTAACGCTCGACGGTCATTTTCTCCGTCAGCCGCACCGATCCGGTTGCGGCGACGCGCCCGACGTCGTTGCGGCCCAGGTCGACCAGCATCACGTGCTCAGCACGCTCCTTGGGGTCGGCGAGCAGCTCGCGCTCAAGCTCTGCGTCCTGCTCGCGGGTCGCCCCGCGGGGCCGAGTGCCAGCGATCGGCCTGACGGTCACCGTACCGCGTTCGTGCCTTACCAGGATCTCGGGCGAGGCCCCCACGACTTGGAAATCGCCGAAATCGAAATAGAACATGTAGGGGGACGGGTTGATCGAGCGCAGAGCCCGGTACAGGGACAGCGGGCTCCCCGAGTAGGGCCGGGAAAGTCTCTGCGAGAGCACGACCTGCATGATGTCCCCGTCATGCACATAGCGGATCGCACGCTCGACGGCGCCGCGGAAGGCCTCTTCGCCGATATTCGACGTCGGGTCGGCGGCGGCCGCGCGGGGCTCGGTTGGCGGTGTCAGCGGCAGCCTGAGGGCTCCCAGCAGCTCGCGCAGCCGGGCCCTCGCATCGTGCCACGCCCGAGGCTTCGCGGGGTCGGCGTAGACCACGAGGTAAAGCTTGCCGGACAGGTTGTCGATGACTGCAAGCTCCTCGGAGACAAGCAGCAGCATGTCGGGGCATCCAATCGGGTCGGGCTTGAGCCAGCCTGCGGAAAGCTTCGGCTCGATCCAGCGCACCGAGTCGTAGCCGAAGTAGCCTACGAGCCCTCCGCAGAATCGGGGCAGCCCGGGCAGCGCGGCGACGCGATAGCGCGAGAGGAACTCGCGGACGAACTGCAGCGGATCCGCCCCTTCGGATTGCTCCACGACGGCGTCGCCGTGCAGGACCGTTACCAGCCTTCCGACGGCGCGCAGCCGCACCCGTGTCGCGAGTCCGATGAAGGAATAGCGCCCGAATCGCTCTCCGCCTTCCACGGATTCAAGCAGATAGGTATTGGAGCGGTTGGCGAGCTTGAGGTAGAGCGAAAGGGGTGTATCGAGGTCGGCGAAGGTTTCCGCCACAAGGGGGACGCGGTTGAAGCCCTCGGCGGCGAGCCGTTGGAACTCTGCTTCGGTCATCTGACTGCTCCACGAAAACGTTCCGGCTACTGCGGGTGCGCGCCAAACTTCTCGGCGCGCGGGCGACTGCTGGCTAGCTGCGCCACCAGCGCCAGCGCCATTGCACCGGAGTTCCTGCGTTTTCGAAGAGCACTATCGATCCCTGTCTTGCGCCTTCTTGGGGAGGGCTACTCTATAACAGGCGCGCGCGCCTTGTCCACCCTGAGCTAGAGGACCTTGCCGGGGTTCATGATGCCGTGCGGGTCGAGCGCGCTCTTGATCTTTCGCATCAGCTCCAGCTCGAGTGGAGACTTGTACCGGCGAATTTCCTCTCGCTTCGATTGCCCCAGCCCGTGCTCGGCGCTGATCGAGCCCCGGAAACGCGCGACGCTGTCGTGCACGACGCGGTTGATGCCAGCGGTACGCTTCACGAATGTTTCGGGCGCCACACCTTCGGGTGCCGATACGTTGTAGTGCACGTTGCCATCGCCGACATGGCCGAACGTCACCATCCGGACACCTGAATGGGCTCGCGCAAGCTCCTCGTCGGTGGCCCGGATGAAATCGGGAATCCGCGAGATCGGGATCGAGACGTCGTGCTTGATGTTCGGGCCTTCCTGTGCCTGAGCGTCGGAGATGAATTCGCGCAGCCTCCAGAAGGCCTTGGATTGCGACTCGCTTTGGGCGATCACCGCGTCCAGGATGCGCCCTTGCTCGAGCGCCTGTCCCAGGACACCTTCAGCCAGATGCGCAACCGCATCCCCCGGCCGGGTGTCGGAGAGCTCCATCAGGACATACTGGGGAAAGCGGCGCGGAAACGGCGCCGCGACGTCCCGGAAATGCTTCAGCACGAGCGAAAGGCAGAAATCGGAGAACAGCTCGAAGGCAGTCAGCCTCTCGCCGCACCCTTCGAGAGTATGTGTTAGCAGCTCGAGAGCGTGGTCCGGATCCTGCAGAGCAACGACGGCGGTGGCACGGGACCGGGGCGGAGGGAAGAGCTTCAACACCGCCGCGGTGATCACGCCCAGCGTTCCCTCCGCACCGACGAAAAGCTGCTTGAGATCGTAGCCGGTATTGTCCTTGCGCAAGCCGCGAAGGCCGTCCCAGATCTCGCCCGAAGGAATGACCACTTCGAGGCCGAGCACGAGATCGCGCGTGTTGCCATAGCGCAACACCGCCGTACCGCCGGCGTTCGTGGAGAGGTTGCCGCCGATTTCGCAGCTGCCCTCGGAGGCGAGACTCAGTGGGAACAACCGCCCCGCTTCCCCGGCTGCCTTCTGCAGGTTGGCGAGCACGCAGCCCGCCTCCACGGTCATGGTGTTGTTGCGCGCATCGATCTCGCGAACGCGGTTCATGCGGGACAGGTTGAGCACGATCTGGGACCCGCTGGAATCGGGCGTCGCCGCGCCGCACAAGCCAGTGTTCCCTCCCTGGGGAACGATGCCCGTGCGCGAGTCGCTGCAGACGCGGATCACCGCAGAGACCTCGGCGGTCGATCCCGGCTTCACGACCGCCACCGCGCTTCCGTGGTAGCGTCTGCGCCAGTCGGTCGCGTACTGCGCGGTCTCGTCAGGCGAGCTGATCAGTCCCGCCGGTCCCACGATGCCTCGTATGCGCTCGAGCAGGTCTCTCATCCGCCTGCTCCCGCACTGGCCGAACACCATTGTCGCCACATGGAGCGATACGCGTGCTCGAGGTGACGGGTGAAGCCCGCGGCGTCCATCAGCGGCGAGGCCGACATCCGCTCCCGCATGCTGGCCCGCAGCGTCGAGAGCTTGCGGCGGTCGCGGGCAAGGGAGCACGCCCGATCGAGGTACTCGTCGGGTGTGTCGGCGATGAGTTCGTCAAGACCGATGGTGCCGAGCAAGCTTGCCCCGCCGCGCGAAGGAGTGGATTCCCCGGTGAGGGTAACGACCGGAACACCCATCCACAAAGCATGACAGGTCGTCGTGCCGCCCGTGTAGGGAAAGGTATCCAGCATCAGGTCCACGGCACCGTGCAGCGCAAGATAGTCGCGGAAGGATTGGAATCCGCGAAGCTCGATGCGTTCGGGCGGCACCCCTTGGGCGGCGAAGTGGGCGCGGAATTCCTCACCCATGGACTCGAGACCCAGACCTACGACAAGCAACTTGGCGTCGGCGAGGCGATCCAGCAGCCTGGACCACAGGGCGATCACGCGGGGACCGATCTTTGCGAGGGTAGAGAACGCGCCCAGCGTCACCGGGCCGGTAGGGCCCGCGGGCGGGGGAGCAACCGGTGGACAATCGGCCGGGGGCTGATAGCACCACTGGCAGTCGGGCAGGCGCACCAAGCGCTCGCTGTGGAGCGCGTCGAACAGCCCCGCGGGACTCGCCCTTTCGTCGGTAATGCGGTAGCCGATCGCACCGAGGCCGCTCGTACCGGGGTAGCCGAGCCACGTGGCCTGAACGGGCGCGGGCCTCCGCGCAAAGAGGAGCAGGCGGTTGAACCGCGTGTGGCCGCTGAGGTCCACAAGAATGTCGATCCGGTCCGCCCGCACGAGATCGGCCGCCTCGTCGTCGTCGAGCATCGCGATCTCGCGCCAGTTGTCGGCGCTACGGCGCAGTCGGCTCGTCGTTTCGTCCGAGTGGACCAGATTGTGATAGCAGAAGATCTGGAATGCGGCGCGGTCGTGTCGCGCCAGCATCGGCTCGATGAATTGTGCAACCGAATGGTGGCGAAAGTCGCCTGACACGTAGCCGACGCGCAAGGGGCGTTCCGGCTCGCGAGTGTTCCCGTGCGGGGACCCGGAAGGCTGCCCGGAAGCATGTCGTCGCGCCCATTCGCGGTGCTCGTCGAACACTTCGCGCGCGCCGACTTCGGAGGAGTGCAGCAGCGAAAAGAGGAGCCGGGAGTGCACCTCGCTGTCATCCGGACGCAGCCGCAGGGCGCGCCTGCAAGCGCTAATGGCCTCGTCGATGTCTCCCGAGTCGTGCAGAGCCGATGCTAAGCCGGTCTCTGCTTCCGCCAGACGCGGATCGATCGCCAGGGCGCCGCGAAATTTCTCCGCCGCGAGCCCGAACTCGCCGGAGCGCAGGTGCAGCAGCCCCCAGTTGTGATAAGCGTCCGCGTATTCCGGCGCGAGGGCCACCGCCTCGCGAAAGCACGCAATGGCTTCCTCACGCTTGGCGAGATCGAGGAGGGCGTTGCCGAGGTTCGACAGAGTCGCCGCATCCTTCGGTTGCAAGGCGAGCGCGGCGCGATAGATCTCTACAGCTTCCGCGGCGCGTTGCCCGGAGCGCAGCACCATGCCGAGATTGCGCAAGGCGTCGATCGATCGCGGCTCGATCGCTACGGCCAAACGCAGGCTCTGCACGGCCTCCTCGTCGCGTCCCAGCCTGTGAAGAAGGAGGCCGAGATTGCTGTGCACCTCCCATGAACGCGGCTGGAGCGCCAGCGCTCGGCGAAAGGCGGCTTCCGCGCCCTCGAGGTTTCCTGCCTGGCTGCGCGCTAGGCCGAGCTCGTGGTAGGCCTCCGCGTAGCCCGAATCGAGGGACGCGGCGCGCTCGAGAGCCTCGCACGCCTCCCCGGCGCGTCCGACCTGGAGCAGGGCCTTGCCGTAGTTGAAACGGTACGCCGCGCTCTCGGAGTCGATTGCAACCGCCCTGCCGATCCATTCCAATGCCGATGCCTTGTCGCCGCGCTGCGCGCAGAGAATGCCGAAACTGTTCATGGCGTCGGCGTGGCGCGGCGAACGCTGCAGCATTTCCCGGTAGAGCGCCTCGGCTTCGGGCAGGTAGCCCTTGGTATGCAGGTCCCGCGCCCGTTCCAGGACCCGTCCCGCATTCACGGCGGACGACGCCGACGCTTCGGCGGTCCGCGCAGAATCCGCCCCGTGACAATGCTTGTATTTTCGCCCGCTCCCGCAGGGACAGGGCGCGTTGCGGCTCAGCGACATCGTCAGACCGCTGCCAGCGCCTCGCGCATCTTCCGGATAGTCGCCCGGTAGTCTTTCGATCCGAAAATGGCCGACCCCGCGACGAAGGTATCCGCTCCGGCCCGCGCGATACCCGCGATATTTTCAGCGTTCACGCCGCCGTCCACTTCGAGCATGATGTCGCGCCCGGTCTGATCGATCTTCTTTCGCATCTCGCGCAATTTCTCCAGCGCGTGCGGAATGAACTGCTGGCCGCCAAATCCTGGGTTCACCGACATGATCAGAACGAGATCGAGCTTGTGCAGCACATGGTCGACGCAGGACAGGGGTGTCGCAGGGTTCAGCACCAGGCCGGCCTTGCAACCGGAATCGTGTATCAGGCCTACGGTGCGATCCACGTGCTCGCTCGCCTCCGGGTGAAAGCTGATGATGTTCGCCCCGGCACGCGCGAAATCCGGAACGATACGGTCGACGGGGCTGACCATCAAATGGACGTCGATCACACTCTGCGTGACCGGACGGATCGCTTCGCACACGAGCGGACCCACGGTGAGATTCGGCACGTAGTGGTTGTCCATCACGTCGAAGTGGATCATATCGGCGCCGGCCGCGACGACCGCCGTGACTTCATCGCCGAGCCGCGCGAAATTCGCCGACAGGATGCTCGGTGCGATACGGAACGTGCGCGCAGCCATCGCGGGAAATTCTACTTGGATTCGCCGTGCGCCGCATGAATGGCGTGTGCTCGCCCTTGTCAGGCAACGGGAAATCGTGTGGAATGGCCGCATGGTCGCGGATAAGAAATACGAGGTCACCGTCTCCTCGCAAACGCAATACGTCGCCGAGCAATCCGACGAGGAGAGCGGCCGTTTTGTGTTTGCCTACACGATGACGATCCGCAACCAGGGCAGCCTCCCCGCCCAGCTCGTCTCGCGTCACTGGATCATCACCGACGGACGCAACCAGGTGCAGGAAGTGCGGGGACTGGGCGTGGTGGGCGCGCAGCCGCTCATCAAGCCCGGCGAAAGCTACGAGTACACGAGCGGCACCGCGATTGCGACGCCCGTCGGCACCATGAAAGGCAGCTACCAGATGGTGGCCGAGGACGGCACGCGCTTCGACGCGCAGATTCCGGAGTTCACGCTCTCCGTGCCGCGCGTGCTCCACTAGCGGCCCGCGGCAGAGTCGTCGCGTGAGCTTCGCGATTTCTCCGCATCCCTGGGCCGTTTCGGAAGCGTCCACCAAACGAGAGCCAGGAACAAGGCAAGGGCGCACCCTGCCTCGAGCACAATGATCCACAGTCCGGAACTCACGCCGCCACGGCCCCTCAAACTCTTCGACCCATGATAGACCCCATGCACCGATTAATCTTCTCGGCGGCGGCGGTGTTGATCGCCGGCTGCGCTGGCCCGCTCCCCCAGACGCCAGGCGACTGCAGCCAGCTTGCGGGTTGCCCGGTCTGTCCGGTATGCCCCGCGCCGCCCGCGACCGCGCAGCGCGTCAACCCGCTGGAGACCGTCGACTTCGGCGCCGTCAGCGGGTGGAAGGACGGTGAGCAGGCGGCCGCCTGGCCCGCGCTGCTCGCGTCCTGCCAGGCACTGCGCTTTCGCGAAGCGTGGCGCGGCGTATGCGCCAGGGCCACGCAGCTCCGCAATCCTACCGACGACGAAGCGCGCCGCTTTCTCGAGGAGCAATTGGTTCCCTGGCGGGTCGCGAATCCCGACGGCGCGCTCGACGGGCTGGTCACCGGCTACTACGAGCCGCTCCTGCGGGGTAGCCGCACCAAGTCAGCGCCTTACCTGTACCCGCTCTACGGCCCGCCCGACGACCTCCTCACGATCGATCTCTCCACGACCAATCCGGAGCTGCGCGGCATGCGGCTGCGCGGGCGAGTCGAGGGCAGACGCGTCGTGCCTTATTACTCACGCGCTGAGATTGCGCGCGGCGTCGCTCCAGTGGTTGGAAAGGAGCTCCTGTGGGTGGACGATCCGATCGAGGCTTTCTTCCTTCAGGTGCAAGGCTCAGGGCGCGTACGGCTCGCGAGCGGGGAGATGCTGCGCGTCGGCTACGCGGACCAGAACGGCCATCCCTTCCAATCGATCGGGCGCTTTCTCGTCGACCGAGGCGAGCTCAAATTGGGTGAGGCATCAATGCAGTCGATCAAGACCTGGGCCGCGGCCAATCCTCAGCGGGTCGAAGATCTCCTCGATCAGAATCCGAGCTTCGTTTTCTTCCGTGAGCTGCCGCTCGCCGACCCGACAAGCGGCCCGATCGGGGCGTTCGGCGTGCCGCTCCTCGCCGGCAGATCGATCGCCGTGGACACGCGCTACGTACCGCTCGGCGCTCCGGTGTTCCTCGCGACGACTTTTCCGGCGAGTGCGACCCCTATGACTCGCCTCGTGCTCGCACAGGACTCAGGAGGCGCGATACGCAACCCGGTGCGCGCCGACTTCTTCTGGGGCTCGGGCGCCGAGGCAGGCGCTCTCGCGGGGCGCATGCGACAGCAGGGAAGGATGTGGGTCCTGCTGCCGAAAGGGATGAAGCCTTCCCCGGGCGGCGCAGCGATGCCCTGAGGCGGCGTCCCCCCGCCCCGCTTGGGCCTACTTGCCGGACTCGGCGATAAGCCGGACGAGCTCCTCGGGACGGGCGCCCATGATTCGCTGCCCGCTCGTCGTGAAACTGGTGGGCGTAGCCCTCACCCCGATCTTCTGACCGAGCGCGAGCCACTTCTCGACCGGCGCGCTGCAGCTCGCCGCCGGTGTGGGCTCCTTCCCGCCCAGCATGAAATCGTAATACGCCTTGGCGCGGTCGGGTGCGCACCAGATCGTGCGCGCCTTATCGGGAGACTCCGCCCGCAGGATCGGATAGAGGAAGGTGTAGATCGTGATGTCGTCCTCGCGCATCAGCGCCCGGTCCAGGCTTCTGCAATAGGGGCAGAACGGGTCGGAGAAGATCGCCACGACGCGCTTGCCGTTGCCGCGGACCTGCTTGATCGCGATGTCGAGCGGCAGGTCCTCGAACTTGATGGCGCTGAGCTTCTGCTGGCGCTCCTCGGTCAGGTTCTTCTGGCTGCGTGCGTCGATCAGATCGCCCTTGAAGATGAAGCTCACCTTCTCGTCCGTGTAGAAAATCGCGTCGCCGACCAGGATCTCGTAGAGCCCGGCGTAAGGCGTGCGCGTCACGCTCTCGATCTTGACCCCCTCGAAGCGCGCCTCGACACCGCGTTTGACGGAGACCTCGTCGGCAAGCACGCGCCCGCTGAGAACCATTGCCAGAAGCAGAATCCATAGGCGCAGAATCATGGGGTTTCCCGTTGGCGAAGTCCCCCGCCCACGGCGGTTGCGCGGCGGGCGAGAAGAGTCTTTATGACCGGGTTGGAGTTGGTGAGGTTCAATCCCAAATTGCGAATTCGTCTCATCGCCGGGTGGCCGGCTGCGAACAAGCGCTGCAGTCCGTGCGTCATCCAGTGCAGCGCGAGTATATCCTCGGCGCGGGAGCGCTCAAACCGGCGCAGCAGCATGCGGTCTCCCGGGTCCTGGGCGCCGCACAGCAGATCGGCGAGGGTGTGCGCGTCGCCCAGCCCGAGGTTGATCCCCTGCCCGGCAAGAGGGTGGACCACGTGAGCCGAATCTCCGATCAGCGCAATCCTGTCCTGCGCGATTCGCCGCGATTTGAGCCGGCTCAGGGCAAACGCCGCGGACGAGCCGAGCAGCCGCAGCTCGCCCAAGGCGTCCTGGCTCGCCTCTCTTACGCGCGCGCAAAACGCCGTATCGGGCAAGGCGAGCAGCTCGCGGGCGTGCGGCTGCGCGGCAGACCAGACGATGGAAACGCGCCGCTCGGGCAGCGGCAAGAAAGCGAGCACGCCGTCCTCGCGAAACCACTGATAGGCGATGTTGCCATGCGGCCGCTCGCATTCGAGGTTGGCGACGACGCCGAGCTGGTCGTAGCTGTCGCTTCGAGCG
>Ga0307497_10000407_pt1 | contig 10076 bp, 8 predicted proteins | sample 10_S_MG_FD_201366 | JGI IMG/M metagenome (GOLD analysis project Ga0307497, IMG submission 201366) | Soil microbial communities from Populus trichocarpa stands in riparian zone in the Pacific Northwest, United States - 10_S | ecosystem: Environmental > Terrestrial > Soil > Riparian zone > Trees...
CTGCTATCTGGACCGCGCGTACGGCGAGCAGCCGGGCGAGACCATGGACATCTTCCCGGCGCGCAAGGGCGATGGCAGCTGCATGATGTTCATCCACGGCGGCTACTGGCGCGCGCTCGACAAGAAGGACTTCTCGTTCCTCGCGCCGACTTGGGTCGACGCCGGCGTGTCGCTCGCGGTGGTGAACTACGACCTTTGCCCGCGCGTCGGCGTGGAGGAGATCGTGCAGCAGATGCTGCGCGCCAGCCGCTGGCTGTGGCAGCACGCCGAGGAGTACGGCATGGACCAGGACCGGCTGTTCGTCTCGGGACATTCCGCCGGCGGCCATCTCACCGCGATGCTGATGTGCGCGCTGTGGCCGGTATTCGACCGCTCGCTGCCCAAGGACCTGTGGAAAGGCGGTCTCGCGATCAGCGGGCTCTACGACCTGCGGCCGATGCTCGAGGTCGAGTGGCTGAACGCCGACCTCAAGCTCGACGCGCAAAGCGCGCTCAAGCTCTCGCCCGCGTTCATGGTGCCCGCGACGCGCGCGCCGGTGATGAGCTGCGTCGGGGGCGCCGAGTCGAGCGAGTTCCAGCGCCAGAACGCGCTGCTCGGCAGCCGCTGGCGCGCCGCGTTCGCCGGCGACATTCCGATGCCGGGCAAGAACCATTTCTCGGTGATGGACGGCCTTGCCGACCCGAAGAGCGCGTTGTTCGCCGGCGCGCGCCGCCTGATGAAGCTCGACCAGTGACCGAGTTCCTCTCGTCTGCGCGGTACATCGACAACTCGGATCCGGCGGTGCAGGCATTCTCGGAGCGGAACGCTTCCGGCCGCTCGGACCGGGAAAGGGCGATCGCTCTCTACTACGCGGTGCGCGACCAGATCCGCTACAACCCGTTCCTCGATTTTTCCGATGCCGAAGTGTTCCGCGCCTCGGCGGTGCTCAAGGCCGGCGAAGGCTTCTGCGTGGGCAAGGCGTCGTTGCTGGCCGCGTGCGCGCGCGCCGCAGGCATCGAGGCGCGCGTCGGCTTCGCCGACGTGAAGAACCATCTCACCACGCCGCGCCTGGCCGAGACCATGGGCAGCGATCTCTTCATCTATCACGGCTACACCGACCTGCGCATCGACGGCAAATGGGTGAAAGCCACGCCCGCCTTCAACCTCGCGCTGTGCACGCGCTTCCGCGTGAAGCCGCTCGAGTTCGACGGGCGCTCCGACTCGATCTTCCATCCGTTCGACGAGGACGACCGGCGCCACATGGAGTACCTGCGCGACCGCGGCGTCTACGCCGACGTGCCGGTGGACGAGATCCAGCGCGCGTTCCGCGAGGCCTATCCCAGGCTCTACAGCATGGGCGCGGACGTGGCGAAGGAAACGTTCGGCTGAGGGCAATCCTCGAGGAGAGCTTCAAGTCCGCCGTCTCCGCGGCCGACCCGCTGAAGATGCTGGGCGCGCACCTGCCGCGTCCGCCGAAAGGCCGTACCTTCGTCGCCGCCGCCGGCAAGGCCGCCGCCTCGATGGCGCTTGCCGTCGAGCAGAACTGGTCCGCAAGGCTCGAAGGCATTGCGGTGACCCGTTACCAGCACGGACTCCCGACGCGGCGGATCGAGGTGGTCGAAGCCGGGCACCCGGTTCCGGATGAGGCCGGAGAAAAGGCCGCGCGCCGCATGCTCGAGCAGGCGAAGAAGCTGGGGCCGGACGACCTGCTGCTGGCGCTGCTCTCCGGCGGCGGCTCGAGCCTGCTCGCGTTTCCGATCGAAGGGCTGACGATGGCCGAGCTCAAGTCGCTCACCGGCCAGCTGCTGAAGAGCGGCGCGACGATCCAGGAGATCAACACGGTGCGCAAGCACCTGTCGGCGATCCAGGGCGGGCGCCTCGCCGCGGCGTGCCGCGCGCCGGTTGTCGCGCTCATCATCTCGGATGTCACCGGCGACGACCCGACGCACATCGCCTCGGGGCCATGCACCGCCGATCCGACCACGATCGAGGATGCGAAAGCCGTGCTGGCCAAGTACCGCATCGACTTCCGCGGCCCGTTCTCCGAGAGCCCGAAGACCGTCAACGCGACGAACAAGGTCATCGCCACCGCCTACCGTTCGCTCGAGGCGGCGGCCGAGGTGTTCCGCCGGCATGGCATCCGGCCGGAAATCCTGGGGGACACGATCACCGGAGAGGCACGCGAGGTCGGCGCGGAGATGGCGCGCCTGGCGCGCAGGACCAAGGGTCCTGCCGCCCTGATCTCGGGTGGCGAATGCACGGTGACGGTGGCCGGCGAGGGCGGCCGCGGCGGCCGCTGCTGCGAGTTCCTGCTCTCGCTGGGAATCGAAAGCGGCGGCCTGTGGGCGATTGCCGCCGATACCGACGGCATCGACGGCACCGAGGACAATGCCGGCGCCATCCTGACCCCGGACAGCATCCGCAACGGACCCGACGCCAAGGACCATCTCGCGCGGCATGACAGCTATGGCTTCTTCCATGCCTTGGGCGACCTGGTGACGACCGGACCGACGCGCACCAACGTCAACGACTACCGGGCGATCCTCATCCCCTAAAGGGTGAAATTGAGTCAAAGCGTGATGAAAGGCTGGTACGTGCGTGCACCAATCGCGCCATCATCGCTCGATGGAAGCCGTCCTCGACGCCACCGAATTCAAGCCCGCTGAAGGACTGCTCGACAACACCCAGGTCAAGGTCGGATACATCGCCCATGTGGCCGTGCCCTGCTATGACCTCGAGGAGACCGCACGCTGGTATGCGGAAGTGCTCGGGGCGCAGCCGGTGCGCATCCTCAAGGACCGGGTGACGTTCAGCTTCGGCGGAGTGCTGCAGCTGGTCTGCCACCTGGAGCGCCGCGCCGGGGTCGACAACCCGCGCGCCTATCCGCGCCACCACGGCCTCACCTTCCTGCGCATGGAAGAGTTCGACCGGCTGAAGCATCACCTGGTGAAGCTGGGAATGAAGTTCCTGCAGCGCCCGGCCCTGCGCTTCGCGAAAACCGACCACGAGCATCAGACCATGATGCTGGCGGATCCCTCCGGCAACGTAGTGGAGTTCAAGTGCTACGTGCGACCGGAGTGCAGCTACTAGCCCCCTAGCCGCCGCAGATCTTCCGCCGTTTCAATCCACCTTGATGTGGGCGGCCTTGATGATCTCAGGCCACTTGGCGAGTTCCTTTTTCACCACCCGCTCGAGGTACTCCGGGCTCGAGCCCACGGTGTCGCCGCCCTGCTCGAGCAGCTTCTGCTTCACGTCGGGCAGCTGGATGGTCTGCGCGATCGCCTTCTGCATCTTCGCCACGATCGCGGGCGAAGTTTTCGCCGGCGCGAATAGCGCGTACCAGGAATCGACCTCGTAGTCGGGCAGCTTGAGCGCCTCGGCGACGGTCGGGACGTCCGGCGCGCCGGGGTTGCGCTTGGCGGTGGTCACCGCCAGCGCCTTCAGCTTGCCGGCGCGCACATGCGACATGGCCGCCGGCATGGTCACGATGGCGAACGACACCTGGCCGCCGAGCGTGTCGGCGACCGCGGGTCCGCCGCCCTTGTACGGGATGTGGACCATGTCGATGCCGGTGCGCAGCTTGATCAGCTCGCCGGCGATGTGCGACGGCGTGCCGTTGCCTACCGAGGCGAAGTTCAACGAGCCTGGCTTTTCCTTCGACATCTTGATCACGTCCTGCAAGCTCTGGATCGGCGAGCCGGGCGGGGCCGCGATCAGCTGCGGCACGCTGACGATCAGCGTGACCGGCGCGAAATCGCGCTCGGTGTCGAAGTTGAGCTTGTAGAGCTGCGGATTGATGGTGTGCGAGGAAAGCGTGAACAGGAAGGTGTAGCCGTCGGGCGCGGAGTGCGCCACCTGCTCGGTGCCGACCGCGCCGCCGGCGCCGCCGCGGTTCTCGATCACCACCTGCTGCCCGAGCGCCTCGGGCAGCCGCTGCTGCACGATGCGCGCGATCACGTCAGTGCCGCCGCCTGGCGGATAGGGCACGACGAAGCGGATCGGCTTCGACGGCCATTCCTGCGCGCCCGCCAGCGTGGCGGCGAGCAGGCCCAGCATCAGAAAAAATGCCCTGTTCATTGCGAACTCCTTCTTCTTCCTAGACCCGGGCGCCGAGAGATTCGGATTCCTCGGTCAGCGCCCGCTGCACCGAGCGGTGCTCCTTTTCCACCTTCGCCAGCATGCGGCGCGCCTCGTCGGTTTCGCCGCGGCGCGCCAATGTTTCCAGCTCCTCGCAGTGGCGGCTCAGCGCTTTCGCGCCGACGTTCGCGCTGCTCGACTTGAGCGAATGCGCGGCGCTGGCCATGTCCGGCGCATTGCTCGCGCCTGCGGCCTGCTTCAGCTTCAGCACCAGCTTGGGCGACTCTACGAGGTAGAGATTGATAACGCGAGTGAGAAGTTCCGGTTTACCGTTGGTCAGCACCTTGCCGAGCTGCTCGAGCACCAGGCGGTCGATGACCTCGCCCTTCTTGGGGGCCGGCGTCCTGGGCGCCGGCGTGGGCGCTTCGGCCGCTGCGGCCTTCGGCTGCATCCATTTGTCGAGCATGTTCTGCAGCGTGAGCATGCTGAACGGCTTGCTCAGGTGGTCGTCCATGCCCGCGTTCAGGCAGGCCTCGCGGTCCTGCGCCATGGCATTGGCAGTGAGCGCGACGACCGGTATGCGCTGACCGCTCGCGCGCTCGCGCGAGCGGATTTCGCGCGTCGCCTCGAAGCCGTCCATCTCGGGCATGTGGCAGTCCATCAGGATGAGGTCGAACGTGCCCTGGGCATGCGCGTCGAGCGCTTCGCGCCCGTTGTTCACCACGGTCACGGTGTAGCCCTGGATCTGGAGAATGCCGAGCGCGACCTGCTGGTTGATCAGGTTGTCCTCGACCAGCAGGATGCGCCCGCGCGCGTCCGCCGAAACGTTGCCCGCAGGCTCGGTCACCGCCGGCGCCGCCGCCGCTTCCTGCGGCTGGCCCGCCATCACGTTGACCAGGCACTCGTAGAGCATGGTCTGCCGTACCGGCTTGGCGAGGCAGGCGTCGATGCCGACGTCGCGCGCGTTCTTGAGGTCCGCCTGGCGGCGCGTCAGCACCACGAGGCGCACCTTGGCGATGTCGGCGCGCGCGCGGATCTGGCGCGCGAGATCGAGCGCGTCCATGCCCGGCAGCGCGAGGTCGATGATCGCGATGTCGTAGGGCGCGCCGCGCGCCGCTGCCTGCGCCAGCAGGTCGACCGCCTGCTCGGGGGAGGCCGCGATGCGGTTGCTCATGCCCCAGTTGCTCATCTGCGCCTGCAGGATGCCGCGGTTGATCGAGCTCGACTCGATGATGAGCGCGCGCACGCCGGTGAGCATGCCCATCGGAGAGGAGCGCACGTCCTCGTGCGGCAGCGCGTCCTGCTTGTCGAAGGTGCTGGTGAACCAGAAGGTCGAGCCGGCGCCGAGCGCCGATTCGACGTGGATGTTGCCGCCCATCATTTCGACCAGCTGCTTGCTGATGGCGAGGCCGAGGCCGGAGCCGCCATGCTTGCGCGTGGTGGAGCCGTCGGCCTGCGAGAACTCGTCGAAGATGCGCGACTGCGCTTCGGGGCTGATGCCGGCCCCGGTATCGCTCACCTCGAAGCGCATCGTGATCTTGCCCGAAGTCTCGTCGGTGCTTGCCACGCGGATCACCACCGCGCCCTGGCGCGTGAACTTGATCGCGTTGCCCACCAGGTTGGTCAGCACCTGGCCGAGGCGCAGCGGGTCGCCGCGTACGTGGGTCGCCAGGTCCGCCGGGATGCTGCAGGCGAGCTCGAGGCCCTTGCTGTGGGCGCGCTCGGCCAGCAGGTCGACCACGTCCTCCACCGTGCGGCGCAGGTCCATGTCGACGCTCTCCAGCTCGAGCTTGCCGGCCTCGATCTTGGAGAAGTCGAGAATGTCGTTGATGATGTCGAGCAGGTTCTTGCCGGAGCGCTGCACGGTCTCGGCGTACTTGCGCTGGGTCGCGGTGAGGCCGGTTTCCAGCAGCAACTCGGTCATGCCGAGCACGCCGTTCATCGGCGTGCGGATCTCATGGCTCATGCGCGCGAGGAACGAGCTCTTGGCGTGGTTGGCGGCTTCCGCGGCTTCGCGCGCCAGGCGCAGGGCTTCCTCGCTGCGCTTGTGCTGGGTCACGTCGCGCGCCACGGCGATGCTGCCGATACATTCGTTGGTATCGTCGAGCAGGGGCGCGACCGCGACCTGGATGTCGATCGCGGTGCGCGAGCGCGTCAGCGCGCGCGCGTCATAGGAGAACTTCTCGCCCGCGATCAGGCGCTGGCGGCGTGCCTCTTCCTCTTCCGGCGTCGAGTCGCCGAGGTTGAGGGCGTGGCCCATCGCTTCGGCAGGCGGGTAGCCGAACATCGACGAGGCGCCCGAGTTCCAGCTGGTGATGGTGCCGGCCAGGTCGCGCGTCCAGATCGCCTCGCTCGACTGCTCGACGATGGTCGCGAGCAGCTTGTTCTTGGATTCCGATTTACCGAGAGAGGCGATCAGGCTCTCGATGTTGTTCGCCATGTTGTTGAACGCCTCGGCCGCCGAGCTCACCTCGGGCGAGCCCTCGGGCTCGATCCGCACCGCGTAATCGCCCTGGCTGAAGCGGTTCGCGCCTTCGGCCAGCATGCGCAGCGTGCCGAGGTTGCCGCGGAAGATCAGCCAGATGAACTGCAGCATGAGGAACAGCGTCACCGCCACGATCTGCAGCTGCTTGACGAACTGCTGCCAGAGGCGGTTGTAGGCCTTGGTGGTGGCCATCGCCGCGTTCAGCCGGCCGTAGCCGACGCCGCCCGCAGTGACCTCGATGCTTTCCTCGGCGCGGTCGATCACCGCGACCTGGGTGAACCAGGCCGGCGCGATCAGCGTGTCGGGCTTGTCCTGCGCCACCAGCTTCTTGCCGTCCTTGTCGGTCCACTGGAAGCTGTCGACCTCGCCCTTCTGCACCTGGTTTTTCAGCAGCTGGCTGATCACCGCGTACTCGCCGACCAGCGCCTGGTCGGCAATCAGCGGTGCCATGAAGGTGAGGGTCTCGTTCAGCTCGCGCTTGAGGCGCGCCGAATGTTCGGCCGCGCCTTCGGCCACCAGCAGCGCAGTCTGCACGCCGCCGCCGGTGATGATGGCGATGCCCACCGCCAACATCAGGCGGGATACCAGTCCCCAGTTCTTCCAGAATCGAAGCCCGCGCATATTGCTGCTCATCTCGCCTCCCTGCCCCTCCCTTGGGCGACCAATCTATTTCACCTGCGTGGTGCGGTAGAACTTGCGGTAGTTGTCGTAGTCCTTGTTCTCCGCGGCGACGAACCCGAGGTCGTCGGTGCTCTTCAGCAGATCGGCGCCGGCTTCCAGTACCTGACGACCCTCCGGGTCTTTCAGCATGCCGATGAAGGCCGCCCGCACGGCCGCGACCTTGTCCACAGGAACCTTCGGACTCGCCATGATGCACAGGTCCTGGTAGATCTCCGAAGTCCAAAGTGCACGGTACTGGAACGATTCCCGACGCGCATAGCGCGCGAGGACCGAGCTGTTCACGCCGGCCGCGGCGACCTTGTTGACGCGCAGCTGGGCGGACGAGGCTTCCTGATTTCCGGTGAACACCACGTTGATGCGGACCTTGGACTTGAGCAGCGCGTCCATCGGCAGCCAGTAGCCGGCGAACGCGTCCGGCGAGACGAACGCGACGTCCTTCCCGCCCAGGTCCTGCAGGGTCTGGATCGACGAATCCTCCGGCACCACGATCTGCGAGCGGATTCCGGGACCCGCCGGGCGCAGGATGACCTTGTAGCCCAGCCGATCGCGCTCCGGGGTGAAGAAGTGGTTGGTGTAGAGAAAGTCGTAGCCGTATTTCTCGGCAATGGCGTTGCCTTCCTGCGCGGTCTTCGCCAGCTTGAGCTCGAGCGGCACGCCGCTCTTCTTGCTCACGTGCGTGAGAATCGGGTTCCAGTACTGGGCCGTGAGCGCGATGCTGCGCTGGTTCAGCACGTTGAAGGTATAGGGCTTCTGCTGCTGCTGTTGCGCAATCGCGCCCGGGGCATGCAGCACCGCAGCCGCGGCCAGCAACCGCGCGATGCGTTCGATTGTCCGTCGCATGATCACGATCTCCTGTCTAAACCGCCACTTTCAGAAACAGCATCGCGCCGCTCAGCACGAGCAGCGCGCCCACCACCCGCAACATGCCCTCGCTGGTCATGTCCAGGTGCACCTTGTTGCCGGTGTAGAGCCCGACCGCCATGGGAAGCAGTCCCAGGCCGTAGGCGATCTGCAGCTTCGGATCGAACAGCAGACCGGCGAAAAGAAACAAGCTCAGGCGGAACCCGCCTTCGAGCGCGAACAGCCAGGAGAAGGTGGCGCGCACCTCGCCTTTGTCCAGCAGGCGCCGCGTCAGGTACATGATGTACGGCGGGCCGCCGGTGCCGAAGAGCGCGCCCGCGCCGCCCCCCGCCAGGCCGGCCGGGATCGCCCAGGAGCGCGGCAGCTGGCCCGTGGGCTGCAAGCCGAAAATATTGCGGAAGCCGAAGAACATGGTGAAGGCGCCGAGCGTGAGCAGCACCGGCGTCGTAGGAAGCGTGAGCAACGCGTAGGCACCGATACAGGCGCCGACCATGCCGAATGGCAGCAGCACCTTGATTTCGCCCCAGACCGCCTTCTTGCGGTTGGTGCCGCCGAGCACAAGCGAGGCGGTGAAGTCGAGCGCGAGCACCAGCGGCACCGCGAAGGTGAGCGGCTGCGAAAGAGCGAGCAGCGGCACGGAGATCAGGGCGGAGCCGAAGCCCGTGATCCCGCGAATGAAATACGCGCTCATGAGAATGCACAACACCAGCACCATGTCAGCCACTTGCGATTTCTTCCCTTGAGTCCCAGAGGACCCGCGATAGTATTGCTCCGGGCTTGAGCCCGGGGCCAACGCTTACGTTGTTTTGCAAATTTCCCCCGTATGTGTTTGTATATTATCGCAAATCTCGGCTCCTTGCCGGGAGTGTAGGAGAGCCGCAACATGGCAGCTGTTCTTGACCTCAAGATTCGTCCCCTCGGCGTCATCGGCGTCGAAGTGCAGGGCGTCGACCTCGCCCATATCAGCGCCCGGGAAATCGAGTCCATCAAGAAAGCCTGGTACCAGTACGACGTGCTGGTCTTCCGCAGGCAAAAAATCACGGACGACGATCTGCTGTCGTTCTCAAGGCATTTCGGCACGCTCGATCCGCCGCCGAACCAGGGCGCCGGCCGCAAGTCGCCGCCGGGATATCCCGACGTGTACGTGGTCTCCAATGTGCGGGACGACAAGGGCGAGCCGATCGGCGCGCTCGGCGATGGCGAGGCGGTGTGGCACACGGACATGAGCTACGCGCCGCATCCGCCGGATGCATCGATGCTGTACTCGCTGGAGATTCCCGCCCAAGGCGGCGATACCTGCTTCGCCAGCATGAAAGCGGCAGTCGCGAAGATGCCCAAAGCCCTCAAGGAGCGCCTGCGCAACCTGGACATCAAGCACGACGGCACCTACGACTCGGGCGGCTACGTGCGCAAGGGCATGCAGGCTTCGGACGACCCGCGCAACTCGGCGGGCACGCCGCATCCGGCGATCATCCAACATCCGATGTCGGGCGACGCGGCGCTCTACCTGGGCCGCCGGCGCAATGCCTACATCATGGGGCTCGAGCTCGACGAGTCCGAGAAGCTGCTCGACGAGATCTGGTCGTACGTGGAAACCGCGGTCTACCGGCACCAGTGGTCGCTGGGCGACCTGGTGCTGTGGGACAACCGCACCACCATGCATCGGCGCGACGCCTTCGATCCGAAGGCGCGGCGCATCATGCACCGCACGCAGATCAAGGGCTCGGGCGCGCCGAAGCGCGCGACTAAGGTCTAGGCTTTTTGCCTTAAGGCCGGGTTCTAGGCCTTCTTTATTAAGGCCGGGTTCTAGGCCTTCTTTAGCGCGTCGATCGACTCCGCCACCAGGGCGGCGCCGGCCTCGAACGTGCGCTTCGCGCCGGCGAAATCGCCGGCCTTGGCGGCGGCTTCCACCTCGGAGAACAGATCGCCGAGCTGCATGGCGCCGAGCTGGCGGCAGGTTCCCTTCAGGGTATGCGCGGCGCGCACCGCGCCC
>Ga0307497_10000408_pt1 | contig 10075 bp, 12 predicted proteins | sample 10_S_MG_FD_201366 | JGI IMG/M metagenome (GOLD analysis project Ga0307497, IMG submission 201366) | Soil microbial communities from Populus trichocarpa stands in riparian zone in the Pacific Northwest, United States - 10_S | ecosystem: Environmental > Terrestrial > Soil > Riparian zone > Trees...
CGATTGTGGACCGGTAGCTCGGCGAAGCCCCATTGGTACTTTCCGCAACCATTTCGCAAACGAACGGAGCGAACGGCGCGGTGCAGGGGAGCGCGGGCTCACGGCCGCGTCGCGTCGATCCGCGCGGCGAAGTTGCGCGGGCGTGACGGTCAGTGCCGGTCGGCGGGCGGCGAGCAGACGCCGGCAATGCCCCGCGGTCTCGGCCCGAGCTCCGGCGTCCCGGGCGCGGGCAGCACCGCGAGGTTCGTCGACAGCGAGAACGCGCCGAGCCAGTGGCCGTACTCCACCTCGGCGAACTGCGCCCGATAGCCCGACGCCGGCGGCGCGAGCGCGATGCTCGCGGCCTCGCGCGCGGATAGTTCCGGCCCCGCGCTCCAGACGGCCGGTCGAAAGTCGCGCCCCTCGGACGTCGCGCTCCAGATTCGAACCGCGCGCGGCTTTGGATCCGAGCGCACGCAGAGCCGGCCGCCGCCCGCGTCCCACGCGAACTCCCACTCGATCTTCGGCAGCGGCGTGCCGCCCGACGCGGACTCGTGCAACGCACGCAGCGCGCGAAACGCGAGGTTGTAGTGCTTGATGCGATGCGGCTCGTTCGGCAGGTACAGCACGTATTTCGGCCCGACGAGCCCGTCCCAGTAGAGGTTCAGCGAGTCGAACGGAAAGTACGGGTCGTTGGTGCCGATGATGATGAGCTTCGGCTGCGTCAGCGCGGCGCGGTAGCTGTACGGATCGACGATGCTCCGCAGCGGCGCGCCGCGAGCCGAGCTCAAGATCTCGGGCAGGCCCAGATCCGTGTACGGCTTGATCGCCTCGGACGGCGCGCCGAACACCCAAGTCTGATGCGGGAAATGCTGCTCCATGTTGAGCGCGTCGATCACGACCGGCGCAAACGCCGTCACCCGCGGCTCGACCGCCGCCGTGAGCCAGGTCGTCCAGCCGCGCTTCGAGGCTCCGAACACCGTGAACGTCGACAGCGGCTGCTGCCACTCGCGCCGCGCGGCGGCGTCGCTAGCGTCGAGCGCGCGCACGACGCTCTTCACCATCGGCAGCAGCAGCGGCCATTCGTCGTCACCCGTGCGCTCGTATTCATCGAACGTGTGCGCGACGAGCTTGTCCTCGCTCAGGTCGAACAGCGGTTGGTACGGCACTTGGGCGACCACGACGACGACCGTGTGCAGAAGTCTCGCGAGGCCCACGAAGACGTCGCCGCCCTTCGGCAGATCCTCCTCCTCGGGCGCGGGGTCCGCGTACGACTCCTGCCAACGACCGCCACCGACGATCACGAGCGCGTGCTCGGGCTTGTCGAGGCCGCGCGGCTTGATGAGCACCACCTGGTGCTTCCACGGCACGCCTTGCCAGGTCTGCGACTGCATCACGAGCTCGATCGCGTCGGCGCCCTTCGCGCGGTAGTGCGTGCGCACCTCCCACGTGAAGCTCGAGTCGGGCTTCGCGACGTAGCGTGCGAGCGCAGTCGCGGCGTCGGCATTCGCAGCGCGCGTGGTGGACGCCGTGGTCGCGGTGCCCGGCGCGGGCGCGCCGCTCGGCTGAGCGAGCGCGGCGCCGCACGCGAGCGCGAGCGACAGGACCGCCGCGCGGGCCATCCCGAGCGTGGAAGCCCACGCCACCGACCGTCCTTGGCGCGTGTCGTGCGACATCGAACCCAGTCTGCGCGCGCTGGCCCTCGGCCGTCCATCGTCGAACGGATGAAGGTGCCGAGCGGCATCCTGCGCGGCAAGGCTGCGATCCGTCCGTATTGGACTTGGGGCCTTGCGCTGCAGCCGCCGCTGAAATTCGAGCTGCTCGGCGTGTACGTCGGCTTCGGCAACATCGGGATCCACTATCGGAGCGTCGGGAGAAGGCTCGCGGTCGAGGTACTGACGTTCAACGCCGCGCGGCAAGTGACGCACGGAGTCGCGCACTACGGCGACTTGGCGTGACGCGCGCGCGGGCAGCGGCGTCGCGGCGGTGGCGCGGCTGACGACGCCCGAGGCCGCGGCTTGCGGATCGCCGGGCGCGCCAGTAGCGTGGCGCCGTTGAATGAGGCGAGGCGCATGTTCTCGGGCATTGTCAAAGGCGTCGGACGCATTCTCGAGCAGCACGATCTCGGCGGCGATCGCCGTTGGGTCGTCGCGCTCGGCGACTCGGGCGTCGTGCCGCTCGCGATCGGCGGCAGCATCGCGGTCAGCGGGGTGTGCCTCACGGCCGTCGAGACGCGGCCGGATCGTTTCGCGGTCGATCTTTCGCGCGAGACGCTCGACGTCACGACCTTCGGCAAGCTCGGCGTCGGCGCGCGCGTGAACCTCGAGCCGCCGCTGAAGCTCGGCGAGCCGCTCGACGGCCATCTCGTCACGGGGCACGTCGACGGCGTCGGCGAGGTGGTCGAGCTCGCGCAGGCCGCGCGCTCGACGACGGTCCGGATCCGGCTGCCGCGCGAGCTCTGCCGTTACGTCGCGCAGAAGGGCTCGATCGCGGTCGACGGCGTGAGCCTGACCGTGAACGCGGTGCGCGGCGACACGTTCGAGGTGAATGTCATTCCGCACACGCAGGCCGTGACCGTAATCGGCGAGTATCGGCGCGGCGTCGCTGTTAATATTGAGGTCGACATCGTCGCTCGCTACCTCGAGCGCCTCGGCTCGGCCGAGCAGCCCACGAGCGCGACGGCGGGCGCAAGCATGGAGCTTCTGCGACGGCATGGTTACGCGCGCGAAAACTGAAACGGCCTTCGCGGGCCTCGATTCCCCCGAAGACATCGTCGCCGCGATTCGCGGCGGCGAGATGGTCGTGATGCTCGACGACGAGGATCGCGAGAACGAGGGCGACTTGATCCTGGCCGCGACGAAAGTCCGGCCGGAAGACATCAACTTCATGGCACGCTTTGGGCGCGGCTTGATCTGCCTCACGCTCACGCGTCAGCGCTGCGAGCAGCTCCGCCTGCCGCTGATGGTCAGCAACACCGATCTGCGCAAGACCACGAACTTCACGATCTCGATCGAGGCGGCCGAAGGCGTGACGACCGGCATCTCGGCCCACGACCGCGCGCGCACCGTGCTCGCTGCGGTCGCGCCGAACGCGCGCCCCGACGACCTGCGCCAGCCCGGCCACATCTTCCCGCTCATGGCGCAGCCCGGCGGCGTGCTCACGCGCGCGGGCCACACGGAGGCGGGCTGCGATCTCGCGCGCCTCGCGGGCTTCGAGCCGGCTGCGGTGATCGTCGAGATCCTGAACGACGACGGTGCGATGGCGCGCCGCGACGATCTGCTGCGCTTCGCGCGCCGTCACAAGTTGAAGATTGGCACGATCGCGGATCTCATCGAATATCGGCTCCGGACCGAGGAGTCCGTCGAGGTCGTCGGCGATCAAATCGTCGCGACTCAGTTCGGGCCGTTCCGGATGGTCTGCTTCGAGGACCACGTGAACCACACCGTGCACATCGCGCTCGTGCGCGGCGCGGTCGATCCGAAGACGCCGACCCTCGTCCGGGTACACCGCCAGGACACGCTCGGCGACGTGATCGGCGTGCAGGACGCGACGCTGCACCGGCCGCTGCATGACGCGCTGCAGCTGATCGCCGAGCACGAGCACGGCGTCGTCGTGCTGCTGCGGCCCGAGGAGTCCGCGCGCGACCTCATGAAGGCCGTCGGCGGGCTCGGCCGCGCGCCGGAGCCCGCCCCGCCGCGCCGCGACCGCGCGATGGACTTCCGCACATTCGGCATCGGCGCGCAGATCCTCCGCGCGCTCGGCGTCCGCCGGATGCGCGTGCTCGGGGCGCCGCGCCACATGCACGCGCTGTCGGGCTTCGGTCTCGAGATCGTCGAATACCTTTCAGCCGAGGACGCGGCCCGGGGACACTCGAATGGATGATCGCCCATGGATGAACGAATAAAGACGCTCGAGGGAGACTTCAACGCGCGCGGTTTGCGGTTCGGCATCGTCGCGTCGCGCTTCAACGACTTCATCGTCGACCGGCTGCTCGCGGCCGCGATCGACACGCTCACGAAGCACGGCGTCACGCCGACCGACATCGAAGTCGTGCGCGTCCCGGGCGCGTTCGAGACGCCGCTCGCGGTCAAGAAGCTCGCCGCGACGCGACGCTTCAACGCGCTGATCGCGCTCGGCTGCGTGATCCGCGGCGCGACGCCGCACTTCGACTACGTCGCGGGCGAGGCGAGCCGCGGCATCGCCCAACTCTCGCTCGCGCACGATTTGCCGATCGGCTTCGGCGTGCTGACGGTCGACACGATCGAGCAGGCGATCGAGCGCGCGGGCACGAAGGGCGGCAACAAAGGTGCCGACGCGGCGCTCGCGGCGCTGCAGATGGCCACGCTGCTCAAGAAAATGGAGCAATAGGCTTGTCTCGCGACCGCGGCGGAGCCCGATCGCGGCGGCGAGCACGCCAGCTCCTCGTCAAAGCGCTCTACCAGTGGCAGCTCGCGGGCCATAGCGCTGCAGAAATTTCGGCGCAGTTCACGGCGGACGAGGGCTTCGAGAGCTGCGACGGCGCCTATTTCGAGGCGCTGCTCGCCACCGTGATCGACAATGTCGCGCCGCTCGACGAGATCATCGCGCGCCACGCCGCGCGCGGTCTCGAGCAGCTCGACGCCGTCGGCCGCGCGATCCTGCTGCTCGCGCTGGCGGAGCTCAAGTATCGCGACGACGTTCCGACCAAGGTCGTCATCAACGAGGCCGTCGAGCTCGCGAAGCGCTACGGCGCGGCCGAGAGCTACAAGTTCGTCAACGCGTTGCTCGATCGCAGCGCGCGCGAGCTGCAGCGCGTCGCTCCTGCCGAAGCGAAAGCATGATCGGCGAGTTCGAGATCATCGAGCGCTATTTCACTCGGGCTGGCCGCGACCCTGACGTCCTGATCGGCATCGGCGACGACGCCGCGGTGATCGCCGTGCGCGGCCTCGCCGCCGTCACAGTCGACACGCTCGTTGCGGGCGTGCACTTCCCGGACGGCATCGCGCCGGCGCTGCTCGGCTACCGCGCGTTGGCGGTGAACCTGAGCGACCTCGCAGCGATGGGCGCGGAGCCGCGCTGGTGCACGCTCGCGCTCACGCTGCCGAAGCCGGACGAGCTCTGGCTCGACGGTTTCAGTCGCGGCCTGTTCGAGCTCGCGGAGCGTCACGGCGTGAGCCTCGTCGGCGGCGACCTCACGCGCGGGCCGCTCACGATCACCGTGCAGCTCATGGGCCGCATCGACGGCGCACGCATGCTCACTCGCGCGGGCGGCAACCTCGGCGACGACGTATACGTGACCGGCACGCTCGGCGACAGCGCGGCCGGCGTCGCGCTGATCAACGAACGCGTCGACACGCCGCAGGGCTCCGCCGGCGCCGCCCTCAAAGAGCGCTTCTACAGGCCCGTGCCGCGAGTCGAGGCCGGCCTCGCATTGCGCGCCGTCGCGAGCGCGGCGATCGACGTGTCGGACGGGTTGCTCGCCGACCTCGGTCACATCTGCGAGCGCAGCGGCTGCGGCGCGTTGATCGACGTCGAGCGCGTGCCGCTGTCAGCGGAGCTGCTGTCGACGTTCCCGCCGCAGATCGCGCTCGCGCACGCGCTCGGCGGCGGCGACGACTACGAGCTCTGCTTCACGGCGCCGCCGTCGCGCGCGGAAGAGATCGAGGGCGCGCTCGAGGCGACCGGCACGTCGGCGACGCGAATCGGTCAGCTCGTCGCAGGGCAGGAGGTCGTCTGCCGGCGCGACGGCGAGCCGTACACCCCGCACGCGCTCGGCTACCGTCACTTCTGACGGCGCGCGCGTGCGGCTCGCCTTAAGAACGCTCCGCGATCCGGTCCAGCTCGTCGCGCTCGGGTTCGGCACCGGGCTCTCGCCGTGGGCGCCCGGCACGGCCGGCTCGCTGCTCGCGCTGCTCCCTGCGTGGTGGTGCTTCACGCTGCCGCTGCCGTGGCGGGTCGCGATCGTCGCGGCCGTCGTTGCCGCCGGCGTCTGGATCTGCGGGGCGAGCGCCCGTCGGCTCGGCGTGCACGATCACTCGGCGATCGTTTTCGACGAGATCGCGGGGCTGCTCGCCGCGTCGCTCGCGACCCCGGCGCGCAGCCTTTTTTGGTTCGCCTTAACCTTTGTTCTGTTTAGAATTTTCGATATCTGGAAGCCCTGGCCGATCCGCGATGTGGATCACAGAATGCGCGGGGGTGCCGGAATTATGCTTGACGACCTAATGGCTGCGGCTTACGCGGCCATCTGCCTGATGGTCAGCCGAGCTCTGTTACCGACAACGTAAACCCCATGGCGCAGGCCAAAGCTCAAGTCGCGGTCGGAAAGCGCGGCGCGCGCGACGTGCCGGATCGCATCGGCAAGTACGTGATCATCAACGAGGTCGGGCAGGGCAGCACCGGCCGCGTGTTCCTGTCGCACGATCCGTATTACGGCCGCGACGTCGCGATCAAGCTCTACAACATCGAAGGCGAGGAAGACGAGCAGAAGGCGCGCGTCACCCGCAAGATGTTCTTCAACGAGGCGCAGATGATGGGGCGCCTCCAACATCCGAACATTCTGCCGATCTACGACGCGGGTGAGGAGAACGGCAGCTACTACGTCGTGACCGAGCACGTGCACGGCGCACGCACGCTCGCGGCGTATTGCCGGCCGGACAACCTGCTGCGCATCGACGACGTCGTCGAGATCGTCTTCAAGTGCGCGAAGGGTCTGCACTACGCGCACGGCCGCGGCGTGATCCATCGCGACGTGAAGCCGAGCAACATCATGCTCACGCTCGACAACGACGTGCGCGTGATCGACTTCGGCATCGCGCTGATCAAGGATTCGAACGTCTCGCGCATCGAAGGCATCGCGGGCAGCCCGAGCTACATGTCGCCCGAGCAGGTGCAATCCGCCGAGATCACTCCGCGCTCCGACATCTACTCGCTCGGCGCGGTCATGTACGAGCTGCTCACGGGCTATCGGCCGTTCCGTGCGAACAGCTTGAGCAAGTTGCTCCACCAGATCGTGTTCGCGTCGCCGGCACCGATCCATACGCTGCGCGAGGGCATCCCGGAGGAGCTCGAGGAAGTCGTGATGACCGCGCTCAGGAAGGAGCCGGACAAGCGCTTCCCGAACGGTCTCGAGTTCGCTGGCGCGCTCACGCGCCTCCATCAGACGCTGCGCAGCCAATACGACCGGCTCGACAAGCAGGAGCAGTTCGACATGCTCCGCAAGCTGCGCTTCTTCCACGACTTCTCGCACGCGGAGATCTGGGAAGTGCTGCGCGCGAGCGAGTGGTGCGCGTATCAGCCCGGAGACGAGATCATCCGCGAGGGCGAGCTCGACGATCGGTTCTACATCATCGTCACGGGGTCCGTGAGCGTGCAGTCGGGCCGCCGCCAGATCGGCGTGCTGTCCGACGGCGACTGCTTCGGCGAGACGAGCTACGTGCGCGGCGCGCGCCGCACCGCGACGATCAGCGCGACGACGCCCGTGACGATCGTGCGCGTGAGCTCGACGCTGCTCGAGCAATCCTCGTCCGCCTGCCAGTTGCGCTTCAACAAGGTGTTCCTGCGCTCGCTCATCGAGCGCCTCCAGGGCGTCGCGACAGCCGACGCCGCGCCGCCCGCGAGTCCGCCGACGTCACGCTGACCCCGCCGCTGCCGGCACCGTCTTCCAGCCTCGCAAACGCGGACGCATCGAGGTCCACGCCGATAGGGTGGACGCCCCCGCTCGCTTCTTGCCGAACTCAGGTCTCGTCGTCTTCCCTCGGCTCGAACGGGACGGGTTCCGCTTGCTCGGTCTTCTTGAGCAGGATCTCGACCTTTTGCTCCGCTTGCTGGAGCGCCGCTTGGCACTGCCGCGTGAGCTTCACGCCGCGCTCGAATTCTTTCAGCGCTTGCTCGAGCGGCAAGTCGCCGCTCTCGAGGCGCGTGACGAGCGCTTCGAGCTCTTCGAGGGACTTCTCGAGGCCGCCGATGCTGGGCTTGTCGGACGTGGTCATCCGTTTGAGGCCGGTCGTGGAGGAGGGCGCAACGGTACACAGCGTGTCTGGCTCGGTCAAACGAAGGCGTTGACACGCTCGCGCTCGCAGACTAGATTGGCACATCAGTTAGACCAAGTCTAAAAAGCGCCGGGACGCAAGGAGCGGCGCCCGTTTTGTCCAACGTCACCGTGCTCTCGGAGGATGCATGAAACTCAAAGGCAGCAAGACCGAACAAAATCTCAAAGACGCGTTCGCGGGCGAGTCGCAGGCGAATCGTCGTTACCTCTACTTCGCCGCGAAGGCGGACGTCGAGGGCTACAACGACGTCTCGGCGGTGTTCCGCTCGACGGCCGAAGGCGAGACGGGTCACGCGCACGGACATCTTGAATACCTCGAGGCGGTCGGCGATCCCGCGACCGGTTTGCCGATCGGCCCAACGAACTCGAACTTGAAGGCTGCCATCGCGGGCGAGACGCACGAGTACACGGACATGTACCCGGGCATGGCGAAGGCGGCCCGGACCGAAGGCTTCGAAGAGATCGCCGACTGGTTCGAGACGCTCGCGAAGGCCGAGCGCTCTCACGCCAATCGCTTCCAAAAGGCCCTCGACGGCCTCGGCAACTAAGCGCAGCCCGCTCTGCAATGCCCGGACCGTACGTCGACGTGTCGGCGGCGTGCGGTCCGGGCATCCGCAACGCGGCCTCTGGGCGACGACGCCGTGACCGAGGGTAAGAACGACCGCCGCGAGGGCAGCCTCGAAGCGCCGACGCGCCACCCGATCCCGTGGCGAGCGCCGGAGTTCACCGACGCGGCGGCACTCGACGCCGAGCTCGCGCGCGTGTTCGATATCTGCCACGGCTGCCGCCGCTGCTTCAGCCTCTGTAACTCGTTCCCGACTCTATTCGACGCGGTCGATGGGACCGCGAGCGGCGAATTGCACGACGTACCGAAGGAAGCCTACTGGCAAGTCGTCGAGCACTGTTACCTCTGCGACATGTGCTACATGACGAAGTGCCCGTACGTTCCGCCGCACGAGTGGAACGTCGACTTCCCGCACCTGATGCTGCGCGCCAAGTTCAAGCGCTTCGAGGACGGCAAGGTCGGTGCGCGCGACAAGATCTTGAGCGCGACCGACGCGGTTGGCTTGCTCGCGGGGATCCCCGTGATCGCGGAGGCCGTGAACGCGCTCAACGACACCAAGTTTGGGCGCGGCTTGCTCGAGAAGACGCTCGGCGTCGATCGCGAGGCGCCCCTGCCGAAGTTCCACTCGAAGACGGCGCGCCGCCGTCTGAAGAACCACGTCGGACGGGACGCGCAGCCGAGTCCGGCCGGCGATACGGCGGGGCGCGTCGTCGTGTTCGCGACCTGTTACGGCAACCGCAATCACCCGGCGCTCGTCGAGGATCTCGTCGCGGTACTGGAGCACAACGGGATCGGCACCGCGCTCACGAGCAAGGAGCGCTGCTGCGGGATGCCGAAGCTCGAGCTCGGCGACCTCAAGTCGATCGAAAAGGCGATGGAGGTCAACATCCCGGAGCTCGACACCTGGGTGCAGCGGGGCTGGGATCTCACGGCCGTGATCCCGTCGTGCGTCTTGATGTTCAAGCAAGAGCTGCCGCTCATGTTCCCCGACGACGAGCGCGTGCAGCGCGTCGCGAACGCGTTCTACGACCCGTTCGAGTACCTGATGAGCCGCCACAAGGCCGGCAAGCTGAAAACGGACTTCGCCGCGACGCTCGGCGCGATCAGCTACCAGGTGCCGTGCCACCTGCGCGTGCAGAACATCGGCTTGAAGACGCGCGACGTGCTCGAGCTCGTGCCGAGCACGCAGGTTCAGGCGATCGAGCGCTGCTCGGGCCACGACGGCACGTACGGCGTAAAGAAGGAGTACGCGAAGGTATCGCGCAAGATCGCGCGCCCGGTCGCGCGCCAAGTGGACTCCGCCGAAGCGCGGCATTTCACGAGCGACTGCCCGATGGCCGCCGAGCAAATCGCCGCAGTGTCCGAGTCCGGCGCGCAAGCGACCCATCCGATTCAGCTCCTCCGCCGAGCGTACGGAATCTGACAGTGACGGTGACGCCTCGGTCCGTGGCCGCGCGCGCGAGGCACCACAACACTCTGAAGGACCGAACGTGGACAAGCTGAAA
>Ga0307497_10000409_pt1 | contig 10074 bp, 9 predicted proteins | sample 10_S_MG_FD_201366 | JGI IMG/M metagenome (GOLD analysis project Ga0307497, IMG submission 201366) | Soil microbial communities from Populus trichocarpa stands in riparian zone in the Pacific Northwest, United States - 10_S | ecosystem: Environmental > Terrestrial > Soil > Riparian zone > Trees...
CGGCTCGGCAAGGCCGACGCCGGCAAGCTGAAGGAAGCCGAAGACCGCCTGATCCGCGAGGTGGTGAAGCTGCAGGAGGACCTTGGCCTGCCGTCGATCACCGACGGCGAGTTCCGCCGCGACTGGTGGCATATCGATTTCATCGCCGGCTTCGATGGCATCGAGCTGCAGCGCGAGGGCGATTCCTACCACGGCGTGCAATTCAAGGGCGTCGAAGCGAAGCCGCCGACGATGTTCGTCAAGCGCAAGTTGCGCCGCACCAGGCCCAGCATGGTGCCTCATTTCGAATTTCTCAAAAAAATAACCACCAGAGGAGTTCCGAAATTCACCATGCCCTCGCCCGCCATGCTGCACGCCCGCGGCGACCGCGAGTCGATCAAAAAGACTTACCCGGACCCGCAGGAATTCTGGGCCGACCTGACGAAATGCTACCGGGAAGAGATCGCCGATCTGTACAGGGCCGGCTGCCGGTATCTGCAGATCGACGACACCACCATCGCCATGTTCGGCGACCCGAAGGTGCAGGAGACCTTCCGCAAGCTGGGTGACGACCCGAAGAAGGACGTGGCGATCTACGCCGACGCGGTGAACCAGGCGATCCGCGACGTGCCCGACGACATGACAATCGCGATCCACACCTGCCGCGGCAACTTCAAGAGCACCTGGCTGGCGAGCGGCTCGTATGACTACGTTGCCGAGACCGCGTTCTCGACGCTCGACGTCGACGGCTTCTTCCTCGAGTTCGACGACCAGCGCTCGGGCGGCTTCGAGCCGCTGCGCTATGTGCAGAAGGGCAAGAAGGTGGTGCTCGGCCTAGTCTCGTCCAAAGTGCCGCAACTGGAATCGAAAGATCTGCTGAAGAAAAGAATCGAGCAGGCGTCCAAGTTCGTGCCGCTCGAAAATCTTTGCCTGTCGCCGCAGTGCGGGTTCTCCAGCACGCACCACGGCAACAATCTCACCGTCGAGCAGGAAAAGGCCAAGCTCAAGCTCTGCATCGACACCGCGAAAGAGGTCTGGGGCAAGCTCTGAACCCGATTCCGGACACCAGCATCTTCGACCTGCGCCTGTCGCGGCGCGGCAAGCGGCTGAACCGGATGTGCGCGGCGCTCTGCTCGCCGGCCGAGCGCGACGCGTTCAAGCGCGACGAAGAAGCGTTCATGACGCGGTTTTCGCTCACCGAAGAAGAGAAGAACCTGATCCGCAAGCGCGACTTCAACGGCCTGATCGAGGCCGGCATGAACATCTACGCCATGCTGAAGATCGGCTCGGCCAGCGGCAACAGCCTCTACCGCATGGGGGCGCAGATGCGCGGCGAGAGTTACGAGGCGTTTCTCGCGACGCGCAACATGAAAGATGCCGTCTAAGATCGTCGCGGGGATCGGGCTGTCCCATGTGCCGTCGGTGGGCCCGGTCGTCGACCGCGGCCGGGAGTCGGCGCCCGCGTGGAAGCCGCTGTTCGATGCCTACGTCCCGGTGCGCGAATGGCTCGCGAAGCTGAAGCCCGACGTGGCGATCGTGGTCTACAACGACCACGTCGCCGAGTTCACCTTCGACAAGTACCCGACCTTCGCGCTCGGCGCAGCGGACAGCTACGCGATCGCCGATGAGGGCTTCGGCTCGCGGCCGCTGCCGGAGGTGGCCGGGGATGCGGAATTTTCCACTCACCTGTGTGAAGAGCTCATCCACCAGGAGTTCGACCTCACCGTGTGCCAGGAGATGGGCGTCGAGCACGGCTTCCTGGTGCCGATGAATCTGTGCTTTCCGCATGCCTCGTCGGGCTGGCCGGTGAAGAGCGTGCCGCTGCAGGTCAACGTGGTCCAGCATCCGCTGCCGACGGCACGCAGGTGTTTCAACCTTGGAAGGGCTCTTAGGCGTGCAGTGGAAAGCTACCCTGGCGATCTCAAAGTCGTAGTGCTTGGTACCGGCGGAATGTCCCACCAGTTGCAAGGAAAGCGCTTCGGCTTCATGAACGAGAAGTTCGACCAGTGGTTCCTGGATGAGCTGGAAAAGAACCCGGAAAACCTCGCCAGCCTGTCGCACCACAAGATCATGAAAGAGGCCGGCGCCGAGGCGGTGGAGCTCATCATGTGGCTCACCATGCGCGGCGCGCTGTCGCCGAAAGCGAAGCGCGTGCACCGGCACTACTACGCGCCGATGACGACCGGGATGGGGCTGATCACGTTCGAAGATTAGGTCTATGATGGCTTTGCCTACTTCGGGAGGAGGAAAGCCATGGCTAAATTCACCCTGCGGGTCAATGGAACCGCACGCGAAGTGTCGGTCGATGCCGACGCGCCTTTGCTGTATGTCCTGCGCAACGATCTCGAGCTGAACGGACCGAAGTTCGGCTGCGGCCTCGCGCAATGCGGCGCCTGCACCGTGCTGGTCGACGGCCGCCCCGTGCGCTCGTGCGTGACACCGGTGTCCACGGTCAAGGGTGCGGTGGAGACGATCGAGGGCCTCGGCACCGAGCAGAACCTGCATCCGCTGCAGAAAGCCTTCATCGAAGAGCAGGCCTGCCAGTGCGGCTATTGCGGCAACGGCATGGTGATGTCCGCCAAGGCGCTGCTCGCGCGCAATCCGCGCCCCACCAACGAAGACATCCGCAAGGCGCTGAACGGCCATCTCTGCCGCTGCGCGTCGCACAACCGCATCGTGCGTGCGGTGCAAAAAGCGGCGAAGGAGATGCAGTCATGACTTCGCGCCGCGCTTTCCTCAAGAGCGGCGGAGCGCTGGTGATCGCGTTTTCGCTCGATGCATTCGCGCAGGCCCCGGCCGCGCCGAGCCTGCCCGGCAGCCTCGCCGGCAACCGCATGCTCAATGCCTGGCTGCGCATCGACCCGGACGGCACGGTGACCATCTTCACCGGCAAGATCGAGCTCGGCCAGGGCATCGGCACCGCGCTCGCGCAGATCGCGGCCGACGAGCTCGACGTCGATCTCAAGCGCATCCGCATGGTGCACGGCGACACCGCGCTCACGCCGAACGAAGGCCAGACCGCCGGCAGCCTGTCGGTCCAGACCAGCGGCACCGCGGTGCGTTATGCGTGCGCCGAGGCACGAGCGATGCTGCTCGCGGCCGCGGCGGCGAAACTGGGAACACAGGAATTGAAGGTGGTGGACGGCACCATCAACAATTCGCTCACCTATTGGACGCTCGCCGGCGAGCTCGACCTGAAGAAAGAAGCGACCGCGAGCGCCAAGCCGAAGCCGCCGTCCGAGTACCAGTGGGTCGGCAAGAGCATCCCGCGCCACGACATTCCGAAGAAGTTCACCGGCGGCGCGGCCTACGTGCAGGACATCCGCCTGCCCGGCATGCTGTTCGGGCGCGTGGTGCGCCCGCCGTCGCCAGGGGCGAAGCTCGTTTCTCTCGATGAATCGTCCGTGAAACGCATGCAGGGCGTAGTCGCCGTGGTGCGCGACGGCGATTTCGTCGCGGTGGCGACCGAGCGCGAGGAGCAGGCGATCAAGGCGCGCGCCGCGCTCGCCAAGAGCGCGGTGTGGAAGGAAAGCGCCACGCTGCCGCCTTCGGGCGCCGAGCTCTACCAGCACATGCAGTCGCTCGACGTGCCGGCGCAGGTGATGCTCGACAAGAATTCCGCCACCGCGGCGCCGGCGGCGAAGACCCTGCAAGCCCGCTATACGCGTCCGTTCCAGCTGCATGGCTCGATCGGCCCGTCGTGCGCGGTCGCACAGTGGACCGACGGCAAGCTGCGCGTCTGGACGCACAGCCAGGGCGTGTACCCGCTGCGCGGCGACCTCGCCAACGTGTTCGGGATCGAGCCCTCGGCGGTGCGCTGCACGCACGCCGAAGGCGCGGGCTGCTACGGCCACAACGGCGCCGACGACGTCGCGCTCGACGCGGCGCTGCTCGCACGCGCGACCAACGGCCGCCCGGTCAAGCTGCAGTGGATGCGCGACGACGAATTCATGTGGGAGCCCTACGGCTCGGCGATGGTGATGGAGCTCGGCGCGTCGCTCGACGCGCAGGGCAATGTCGTGAGCTGGTCGCACGAGCTGTGGAGCCATCCGCACAGCCGCCGCCCCGGCCAGTCGAAGGGCTCGCACACGCTCGCCGCGCGCCACCTGGCGAAGCCGGTCGGCGCAGCGCCGGTGGGCGACGTGCCGCTGCCCTCCGGCGGCGCGGACCGCAACGCCATCCCGGGCTACGACTTCCCCAGCGTCAAGGTGTCGAAGCATTTCATCGTCGACTCGCCGCTGCGCACCTCCGCGCTGCGCACGCTGGGTGGCTACGGCAACGTGTTCGCGCTCGAGTCGTTCATGGACGAGGCCGCGCTCGCCGCCGGCGTGGATCCGGTCGAGTTCCGCCTGCGCCACCTGAAGGATCCGCGCGCCCGCGCCGTGGTCGAAGCCACCGCGGCGAAGGCCGGCTGGAAACCCGGTAACAGGAATTGGGGTTTCGGCTACGCGCGCTACAAGAATATCGGCTGCTACTGCGCGGTCGCTGCGGAGGTCGAGATCGATCGCAGCACCGGCGCGGCGCGCGTGCTGCGCGCGGTGTCGGGCGTCGATGCCGGCCAGGTCGTGAACCCCGACGGCATCGCCAACCAGATCGAAGGCGGCTTCATCCAGTCGACGAGCTGGACGCTGAAGGAATCGGTGAGCTTCGATCGCACCCGCGTACGCACGCGCTCGTGGAACGACTATCCGATCATGCGCTTCGAAGAAGTGCCGCCGGTCGACGTGGTGATCCTCGACCAGCCCGATCAGCCGTTCCTCGGCGTGGGCGAGGGCTCGCAGGGCCCGACGGCGGCGGCGATCGCCAACGCGCTCGCGAATCTCACCGGCAAGCGGCTGCGCGACTTGCCGTTCACTCCCGGGAAGGTAAAGGCCGCTCTGGTTTAGACGAAGGCGATGAAGCCGCCGGCCGCGGCGGCGATCAGCGTCACCAGGAACAGCCGGCGCGCCGGCGCGTCCACCGCGAGCCGGCGCAGCAGCCCAACCGGCCTGGGCGCGCGTCCGCCCTTGGCTTTGCCGAGGCGGCGCAGCGCGGCGGTCGAATCGAAGTGGCGCGACACCGGCAGGCGCGTGTCCTGCGCGATCATGACCGCCGCCGGCGCGGTGAGCGTCGGCTCGCCGTCGACGTCGAGCTTGACCGTCTTGCTGCCGGAATCGGGATCTGACGGATCGGCCTGGCGCCCGCGCAGCTCGGCGAGGCAGGTGTGCAGGTCGGCCGCCATCTCGTCGGCGTCCTGGTAGCGCACCGCCGGATCCTTCTTCAGCGCGCGCGCCACCACGAAGTCGAGCATCGACGGCAGCTCGGGGTTGACGCGCGTCGGCGGCACGTGCTCGTCGTAGGTGATGCTGTGGCTCACCTGCGCCATCTCGGTGCCGGAGAACAGGCGCTTGCCGGTGAGCATCTCCCACACCACGATGCCGAGCGAGAAGATGTCCGAGCGCTGGTCGACCGGCTGGCCGGAGATCTGCTCGGGCGACATATAGCGCGGCGTGCCGAGCACGATGCCGGTGCTGGTCTTGTGGTCGGCGACGCGCATGCGCGCGAGGCCGAAGTCCATGATCTTTGCCGGGCCGCGGTCGGGCAGCATGATGTTGGCCGGCTTGATGTCGCGATGCACGATGCCACGGTGATGCGCGTAGGCGAGGCCTTCGGCCACCTGGCAGCCGATCTCGATCGCCTCGATCGGCGGAATCGCGCCCTGCTGCACGCGCTTGCGCAGGTCCGTGCCCTCGAGCAGCTCCATCGCGAGGTAGGCCACGCCGTCGGTTTCACCGAAGTCGAAGGTGGTGACGATGTGGGGGTGGTTGAGCTTGCCCGCGGCCTTGGCCTCGACGAAGAAACGCTTCTGATATTCGGCCTTTCCCTCGGCGTCCTTGTCGAGGCTGATGGTCTTGAGCGCGACGGTGCGGTCGAGGTTCGGGTCCTCGGCCTTGTACACCACCCCCATCGCGCCGCGCCCGAGCTCGCCGATGATCTTGTAGCGGCCGATCTTCTTGAGGGCCTTGGCCACTAGTAGCCCACCCGCTGCACCAGCGCTTTCCAGTACGGGTACTTCTCCATCATCGCGTCGACGAAAGGCTGCTGGTTGCCGTTGGAGTTGCGCAGCGCGATGCCGCCGCCGACCAGCGCGATCGCGACCACCATCGCAGCGGCGGTGTAGCGCAGGCTGCGGCGCGCGGGCGCTTTCTCATCCGGCTTGAACAGCTCGTGCGCGCGCAGGCCGGGATCGTTGAAGGTGCCGGCCGGCGCGAGCGAGGACTCGAGCCCCGGCGAAGCCTCGGCGAGCGCGTTGCGAAAAGCGCGCGACGCGAGCAGGCGCGCCGCGGGCGCGAATGCGGCGACCGAGGCGGCCACCGCGATGCCGTCGCCGGTCATTCCTTCTCCGCCCTTGCGGCCGGCAAGTTGCAGTGCGCCGTGGTTGAGGCCGGCGGACAGCGGCAGCCCGGCCGCGGTCGCGGTGAGCGCGCGCTGCGCGAGTCGCAGCGCGGCACGTGGATCATCGAGCACCACGATCGCCGCCCCGTCTGCCGAATCCAGCATCACGCGGCCCGCCGGCGGGATTTCCGCCGCGGTCACCGCCACCACCGCCTGCAACTGCGCGCGCAGGCGCGCCTGCTCGGTGGCGGAACGGCGCGCGAAATCCTGGATCTTCAGGAAAGCCACGCTGGCGAAAAGCGACGACGGCATAGCGCGCAAGGATGCAGGGATTGGCGGCGCTTGAACAGGGTATAATTCGTATCGCTGAGGAGCGTTGCGTCCCCTGCAATGTCAGAGGGGGTCAGGCTCAGCTAAATACAACGGCGCTCGCATCGGAAACGGTGCGGGCGCTTTTCATTTCAGGAGCCGAAAACAGATGAAGATCGATTCGAAATTCACCGATTTCAAGGTCGCGGATCTGGCGCTGGCCGACTGGGGCCGCAAGGAGATCGCCATCGCCGAGTCCGAGATGCCGGCGCTGATGGCGATCCGCAAGGAGTTCGCGGCGAAGCAGCCGCTGAAAGGCGCGCGCATCGCCGGCTCGCTGCACATGACGATCCAGACCGCGGTGCTGATCGAGACGCTGAAGGCGCTCGGCGCCGAGGTGCGCTGGGCCTCCTGCAACATCTTCTCCACGCAGGACCACGCCGCGGCCGCGATCGCCGCCGCCGGCATCCCGGTGTTCGCCTATAAGGGCGAGTCGCTCGATGAATACTGGGAATACACCCACAAGATTTTCGAGTTCGGTGACCAGGGGCCGAACATGATCCTCGACGACGGCGGCGATGCCACGCTGCTGGTGCATCTGGGTCAGCGTGCGCAGAAGGATCCGGGCGTGCTGTCCAACCCGGGCAGCGAAGAAGAAGTCTCGCTGTTCAAATCGATCAAAAGCCGCAAACAAGGCTGGTACGCCAACGCCGCCAAGGACATGAAGGGCGTGACCGAGGAGACCACCACGGGCGTGCACCGCCTCTACCAGATGCACAAGGAGAAGCGGCTGCTGTTCCCAGCGATCAACGTCAACGACTCGGTCACCAAGTCGAAGTTCGACAACATCTACGGCTGCCGCGAGTCGCTGGTCGACGGCATCAAGCGCGCGACCGATGTGATGGTGGCGGGCAAAGTGGCGGTCGTCGCCGGCTATGGCGAGGTCGGCAAGGGCTCGGCGCAGGCGCTGCGCGGCCTCTTTGCCCAAGTCTGGGTGACCGAGATCGACCCGATCTGCGCGCTGCAGGCGGCGATGGAGGGCTACAAGGTAGTGACCATGGACTACGCCGCCGACAAGGCCGACATCTTCGTCACCGCCACCGGCAACTACAAGGTCATCACCCACGAGCACATGAAGCGCATGAAGAACAATGCCATCGTGTGCAACATCGGCCACTTCGACAACGAGATCGACGTCGCGTCGCTCAAGCAGTACACGTGGGACAACATCAAGCCGCAGGTCGACCACATCATCTTCCCCGACGGCAAGCGCATCATCCTGCTCGCCGAGGGCCGCTTGGTAAACCTCGGTTGCGGCACCGGCCATCCGTCGTACGTGATGAGCTCGTCGTTCGCCAATCAGGTGCTGGCGCAGATCGAGCTTTACGGCAACACGGCGAAGTATCCGGTCGGCGTCTACATCCTGCCGAAGCAGCTCGACGAGAAGGTGGCGCGCCTGCAGCTCTCCAAGCTCGACGCGATGCTCACCGTGATGACAGACGAGCAGGCCCGGTACGTAGGGACGCCCAAGGAAGGCCCCTACAAGTCGGACCACTACAGGTACTGAGATGCGCATCGCCGCCATGGGCGCTGGCGGCGTCGGCGGCTATTTCGGCGCCCGGCTGCAGCAGGCCGGGCACGACGTCAGCTTCTTCGCCCGCGGCCGCCACCTCGAGGCCATCCGCGACCAGGGCCTGATCGTCGAGAGCCCGCACGGCAACGCGCGCCTGCAGGTGAAGGTGTTCGAGGATCCGGCCAAGGCCGCCGTCGTCGACGTGGTGCTGTTCGCGGTCAAGCTCTGGGATACCGAGAGCGCCGCGGCGCAGCTCAAGCCGATCATCGGGCCCGACACCGTGGTGATTCCGTTCCAGAACGGCGTCGAATCGATCGAGCGCCTGCGCAAAGTGCTGCCCGAGCCGTCGGTGATGGGTGGCTCGGCCTACATCGCCACGCACATCAAGTCGCCCGGCGTGATCGAGCACACTGGCCAGATGGCGCGCATCCAATTTGGTCCTTTGATGAAAGCTCAGCGTGAGCGCGCTCAAGCATTCCTCACCGTTTGCCGGAATGCCGGAATCCAGGCAGAGATCCCGGACGACATCGTGAAAGCGAACTGGGAAAAGTTCGTGTTCCTGGTCGGGCTGTCGAGCGCGACGGCGGTTGCGCGTGCACCGATCGGCGTGGTGCGTGCCGACCCGGACCTGCGCTGGCTGTTCGAGCAGGCGATGCGCGAGACCTGGAGCGTGGGCCGCAAGCGCGGCGTGGCGCTTGCCGACAATTTCGTCGAGGAGCGCCTGCGCTTCGCCGATGGCCTGCACGCCGACATGCGCGCCTCGCTGCTGCACGACCTCGAGGCCGGCGGCAAGCTGGAAGCGCCGTGGCTGTGCGGCGCGGTGGCGCGCATGGCGCGTGAGGCTGGCATCGATGCGCCGGTGAACCGCGCGGTGTTCGCCGCGCTGAAACCGTTCGTGAATGGATCTGCGCGCAAAGCTTCTTGACCCCGCGCAGCAGGTCCTGCTGTATGGCACGACCCCGCCGCGCGAGGGCACCCCGCCCGAGCAGGTCGACAGCGCGGCCGACAAGCTCGCCGCGCGCCTGGCCGGCCTGCCGCTCGACGGCGTGGTGGTCTACGACATCCAGGACGAGACCGGGCGCACTCAGGCGCCGCGCCCGTTTCCTTTCATTCGCACCATCGATCCGCGCGACTACGCTCATTTTTTCCGCCTTCCAACGATCGTGTACAAAGCGCTCGGCACCATGGACGAGCCTCAATGGCGCAAGTGGCTCGCCGAATCGGAGAAAAGCGTGCAGTTCCTCTCCATCGTCGGCCGCCCGGCTTCGGGCGTGCGCTATTCGCTGCCGCTGTCGCGCGCCATCCGCATCGCCTCCGACAACCCGGCGTTCATCGTCGGCGGCGTGGTAATCGCCGAGCGCCACGACGCGCAGCGCAGCGAGGCGGCGCGGCTGCTCGCCAAGGGCATCGAGGGCTGCGGCTACTTCATCTCGCAGGCGGTGTATCACGCGGCGCCGACCCGGCGCCTGCTCGCGGACTATCTGCGCGACTGCCGCGGCGCGGGCGCGCAGCCCAAGCGCATCGTGCTGACCTTCGCGCCCTGCGGGCGTGAAAAGACGCTGACGTTCATGCGCTGGCTGGGTGTCAACATCTCGCAGGACACCGAGCGCGCCATCCTGGGCGCCGCGAACCCGCTTGCCAAGTCGATCGAGATCTGCCGCGACAACCTTCGGCGTATCCTCGACGGCGGCTATGCCGGTCAGGTGCCGCTGGGGGTAAACGTGGAAAGCGTGTCCATCAACCGCGACGAGATCGACGCCAGCGTCGAGCTGCTGCACACGCTGCGCGAGGCCATGGCCGGCCGATGAGGCGCAGCCTGGCGCTGGTGGCGGCTGCGG
>Ga0307497_10000410_pt1 | contig 10072 bp, 9 predicted proteins | sample 10_S_MG_FD_201366 | JGI IMG/M metagenome (GOLD analysis project Ga0307497, IMG submission 201366) | Soil microbial communities from Populus trichocarpa stands in riparian zone in the Pacific Northwest, United States - 10_S | ecosystem: Environmental > Terrestrial > Soil > Riparian zone > Trees...
GGCATCTACATCAAGGGCAAGACGCTCACCAAGGTGGACGACTACACCCTCCACATCAAGACCGCGGAGCCGTATCCGCTGATGCCGAACGACCTGTCGACGATCTACATCATCTCGAAGAAGAACGCGACGGGCGCGAAGACGCCGGACTACAACTCGGGCAAGGCCGCGGTCGGCACCGGCCCGTACCGCTTCGTCGAGTACACGCCGGGCAACCGCATCGTCATGCAGCGCTTCGACCAGTACTGGGGACCGAAGCCGATCTGGCAGCGCGTCACTTTTCGCCCGATCAAGTCCGATCCGTCGCGCGTCGCCGCGCTGCTCGCCGGCGACGTCGACTTCATCGAAGAGGTGCCGGCCACCGACATGGAGCGCCTGAAGAAGGACCCGAAGCTGACGGTGGCGCAGGTGGTGTCGAACCGCATCATCTACCTGCACCTCGACCATTTCCGCGATGACTCGCCGTTCGTGCGCGCCAAGGACGGCGGGCCGATCAAGAACCCGCTGCGCGACGTGCGCGTGCGCAAGGCGCTCTCGATGTCGATCGACCGCGACGCCATCGTCAGCCGCGTGATGGAAGGCATGGCGATCAAGGCCGGCCAGCTGCTGCCCGACGGTTTCTTCGGCGTCAGCCCGAAGCTGAAGCCGGTGGCCTTCGATCCGAACGGCGCGAAGAAGCTGCTGGCCGAGGCCGGCGTGCCGAACGGCTTTCGCCTCACCATCCATTCGCCCAACGACCGCTATCCGAACGATGCCAAGATTGCCGAAGCGGTGGGCCAGATGCTGAGCCGCAACGGCATCGACACGCAGGTCGTGACGATGACGCAGGGCGTGTTCTTCCGCGACGCGTCGACCGGCTCGCCCGAGAAAGGGCCGAAGTTCAGCTTCATCCTGGTCGGCTGGGGCTCGGGCACGGGCGAAGCGTCCTCGCCGCTCAAGTCGCTGCTCGCCACGTTCGACCGCGACAAGGGCATGGGCGCCTCGAACCGCGGCCGCTACTCCAATCCGCAGGTCGACAAGCTGATCAACGAGGCGCTCGCGACCGTGGACGATCCCAAGCGCGCCGCCCTGCTGGCGCACGCCACCGAGGTGGCGATCGACGACGTCGGCATCATCCCGCTGCACTACCAGGTGAACACCTGGGCGATGCGCAAGGGCTTCGGCTACAAGCCGCGCACCGACGAGTACACCCTGGCGACGGGAGTTACGAAAGCCAACTAGATGGTGTTCGTAATCCGGAGGCTCCTCCAGAGCGCGCTCGTCGTTCTGGTGATGTCGCTGGTCGTGTTCGTGGGCGTGCACCTGGTCGGCGACCCGGTGCACATCCTGATCTCGGACGAGATGACGCAGGCCGAGATCGACGCCTTCATCCACCGGCTCGGGCTCGACCTGCCGGTGCACCAGCAGTACCTCCACTTCCTCGGCAACGCGTTGCGCGGCGACCTCGGCAACTCGTTCGTGTTCGGCGAGCCGGCGCTCAAGCTCATCCTGCAGCGCATGCCGGCGACGCTCGAGCTCGCGTTCGCCGCCTTCATCCTCGCGATCGTGTTCGGCATCCCGCTCGGCATGTACGCCGGGCTCAAGCCCGAGTCGCCGGCGAGCCGCGCCATCATGGCGGGCTCGATCCTCGGCTTCTCGCTGCCCACCTTCTGGGTCGGCCTGATGCTGATCATGGTGTTCGCGGTGATGCTCGGCTGGCTGCCTTCGACCGGGCGCGGCGACTTCGGCACCTGGGACGGCATCCGCCACCTGATCCTCCCGGCGTTCAACCTGGCGCTGTTCAAGATGGCGCTGGTGACGCGCCTCGCGCGCGCCGGCACACGAGAAGCGGCACTGCAGGACTACGTGAAATTCGCGCGCGCCAAGGGCCTCTCCCCCTCGCGCGTGGTGCTGGTGCACATCCTCAAGAACATCCTGGTGCCGGTCGTCACGGTGCTCGGCCTCGAGCTCGGCGGCCTGATCGCCTTTTCGGTGGTGACCGAGACCGTGTTCGCCTGGCCGGGGATGGGGAAGCTGCTGATCGACTCGATCCAGCGCCTCGACCGGCCGGTGATCGTGGCTTACCTCGTCATTACCGTCGTGATGTTCGTCGTGATCAATCTGGTGGTGGACCTTCTCTACTCCGCCCTGGACCCGCGCGTCCGTCTAAAGGAGGCTAAGGCGTGAGCGCGGTCGTCGACGCCCTGCCTCTGGCAAAGCCCGAATCCCCGCTCCGCCGGCTGGGCCGCGAGTTCTTCAGCAGCCCGGTCGCGACCGGCGCCTTCGGCTTGCTTCTCCTGATTGTTTTTCTTGCCTTGTTGGCGCCGCTGCTCTCCCCCCAGAATCCCTACGACCTTGCCAAGGTCACCGTGATGGACGCACGCCTCGAACCGGGCGAAACCAGCTCGGCGGGCTTCATGATGTGGCTCGGCGCCGACGGCGCGGGGCGCGACATGTGGAGCGCGATGCTCTACGGCCTGCGCATCAGCCTCGGCGTGGGCGTCGCCTCCGGCGTGGTGGCGCTCGCCATCGGCACCGCAGTCGGCCTGCTCGCCGCCTATCGCGGCGGTTGGATCGACGCGCTCATCATGCGAGTAGTCGACCTGCAGCTCTCGTTCCCCGCGATCCTGGTCGCCCTGATCCTGGTCGCGATCCTCGGCCGCGGGGCCGACAAGGTGATGATCGCGCTGATCCTGGTGCAGTGGGCCTATTACGCGCGCACGGTGCGCGGCTCGGCGCTGGTCGAGCGCCGCAAGGAGTACATCGAGGCCGCGCAGTGCCTCGACCTGCCGCCGCGGCGCATCGTGTTCCGACACCTGCTGCCGAACGTGATCGCGCCGATGATCGTGGTCGGCACGCTGCAGACCGCGCACGCCATCTCGCTCGAAGCCACGCTTTCCTTCCTCGGCGTCGGCCTGCCGCTCACCGAGCCTTCGCTTGGCCTGCTGATCGCCAACGGCTTCGAGTACATGCTGTCGGGCAAGTACTGGATCAGCTTCTATCCCGGCCTGGCGCTGCTCGCCACCATCATGAGCATCAACCTGGTCGGCGACCGGCTGCGCGACGTGCTGAATCCCCGCCTTGACCGATAAGACTCTGGTTGTCGAAGACCTAAAGACCCATTTCTTCACGCGCGCGGGTGTGGCCAAAGCCGTCGACGGCGTGAGCTTCGAGGTGAAGCCGGGCGAAGTGCTGGGACTGGTGGGCGAATCGGGCTGCGGCAAGACCGTCACCGGCTTCTCCATCCTCGGCCTGGTCGACCCGCCGGGACGCGTGGTCGGCGGAAGGATCGTTTTCGATGGCACCGACCTCCTGACGCTGAAGGAGGACGAGCTGCGCAAGGTGCGCGGGGCGCGCATCTCGATGGTGTTCCAGGACCCGATGATGACGCTCAACCCGGTGCTGCGCATCGACACGCAGATGGTCGAGGCCGTTCTCGCGCATCAATCCCTGGGTAGGGACGAAGCCCTTCGGGTGGCAAGGCAGGCTCTCGAGCGCGTCGGCATCCCGTCGCCCGACTCGCGCCTGCGCTCCTATCCGCATCAATTTTCCGGCGGGATGCGCCAGCGGGTGGCGATCGCGATCGCGCTGCTCAACAAGCCGAAGCTGATCATCGCCGACGAGCCGACCACCGCGCTCGACGTCACCATCCAGGCGCAGATCCTGTACGAGGCGCAGAAGCTGTGCCGCGAATCGGGCACCGCTCTCATCTGGATCACCCACGACCTGTCGGTGGTGGCGGGGCTGGCCGACCGCATCTGCGTGATGTACGCCGGGCGCATCGTCGAGCAGGGCTCGGTCGACGAGGTGCTCGACAAGCCGCTGCATCCCTATACGCACGGCCTGATCGGCTCGGTGCCGAGCCGCAACCGCCGCGGCTCGCCGCTCGCGCAGATTCCCGGCATGACGCCGGCGCTCCTCAACCTGCCGCCGGGCTGCGCCTTTCGCACGCGTTGCCCGCGCGCCGCCCCCGCCTGCGCGCAATTGCCGGAGCTGGAGTCGCGCAACGGCCGCCTCGTGCGCTGCTTCTACCCCCTGTGAAGCTGCTCGAGCTCGAGCACGTCTCCAAGCGCTTCGTCCAGCCGCTGGACCTGGCCGGCAAGATCGCGCGTTCCCTGGGCGCCGACGTGTCGGACGAGGTGGTGCACGCGGTCGACGACGTCTCGTTCAGCGTGAAGGAAGGCGAGGTCGTCGGCCTGGTCGGCGAGTCGGGCTGCGGCAAGTCGACCCTCGGCCGCATGGTGGCCGGCATTCTGCCGCCGAGCGCGGGCCGCATCCGCTATCGCGGCCAGGAGCGCATCGGCCTCAAGGTGCAGATGATCTTCCAGGACCCGTTCGCCTCGCTCAACCCGCGCATGCGCGTCGACGACATCGTCGGCGAGGCGCCGCTGGTGCACGGCATCGTGCAGAAGGCTGATCTGGACGGCTACCTCGACGCGCTGCTGGTGCGCTGCGGCCTCGATCCGAGCTACAAGCGACGCTACCCGCACCAGTTCTCCGGCGGGCAAAGGAGCCGCATCGGCATCGCGCGCGCGCTCGCGGTGAAGCCCGACTTCCTGGTGTGCGACGAGGCGGTGGCCGCGCTCGACGTCTCGATCCAGGCGCAGATCCTGAACCTGTTCATGAAGCTGCGCGGCGAGCTGGGCCTGACCTACCTCTTCATCAGCCACGACCTGGGCGTGGTCGAGCACCTCTCCGACCGCGTGGTGATCATGTACCTCGGGCGCGTGGTGGAGTCGGCGAGCGCGGACGAAATCTTCCGCGCTCCCAACCATCCCTATACCCAGGCGCTGCTCAAGCAGGTGCCGCGCCTCGACACGCGCAAGACCCAGTTCAAGCCGATCGTGGGCGAGATCCCCTCGCCGCTCTCCCCGCCGACCGGCTGCCACTTCCACCCGCGCTGCCCGCATGCCATGGCGCGCTGCCGGGAGCAGGCGCCGGCGCTGAAGGAAGTCGGCTCAGGCCATCTGTCGGCCTGCCATCTGAACGAGCGCTAGCGCTACTTGCCGCCCAGCGCGGCGATCTTTTTCTTGGCGAGCGCCACGAAGGCGCCGTGCGGGAACTGCTCGATGTAGAGCGCGATCTCGTCGGCGTCGGTGCTGTCCTTGACCCCGTCCCAGAATTCCTTCTCCGCCTCGGTCGGCTCGGCGGCCTGGCCCGCCGCCTTGGAGAAGACGTCGTCGTGGCCCTCGAGCGGCTTGCCGGCGGCGACGCGGCCGATGGCGTCGGCGAATTCGCGCGCGGTCTGGTAGCGGCGCTCCGGCAGTTTGGCCAGCGCGCGGGCGATGATGCGGTCGATGTCGACCGGGATCTCGACCAGCGTCGACGGCCAGGCCGGGTCGTCTTCGATGATCTTCTTCTGCAGCGCCCACTGCGTGCCCTCGAACGGCTTCTTCCACGTGAGCAGCTGGTAGAGGATGACGCCGGCCGCCCAGATGTCGGTGCGCCGGTCGAGGGGCTGGCCCTGGATCTGCTCTGGCGACATGTAGGAGGGCGTGCCGATGATGGTGCCGACGCGGGTCTTTTCAGTCTGGTCGCCAGCGTCGGGCTCGGCGAAGCGCGCGACGCCGAAATCGGTGAGCTTGGCGTGGCCGGCGGCGTCGATCATCACGTTGGCCGGCTTGACGTCGCGATGGATGATGTTCGCCTCGTGCGCAAAATCGAGCGCCGCGAGCAGCTCGTCCATCAGGCGGAAGATGGTCGCCAGGTCGAGGCGCTCGTTGCGGTCGAAGAAGTCCTTGAGCTCCTTGCCCTTGATGAACTCCATCACGATGTACGCGAGATCGCCCTCCTGGCCGAAGTCGTACACCTGCACCACGTTGCCGTGGTTGAGGCGCGCCACCGCGCGCACCTCGCGCTGAAAGCGCACCTTCGCCATCTTGGCAGCGTCGGGCGATAGCTTGCCGGTCAGGATGGTCTTGATCGCAACGCGACGGTTGAGCTTCGGATCGTGGCCGTCGTACACCAGGCCCATCGCACCCTGGCCGAGCACGCCCTTGATCTCGTAGCGGCCGAGCGATTTGAGCTGCTCGTTACTCATGGAGCGACACCCTGGGTGTCCATTTCGCGTCCGCGTCGAGCGGGAACACCGGACGCGGCAGGCCCTTGAAATCGAGCCGTTCGAGCACCGGCGAGGTCAGCCCGGGCGTGTCCACTTCGATCACGCGCTCAGGGGTGAAGAACTGGTCGAAGCCGCCGCGGAAGTGGCCGCGCGACTTCACCACTACGGTGCGCGCGCCGGCGATGTCGAGGCCGTGCATCTCGAAGAACACCGGGTCGGCGCACTGCTTGCGCTTGCTGACGCACACCAGCGTGATGCCGCCGATCTGCAGCGCGGCGCTCGGGCCGAGGTCGAGCGCGCGTCCCGCCCAGATGCCGCGGCGGCCGACGCACTTGCCGTCGGTGAGCTTCTTCACGCGGGCCTGCGCCCGGTAGCCTTCCGTGAACTGCACCTCGATGTCCTTCCCCTCGCCCGCGGCATGCGCCGCGGCGGCGATCTGTGGCTCGAAGAAATTACCGTACAACACGTTCTCCGCCTTGGCCTCGCAAAGCTGTCTCAACAGCGTGGTGGTCTGCCCGGTGCCGCCCCCGCCGGGATTGTCACCGGCGTCCGACCAGATCGTCTTGGCCGGAATACGCAGCGCTTCGTCAAAAGAGGTCAGGCGTTTCACAAAGCGCTGGCGGTCTTCCCAGGTGCGGGCAGCGATGTCGAGGGTCACGCCGCGCACATCGGCACCCTGCTCGCCGTTGACCACGACCGCGACGCCATTCTTCGGAGTATCGCTGAACACGAACCCGCCGACGACCGACACGTCGAGCACGCCATTGCCCACCTTGGTCTGACCATAGTTGATGGCATCGGCGTACGGCCCTTCCCGCGTAAGCAGGGTGACCGACGCAGGCGTGAGCGGCAGGCGGGCGAAGGCGCGCTTCGATTTCTTTCCATTGAGGAACCCCTGCAGGAGCCGTGCCGCGTCCCGTGCGCGCTCGGCCTGGTCCATGTGCGGGTTGGTGCGATACGAGACCAGAGCGTCGACGTTCGCGACCATGCGCTCCGAGATATTGGCGTGCAGATCCACGGTAGCGACCACCGGCACCTTCGGCCCGACCAGGCCGCGCACCATGGCGTAGAGCTCACCGTCGGGGTCGGGCCCGGCGGTGGAGATCATGGCGCCGTGATTGCTGATGTAGACCGCGTCGAGCTTGCCGGCGCCCGCTAGGCGGGAGCGCATCGCGCCGAGCGTGGACTGGAAGAAACGCTCGTCGACCGGCCCGCCGGGCTCGCACGCGGTGACGACGGTCGGCACCGGCTGCCATTGGCCGAGCGCATCCATCTCCCGATAGAAGCCCGGCACCTCGGCGGGCATCGCCGGCGCCGCCTTGCGCGCTTCGCGCGCGATGTCGTCGCCTTCCAGATAGCAAAGCGAACGGAAATGGCTCTCGGTGCTGACCGGCGCGAAAGCGTTGCTCTCGAGATGGATCCCGAGGATGGCGACGCGTGGGCCCGAAACTTGCGGCGAACCTGGCGTCATCCCCTTAGGAGGCTCCAATGACGAGAACGATCGGTGTGATGTTCATTCTGGCCGTCGCAGTCGCCGGCTGCAGCCGTCCCGTGGTGAGAGAGACCGTGGTGGAACGCCCGGTCGTGGTCGACAGGGCCGCGGCCAGCGGCGCGAGCGCGCCGAGTTGCACCTATGCGTCGCAAGCCTACAGTCACGGCAGCGTGTCGTGCCAGGACCGCAACCAGTACCGCTGCGACAACGGCGTCTGGAACCGCACGTACAGCGCCTGCCCGTAGCCGCATTTTCTCGGGGTCACTCAGCCTCGTCGATCCACGACTGCTGAATGGCCTCGAGAATCCGCTCGCCGCAGCGCTTCGGATCGTCGCTGAAGCCCGGCAGCGCCAGCACCCACTTGTAGAGATCGACGAAGTTCACCGCCTCCGGATCCTGCTCCGGATGCGCCTCGCTCAGCGCGATGGCGATGTCCAGGGTGTCGGTCCACTTCACTTCTTCGCTCCCCCTTCGCGCTCGTAGTTGATAGTGTATTTCGGGATCTCGATTTCGAGGTCTTCGTCTGCGACCCTGGCCTGGCACGAGAGGCGCGAGTTGGCTTCCAGGCCCCACGCCTTGTCGAGCATGTCCTCTTCCTTCTCGCTCGCCTCCTCGAGTGAGCCGATGCCCTTGCGCACCAGCACGTGGCAGGTGGTGCACGCGGCCTGCTTCTCGCACGCGTGCTCGATGTCGATGTGGTGCTCGAGCAGCGTGTCGCAGATTGACACGCCGGGCTTGGCCTCGATCTCCGCCCCCTGCGGGCAGATGGCATGCCCCGGCAGCACCTTCAGCTTGGGCATCTACAGGCTTCCGATCTTGCGCCCGGCGAGCGCGCGCTTGATTCCCGCGTCCATGCGCCGCGCCGCGAACTCGTCGGTCGCGCGATTCAGCGCCTCGATCGCCTGCTTGATCGGGCGATGATCAGCACCGGGGAGGCGCTTCTCGAGGGCAGCAATGGCTGCCTCGATCGCGGCTTGCTCTTTCGGATCCAGCAACCCCGAATCCGCCTCCAACGCTGCCTTTGTCGCCTCGATCAGCCGCTGTCCGTCGACGCGCTGCTCGGCGAGCGCGCGCGAATGCATGTCTTCGCGTGCGTGCTCGAAGGAATCGCGCAGCATGCGCTCGACGTCGGCGTCGCCCAGGCCGTAGGACGGCTTCACTGTGATCGAAGCCTCCACCCCGGTGGTGCTCTCCTTCGCGGAAACGGAAAGCAGGCCGTCGGCGTCGACCTGGAACGCGACCCGGATGCGCGCGGCGCCTGCGACCATGGGCGGAATGCCCTTCAGCTCGAAGCGCGCGAGCGAGCGGCAATCCGACACCAGCTCGCGCTCGCCCTGCACCACGTGGATGCTCATGCCGGTCTGGCCGTCCTTGAAGGTGGTGAATTCCTGCGCGCGGCCGGCGGGAATGGTGGTGTTGCGCGGGATGATCTTCTCGGTCAGGCCGCCCATGGTCTCGAGGCCGAGCGAGAGCGGGATCACGTCGAGCAGCAGCCAGTCCTCGCCCTGCGGCTTGTTGCCGGCGAGCACGTTGGCCTGCATCGCCGCGCCGAGCGCCACGACCTTGTCCGGATCGAGGTTGTTGAGCGGATCGCGGCGGAAGAATTCGCCCACCGCGCGCTGGACCTGGGGCATGCGCGTCGCGCCGCCGACCATCACCACGCCCTTCACCTCGTCGACGCCAAGGCCCGCGTCGCGCAATGCCTTGCGCACCGGGCCGAGCGTCTTCTGCACAAGGGTCTGCGTGATGCTGCAGAAGGTCTCGGTGTCGATCACCACGTCGACGAATTCTCCGGTGGAGAGCCTGGCGGTGATGCGCGCTTCGCCGTGAAACGTCAGGTATTCCTTTGCCTCGCGCGCCTTGACCAGCAGCAGCCGCATGTCGTGCGCGGACAGCGGCGCGAGCTTCGCCTTCTCCACCACCCAGCAGAACAGCCGCTGGTCGAAGTCGTCGCCGCCGAGCATCGAGTCGCCGCTGGTCGCAATGACCTCGAACACACCTTTGGTCAATTTGAGGATGGAGAGGTCGAACGTGCCGCCGCCAAGGTCGTAGACCGCGTAGGTACCTTCGGCTGCGTTCTCCAGCCCGTAGGCGATCGCAGCGGCGGTGGGCTCGTTCAACAGCCGCAGCACGTTCAGGCCGGCGATTTTTCCCGCGTCCTTGGTCGCCTGGCGCTGCGCGTCGTCAAAGTACGCCGGCACCGTGATCACCGCGCCCGCGATATTGCCTTGCAGGGATAGCTCCGCACGCTGTCTGAGCACTTTCAGGATTTCGGAGGAGACTTCGACCGGGCTCTTGACACCGGCCACGGTGCGGAGCTGCAGCATGCCGGGCGCGTCGACAAAGTCGTAAGGCGCGCTCTCCAGATGCGCGACGTCCTTCACGCCGCGGCCCATGAAGCGCTTGACCGAGACGATGGTGTTCTTCGGATCGTCGGCCTGGCGCGCCTGCGCGGCGTAGCCGACCTCGACGCGCCCGTCGGGCCGATAACGGACGATCGACGGCAGCAACGGCCGGCCGTGCGCGTCGGGAAGCACCAC
>Ga0307497_10000411_pt1 | contig 10045 bp, 12 predicted proteins | sample 10_S_MG_FD_201366 | JGI IMG/M metagenome (GOLD analysis project Ga0307497, IMG submission 201366) | Soil microbial communities from Populus trichocarpa stands in riparian zone in the Pacific Northwest, United States - 10_S | ecosystem: Environmental > Terrestrial > Soil > Riparian zone > Trees...
AGACACGCCTGCTCTATCGCGGACGGCGCTTCTTCCTCAACGGCGAGAGCTTCGAGGCGAGCGCGCGCAACACCGCGCTGCTGCGCGAGCTGGCCGACCGGCGCAACGCGGACGGCGCCCGGCTTGCCCGCACCACGCTCGCCGGTCTAATCTTGCGCTGGCACCGCCTCGGCTACGTGACCTTGGACAAGAGATAGCGATGGATGCGCCAATTTACGAGCGCTTCGACACCAACGAAGCCTTCCAGACCGCGGTCGACCGGTTGACGGAGCAGCCCGGCCGCGAGCTGCGCGTGTTCGATCCCGACGGCGCCGCGCTGCGGCTGAACGACCCGCAGCGGATCGCGCGCCTCGACCGCTTCCTGCTCTCGAGCCGCACCCGGCGGTTCTACCTCGTGGTGCACGACACCGACCATCTCACCCGCCACTGCCCGCGGCTGCTGGCGCTGCTGCGGCGTTTCTCGCACGCGATGCAGATCAACCGCACGCACGAGGAGATCCGCGAAGTGCAGGACGCCTTCCTGCTGCTCGATGCGATGCACTATGTGCGCCGGCCGGTGGCCAGCCTGTTCCGCGGCGCGATGGGCCTGGGCGACGAGAACGAAGGCCAGGCTCTGCGCGGCCGCTTCGGCGAAATCTGGTCGGCTTCCTACCCGGCGGTGTCCAGCACTACCGTCGGGTTATAAGCTTCTCCAAGAAAAACCCTCTTCTTGGGTCGCCAAGTCGATCCATTTTTCCTCGCATCCCATGGCGCGCGCGAGCGCGGCACGCGCCAGCTCGGGGCGGTTGTTCTGCTGCGAGAGATGCGCGCCGATGACGTGCTTGAGGCGCGAGCGGTCGACGGCGCGCAGCAACGCCTCTGAATCCTGGTTGTCGAGGTGGCCGAACGCGCTGGCGATGCGTTCCTTCAGCCAGCGCGGATAGGCGCCCGCCCAGAGCAGGTCGCGGTCGTAGTTACATTCCAGCACCAGCGCGTCCAGGCCGGAGAGCATCTGCTGGAGATGCGGCGTCGGCTTGCCGACGTCGGTGATCACGCCGAGCTTGGCCGCGCCGTCGGACAGCACGTATTGCACCGGCTCACGCGCATCGTGCGGCACGGTGAACGGCAGCACCATCATGCCGTCGACGAAGAAGGACTGCCGGCCGTTGACCACCTGCACCGGCACGCCTTCGATCACCTTGCCCTCGGCCTTGAGCGCGGCGAGCGTTCCGTGAGTGATGTACACGGTAACGCGGTGGGCGGCGGCGAAATCGAACACGCCGCAGGCGTGGTCGCTGTGCTCGTGCGTGACGAGGATGCCGCGCACCTGCGAAGGCTCGAGCCCGGCACGTGCCAGCCGCCGCTCGGTGTCGGTGAGCGCGAGACCGCAATCGAGCATGACGACGGTACCCGAGGCCTCGGCCACCAGGCAGTTGCCCGAGCTGCCGCTGGCGAGGGAAGCGAAGCGCAACGTTACTTGAGCTGCTCGTGCAGCAGCGCGAGGATGCGCTGCGAGGTCTTCGAGTTCTCGGCCTTGCCGTCCTTGTTCAGGACGTAGACCTGGCTGCCCGTGGTGGTAGCGCCGGATTCCTGCGTGACCTGCACCCGGTATTGCGCCGCCTTCACCTTCGTGTCGCTCGAAAACCAGCCCGCGATGGTGCTGAAGATGCCCTTGTCCTTTTCGCTCATCTCGGCATCGGGATCGGCGTAGCGCACGAAGTACAGGCCTTTCTGGCGGTCGCGGTCTTCCACCGTGAAGCCGACGCGGTCGAGCGCGAGGCCGACGCGGCGCCAGGCGCGGTCGAAGGGCTCGTGCACCTGCAGCCGCTCGGTGCCGTCGTTGGCCTTGATGATGTCGGCGCGCTGCTGCGGCGCGGCCACGGCGGCGAGCTCCTTCGCCTTCTCGTCGCGCGCGCCCAGGCGCACCATCAAGCGCCGCAGGAATTCGGCTTCGAGCTCCGGGTCGGGCGGGCGCGGCTGCCACGCGGTCTGTCCCGGCGTGCTCGAGGTCGGCTCGCGCGTGGTGTAGAGCTCCTGCATGCCGCGGTGGCTGATGTAGATCTCGGTGCCGCCGTCGGGCGCGCGGTCGAGCCGCGTCCGGTACTTGTCGCGCTCGGAGGTCGAGTACAGCGGCTCGAAGATCTTGCCGAGGAACTCGCGCACCGTGCCCTCGGGAATCTTCGGCCGGGTCTCGGCCCAGTCGGTCTCCATCACGCCGGCCGCCGAGTTCTCCATCTTGATCAGGAAGCCGCTTTCCTGCCAGAAGTCCTTGATCAGCGGCCAGAGCTTTTCCGGCGGCTCGCCCTGCACCACCAGCCAGCGCTGGGTGCCGGCGCGCTCGATGCGCATGCGCTCGACCTCGGGCAGCACGTTGGTACCGGCAGCGCGCGCCGGCTGATCGCGCCGCTCGGCCTGGTAGCCGGAAAGCGTGGCGCTGCGCCCGGACTCGGGAACGGCGTAGCGGTTATCGCGCGCCGGCGCGGTCAGGTCCGGCGGCACTTCGAGCGGCGGCAGCGTGCCGGCCTTCTTGTAATCGACGCCGGAGTCGGAAGCGCACGCGGACAGCACGGCCAGCGCGGCCGCGGCGACGAGCTTTTGATTCAACCTCGTCCTTGCCTTTCGCGAGGCATCACCCGCGTCCCTCAACGACGCGAAGGCCGGGAATCGCGATTCCGGCTTCGTGCAGTGCCTCGCGCACCGTCTGGTGAAATTTCTCGGCGAGCGGCGACATCGGCAGGCGCATCCCGCCCTCGATCAGGCCCATCTCGGCCATCGCCCACTTCACCGGGATCGGATTGGCCTCGACAAACAGCTTCTGGTGCAGCGGGAACAGGCGGAAGTTGAGCTCGCGCGCCTTCTTCACATCGCCCACCAGCGCGGCGGCGCACATCTGGTGCATCGCCTTGGGCGCGACGTTGGCCGTCACCGAGATCACGCCGTGGCCGCCCATCAGGATCAGCGCGACACAGGTAGCGTCGTCGCCGCTGTAGATCGCGAAGTTGCGCGGCGCGCGGCGAATGAGATCGGTGTTGCGCTCGATGTTCGCGGTCGCTTCCTTGATGCCGATGATGCCGGGGACCTGCGCCAGGCGCAGCACCGTATCGGTCTGCATGTCGGCGACCGTACGCCCCGGCACGTTGTACAGGATCATCGGCAGATCGACGGTCCCGGCGATCTTGCTGAAGTGCCGGTAGAGGCCCTCCTGGGTCGGCTTGTTGTAGTAAGGCACGACCGAGAGGCACGCGGTGGCGCCCGTCTCTTTAGCCGACGCGGTCAGCTCGATCGCCTCGGCGGTCGAGTTGCCGCCGGTGCCGGCGATGATCGGGATGCGGCCTTTGGAGTGCTGGACCGCGATCTTGATCAGCGCCTTGTGCTCGTCGAAGTTCACCGTGGGCGACTCGCCGGTGGTGCCGACCACCACGATGCCGTCGGTACCTTCGGCGACGTGCCAGTCGATGAGCTGCCTGAAGCGCGCGAGGTCGAGACGACCGTCCTCGTGCATGGGGGTGACGATGGCGACCAGGCTTCCGGTAATCATGCGGCGATTCTAACGCTTCCGGCCTCGCCCCGGATGACACAGATCCGCTGCAAAACCGACTTCTCCGTCTTCCCTTGCTCGAACGCCACCACTGCAAGCTCGGCGAAGGCTTGCAGCAGCTCGCCCGGGCGCAGCAGGAAGTTCGGATTGGAAGGCTTGCCGAATTTTTCGTTGCCGAGCATGAAGGTTTCGTAGATCAGCACGCCCTGCTCCGCCAGCGACTGGGCCAGGATCGGCAACAGCGGTCGATGCAGATAGTTGGTCACCACAATGGCGCCGAAGCGCCGGCCGGCGAACGGCCACGGGCGGCCGTCCTCGAGGTCTGCTCTTACAAAAGTAATTCCTTCGGGCATGGCCTGCGCGTCCCGGTCCACGGCAATGACCTCCAGAGTCCGTCTAAGGAAGAGTTTCGAGTGTCTGCCGGCTCCGCTCGCTACATCCAGCACCGGGCCGCGCGTGACCAGCGGTGCCCAGCGCACCACCCAGGGCGACGGCTCAAGCGATTCGTGCACCGTGCTCCGCCAGCAATTCGCGCAGCACCGAGCGGTGGCAGCGGCGCTCGTCCTCGCAGTAGCAGCCGACCGAGAAGTCCGCATGCTGCGACATGGCGGCGAGCAGCGCGATCAAGCGCTCGGCGGCGGGCGCTTTCATCTCGCGACGGTAGTCGCGCACGTATTTCACCCAGCGTTCGTCGGTCCAGGGTTGCGATAGGGCCCAGCTCACGATCTTGCTGCCCGGCGCAAGATCCGGCAGCCATAAATCGTAGTAGTTGAGCCTGGCGTAATCGTCCTTGCGCACGCCGCGCGGCGGGCGGCGTACGGTGCCGAGGCGCAGTCCCTCGCGCGCAGCGCGCGGGCTACCGAGCCGGATTATGCGGATAGCCATGTTCCTCTTCGCGCTCGATCTCGCGGATGGTGTCCTCGAACACCGTGGTGACGTCGAAGCAGATGTCGACCGTCTGGCCATCGGGCTTGCGCCAGAGCAGGAGATCATAGCGGCGCTTGCCGTCGGACGATTCGGCCAGCGCCTGGCGCACGAGCGCGCCGCCACCGTAGGTCTTCTCCAGCCATTGCCGCTCCGCCGGCCCGATCGCCCCGGTCTCGGCGACGATCGGCACCACCGCCGCCTCGCACGACGAGCCGTCGCCGCCGGAGAACTTCGCCTCCTCCGCCGCGAACGCGCTGCCGCAGGCGAAAAGGATTGCCCACCGCATCTTCATGGAAGGACTTTAGCGCAGGAGCGCGAGAACGTCCGGTATTCGCGTGGCGACGTCGTCCACACCAGCGTCGAGCAGGCGTGGTTTCAGCTTATCGAGTCCTTCGCTGGTCCATAGCGCGACCACGATGCGCAGCTTCGGAAACTGCTTCTTCAGCCGCCGTGCCAAAAAGCCGGCATGGCTCGCCGCGTGCGGCGGCACCGCCGAGATGCACACCGTGCGGCAGGCGTCCGCGCTCAGGCGCTCGAGCTTCTCGGTCGCGAGGCTCTTGGCCGAGAACAGCTGGGCGCCCGGGAGCAGCCGCGCGAGCATCGCCCCGGCCAGCTCGTCGGCTTCGTCGCGCGCGGGCAGGATGCACACGTGCGGCGCCGCAGGCTGCTCGTCGCGCTCGGGTAACAATTCCAGGATCTGGCGCGTGACATCGAACGCGAAGCGCCCGCTCTCCGGCTCGAGCGTGCCCTTGTGCCGGTCGGTCTCGATCAGCGCGAGCGCCGGGATCAGCAGGGTGTCGAAGACTTCGGCATCGCCGTGCTCGGCCGCGAATTCTTCGGCAATCGTGACGGCGTCGTCCTGGTCGCGCGCCACCAGTCGTTGGTAGAAGCGCGCCTCGGGCGAGAGTACCGGCTCGACGCCGAGCAGCACGTTGAGATAGCCGAGCTCGGGGACGTAGCGGCCCATCACCGCAACGCACACGGTGAGCGGCACCGCGAGCAGCAGGCCGACCGGTCCCCACAGCCAGGTCCAGAACAGCGCGGCGAGGATGATGGCGATCGGCGACAGCCCGGAGCTGCGGCCGTAAAGCCATGGCTCGACCGCGTTGACCAGGATCAGCTCCAGCGTCAGGAATACGCCGATGGTCCAGGCAACCTGCGTCCAGCCGTCGAAAATCGCGAATGCCAGCACCGCGGGCATGGAGACGGCCACCCACACGCCGGCATAGGGCACGAACCGCAGCAGCGTGCCGAGCAATCCCCACAGCATCGCGTTCGGAATGCCGATCAGCCACAGCGCGATGCCGAACGGAATGCCGAAGCACGCGTTCACCACGAGCTGCATGTAGAGATAGTTGCTCACGCGGTACGAGGCTTCGCCGAGCGCCTGGGTGGTGAGGTTGATGCGCCGCGTGCCGATCAGGCCGATCAGCCGCTCGCGCATGCTCTCGCGGTTGAGCAGCAGCAGGATGGTGAAGATGATGACCGCGCCCGCGGTGCCCACCGGCTTGACGAAGGGCGAGACCCACTCGATCAGCGCCGCGCTCGGGCTGGGCGGCGTCTCCGCCACCGCGATCGGCGCGCTTTCGGTCGAGGCCTCGTTTTCCAGCTGCTTGATGGCATCGGCGGCCTTGCCGATGGTGCTTTCCTGCTGGCCGCGCACCGCGCGGAACTTGGCGCCGATGTTCTCGCGGTATTCCGGCAGCTTGGCGGCGAGCGAGAGCGCCTGTCGCGCCGCCACGTAGCTGATGCCGGCGATCAGCGCGAAGCAGATGGTGACGGCGATCAGCGTCGAAGGAATGCGGCCGAGCCGCCAGTGCTCGAGGCGCCGGACGGCGGGGGCCAGAAGGAACGAAAGCAGGATGGCGAGCGCGAGCGGGATCAGCACCTCGCGCGCGAGGTACAGGATCGCCGCCGCGATCAGCAACCCGAAAAGCGAGGAGCTCTTACTTGTTGTGGTTGAGAGCAAACAACAGCAGTGAGCGGCCGGTGACCTCGTACTCGTGGCCGATCGGAAACTCCGGCTCTTCCGTGGAATCCGGGAAGTTGGTGTCGGCGAGCAGGGTCCAGCCATCGCCGCCGTTGGAGCGCGGCAGCTTGAACTTCACCACGTCCTGCCAGGGGTTGAAGATGATGAGGAGCGTGGCTTCCTCGCCGCGCTTGCGGATGCCGGTGGTCTGCGCACGCCCGTCGAGCAGCATGCCGAAGCAGCGCGAGTTGGCGTCCTGCCACTGCTCGTCGCGCATCTCCTCGCCGTTGGTGCTGATCCAGCTCGCGTCCTTCACGCCGAGCTCCTCGTCGAACTGCCCGGTGACAAAGCGCGCGCGCCGCAGGATCGGGAAGCGATGGCGCAGGCCGGTGAGCTTGCGCACGAAATTGATCAGGCGCTCGGCGCGCTCGTCGTGGTTCCAGTCGACCCAGCTGATCTCGTTGTCCTGGCAGTAGGCGTTGTTGTTGCCCTTCTGCGTGCGCGCGAATTCGTCGCCCGCGAGCAGCATCGGCGTGCCCTGCGAGAGCAGCAGCGTGGCGAGCAGGTTCTTCATCTGGCGCTTGCGCAGGCCGCGGATCGCTTCGTCGTCGGTCGGACCCTCGGCGCCGTGGTTCCACGAGCGGTTGTGCGAATGGCCGTCCTTGTTGTCCTCGCCGTTCGCCTCGTTGTGCTTGTCGTTGTACGTGACGAGGTCGCTGAGCGTGAAGCCGTCGTGCGCGGTGATGAAGTTGACGCTCGCCCAGGGCTGGCGGCCACGGCGGTTGAACACGTCGGGCGAGCCGCACAACCTCGGAGCCAGAGCCGCAGGCGAGGCTTCCGCCCTCCAATAGTCGCGCACGGTGTCGCGGTACTTGTCGTTCCACTCGGCCCAGCCCGGCGGAAAGCCGCCGACCTGGTAGCCGCCCGGGCCGCAGTCCCACGGCTCGGCGATCAGCTTGACCTTGGCGAGCCGCGGATCCTGCATCACCGCCTTCATGAAACCGTTATGCGTGTCGAAGCCGCCCGGCTCGCGCGCGAGGATGGTGCCGAGGTCGAAGCGGAAGCCGTCGACGTGCATTTCCTCGGCCCAGTAGCGCAGGCTGTCGCACACCATCTGGATCACCAGCGGATGCGAAAGGTTGAGCGTGTTGCCGGTGCCGGTGTCGTTGATGTAGTAGCGCTTCTTGTCCGGCATCAGCCGGTAGTACGAGCTGTTGTCGATGCCCTTGAAGGAGAGCGTCGGCCCGAGCTCGTTGCCTTCCGCGGTGTGGTTGTAGACCACGTCGATGATGATCTCGAGGCCGGCGTCATGGAAGCGCGCCACCATCTCCTTGAACTCCTGCAGCGACTTCGACGGATCGGCGGCGTAGCGCGGATCGGGCGCGAAGAAGCCGATCGAGTTGTAGCCCCAATAGTTCGTCAGTTTTCTCTTCAACAAAAAATCATCATTGATGAAGGTGTGAATGGGCAGCAGCTCGACCGAGGTCACGCCGAGCGACTTGACGTACTGGATCACTTCCTTGGTCGCCAGCCCGGCGTACGTGCCGCGCTCGTTCTCCTTCACCTTCGGGTGCAGCTTGGTGTAGCCGCGCACGTGCGTCTCGTAGACGATGGCGCGGTCCCAGGGCACCGCCTTCCACACCTTCTCCTGCTTCCAGTCGAAGTCCGCGTCGACCACCACGCACTTCGGCATGAACGGCGCGCTGTCGCGCTCGTCGTAGGACAGATCGGCCTGCGGGTCGCCGACCTTGTAGGCGAAGAGCGCCGGATCCCAGGTGAGCGAGCCGAAATGCGCGCGTGCATAGGGATCGAGCACCAGCTTGTTCGGGTTGAAGCGATGGCCCTCGTCGGGCGCGTACGGGCCGTGCACCCGGTAGCCGTAGAACGTGCCCGGGCCGATGTCCGGCACGTAGCCGTGCCAGGTCTCGCCGCGGTACTCAGGAAGGACGATGCGCTCTTTCTCTTTTCCGTCCTTGTCGAAGAGGCACACCTCGACCTTGGTCGCGTGCGCGGTGGCGAGCGCGAAGTTCACGCCTTTGCCGTCCCAGGTCGCGCCCAGGGGATACGGCAGGCCTTCCCGGATCCGGGACAGGCGCAATTCTGGAGCATTCATGTGGACGCAGACAATAGAGGGCAAGCACCGTGCCCCCGCCCGGGGGCGAATGGTCCGTCCGGCTCATGATGGCCCGTGGCTTGCTCCATCGCCCGTCATGGTCGAAATCATCCACAGCCAGCCGGGGCGGCGCTTCCAGGAGCGCTACCGCCGCATGCACAGCAAGAGCACCAGCGCGTGGAAGCGCTGCGCTTTCATCGCCGCCGGGATTGTCCTGACACTCGTCGGGACATTCTTTCTTGCCGTGCCCGGACCCGGCATCCCGATTCTGGTGGTCGGCCTCGCGCTGATCGCGCAGGAGTCCGTAACCCTGGCGCGGCGGCTCGACCGCACCGAGGTGCGCCTGCGCCGCTGGTGGAAGAAGCTGCGCTCCTAGTTTCGGGTGCGGATCTGCTTCAGCGCGGACTCGAGAATCCTGATTTCCAGCAACCCCGTCCCAGTGTCCAGCACCCGGTAGGCGGGCTTGGGCAGCCCTTCCGGCCAGCCGTGCTTCGGATGCGGATGCGGCAAGTTGTCCGGGTCGAATTTCTGCGTCACGGTGCGCCGAGACGCGCCGGCGAAAGCACGCAGGCCTTCGAGTCGCGCAATGACCTGCTGGTCCGACGCGTTGGCGGTCAGGCCCAGAAGTTCGACGTACTTGTCGAGCCAGAATAGGTCCGTCGGCCGCTCGTTGTGGCGCGCCATTGCCTTGACCAGCGCTTGCGTGATGCGCGCACACTGCTCCGGGGTGACGCTGCCGTCTCCCATCGCAGCCTTTGCGCAAAGCAACGCGTACCCGCGAACTTTGTCGTCCGCCTCCTCAAGCGCCGCGATGGCGAGCTCGACGGTGCCCGCGCCGGCCCACTCGTTCCAGAATTGGGAAATCTCGGTCAGCAGGACGCGGCGCTGCTCGCCGGTACCCAGCCGCGGCCACTCGCGCGCCAGGCCGCCGATACCATCGCGCAGCGCGATTTGCGCGACCTCGAGCTGGAAGCGCCGTTGCTCGTCCTTCGGCGTGTAACAAGCGACGATCGCTGCAACCGAAGCGTCGTTCAGCCTGCATAGCGCGGGAATGGCGCGGTACGCCGCCCGGTGGTCCTTGCCGCGAAGCTTCGTCAGAAGCTTCTCGACCACGGCTAGCCGCAGAGCAGCACGTTGGCGAACTCGATCAGCATCCCCGGCTTGAGATAGGCCGAGAACGCCGCGCCCATCGCGAAGGCGAGCGCGGCGACCAGCACCACCTTAGGCCAAAGCCGCCGCATGCTTTCTGCGCTCGGCCAGCGGCTGCTCGTTCACCGGCAGGTTGATGAGCGCGGCGAACACGCTCAGGCCGATCGAGGCGAAGAACGCGCCGGAGTAGGACCCGGTGGTGTCATATAGGTACCCCGCGAGCCACACGCCCACGAAGCTGCCGATCTGGTGGCCGAAGAACACGATCGACGCCAGCATGGCCGCGTAGCGCATGCCGAAGATCTGTCCGACCAGCCCGTTGGTCAGCGGCACCGTCCCCAGCCACAGCAGCCCGATGCCGCAGGCGAAG
>Ga0307497_10000412_pt1 | contig 10044 bp, 5 predicted proteins | sample 10_S_MG_FD_201366 | JGI IMG/M metagenome (GOLD analysis project Ga0307497, IMG submission 201366) | Soil microbial communities from Populus trichocarpa stands in riparian zone in the Pacific Northwest, United States - 10_S | ecosystem: Environmental > Terrestrial > Soil > Riparian zone > Trees...
CGCTCGATCCGCGAATGCCTGTCTACGACATTCTCGCCGAGCCGCTTACGGCGCAGCGCTGGAAGGCCGACGCGATCAACGCCCGGATCGGTGCGCTGATGAGGCTGGTCGGACTGGACCCCGACCACGTCGACCGCTTCCCGGAGCAGTTCTCCGGAGGTCAGCGCCAGCGCATAGCGATCGCCCGCGCCTTGGCGGTGGAGCCGAGGCTCATCGTGCTCGACGAGCCGGTCTCTTCGCTAGACGTGTCTATCCAGGCGGGTGTGATCAACTTGCTCGAGGATCTACGTTCGAAGCTCGGCGTATCGTTCCTATTCGTGTCGCACAACCTCGGCGTCGTGCGCCACATCGCCGACCGGATCGCGGTGATGTACCTCGGCCGTATCGTCGAGATCGGTGCGGTCGAGCGCGTATTCAGCGCTCCTCGCCATCCGTACACGCGCGCGCTGCTGTCCGCCGTGCCGATTCCGGATCCGCGCGTCGAGCGCGCCAAGGCGCGCGTGCTGCTCAGCGGCGACCTGCCCGGCGCGACGTCGGCGACCGGCGGCTGCCGCTTCCGGACGCGCTGCCCAACCTACAAGATGCGACTTGACGAAGACGAGCGGCTGCGCTGCGATCGCGAAGACCCCGAGCTCGTGCCAGATGCGGTGACGGACATCGCGAGCGCGTGTCATTATCCGTCGCTATGAGCTGCTCACGCGCATTGACCGTCGCACTCGCGTTTTCGATGCTGACCGCCGCCGGCTGCGGTTCCGGCCGGAGTCCGGGCACGGCTGGGACCACGGCGCCGAGCGCGGGCGCGTCGGCGCCCGAGGCGCTCGACGGAGCGACCGTGAGCACTCGGCCCCTGCCGCTTCCCGAGAGGGGCAAGGCGTACGACAACCCGCAGCCGCGGGAGAACGTCAGGGACGGCGGGACCCTCACGCTGCCGATCGACGAGCTCGGGCCGAATTTCAACCAGTTCAGCGTCGACGGACACAGCCTCTACATGGACTGGATCTGGAGCTGGATCGCGCCGACGCCCTGGATCTACTCGGTGACCGGCGGCGTCACGCCGAACAAGGACTACGTTCTGGCCGTGGAGCGCGTAAGCGAGAACCCCGAGACGTTCAAGCTCACGCTGAACCCAGCGGCGAAGTGGAACGACGGCACGCCGATCGACTGGACGGCGTTCGACACAACGTGGAAGACGCAGAGCGGCGCCGACGATCGCTACAACCCGGCGAGCACCGTCGGCTACAGCTCGATCGCGAGCGTCGCGAAGGGCGAGAAGGCGAACGAGGTGATCGTCACGTTCAAGGAGCCGTTCTACCCATTCGAGTTCCTGTTCCAATACCTCGCCCACCCGAAACTCGCCGATCCGGCATTCTTCAAGAGCGGTTGGGTCAGGGACTTGCACCCGGAGCTGCTCGCTGGGCCGTTCACGGTCGACTCGCTGTCCGAGGAGCGGCTCGTCTTCAAGCGCAATCCGACCTGGTGGGGCGAACCGGCCAAGCTCGATCAAGTCGTCTACATCCGCATGGCAGATCAGGCGTCGATCAACGCGCTCCAGAACGGCGAGATCGACGCGACGTACTTCGTTACCGCGGATCGGCTGAAGCAAGTCGGCGACATCGAGAGCTTGCAGATCCGGCGCGGCTTCTACGCGAATACCTTTGTTTACACGATGGGACGAGACAGCGAGCTGTTCCGAGACGCCGCGGCACGCCGCGCGTTCGTCCTCGGCACGGATCGCGACCTGCTCGTGAAAATCCGCTATCAGGGACTGGACTGGAAAGAGGAGCCGCCCGGTAGCGTCATGATGTTTCCATGGCAGGACGGGTATCGCGATAACATTTCGGATCTGCACTACGATCCAAAGCTGGCCGCGCAGGTCCTCGAAGACGCGGGTTGGAAAGTCGGCAGCGACGGCTACCGTTACAAGGAGGGCAAGCTCGCGGAGTTCACGTACGTGACGTTCAGCGACAACCCGACGATTGCGGCGCTCGCGCGCGCGCAGCAGAAGATGTCCGCGGATGTCGGGCTCAAGATGCAGATCGACACACGCAAGAGCTCGGACTACTCGCCGACCATGACGAGGGGCGACTACGACGTCGTGATCATGGGTTGGGCGTCGTCGGACCCGTTCGGCTACGTCGAAGCCTGCCAGATCTTCTGCTCGGACTCGGAGAGCAACTACTCGCGCCTCGGCAACAAGACGATCGACGAGCGGCTGAAAAGAGTCGGCACGATCGCCGATCGGGCTCAGGCCGTCGCCGCCATGAACGAGGCCGAAGCCGACGCGCTACATCAGCTCGGCACCTTTCCGCTCTACAACGGCCCGGAGCAGTTCATCGTGAGGAAAGGGCTCGCGAACTTCGGCCCGGCGGGCTTCGCGTCGCCCGTGAGGAAGAACGTCGGCTGGCAGAAGTGAGCACGGCGCGTGCGTGCGCCGGTCGACGTCAACTCCAAGTCGGCAGGAACGCGTACTTGTCCGCGTACTCGAGCATCTGCGCGCTGAAATCGTCGGGATACTCGATCTTCACGTCCACGATTCGCTCGCCGTCGCGCACCGGCACGAGCCGCGGCCCGATGAAACCCGCGTGCGGGGGGATGTCGAGCGTCGCGTACCGTGCCAGCACTTCCGCGTGCAGCGCGGGATCGACCTTCACCGCGTAGCGCTCGACGAGGTCGCGAATCGCCGCGTAGTCGCCCGCCGACTTGATCCGCTGGAGCTCGCAGAGCAGCTCGCCGAACAGCTCGCGTAGGCGCGCGTAGTCGCGCACGACGAAGTACGTCTTGCCGTCGCGCTCGCGGCGCTCGATCACGTTGTCGGGCTTGCCCTTCTCGTAGACCCACGCGGCGACGAGCTGGCGGTTGCGCATGTGGTCCTCTTCGACGTCGCCGCCCGGCGCCACGCGGTGGAGCTGCATCTGCAGGCCGCTGCGAATATAACGCTCGTACTCGACCTGCCCGACTTCGACGGACGGCATGAGACCCAGCTCCACGAGCTTCGGGTCGATCGCGTAGTAAAGCGCGACGAGATCGGCGCGCGCCTCCTCGAGGGTGGAGCCGTAGTTCTTGAGCGTCTCGTGCAGCGGCGCGACGCCCGGGTCGAGCTGACCCGACGCGTGGCCGATCACCTCGTGCATGTCCGTGTGCAGGTCCGACGAGAGCGCGCCCCAGCGCTCGATGCGCTCGGCGTCGGCCGCGTCCCACGCGAACTCGCGGTCCGCGCCTCCGCGCACGGCCTCGTAGGCCGTGACGACGTTGCCGAGGCTCATCGACTTCGAGCCGTGCTGTTTACGGATCCAATCGGCGTTCGGCAGGTTGATGCCGATCGGCGTCGCGGGCGCGGTGTCGCCTGACTCGATGACGACGGTGACGACTCGGCCAGTGATGCCTTTCACGTTCGCCTTCTTGTGCCGGCCGAGGATCGGCGAGTTGTCTTCGAACCACTGCGCTTGCCTCGCGATCGCGTCGATGCGCCGGGTCGCGAGCGGATCGCGAAAGGCCACGACGGATTCGAACGACCCGCGCATGCCGAGCGGATCGTGATAGACCTCTATGAAGCCGTTGATCGTGTCGACGAGCGAGTCCTTGTCCTCGACCCACGCGACGTTGTAGTCGTCCCAATCGCGCAGATCGCCGCTGCGGTAAAAGCGCACGAGCTTCTCGAGCGCCGCGCGCTGCGCCTCGTTCTCGGCGACGCCGATCGCCTTCTCGAGCCAGGCCACGACGTGCTCGAGCGCCTCGGTGTAGCGACCGCCCACCTTCCAAACCTGCTCCGCGGGAGCAACGCCGTTCTTGACGAGCGTTGAGTTCAGCCCGAGCGACACGGGCTCAGGATCGCCGGGCTGCAAGCGTCCCGTGTAGAACGACGCGACGTCGCGCTGGGTGAGGCCCGCGCCGTAGTAGTTGATCGCCGAGCTCGCGAGCACGTCGCTCGCGCCGCTCTTCGAGACGAGCTTCCCGTCGACGGCCGGGTCGAACATCACCGTCCTCAGCTCCGCGAGCAGGGCGTCGAGCGACTGGCCCGCGCGCAGCGGGAAACGCCCCGCGGGCGTGCCCCTGACGATCCGCTCGAACGCGGCGAAATCGAAGCCCGGCGCGAATTTGTCGTTCGAGTAATGGTGGTGGATTCCGTTCGAGAACCAGATGCGCTTCAAGTACACGACGAGCGCTTGAAACTCGGGCGTGCTGCGGTCGCCCGGGTAATGCTTCAAGACCTCCTCGAGGGTGCGCTTGATCGCGAGGTTGTAGCGGTACTTCTGGTCGTAGATGATCTCGCGGCCCGCGAGCGCGGCCTCGTAGAGGTAATAAAGGAGCTCCTTGTGCTTCGCGTCGAGGGCCTCGAACCCCGGCGCTCGGTAGCGCAGGAGCCGAACGTCGGCGAAGCGCTCGGCCTCGACGCGGAACCCCTGCCCTCCGTCGAGGCTGCTCTGGACCGTCGCGGCGGCGCGCGCGGCGCCCGGCGGCGGTGCGCTGGCGGCGTCGCGGCTCGAGCAGCCGATTGCGGTCAAGATCAACATCTCGGCAATCCCGAAGTATGCTTTCATGGGCAACACGGCGGCGAAGCCGGCCGCGCGATCATGACACACTGCCAAGGAGCCGTTGACCCGTGCGAATGAAGACTCTGTGCATGCTCGCGGCAGTCTGCGCCGCGCCGCCGGTGGGCCGTGCACAGGAGGCCGCACCTGCTGGCGCCTGCGCGTCCATCGAATCCGACAGCGAGCGACTGGCGTGCTACGACCGCGCGCTCCGCGGGCGCGCCCCGGCGGCGAGCGCGACTCCCGCTACGCCGACCGCGGCACCCACGAGTGCTGCGGCGACGGCTGCCGCCGGCACTGCCACAACCGTGGGCGCGGCACCGACCGCGGCCGCAACGCAGACGAACGCGCAATCGCCGTCGTCGTCGCTCAGCACCGCGCCGCGCACGAGCACACGCAACGCGACGGCGCCGTCGCCGCAGCCGGCGCCCGCCGTCGCGCCGAGCGCCTCCCCGCCGCTGGAAATCGTCCCGATCGTCGTGCTCGGCACGCGCGCGGTACCCGGCCGCGGCGTCGAATTCACGACCGATCGAGGCGACGTCTGGGTCCAGTCCGACAGTCAGCCGTTGCAGCTGCCGCCGACTCCGTTCAACGCGCAGATCAAGCCGGGCACGTTCGGGAGCGTCTTTCTCGTGCCCGAGAATCGGCTTGGCATCCGCGTGCGCCACCACGACTGACGCCGTGCGGCTCGAGCGGCCGTGCCGCAATCGACGAGCACTCGGCGCGCGATGACCAGCAGACGATCGGCGACGCCGTCGCGCGCGCTGTGCGCGACGGTCGCGTTGGCCGCGTGCTCACTCGCAACGTTCGCCGCGGGCGCGCCGGGCGCGACCGACCCTGCGTCGTCCGCGGCCGACACGAGCCGCGCGACGGACGCCGCGCTCGAGACGATCGTCGTGACCGCGCAAATGCGCGCCGAGGACGTGCAGAACGTGGCGATCGCGGTCGCCGCGTTCGACGGCGCGCAGCTCGCAGGCGCCGGCGTAAAGAATGCGATGCAGCTTCAGAACGTCGTGCCGAGTCTCGTCTACAACGCGACCGGCGACTCGGCGCAGCCGTACCTGCGCGGAATCGGCACTCGCCTCTCGCCGATCGGGCTCGAACCGTCGATCGCGACCTATGTCGACGACCGTTACATCGCGCGGCCGTTCGGTGCGATCTTCGATCTGCTCGACGTCGAGCGGGTCGAAGTGCTCAAGGGCCCGCAAGGCACGCTCTACGGACGCAACGCGGCGGGCGGCGCGATCCGAGCGATTACGAAGGATCCCGGCGACGAGCTCGACGTCGAGCTCGAGGGCAAGGCCGGTAATTACGACTACGGCACTCTCGGTGTCAGCGTGGGCGGCCCGTTGGCGGCCGCGCTGCGCGCTCAGATCACGGCGGGTGTCGAGCGGCGAGGCGGGCTCGCGACCAACCTCGTGGCGGGCGGCCGCAAGGAAGCCGACGACATCGACAAGCAGTCGTACCGCGGCAAGCTCGTCTGGGACGCGAGCGACGCGGTGACGGCGAAGTTGACTTTGTCGTCGTGGCACCGGACGGATTGGACGGGTCGCGACTTGGTCGCGGTCGGGCTGCCGGAGACGAATCGCGGCGGCGCGCTGTACGGCGCGACCACGAGCCGCGAGCGCGACAAGTTCGCGACCGCGCTCAACCGCGACAACGACCTCCGCGAGTCGGCCGCGGACCTCCGCTTCGACGTGCGGCTCGGCAACCTCGACTTCGTCTCGATCACCACCTACACGGACGGCGACTACGTGCAGTCGATCGACATCGATGTGTCGAGCGCGCTGCTGCTCGACGACGATATCGCCGAGTCGACGACGACGTGGAGCCAGGAGTTCAGGCTGCTGTCGAACGACTCGGGCGCGTTCAATTGGCTTGCCGGCGTGTTCTATTACCGCCAGGACGGCACCAACGTCTTCGTGTTCCCCGACTCCGTCGCGCTGCAGCCGCTCTACCCGCCTGGCACCGATCTCACGAACGGCTTGCAAGCGTCGGGGGCCGAAGCGTATGCGGCGTTCGGGCAAGGCAGCTACGCGTTCGACGCGGCGTGGTCACTCACCGTCGGCGGGCGGTTCAGCCGCGAGCGCAAGAACGCGACGCTCGCGCCGATTCCGGGCGACGTGACCAACGCGCCGACCCCGTACGCGAGCGAGGAGAGCTGGGATCAATTCACACCGCGCGTCGCGCTCGAGTATCGCGGCGGCTTCGGGCTCGCGTACGCGAGCTACGCGCGCGGCTTCAAGAGCGGCGGCTACAACTACCCCGCTTCGCTCTCCCCCGGGCTCGATCCCGAGCGTGTCGCGAGCTACGAGATCGGCCTGAAGTCCGAGCTCCTCGACAAGCGCCTGCGCCTCGACTCGGCTCTGTTCACGTACGCCTTCAAGGATCTGCAAGTCACTCGCGGCGGCGCGGGTGCATTCCTCACGACCGAGAACGCGGCGAACGCGAAGGTCTGGGGTTTCGAACTCAACCTCGCGGTCGTGCTCGCGACTAATCTCTCGTTGACCGGCGGGCTCGCGGCGATCCACAGCGAGTACACGAATTACGTCGCGGGCGTCTTGGTGCCGCTGCTCGCTCCGCCGTACGGCAGCGTGCCGCTCGCCGGGGGCCTCGACGTGCACGGCCGACCGCTGCTGCGCTCGCCCGACAGGGCCGCGAACGTCGGGCTCCGCTATGCGCCGCCGCTCGGCGGCGGCAGGCTCGCGCTCAGCGCGAACTATTCGTACAAGAGCCGCTACTACTTCGACTTCTCGGCCGTGCCGGCGACCGAATGGCTGCAGCAGCCCGCGACCGGGATCCTGAACGCGCGGATCGCGTACGTCGCGCCGCGCGGCCGCTGGCAGATCGGCCTCTGGGGCACGAACCTGACCGACGAGGCGTATTACGACGACGCGGTGCTCACGAGCGTGTCGTCGCGCGTGTCGTACGCGGACCCGCGGATGTACGGCGTGGACTTCAAAGTCAGCGTGCACTGAGCGCGCGACGCGCGGACTCGGTCCGCGAATCGGCCGCTCGAGCCCCGCAGGGCGCTGTAGTCCACCACTACGCGGCCGCGGACGCCGCGGCCTGCCCGCCAACGGGCAACGTGATCTCGAAGCGAGTGCCCTTGCCGACTTCGGAAGACGCCGAGAGCTGCCCTTCGTGGCGATCGATGATCATTCGGCAAATGCCGAGGCCGAGGCCCGTGCCGCGCGCCTTCGTCGTGACGAACGCATCGAACAGGTTCGCGAGCCGCTCGCGTGCGATGCCGACGCCCGAGTCCTCGATCGACAGCACGACTTGGCCACGCGCCCGCGAGCCCGTCCTGACGCGCAGAGCGCGCGGACGGTCCATGACGGTGTCCATCGCATCGATCGCGTTCTGAACGATGTTCAGCAGCACTTCCTGGAGCTGCCCCTTGTGGCCGAGCACCTGCGGCAGCTCGGGCGTGAGCTCTGTGCTGATCGTGATCCCGCGGTCGTTCAAATCGCCGCTCAGCGACTGCAGCGCGCTCAGCGCGAGCTCGTTCAAGTCGAGCGGCTGCTTCTCGTTCGCGGGATTCCGGAACAGCGCGCGAATGTTCTCGAAGACTTCGCTCACGCTGAAGCTCGCCTGCTCCATCTCGTCGAGATTTCTGCGCGCGTTGTCGAGATCGAGCTGCGGTCGACCGAGCAGGCGCCGCACGATGCCGGCGCGCGTTACGATCACCGTGAGCGGCTGCTTGATCTCGTGCGCGACCGACGCGACGACGACCTCGAGGTTCATGAGCTTGTTCGCGCGCTCGCGCTGCAGCGCGCGCACCGCGGCAGCGAGTCTCACATACAGCCTCGTCGTCTCCCAGAGCAGCGCGCCGAGCACCGCCGTCGAGACGACGACCGCGAATACTCGGCTCGCGTAGAATCCCGCCGTGTATCGGCTCGCGGCGACAAACGTGATGATGGCCGCCTCGGCCACCGCGGCGCTCATCGCGACCATGACCCAACGATCGAGCACGGAGCGGCGACGTGCCCAGAGCACCGCGAGCGCGAGCACGCTCAGCACGAGGTTGACCGCGCCGACATAGCTCGCGAGCGGCGCGAACGCCGTGTCCGTCAGGACGAGGCGCGGCCAGAAGTCGTGTCCCACCGTGACGCTCAGCGTGAGCAGTCCGACGAGAACCAGGACCGCCAACGCGCTCGCCCATGCCACGGACGCCGGCGAAGTCGGGCCCACGTCGGCCGTGGGGCCCCGATCCTTCGACACGGCGTACGCGAGCACGGAAGACGCGAAGCCGAGGTGCCAGAAGAAATAGGTCCACGCGGCGCTCTGGACGCTCGCGCCGAGCAGTCCGGTCGGCGCGAATGCGCCCGGGAACATCAGCGTCTGCGCGACGACGGTCAGCCCGCAGAACAGATAACCGCTCGCGAGCACGAGCAACGCGCGCAAGCGCGTGGTCGCGAACTGGCCATAGAGCAGCGCGGCTGTCACGAGATCGGTTACCGCGATGACCGACTGAACGAGCGGTATGAAGCCATCCAGGCGCGGCAGCGGATTCAGCACGAACGGCGCGAGGGCCAGGAACGCGAGAAAGACGAGCGCGACGAGGGCGATCGTCAAATGCCTCTGGCGCGCGGTCGGGGCGACCGCCGCGAGCGAGAGTCGGGACTCATCCCAGCCGGATTGCACGTGCACGCGGGTCGTTGGAGTCGTTTGGCTCGGACTAGTTCGTGTCGAGGTGCCGATTCAGCCGCCCGGAATCCCGCAGGTCGCGGTAGTAGCTGTCGGGGTCGCAGGCCGCCTGCTCGCTCGTATCCAAGTGATCGTCGCGCGCCGAGCCGCGTTTGCGCACGAGCGGCTGCGTGTAGTACGGGTCGTAGATAGTCATCGTGCGGTCGATCGCGAGCCGGTCCGCGCTGAACTCGTAGCGTTCGACGGTGCGCGTGCCGGCGCCCGACATCGGTAACCCCGAGCCGTCGAGCCAACCGGGCGCGAGGTGTGTCGTCTCGATCACGAGCACGTTGCCTTCCCAGTGTCCCGCCGAGAAGCCCATGGACGATTCGGGCGCGTCGGCCGGTGCCTTGCGCCCGTCCATCCAGACTCGCCGCGGCGTGTTGTGCTCGACGTAGATGAACACGTAGTGATCACCCGCGTCGACGATCTCCATCGGGTAGGGCGCGCCGAACTGGCGCGGCAGCCCGAGCGGCCGGCAACGCAGAGCCGGGTCCTCGTAGTGGTCGGTCGCCTCGAACACGCGCCGGCCTTCGGCGGTAAACGGCGTCGGCTTCGGCTCGAGGTCGTCGACCGTGAGCCGGAACTTGTAGAGGTTGCGCCAGCCACCCGTGATGTCGATCGGATAGTCGTTGCGCGCTTTGCCGTAGCCGTAGCTCTTGCCGGCCGTCGCGTACACCTTGTTACGGTCTGCTTCGCTCGCATTGTCGCGGCCCGTCGCGACCTTCGTGCCGTCGGCCCGCACGATGCTACGCACGTAGAGCTTCTTCGCCCCGTCGCGGCCGAGCTGACCGGACACTTTGACGTCATCGCCGATCTTCAGCGT
>Ga0307497_10000413_pt1 | contig 10037 bp, 9 predicted proteins | sample 10_S_MG_FD_201366 | JGI IMG/M metagenome (GOLD analysis project Ga0307497, IMG submission 201366) | Soil microbial communities from Populus trichocarpa stands in riparian zone in the Pacific Northwest, United States - 10_S | ecosystem: Environmental > Terrestrial > Soil > Riparian zone > Trees...
GTGTGATCCTTCACGGTCTGCAGGCTGATGAAGAGCTCGTCGGCGATCTGCTTGTTCGTCTTACCGAGACAGATCTGCTGCACGATCTGGCGCTCGCGCTTCGTGACGCCATAGCGCTCGAAGACACGCCCCATGCCGATCTTGCTCGCAGTCTCGGCCTTGATCGGCGCGAACACCCGATCGGCGTTCGCGCGCAGGTACATCAGCGCGGGCAGATTCGACGCGTACAAGCAGAGTAGCGAGATCGGACCCAAGCGGACGTCGACCAGGACGAGCCCCGCGAGCAGCGAGCGCACCGCGACGCCGCCGCACAGGAGCACCGCGAACGTGCGCAGAATTCGGCGTTTGTCCGCCGTGACTGCGGCACCGAAGCGCCAGACGAGGACGAGAAATGCAGAAAAGTACAACAGCTCGAACGCGATGATGCTCGATGCTTCGATGAGGCCGAGGTTGGCCGGCGACCCGGCCTCCGATTGAACCCACCTGACGGTGAGCCAAGAGCCCAGTAGCAACAGCGCGAGCACGGCGGCGTGCAGTGAATGCCAGGCCGGCTCGAAAGTCTTGCCGAACATCGAGCAGGCCATGTTCAAGAGCATGACCCAGGAAATAAACAGGAACGGCACGCCGAGAACCGGCAAGAACCGAGCGACGACCTCGATCGCGGCCGCGTCGGTGTCGATCGACGCCAGCAGGCCCCTGGTCACGATCTGGCCCCAGAGGCTGTAGAACGCGAATGCATGGAACGCGGCCAGGTAATAGAAATAGTGTCTCAGGAAATCCGCAGCGTAGGTCGCGAGCAGCTGCCGGCTGACCAGCACGGCCAAGACGGTCATGCCGAGGCAGAGGATGAAGGTGGCGATGAGGATCTGGGCGAACATGAGGCGCAGTGGACGACAAGACTAATGGAATCAGAACACTACTTTCGTAGTGCCGCAGTAGTGTTTTAGTAGGATTCTGGAAAAACACTACGGAAGTCGGACGCTTTCTCCCTCCTCCGAACCTAGATTGCCCTCCAATCGATGCACAACGCATCCGGAGGACCCAATCATGAGAACACCCAAGGCAACGGCATTCGGCAGCTTCGGCTTCGGCTGGCAACAGCTCTGGAAGTATTTCCTGCATTTATTTCTCGTCGGCGTCATCGTCTCGGTCGCCAATGTCCCCGCGCAGGGCATGGTCGGCCATGAAGGGGCCGCGGTCGAAACGGCGGGGTTCGCCTTTTTGAGCGTGCTCTTCGCCGCCTACGGGCTGCTCGTCCTGCCCGTCGTCAACTACGGCGGCAACTGGTTGTACCTCCGTTACATGCGCGACGAGCGGCCGAACGTGGCCGACGTCTTCGCCGGCTTCAGGAACGGCTACCTCAACATCGTGCTGGCGAATCTGCTCGTGGTCGCGATTTGCGGCATCGGGTTACTGCTTCTGATCGTTCCGGGAATCATCTTCGCGTGCCGCCTGTCGTTCGTCCCCTACCTCGTCATGGACAAGGGTCTCGAGCCTGTCGCCGCGATCGAGAAGAGCTGGTTCATGACTCGCGGCCACGGCTGGCGGATCTTCGGCATGTACCTGCTGTCGATCTTGATGTTCCTCTGCGGCCTTTTGCTCGTGGTCGTTGGCGCGTTGTTCGCGCTGCTGTGGATCAGCACCGCGTTTGCGTCGCTGTATCACGCGGTAGACCTCGAGGATCAAGCGCGCTTGAGCCAGAACGGCTCGGTTTGATCGTGGTGCGGCCTAGCCGAGCAGTCGGCGGCGGAACACGAGCGCCGCGGCGAGCACGCAAACGAGCCCCGCGCCGTAACCGTAAGGCGAGTCGAGCGCGCTCGCCGTATACGAGAACAGCGCGTCGAGCTTCGCCGACAACAACGTCGACCCCGACACCAACCAAGGCGACGCCGCGATCAGCGCACCGATTGCCGCCGCCTGCGCCGCGCGCGTCACGAACGTGCGGCGCCGGCGCGCGGCCGCGACGCGACGCGCGATGTCGTTCACGAACGGCTGCTCGGCGACGTGGGTCTGCTCGCGCGCGAACAATGCTCGCAGGTCGTCGCCGGTGTTGTCGTCTTTGTCCCTCGGCATCTCTCCGCTGTCCATGTGCTCAGACTCCTTCATATTCTGCCAGTAACTCGCGCAGGCGCGCGCCGCCGCGCGAGATGTGCGATTTGACCGTGCCGACCGGCAAACCGGTCAGTGCGGCGATCTCCGGATGCGACATTCCTTCGTCGTACGCGAGCACTACGCACAGGCGAGCTTGCGGCGCGAGGCGCGCGAGCGCCGCGTCGAGGTCCATCCGCTCGGCGGGTGTCTCGCGGTGACTGCCGAAGTCGGCCTCCTCGGGCTCGCGCGCGAACTCGAGCTTGTCGCGCCGGAGCTCCTCGAGCCAGGTCGTGATCATGATCCGCTTGAGCCAGCCGTCGAACGCCGCCGCCGAGCGCAGCTGCTGGATCGAGCGCCACGCCGTCAGGAACACCTGCTGCGCGAGGTCGTCGCCGAGCGCGGGCCGCCGGCAGAGGCGATACATGAACCCGCGCACGCGCGCGTGCCGGCGCCTCACGATCTCCGTGAACGCTGCGTCGTCGCCCGCGCACGCGAGCGCAATAACGACAGCGTCGGCCGCCGCGCGCAGCTCGGCGGCCGATAACCGGCTCTGCATTTACTCGGCGGGACTGCCGTTCGGACGCTCGGGCGGGGGCTCCGCGAAACGCGACGCAAGGAAGAGCCCGACGCCCGCCGCGAAGCCTATGACCCCGATCGCGACACCGACCATCGTGTCCTCCCCGCCTATCCCGCGTAACCACAATGGCGTGTAGAACAACATCAGCCCGGCGGCGACGCACATCGCGATCGTGCCGATCACGCGCAAGGCACGGTACCCGTCGCCCCGCGACTTTCGATGCCACGCGCTCGGGTCGAGCAGCGCCGGGGTCGGGAACAACTGCCGCAGGAGGCCCTCATCCACCGTGCCCGTCTTCTCGATGACCTTGCGCAGCGTCTCCTGCTTCTGCGCCTCGCCGCGCGACTTGAACCAGCCCCCTGCAATTAGAACGGCCGCGAGCGCAACCCAGAACGCGACGACTCCCATCTTCGATCTCCTCTGGCGAACACGTTATGTCTCCCGGAGCACCTCCGCGACGTGCGCGGCGACACCGGTTGACCCACCAAGATGCGGCCTTGGTGGAAACAGATGCAGCTCCGCGCACGCGCTACCCCGGTGGCGCGGCCGAAGCGCGGAATGGGCGGGGCCGACGCTCGGTCGCGGCGTCACCGCGAGGCGCTCCAGCGTTCCTCGAAGACGTTCTGAAGCTCGCGGTCGGCGCGCGTACCGAGCACGCCGCGCAGGCGCTCCGTGAGCCGCACGTTGTTCTTGTAAGGTTCGAGCGATTCGATCACTCGCGCCGCGACGATCGGGCGCGCCTCGGCGGCGATCGAGAGGAGCCAGTCGAATGCCGCTTCGCTGCGGTGCGCCGCGGCCGCGTGAACGAGCGCGAAGCGGAGCTCGTCCGCGACGATCGGCTCGTTCCAGGCGCGCTTGAGCACGTCGATCGCCCCGGCGACGCGTGACTCGCCGAGCGCGAGCGCTGCGAGCTCGCGCAGCGCGGCGTCCGAATTCGCGAGCCACTTCGCAACGAACGCGAGCGACTCCTCCGGTGCGACGGCCATGAGCGCGCTGAAGCATTCGCCGACGATCGAGGGATCGGCGTCGCCCGCGAGCACTTTCGAGCGCAGCAGGAGCTCCGCCTCGCGCGGGCTGCCGTTCGCGGCAGCGCGCACCGCGCCGACGCGCGCGTCGGGCTCCGGATCGTAGAGCAGCGCCGCGGTCGCGACGAGCGCGCGCGGGTAACCGGTCGCGACGAGCCCGAGCGCGCAGGTGCCGCGGACGTCGGCTGCCGTGTCGGCCGTACCACCCCAGACGGGCTCCATCTGCGTGAGCTTCACGCCCGCGAGGAAGAACTCGACGTCCTCGCAGTCGAGCGCGACGAGCGCGCGCGCGATCGCTTTCTTCGCGTAGCAGTTCGGATCCGACTTGACGGGCTTGTCGAGAAAGCGGCGATAGGCCGCGAGCAATACCGGAACTAAGTCGTAGAGCAACGCGTCGGCGGTGAGCCGTGCGGCTTTGGCGGCGACTCGGTAGTGTCCCTGCGCGAGCGCGCCTGCGAGGGGCTGCGCGCGCAACCCGCGATCCGCCGGCAAATCGTCGAGCTCGGCGAGCTGCCGTTCGACGGTTGCGTCAGGGCTCTTCGCACGCCGGGTCATGCCGCCGACCGTGCGCCGCGGTCACTTCAGCGTTGCGAGGGGCGTCGAGGCGAGCTCGGCGACCAGTGTCGCGAGCCGCTCCGCGAGGTAGGCGAGGTGCTTCGCGCCCTTCCCGGCGTCCGCGCGCGCCGCGTTGCCGCAGGCGCCCGACGCGTGCAGATCCTCGGCCCGCCACGCGATCCCGACCGGCTTCTCGACGCCGAGAACGCGGTTGCGCGCGGCGAGCTGATGCGGCAGTCCGCGGAATTCGGCGATCTCGGAGCGGTGCACGAGCTCGGGTTTGATGTGCAGCATCAGCGACGTCTCGACCTCGCCGCCGTGGATGTCGTGCGCGCTCTCGACGGCGTCGAAGAGCCCGGGCGGCGAGCCGAACGCGAAGTAGGTCGCACGCGCGACGAGCATCTCGAGCTCCGCGCGCAGCCGCATCGCGACGAGGTCGACGAGCGCTTTCTGCCCGCCGTGCGTGTTCAATATCACGAGCTTGCGCACGCCCGCACGCGCGATGCTGCGGCCGACGTCGGTCCAGACATCGGCTAGCGTGGCGTCCGCGATCGTCAGTGTGCCAGCGAAGCTCGAGTGCTCGGGGCTCAAGCCTACGTTGAGCGCCGGCAACACGAGCAATATGGCGTGCATCGGCCCGAGCGGCAGCGCGGCGCGCACGAGGCCGTCGTTGATGAGCGCGTCGGTGGACAGGGGCAAGTGAGGGCCGTGCTGCTCGACGGCCGCGACCGGCAGCAGCGCGACGGTCGCCTCGGGGTCCACGCGCCGGAAGTCGGCCGTCGTGCGGTCTTGCCAGTAGCCGCTCTGCACCGAGCGTGTCCTAATTATTGTCGCCTGCGGCATCGTGCGGGTTGCCCGAAACCGCGTCAACCTTGGATAATCACCGGCCTACCGCAATGTCTCGGCGCCTCTCGCGAGGCACCCGTCAGGAGAATCCCATGAGCACGCCACAACGCGCCGCCGTCCCCCAGAAGGACAACAAGGCCACCGACAACGAAGTCCAAGAGCTCGTCGCGAAAGCCCGCGCCGCGCAGGCCGTCTACGAGGCGTTCTCCCAGGAGCAAGTCGACGCGATCGTCCGCGACATGGCGAAGTACGTCTATGACGACGCCGAGACGCTCGCGCGGATGGCCGTCGACGAGACGGGCATCGGCAACTACGAGGACAAGGTCCTCAAGAAGAAGGGCAAGGCGCGCGTCATCTGGAACAACCTGAAGGGCAAGAAGTCGCGAGGCGTGATCGGCGAGGACGCGGAGAACAACCTCGTGTTCGTTGCGAAGCCGATGGGCGTGGTCGGCGCGATTTGCCCCGTCACGAACCCGATCGCGACGCCGATGTGCAACGGCATGTTCGCGCTCAAGGCCGGCAACGCGGTGATCTTCGCGCCGCACCCGAAGGCCCAGAAATGCACCGAGCATCTGACCAAGGAGTTCATGAAGATCGTGAAGTCGCACGGCGGACCTGACAACCTCGTGCAGACGATCAAGAAGGGCTCGATCGAGAAGACGCAAGAGCTCATGAAGTCCGTCGACGTGGTCGTCGCGACCGGCGGCGGCGCGATGGTGAAGAGCGCCTACTCCTCGGGCAAGCCGTCGTACGGCGTCGGCGCCGGCAACGTCCCCGTGATCATCGACCGCGGTGTGGATTTCAAAGACGCCGTCGGCAAGATCGTCACGGGCGCCGCGTTCGACAACGGCATCATCTGCTCGCACGAGCAATTCGTGCTGACGCCCGAGGAGAAGTTCGACGAGACCGTCAAGCTCTTCAAGGACACGGGCAAGGTCTGGTACACGAGCGACGAGAAGCAAGTCCAGAAGCTCCGCGAAGTGGTGTTCCCGGACGGCCAACTGAACAAGGACGCCGTCGGCCGAACGGCGCGCGAGATCGGCGCGCTGGCCGGCATCGACATCCCCGCGAGCGCGCGGATCATCCTGCTGCCCGCGAAGGGCGCCGGCACCGCCGACGTGCTCGCGAAGGAGAAGCTCTGCCCGGTCGTCGCGATCCTGCCCTACAAGACGTTCAACGACGCGGTCGCGAAAGCGAAGGCGAACCTGCTCGTCGAGGGCGCGGGCCACTCGGCCGCGCTGCACAGCAACGACGAGAAAAACATCCGCGAGGCCGGAGTCGAGCTACCGATCAGCCGGCTCGTCGTGAACCAAGCGAGCTCGCTGACCGCGGGCGGCTCGCTCACGAACGGCTTCGCGCCGACGACGACGCTCGGCTGCGGCTCGTGGGGCGGCAACTCGATCTCCGAGAACTTGGACTACAAGCACCTGATGAACGTGTCGCGGATCGGCAAGGTCATCGCGGGCAAGCGCGTGCCGACGGACGAGGAGATCTTCTCCTAGCCGCGGTGCGCGGCGAGCCCGCCGTGTTCTCGTTCTGATGCGCTTCCGCGCAAGCGTTCGGCTAGGCGCTCACGAATGGTCGTGGTCACCGTGGTCGTGGTCGTGGTCATGGTCGTGATCATGATCGTGGTCGTGACCGTGGCCGCCCGGCCCGTGCGCGTGGCCGTGCTCGAGCTCTGCCGCGGTCGCGGCGCGAACTTCGACGATCTCGATGTCGAACACGAGCGTCTTGCCCGCGAGCGGATGATTGAGGTCTAGATCGACGTTGAAGTGACCGACCTTGACGACGCGCGCGTAGCGCTCGCCCTGGCGCGTGTTGATGGCCACCATTTGTCCCGGCTCGATCTTGCCCTTGGTCGAGAGGTGCTTGGTCGGCACGCGCTGGACCGCGTTCGGGTCGTGTAGGCCGTAGGCGAGCTCGGGCGCGACGTTCGCGGTGAATTTCTCGCCGCCCTGCTTGCCCGCCATCTGCGTCTCGAGCCCCGGCACGATGTTCGCGTGGCCGTGCATGTAGGTCACGGGGTCCTTGTCAGTCGAGCTCTCGATCAACGCGCCGTCTTCGCCGCGGAGCGTGTAATGAAACGTGACGACCGTATCGGCGTCGATGGTCTTCGTGTCTTGATTCATGGCTTCCTCGTGCCGTTGTCGTTGCCCCGGCGCGCCGTTCACTTGCGGTGCGCGCTGGAGCCTTTTCTGTGCTTCTTCGGCGCGCGTTTCTCGCGCCTGCCGGGACGCCGCGTTGCGTCCAATGGTCGCGTGAGCGGCTCGTCGCCGGCGGAATCTACACGGATCGCGAGCTTCTGTCCGCAGACCCAGGTCTTCTGCAGCTGCTCGTAGATTTCCGTCGGCATGCCCTCCGGCAGATCGACCGTCGAATACGCGTCGTAGATGTTGATACGACCGATATGCACGGAGTCGATGCCCGCCTCGTTCGCGATCGCACCGACGATGTTGCCCGGTTGCACGCCGTGCTCATGGCCGACTGCGATTCGATAGCGCACGCTGCCGCGCGGCGGCGTGGCCCCGGTGCTGCGCTCTGCGCGGGCGCTGCGCCTGCCCTCGGGTCGCGCATAGAGCTCGACCGCTGCACGCTCGCTTCGTGCACCTCGCTCGCGTCCCCCAAGGCCCGTGCTCTCCGGTCGTTCGTGGTAAGCCGGCCGCTCGGCCTCGGCCGGCAATTGCAAAGGCCGATCTTTCTGCGCCAAGTAGGCGAGCGCCGCGGCGATCTGGAGCGGTGCCTTGCCGTGCTCTTGCTCGTAGCTCGCAACGAGCTGCTCGAAGAACACGAGATCCTGCGCGGCGAGCACGTCGGTGATGAGCTGCTTGAACTGCGCGGCGCGCCGATGAGCGACGTCCGCACGCGTCGGCAGGCGCATCGGCGTGATCGGCTGGCGCGTCGCGCGCTCGATGGCCGCGAGCATCCTGCGCTCGCGCGGCGTCACGAACAGAATCGCGTGGCCCGCGCGGCCGGCTCTGCCGGTCCGGCCGATGCGATGGATGTAGCCCTCGACGTCGTGCGGGATGTCGTAGTTCACGACGTGAGTCACGCGCTCGACGTCGAGGCCGCGGGCCGCGACGTCGGTCGCGACGACGATGTCGAGCTTGCCGCTCTTGATCCGCTCGACCGTGCGCTCGCGCAGCGCTTGCGTCATCTCGCCGCTCAGCGCGGCACTCGCGAGGCCGCGCGCCTCGAGCTTCTCCGCGAGCTCGGTCGTCGCGCTGCGCGTGCGCACGAAGATCAGCATCGCGTCGAACTCCTCGACCTCGAGGATCCGCGTGAGCGCCTCGAGCTTGTCGAAGCCGCGGACCTCCACGAAGCGTTGGTCGACCGACGCCACGGTCGCCGTCTTGTCCTTGATCTTGACCTCGACCGGGTCGGACAGGTGGTGCTGCACGATCTTGCGAATCCGGTCGGGCATCGTCGCGGAGAACAGCGCGACCTGCTTCTCTTCCGGCATGTGCTGGAGGATGTCCTCGACGTCCTCGATGAAGCCCATGCGCAGCATCTCGTCGGCCTCGTCGATGACCACGGCCTTCAGTTGACCGAGTTTCAGGGTCTTTCGTCGCAGGTGGTCCTGGATCCGGCCCGGCGTGCCGACGACGGCGTGCACGCCGCGGCGCAGGTGGCGCAGCTGGAAGTCCATGCCCTGCCCACCGTAGACCGGCAACACGTGGAACCCCTTCATGTGCCGCGCGTAGGTCTGCATCGCCTCGGCCACTTGGATCGCGAGCTCGCGCGTCGGCGTGAGCACGAGCAGCTGGGGCTCCGCGAGCTTCAGATCGAGCCGGCTCAAGAGCGGCAGCGCGAACGCCGCCGTCTTGCCGGTGCCGGTCTGCGCTTGTCCGAGCAGGTCCTTGCCTTCGAGCAACGGCGGGATCGCGGCACGCTGGATCGGCGACGGCGACTCGTAACCGACTTCGCGCACGGCCGCGAGCACGGCGTCGGCGAGGCCGAGGCCGTCGAAGCCGGTGGAGGTCTCTGGAGCGCGGTGTCCGGTCATGGGGGCGGCGATCATCCTCGAAGCGCCGCCGCTCCGCAATGAGGATGGGCGACGTCGGAGGTCGCGGCGGCGTCAGTCCTCTAGCGAGAACGGCGTGAAGTTCGTGTCGGTGTCGTAGTAGTCCTCGTGCTCGTGGCGCTTGAGCCAGCCGACCACTGCGTACGTCACCGGCGTGAGCACGACCTCGACGAGCACCTTGAAGGCCCAGTTGAAGACGATCGTGCGCACGATCGTCTGGCCTTCCCAGATGCCCGCGAACGCGATCGGATAGAAGATCAAGCTGTCGGCGCCCTCGCCGACGATCGTCGAGCCGATCGTTCGCGTCCAGAGCCAGCGGCCGCGCGTCCAGATCTTCATCTTCGCGAGCACGTACGCGTTCACGAAGTCGCCGACCCAGAAGCCGACGATCGACGCCGCGACAATGCGCCACGTGTTGCCAAACACCACTTGCAGCGCGGGCTGCAGCGTGGCGTTGAACGGCTCGGTCGGCGTCGGCGGCAAGCCGATCACGACCACCGACATCAGCGTCGCGAACAGCATCGCGACGAAGCCGGCCCAGATCACGCGCCGCGCGCGCGCGTAGCCGTACACCTCGGTCAGCACGTCGTCGAAGATGTAACTTACGGGGAAAAAGATGTTGCCCGCGCCGAACACGAGCGACGCGCCGATGAACGGCAACGCGAACGGCAGTGAGAGCTCGCAGACCTTGCCGGGCCCGATCAGGTTCGAGCAGAGCAGCACCGCGACGAAGCCCGCGAGCACGAGGTCGTAGTAGTGGTAGCCGCGCGCATGGCGCCGGGGGCGCGCCGTGCCGATGTCAATGCTGGCCAACGTCGAATCTCCCAGGCGCGGCGGCCGCCGCGGCTCGTCGGGTATTGTCGCGCGTGCTCGCGAGAGCCGACAATGGCGCGTCGCATCGCGGGGGGAGCGCCGCTTGATC
>Ga0307497_10000414_pt1 | contig 10024 bp, 6 predicted proteins | sample 10_S_MG_FD_201366 | JGI IMG/M metagenome (GOLD analysis project Ga0307497, IMG submission 201366) | Soil microbial communities from Populus trichocarpa stands in riparian zone in the Pacific Northwest, United States - 10_S | ecosystem: Environmental > Terrestrial > Soil > Riparian zone > Trees...
ATTCGTAATAGGTGCGCATGATGATTTCGGCAATCAGTCCCATCAGGATGCTCATGATGCCGGTAATGAAGGCCAGGGCGACCAGCAACGGAAGCGGGGTCGAAATGAACGACGTGTGCTCAAAAAATTTCAGATAGAGCGCGAACAGGCCTGAAACAAACGCCAAACCAATGCTAGCCAAACCGAATCCGCCGAACACGTAGATTGGCTTGTTGGCATAGCTGGCGAGGAATTTCACGACCATCAGATCGAGGATTACTTTGACGACGCGTTCCAGCCCATACTTGGAGGAACCACGATTGCGGGGAAAATCGTTGACCGGAATTTCGGTCACTTTTCCGCCCTGCCAGCTTGCGTAGATCGGGATAAACCGGTGCATTTCCCCGTACAGCTTTATGCCCTTGACCACGTCTTTCTTGTAGGCCTTGAGCGTGCAGCCATAGTCGTGCAGGTGCACCCCCGACATCCTTGAGATCAGCCAGTTGGCGATCAGCGATGGCAGCTTGCGCGTCAGCATGCCGCCTTTTCTCTGGTGCCGCCAGCCGGAAACGACATCGTAACCCTCGGCGAGTTTGTCCAGAACGCGCGGTATGTCCGCGGGATCGTTTTGTAAATCGCCATCGAGTCCGATGATGATGCTCCCGGACGCGAAGTCGATCCCGGCCATAATCGCTGCCGTCTGGCCGAAGTTGCGCCGGAAATTCACTATCTTGAATCTCGGGTCCCTGTCCGCCACGGCCTTGAGCTTGGCCTCCGTCAGGTCGGTACTGCCGTCGTTGACGACAATGACCTCGTAATCGCTCCCGAGGTTCTGCATTGCCGCGCTCACGCGCTCGTGCAAGGGAAACACGTTATCCTGTTCGTTATAGACCGGGATTACTATCGATAGCATCTTCGTCCCTATATTCGCTTATGCTTGGAATAGGCACAGCCAAGCCGGGTGCTCGACCTTACCGCAAAGGTCGCACTGCCACCCAAACCGGACTCTCGACGGTCCAGTCCTATCGAGAAGCGGGATCAGCCGTCCCCCCAATCTGATTAGCTTGTCCACATCGTTGTAAACGGGAACTGTGACGCAGGCCATGCCAAGAGACATTGTGCTTACCCGGGGGACTGTCGGCTATCCAAAGCTTTGTTGCTGCGCCGACGCAGAGCGAGCAACACGAGCCCCAGTGCGCCGATCAGCGCTCCCGCTCGTTGGCCGGGGAGGCGGAAATCGAGTTCCACGGTATGAGCACCGGCCTGCACTGGCGCTGCGAGCATGCCGAAATTGGCACGTATCAGTGGTGTGTCCTTGCCGTCGATCTTCAACGACCAGCCTTGATTGTACGGAATCGAAAAGACCAATATTCCTGGCTTCACGGGGCTGATAGTGCCTGAGATATGGTCACTCGAGAACTGTTCTATGCGCAGCCCTGTCTCCTGCAAGGCCTTGGCCGGTTCATAGTATCTGTCCTGGAGTTCAACAACACCTGAGCGCAGCAAATCGTCCAAATCAAACAGATCACCACGTTCCGGAATACGGTTTTCAACCACGACAGCGTTGATGATGGCTATATCAAGATAGATTTTGGCAGTGGGTTCGGGCAACGATGAAAGGCGCGATAGAGTACTTCGCGTGATTTGCTTAGTTTGTACTATCCCCAGTGGCAGTGCCATTTCATTGCGATAAATCTGGTAGTCGCGCTCTTCGCGCACGGCAACGAACCCCGGCCAGTGCACCGGCTCTCTCGTGATGATGTACTTGACGCCCAGCAGGGTATTCAGCATAAAGCGCGAACCGGCGTTGGGCAGCCAGTTTGTGTAGTTGACGTTGGCTCGGGCGGGAGTCGGAGCGATAAGCCTCACCCCGATATTGAAATCGACGACTCCGCTACCATGAAAGAAGTACGATTTGATACCCATGTAATTCTGGGCCAAGGCGTCGGCCAGGGATGCGGAGTCGTAGGTCTTTTCAATGCGAAAGATGCCTTTGTCGATCTCTCGTATTGCCCGCAGCGCATCGAGCGTGGCATCGCGATAGGCACGCAGTTGCGGCGAGGCGAGTGCGCGGCCCTCCACGTATGAAGGGCGGGCGACAAGCACTGTTTCGACAACGACCGCCCCCAGTAGGGCGAGCGGCAGCAGGCGGGCGGAAAGGACTTTTCGCTGGGCGAGCCACAGCAGCGCCCCGGCGAACACGGTGAGTCCAAGAATTTTTGCGGCATGGGGCTTCCAGACATTCGCTCCCATGCTGCCCCCCAGTACCAGAATAAGCAGGATTGCGTAGCCTCCGACACCGATTGCCAGAAGACGACCGTCCACCCCGTTTTCGATCACGCGATCGAGCGCTCGCGCAGCCAGCATCAGCAATATCAGCGTAATCCAGAGCGTGGAAACCCTGAAGTAAGGCGCAGCAAATCCCATGGCGGAATAGCGAAGCACCGGGAATATGAAATAAGCCGCAATAGCCGCCAGAGCAATCAGGAGCGTTTTCCGGTCAGAGGCGGAACCATTCCAGAGCTGTGGAATACCCAGGAACAATATGACACCGATGAAGAACTCCGGTCCTTCGAGATAATTCCAGTACCCTCTGTATGCGCTTCCAATACCAAAAATATCCTTGTGGAAGATGCCGCCGATTTCCGCCAGAACGAGCGGCCAATCATTTACGCTGAGGCCTTGCTGCCAGAGCTTTTGGAAAAGAGCTTGCCCGCCGCCGACGCGCGGACTGTCCAGCATCTGCAGGATAACCGGCAGAAGATGCGGGGCCGCCAGCAGAAAGCCGATGCCCGTAAGCGGAACCATCTGGGTCAGCCAAGTCTTGAACATGGCCCTGGGTTCACTGCTTGTAACGATAAAGGCCACGCAGCTAAACAACAGGAAGACGCCTACCGCCACAAAGAAAACGCCCGCTATGAGGGAAACGGCCAGTACGACAGGCAATGCGAGGACGTCGCGGGTGCGCAAATACCTGACGATTGCCCAGAGGATCAGCGGGAAGAAGATAAACTCGGTGGCTTCCGGATCCCATTGACCGTTGATGACGACGAAGCCGCAAAACGAATAGGCGAGCGCGGCAATCACCGCGGTCTCCCAGCGCGTGACGTAGTAGCGGATTAGAACGAAAAATGATGTTCCTCCCAGCACGATTTTCAGCAGATAGACCCAGATGCGCAGGGGTAGTACGTTGTCGGGTCCGGCGATCTGGCTTAGCAGCGTGAACGCATCACCCAGCATCCAAGCCGTCGGACTGCCCAGACCGATCTCGAACGACCAGCCGGTAAATCCTTCGCGCGCGATGGTGCGGGCCATATGCATTGCATAAGGAACGAATTGGGCGTAACTGTCACTGCCGATGTCGATATAGGCAAAATTGGCCGCGCCAGAAAGAAAATCCCGGAAGATCACCAAGCCAAGAAACGCTTGCAAGCCGAGAAGGATCAACCAGGCTCTGGATGGCGTTATTTTCATGTTGTGCACCATTTCCTCAGCCTGCGACGCGAAAAACAGGCGTAGGCGCGGCAAGCAAGCGCTGTGCCGATCCATCGCTTACGGCCGACGGCAGCGCGACCGTAGAGTACGGCATGGGGACCAATTCCGCCACCCGCATCGACATCTTGCCGAATGTATAAGTGCCGATGGAAACGGCAGCCTGCACGAGTTGTAGCGCGCTTATTCAAGTTCTTGCGGACGCGGATATCAGGTGTTGTGTCAGCAACTGCCATTCGTCGGCGGAACGCAGCGGCAGTGAAACCAGTTCCGGCTTGAATACCAGCCCCGGCATCGGATCCACGCGACCCTTATGCTTGTCGAGGAACCTTTGTGCGTATCTGAGCCAGTGCCCGTCGTAGCTACCCTGCGAGCCATGCACGACGAGGATGTCGTTGCAGGTTGCGCAGTCCAGACCCTCCCGCGACGCGCGCAGGCTGAAGTCGAGATCGTAGAGGTGCCAGCCGTCGAAGCTGTCCTGGTCGAATTTCAGGCGCAGTGCGGTGTCGCGACGGGTCGCGAGCAGGAGTCCGTCGAGCGCCTGCAGCCCCTTCGTCTCGCGTTCCTTAACGTCATACAGGGTCACCACGTAGCCGCCGTCGCCGCCGGGCATGCCGACCTGGCCAGCGAGGTGCGGGTAGCCGGCAAAATGCCAGGCACCACCGACCAGCCTGCGTGTTCCAGCGATGCCGACGAGGTCGTGGCACCTCATCCCGCGCAGCAGACGTGCGGCGAAATCCGGGCTGAGTATGCCGACGTCGTCATGGGCGAGCAACACGATATCGTGGCGCGCCTGCTGTAGCGCCCGGTTGTAGCCTTCGGCGAGCGAGCGCGCGTCATCGATCAACACGATTTCGTGCGGAACTTCCCGCAACAGGTGGCGATACATGCCTTCAGTACGCGCGAAGCGCCCACTATCGGCGCTGCAGATGAGCACCGAGACCGGCACTACCTGGCCTGCCGCGAGCGGCTCGGTCGCCGGCCGTATGCCGTTTCCGATGTCGATACGTGTCCGGCACAGCGCTTGCTGCGCCGTGGCTTCCGCCGACAGGGGATAGCGCGGCGCAAGCCCAAGGCAGCGGCTGTACGCCTGAAGTGCCGCCTCGTGCTCGGCAAGTTCCAGCTGGCAGTTGCCGAGCAGGTAGTGCAGGGAAGCGAGCTCAGGCTCGCGCGCGAGTGCCTGTTCGGTCAGTCGAATGGCGCCCTCCCAGTCGCTCGCGCCGCATGCCGCCACTGCACGTTGGTAGAGCGCCTCGACTTCGTCGATCCGTTTCGCCATCGGCTTTACGCCGCCCGTGCCGCGGGCTGCCGGCACCCGGTGCTTTGCCGCAATCGGTTCGGGTTCACGCAGTCCGAGCGCCGCGAGCAGTGGAGGGCGTCGGAAGAGTTTGCACCGGCTCTTTCGCGCAGCGCACGCGCAGTGCACACCAGGTCTGCGCCTGCACGCGGATCGGTGTCGCGCATCAGCTGCTCCCAATCCTGGAAATGCGGCGGCAGCGCGACGGCTTTGCTGCCGCCGCCCAGCTTGAGCACGCGCTTGGCCGCACCAGTGTCGTGCGGCGACAGGGCGAACTGACTTTTCGACGCCCAGAACACTGCGCGCGGCCTGGACGGCGAACGCGAGTGTCCCTTCCGGGGCACTAGATCCCGCCGAGGCAGAGATACTTGACCACGAGAAAGTCCTCGATACCGTACTTGGAGCCCTCGCGCCCGATGCCCGATTCCTTCACGCCGCCGAACGGCGCCACTTCGGTGGAGATGAGGCCGGTGTTGATGCCGACTATGCCGTATTCCAGTGCCTCGGCCACGCGCCAGACGCGGCTGATGTCGCGGCCGTAGAAGTAGGCCGCGAGACCGAATTCCGTATCGTTGGCGAGGCGAATCGCCTCAGCTTCATCCTTGAAGCGGAACAGCGGCGCCACCGGGCCGAAGGTCTCCTCGCGCGTCACCTGCATGCTGGTGGTGACGCCGGTGAGCACGGTGGGCTGGAAGAACAGGCCACCGAGCGCATGGCGCTTGCCGCCGGCGAGGACTTTCGCGCCCTTGGCAATCGCGTCGGCGATGTGCTCCTCGACCTTGGCCAGCGCGGCCGCATTGATCAGCGGGCCGGTGGTGACGCCGGCTTGCCTGCCGTCGCCGACCTTCAGCGCATTCACTCTCTCGGCCAGCTTGGCGGCGAAGGTGTCGTACACCTTGTCCTGCACCAATATGCGGTTGGCGCAGACGCAGGTCTGACCGTTGTTGCGATATTTGGAGATGATCGCGCCTTCGGCTGCGGCATCGAGGTCGGCGTCTTCGAATACGATGAAGGGCGCGTTGCCCCCCAGTTCCATCGAAGTTTTCTTCACCGTGCCGGCGCATTGCTGCATCAGTTGCTTGCCGATTTCGGTGGAGCCGGTAAAAGTGAGCTTGCGCACGATCGGGTTGGTGCTCATCTCGCCGCCGATGGCTGTCGCCGAACCGGTCACTACCGAGAGCACGCCCCTGGGCACGCCGGCGCGCGCGGCGAGTTCGGCCATCGCAAGCGCCGAATACGGCGTGGCGGACGCGGGCTTTACCACCATGGTGCAGCCCGCGGCGAGCGCCGGGCCGGCTTTGCGGGTGATCATGGCGGCGGGAAAGTTCCACGGCGTGATCGCGGCGCAGACGCCGATCGGCTCTTTCAGCACCACGATGCGCTTGTCGGCCTGATGCTGCGGGATGATGTCGCCATAAATGCGTTTGCCTTCCTCGGCGAACCACTCGATGAAGGAGGCGGCATAGGCGATTTCGCCGCGCGACTCCGCAAGCGGTTTGCCCTGCTCCGCAGTCATGATCTGCGCCAGATCTTCCTGATTGGCAAGCATCAACTCAAACCAGCGGCGCAGAATCACCGAGCGCTCCTTGGCGGTTTTTGCGCGCCAAGCCGGGAAGGCCGCGTTGGCGGCGGCAATGGCGCGGCGCGCCTCCGCCGCGCCCATCTTCGGTACCGTGCCCAGCACAGCGCCGTCGGCGGGGTTGTTCACCTCAACGGTAGACTTGTCGTCGGCGTCCAGCCATGCGCCGTCGATGTAGCACTGCTCGCGGAACAGCTTCGGATCTTTGAGTTCGAGCGGCGCCAGGCGCGCGTCATTCGGGGCATTCATGGTGATCTCCGCATGCCAGGGTGAAGTTTGCCCGGAGAGGCGATGGGTGGCTGAATTCTAGCGCAAAACCCCGGTGCGCAGAGGTAGCGCCAGTGTCAATGCGCTTCGACCCGGCCGCTGTCACGCAGCGGCCGCGGGGACGACCCTCACGGCCGCGGCCTGCGGGACGCGCGCGATCAATACGTACCCGGGTAAGAACCTCCGTCAATCAGAAAATTCTGCCCGGTGACATAACCGGCCTGTGCGCTGCACAGGTAAGCGCAGGCATCGCCAAACTCGGCCGGATCGCCGAATCTGCCGGCAGGGCACTGGGCCATGCGTTCCTTGCGGATCACCTCGATGCTGACGCCGCGGTTCTTGGCCTGGGTCTCGCAAGTAGTGCGAATCCGGTCGGTGTCGAACGAGCCGGGGAGCAGGTTATTGATGGTGACGTTATGTGCCACGGTCTTGCGGGCAATACCGGCGACGAAGCCGGTGAGACCGGAGCGCGCGCCGTTGGACAGGCCGAGGATCTCGATCGGCGCTTTGACTGAGCTGGAAGTGATGTTCACGATGCGTCCGAACTTGCGCGCGATCATGCCATCCACCGTCGCCTTGATCAGTTCGATCGGAGTGAGCATGTTTGCGTCGAGCGCGGCGATCCAGGTATCGCGGTCCCAGTTGCGGAAATCGCCAGGCGGCGGGCCGCCGGCGTTGTTGATGAGGATGTCCGGATTGGGACAGGCGGCAAGCGCCAGGGCGCGGCCGGCCTCGGTAGTGATGTCGCCGGCGACCGTTGCGACCTGCACTCCCGTAGCGGCGCGGATCTCCGTCGCGGTTTTCTCCAGCGCCTCCTTGCCGCGCGCGGTGATGACGAGGTTCACGCCCTCGCGCGCCAGCGAAAAGGCGCAGCCGCGTCCCAGGCCCTTGCTCGATGCGCATACCAATGCCGTTTTACCGCGAAGCCCCATATCCATTTCTCGTCTCCTTCTTACGCGCCAGATGTTGAACAATACAACTCAAGCAAAATTTCTGTCGGGGTGAAGATCGATGCGCTGCATTCGAATGGACTATCAACTATCTTCGACTAGTTCTTGTATTTGACTGTTACCAGTAACACACCCGCCAGCACCAGCGCAGCTCCGGTGACCTGCAGCAGGCTCATGTTCTCTTCCAGCCCGAGCCAGCCGAGAAGTATCGTGGAGACGGGTCCGGCGGCGCCGATGATGGCCACCTGGTTGGCGCCGATGCGCCGCAGCGCCTCCGAGGTCACGAATACCGGTAACACGGTGCAACCCACCGCCATCGCGACCGCCAAGGCGTAGACCGGCGGCGGCAACTGCAGCGCCGATAGCGGGCGCAGCAGCAAGAACTGCAATATGCATAGCAGACTCGCCACGCTGGTGGCGTACGCAGTAAAGCGCACCGACCCGATGCGCGCCACCACCTGGCTGCTGCTGACCAAGTACACTGCGTAACACAACGCACTACCGAAGACGAGCAGCGCGCCCAGCATCGGGTTGCGGTTCTCCCCGGCAAAGCCCTGCGACAGTACCAGCGCCAGGCCCGCGTAGGATATCATCAGGGCGGCAGTGTCGCGACGGCTCACGTACTTGCCCAGGAACAGAGCCGACAGCAGCACGGTGATGGTGGGATAGATGAACAGCATCAGCCGCCCGACACCGGCCGAAATGTATTGCAGGCCGAGAAAATCGAGGAAGCTCGCCAGGTAATAGCCGAGAAAACCGAGAACCAGCACTGCGCGCCAATCGCCGCGCGAGAGCGGTTTGTGCGCCCGGTCGCGCCTGACCCAAAATGCCGTGGCGACGAAAAACGGCAGCGAGAACACCATGCGCAGCGCAATCAAGGTGACGGGGTCGGTAACATAGGCATAGGCGAGCTTAATCAGAATTGGCCGCACCGAAAACGCGATGACGCCAAGCAGCGCCAGGACGAGGCCCCAGGCGCGATAGGACGCCGCAGTCATCGAGCGCGAGGCTGGAACATCGCGCGTTTCGCGCCGCCGCCACGCCGATTGCTCATCGGCGTTTCGCGCCGCCGAAAATGGAGCCCAGGACGCCGCGCACTATTTCGCGCCCGACTTGCGAACCGATGGCCCGCGCCGCGCTTTTCGCCACCGATTCCAGCGCGCCCTCGTGGTGGCCACCGCGCGGGCCCGTCGTTCCGCCGAGGATGCCGCCGAGCACGTCCATGATCCCGCCGTTCGTAGCCGCCGTGGAACCCGCGGAGGCGGTTTCCTGCCCGCCACCGGCGGCTGCGCCCTGTCTCGCCTGCGCTCGGCCTTTGAGCTTCTCATAGGCAGACTCGCGGTCTACCGTCTGCTCATAGTGACCAAAAATGACCGAGCCCTGGATGACAGCCTGGCGCTCCTGCGCCGTGATCGGCCCGATTCTGCTCGCTGGGGGCAGGATGAACGCGCGTTCGACCATGCACGGCCGGCCTTTGTCGTCGAGAAAGGACACCAGGGCCTCGCCCACGCCGAGTTCGGTAATGGCCGTCTCCACCTTGAGCTTAGGATTGGCGCGCATGGTTTCAGCGGCAGCTTTCACCGCCTTCTGGTCGCGCGGAGTGAAGGCGCGCAGGGCATGCTGCACGCGGTTGCCGAGTTGGCCCAGCACCGTGTCCGGAATGTCGAGCGGATTTTGCGTGACGAAATACACGCCCACGCCCTTGCTGCGAATCAGGCGCACCATTTGCTCGATCTTCTCGAGCAAGGCCTTGGGCGCTTCATTGAACAGCAGATGCGCCTCATCGAAGAAGAATACGAGCTTCGGTTTCTCCGGGTCGCCCACTTCCGGCAGGTGCTCGAATAGTTCGGACAGCATCCACAGCAGAAAGGTCGAGTACAGTTTGGGCGAGCCCATCAGAGCCTCGGCCGCGAGGATGTTGATCACGCCGCGCCCATGCTCATCGGTCTGCATCAGGTCGTCGATGTTGAGCGCCGGCTCGCCGAAAAAGCGCTCTGCCCCCTGCTGCTCAATTTGCAGCAATGCGCGCTGGATGGTGCCGATCGACGCTGCCGAGATGTTCCCGTACTCGGTGGTGAACTCGCGCGCGCTGTCGCCGACGTGCTGCAGCATGGCGCGCAGGTCCTTCATATCGAGCAACAGCAGGCCGTTGTCGTCGGCGATCTTGAACGCGAGCGCGAGCACCCCCTCCTGCGTTTCGTTCAAGTTGAGCATGCGCGCAAGCAGCAGCGGCCCCATGCCGGACACCGTGGCGCGCACCGGATGGCCGGATTTTCCGAATACGTCCCAGAGAATCACCGGACAGCCGGCGAGGGCAAACTCGCGCAGGCCGAGGGACGCAATGCGCTCCTTCAGCTTGGGTGACATGCTGCCCGCCTGCGACAGACCGGACAGATCGCCTTTGACGTCGGCCATGAACACCGGCACGCCGATCGCGGAGAAGCCCTGCGCCAGAGTCTG
>Ga0307497_10000415_pt1 | contig 9999 bp, 8 predicted proteins | sample 10_S_MG_FD_201366 | JGI IMG/M metagenome (GOLD analysis project Ga0307497, IMG submission 201366) | Soil microbial communities from Populus trichocarpa stands in riparian zone in the Pacific Northwest, United States - 10_S | ecosystem: Environmental > Terrestrial > Soil > Riparian zone > Trees...
GCGGATCACGCGCCGCTTGAGCGCCGGGTCGAGCACCGGGAAGCACAGCTCGATGCGGCGGAAGAAGTTGCGGTCCATCCAGTCGGCGCTCGCGAGGAACACGTCCTCGGCGCCGCCGTTGCGGAAATAGAACACCCGCGAATGCTCGAGGAAGCGGCCGACGATCGAGCGCACGCGGATGTTGTCCGAAAGGCCCTGCAGGCCAGGCTTGAGCGCGCACACCCCGCGCACCACGAGGTCGATCTTCACGCCGGCCTGCGAAGCGAGATAGAGCTCCTCGATGATCTGCGGCTCGAGCAGCGCGTTCATCTTGGCGATGATGCGGCCTTCCTGCCCTTCCCCGGCGAGCTTGGTCTCGTTGCGGATCGCCGCGACGATGCGCTTGTGCAGGGTGAACGGCGACTGCCACACGTGCTTCATCTTGCTCGCGCGCCCGAGGCCGGTGAGCTGCTTGAACACTTCGGCCACGTCGGCGGACAGGTCCTCGTTCGAGGTCATCAGTCCGAAATCGGTGTAGAGCCTGGCGGTGCGGGGATGGTAGTTGCCGGTCGCGAGGTGCACGTAGCGGCGCAGCGCCTTGCCTTCCGCGCTCTCCTCCCGGCGCACGACGAGCGCCATCTTGGCGTGGGTCTTGTGCCCGACCACGCCGTAGATCACGTGCGCGCCGACCTCCTCGAGCCGCGCCGCCCAGTTCATGTTCGCCTCCTCGTCGAAGCGCGCCATCAGCTCCACCACCACGGTGACTTCCTTGCCCTTGCGCGCGGCGTCGACCAGGATCTCCATCAGCTCCGAATCGGTGCCGGTGCGGTACACCGTCTGCTTGATGGCGATGACATTCGGGTCGTTCGCGGTGGTGCGGATGAACTCGAGCACCGGCAGGAAGGACTGGAACGGGTGGTGCAGCAGGACGTCGTTCTTCTTCAGGGTCTCGAAGAGGTCGCCGCTGCCGAGCGAGCCCGGCATTCCGGGCTGGAACGGCGGGTACTTGAGCGCGGGCTTGTCCACCTGGTCGGGCACTTCGCGCAGGCGATAGAGATTCACCGGGCCCTCAACCCGGTAGAGGTCGGCCTCCTGCAACGAGAACTGCTGGAGCAGGAAGTCCACCATGTGCTGCGAGCAGTTGTCGGCGACCTCGAGCCGCACCGCGTCGCCGAAGTGCCGGTGCAGGAGCTCGCCCTTCAGGGCGGTGTGGAGGTTCTTGATCTCCTCCTCGTCGACGAAGAGGTCGGAGTTGCGCGTGACCCGGAACTGGTAGCAGCCCTTCACGTTCATCCCGGCGAAGAGCTCGCCCATGTGGGCGTGCAGGATGGAGGAGAGAAAGACGAACGCATACTCCGCGCCTGCGATCGCCTGTGGCAGGCGGATGACGCGCGGCAGGGCGCGCGGCGCCTGCACGATCGCGGCGCCCGAGCTCCTGCCGAAGGCGTCGCGGCCCTCGAGCTCGCAGGCGAAGTTGAGGCTCTTGTTGAACACGCGCGGAAAGGGGTGCGCGGGGTCGAGGCCGATCGGCGTCAGCACCGGAAGCAGCTCGCGGAAGAAGTAGTCGCGGATCCACTGGCGCTGCGCCGGGTTCCACTCCTCGCGCCGCGGGAACACGATGCCTTCCTTCGCGAGCGCAGGAAGCACGACCTCGTTCAGCAAGCGGTACTGGTCCGCGACGATCGCGTGCGCCTCCTGGCCCACGTCGGCGAACACCTCGCCCGGCCCGCGGCCGTCGGGGCCGGGCTCGGGCAGGCCGAGCTTGATCTGTTCCTTCAGCCCGGCGACGCGGATCTCAAAGAACTCGTCCAGGTTGGACGAGACGATGGTGATGAAGCGCATGCGCTCGAGCAGCGGCACCGCGTCGTCGGCCGCCTGCGCCAGCACCCGGCGCTGGAACGCGAGGATGCCGAGCTCGCGGTTGAGGAACTGGGTGGGCGGCGGGATTCTGCGGTTCATCGAGCCGCCCTTGGACGAAGCGGTGAGTCATTTTACCGTTCGGTGACAGCGTCCAGATGACATTGAGATGAAAAAGCGGTCGGGCGAATTTGTCATGCCCGATCAAGGGTGATACGGTCGGGCCATGGCACGCCACGACACGCTCGCCGCGGTCGACCTGGGCTCGAACAGCTTCCACCTGGAGATCGGCCGCGTGGTCGAGCGCCAGATCTACCCGCTCGACGCGGTGCGCGAGGTGGTTCGCCTGGGCGCCGGCCTCACCGCGGACAAGCGCATCGACCGCGCCACCCAGGCGCGCGCGCTCGAGTCGCTGGCAAAAATGGCAGAGCGGCTGCGCGGCTTCCCGCGCCAGGCGGTGCGGGCCGTCGGCACGAACGCGCTGCGCGTGGCGAAGAACGCGCCGCAGTTCCTGCGCGAGGCGCGCCAGGTGCTCGGGTTCCCGATCGAGGTCATCTCGGGACGCGAGGAGGCGCGCCTCATCTACCTCGGCGTGGCGCACGCCATGCCGGCCGCGGTCGGCTCGAAGATCGAGCGGCGCCTGGTGGTCGACGTCGGCGGCGGCTCGACCGAATTCATCGTCGGCACCGGCCTCGAGCCGCAGCTCACCGAATCGCTCTACATGGGCTGCGTGAGCTACAGCCTCAAGTACTTTCCCGACGGCAAGGTCGACAAGGCGGCGATGCGCGCCGCCGAGCTCGCCGCCCGGCAGGAGCTCGCGGGCATCGTGCGCGCCTACCGCGCGGCCGGATGGGACGAGGCGGTGGCGTCCTCGGGCACCGCGCGCTCCATCGAGAACATCCTGCGCGAAAACGGCTTCGCCGAAGACGGCCTGACGCGCGTGGGCCTGGAAAAACTGAGGTCGCTGCTGGTGAAGAGCGAGAAGGCGGATCCGGACCGCATCGCCGGGCTGCGCCCCAACCGCGCGCCGGTGCTGCCTGGGGGTGTCGCGATCCTCAACGCGGCCTTCGACGAGCTCGGGCTGGAAGCGATGAAGGTGTCGGCCGCCGCGCTGCGCCACGGGGTGCTCTACGACCTGCTCGGCCGCGTCGAGCACCGCGACATGCGCGAGGCGACGGTGGCGCAATTCATGCGCCGCTACCACGTCGACGCGGCGCAGGCCGAGCGGGTGAGGCAGCTTTCGGTCACGATCTACGACGCGCTCACGCCGGGGTCCGAGCGCGAGGACGACGCCGATCGGCTGATGCTCGAGTGGGCGGCGCGGCTCGCGGAGATCGGGCTGTCGATCGCGCATGCGCAGTACCACAAGCACTCCGCGTACGTGCTCTCCAACGCGGACATGCCCGGGTTCTCCCGCCCGGAGCAGGCGCGGCTCGCGCGCATCGTGCTCGCGCACCGCGGGAAGCTCCGCAAGATGCAGGACGCCGGGCTCGACGGCGCCGACTGGAAGCTGGTGTTCGCGCTGCGCACCGCCTCGCTCATCCTGCGCAGCCGCACCGACGCCAAGCTTCCGTTCCTGCGCGTCGCCGCCGACGCCGGCGGCTTCGCCATCGATCTGCCGCAGTCCTGGCTCGACGAGAGCCCGCTGTCGGCGGCCGCGCTGGAGGCGGAGGCAGATCACTGGAAGGCCGTCGGGATGAAGCTGCAGGTGAGCGGCCTCTCCGACAGGAAGGTGTCCGTCTTGAAGTTGAGCCGGTGAATCTTCGGCTTTAACTACAGCAGGTCCGGTGACACCACCGCCCGCACGACGATCTTGGCGCCGTCTTCGCGCGCCCGGTCGTTGAGCCACCACAGCCCGCCTTTCTTGATGCTCACTTCGGTCTGCGCGCCGGCCAGGAGAAACACGGCCGCGTGACCCAGGTCGGGCTGGTGCCCGACGAGCACCACGGTGCCCTTGTGGTCGGGCCAGCTCGCCGCCTTGAGGATCGCCGACACGGCCGCGCCGGGCGCGACGTCCTTGACCGTCTTCACCGGAACGCCGAGCGCCTCGGCGGTCTGCTGCGCGCGCGCCGCTGGACTGGAAATCAGGGTGAATTTCGCCGGCAACCGCTGCAGCAGCCACTCGGCGACACGCGCCGCCTGCTTCTGTCCCTTGGGCGTGAGCTCGCGCGCGAGGTCGGGCTCGCCCTCTTCGGCTTCGGCGTGGCGCCACAGGATGAGATCCATGGGGCCGGGCAGTTTACGTTAGAATTGTGACCGCTTTTGACACAAGCAAACCAGGGTCTACGGTATCTTCGTTTTTTGGACCCGTATTTAGGCGCGTAGCTCAGCTGGTTAGAGCACTACCTTGACATGGTAGGGGTCGTTGGTTCGAGTCCAATCGCGCCTACCAACTTTCCCTCAGCGATATACCGGCTTGGCGATCTCGCCATCGTCGCGTGGAAATTCCGTGGAAATAAGCACCGGGCAACGATTACTCGAACCACTTCTTCCGGATGGCGCGCGTTTCTTCCGCAGTGAGGGCGGAGGTGCGCGGATAGCGCTCGCGCCAGCCGAAAGGCTTGCATGCGTCGATGATGAGCTTCGAGTGCGAGGTTTCCCCGCGCAGCCGCGCTTCGGGCGTGATGCGCGGATCGAGGCCGGAGCTCCAGGCGCTCTTCACGATGTCGACCTGCTCCGACGGCTCGCAGCGCGTGGTGATGGCCCACATGACGTCGGCGAGGTTGGACGGATCGACGTCCTCATCGACCGTGACGACGATGCGCCCCATGTAGCTCTGCGCCGCGGCGATGAGTCCGGCGCGCTTCGCATGGCCGGCATAGCGCTGCCTGAGGGCGATCACGGTCATGAGCTGGGCCACGTGCTGCCACGCGCCGACGACATCGGTGACGCCGGCCGCCTCGAGCTGCGACCACATGCTCGCGGCGCGCAAGGGAAGACCGAAATGAAAGCGCGGCGGCTTCATCGGCGGCGAGCCGAGGAGCACGGGGTCGTTGCGCCAGTGCACGGCGGCCACGTTCATCACGGGAGCCGGCCGCTTGTCGGCGGCGTAATAGCCGGTGAATTCGCCGAAGGGTCCCTCGGGCAGCGTGTCGGCGAGGAGATGACCTTCGAGGACGATCTCGGCGCGCGCCGGCACCGGCAACCCCGTCAGCGGCGCTTTCAGCACTTCGAGCGGCCGGCCGCGGATCGCGCCAGCGAAGTCGTACTCGGATGCGCCTTCCGGCAGGTACTCGAAACCGGCGATGAAGAGGGAAGGGTCCGGACCGTTTACTACTGCGACCGGGCAGGGCTTGCCCGCGTCCCAGTAGCGCTGCGCGATGATGGCCCCGTGCCGGCCCTGGTGGTCGAACTGCACCGTGACGCGGCTGCGCTCGTGCACCTGCACGCGATAGATTGATGCGTTCACCCAGCCCGACTCAGGGTCGCGCATGACCACGATGCTTCCCGAGCCGATGTAAGGCCCGCCGTCGTCCTTGTGCCAGACCGGCGCCGGGAAGCGGCCGAGGTCGACTGCCTTTTCTTCCGAGTTCTCTAGAAGCGGTCCGTCTTTCACCGTCACCGGTGTATGCATGACGAGGCTGGCACGGCGCGTGCGCCATTCCTTGAGCGCTTCGATCGGCGGCAGGTGCGGGTCGATGCCGAGCGCGAGCGCCGCGCGCTGCGCGCTCACCGTGGAGTTGGTTAAGATCCGCACGCCGCGCGGAAATCCTTTCAGTGCGTCGAAGAGGAGCGCCGGGCACTCGGACGATCCGGCCGCGACCTCCGTGATGCCGCCCACTTCGTAAAGGGGATCGGCGCCTTCGACCCGGCGCAGCGCGCCGAGCTTATCGACCTGGTCGATGAACTCGCGCAGGTCTTCGTAGGGATTCACAGCCGTCGTTCCCGCGGAGGCCGGAAGCCGGTTTTTTTGAACAACATGGACCCCCGCCTGCGCGGGGGCGACGACGTATGACTCACGGGAAGCGACGAGGTGTTACTCATCGGGAAGTTGCAGCGCCCGATCCACCATCTGCGTCGCGCGCTTGAAGTCGTAGTACCGGAAGAGGTTCATCTTCACGAGGAACGAGGCGCCGCCGTAGAACTTCTCGTACTGCTGGTGGCGGCTGCCGAACTCGGTGCCGATGAAGTCCCAGGCGAGCCGCATCAGCGCGACGCGCGCGCGCGCGCCGATGGCTGCCGAGCGGAAGAAGCGCTCGACGTCCTTCGCGGGCTCCGGGTTGTCGAGGTCGGCTCGGGAGGAGGGGAGCGTGATCATCGCCGCGCCGGTGAGCTCGCGCACGATGTCGATCATGTGCGGGTTAATGGAGGACTGCAGCGCCATGACCGAGTAGAGCGCGGTGCGGCTCGGCCACAGGATGCCGTCGGCGTCGATGCTCGCCACGGTTTCGTGCGAATCCAGCATGTGCTCGACGATCGACGCATAGGAGGCGAGCTCACCCATCTCCACCATCACCGGCGGCGCGGCGTCGTTGCCGGTCGCCTCGTTCATGCGCTTCGCGAGGCCGAGGAGGAAGCGCAGCTTCGTCGCATAGCGCGCCTGCGCCTGGTGGTTGCCGTAGAGGTGCGACGGCGTCTTCCACCACTGGTCGCGGGTGCGCTCGAGGTCGCGGTAGACGAACACGCGCTCCCAGGGCACGAAGCAGTTGTCGAGCACCACGAAGCAGTCGGCTTCGTCGAAGCGGCTGGAGAGCGGATAGTCGAACGGGTTGGTTGCGCCGAGCGCGAAAGGCCGCCGCGCATACATGCGCAAGCCCGGATCATCGGCCGGAACGGCGACGTTGAAGGCGTAATTCTCGTCGCCCGGTCCCAAGGGGTGGATGCAGCTTACCTGGACGTAATCGGAATACACGCCGGCGGTGGCGAGCTGCTGGCCGCCGGAGAGGAAGATGCCGGCGTCGTTTTCCTTCACCACGCCGGCGTAGAGGGTCGGATCGGATTGCTTGTGCGCCGGCTTCGAGCGGTCGATCTGCGGCGGTACGATCGCGTAGCTGAGGTAGGCGTGCGTGTCGCGCGCATGCCGGTAGAAATTGAGGAGGTTCTCGCTCAACTTGGCGAAGAACGCCGGCTTCGCGGCGTAGCCGGCGAAGAAGTTGGCGACGTGGTCGGGCGTTCGCCCCATCAGCCCGAACGAGAGCTCGGCCCATTTCTCCGCCGCAATGCGCTTGGCGCGGAGATCCGCGTGCGAGCGCGGGATCTGCCAGCAGCGCCACACCGGCCCGCCACCCTCGGGTGGCACGAAGGTCATCGTTTCGCGGTTCTCGGGCGCGGCAGCGAAGTCGAAGAGCCGCGCGAGCGAGCGCGCGCCGCCCCGGAACGCGCGATGCTCGGCGACGTTCGTCACCCGCTCGCCGTCGACGAAGACGGTGCGCGGCTTGTTTCGCAGGTCCGACAGGAAGTCGGCGCCGGTCCTCAGACGCTGAGCGGCCATGGGCTTATTATCCTTTCGACATCGATCGACCGAGGGGGCAAAGATGAAACGCTGGCTGCTGGTCCTGGTGTTGCAATGCATCGCCTGCGCGGCCACGGCGCAGGACTGGCCCACCCGGCCGATGCGCCTCATCGTGCCATTCGCGCCGGGCGGCGCGACCGACATTCCGGCGCGCCTGCTCGCGCCGAAGCTGCAGGACGCGCTCGGCCAGCCGGTCGTGATCGAGAACCGCACCGGCGCGGGCGGCATCATCGGCATGCAGGCCGGCGCGCAGGCGCAGCCCGACGGCTACACGCTCCTCATGGCGACCAACGCCGAGATCGTGATGCATCCCTCGATCTACCCGAAGCTGCCCTACGATCCGTTGAAAGACCTGGCGCCGGTTTCGATCATCGTCGAGAGCCCGATGCTGCTCGTCGTGCCGCCGGGCAGCCCGTTCAGCACGGTGGCGGAGCTCCTGGCGGCCGCGAAAGCGAAGCCGGGCGTGCTCACCTTCTCGACAGCCGGCACCGGGTCCACCAGCCATGTGCTCACCGAGATGATGGCGCAGCAGGCGCACGTCCAGTTCCTCCATGTGCCATACAAGGGAGGTGCCCCGGCTTCCACCGCCGTGTCCACCGGCGAGGTGAACTTCGCGCTGCTCAATCTGGGCTCGGCGATCAACTTCGTGAAGGGCGGCAAGGCGAAGGCGCTCGCGGTGACGAGCGGCCAGCGCAATCCGAGCTTTCCCGACTGGCCTACCGCGATCGAAGCGGGCGTGCCGGGTTTCAACGAGCACATCTGGATCGGCATGGCCGTGCCGGCGGGGACGCCGCGTCCGATCGTCGAGCGCTTGAGCACGGAAGTGGCGAAGGCGCTCAAGACAGCCGACGTGCGCGAGCGGCTGGTGCAGCTCGGCAACGACCCGCTCGGCACCACGCCGGAAGAAGCGGCGGCGCGCATCAAGCGCGAATTCCCTAAATACGCCGCTGCCATCAAGGCGGCCAACATCAAGGCGGAATGACCATGGGTAAGAAAACCAAGGAGTTCGTGACGCATTGGGGCCCGTCCATCGCCGACTGGGGCGACGGCACCGAGCAACGCTTCGTCATCGAGCGCGACGAGGACGACCTGAAGAAGGGCGCGCAGGGCGGGCGCAAGATGGAGAAGATCTCGCTCAACGAAATTTTCAAGGAAGGCGTGGTCACCGGCGTCGACATGGAGAACGGCTACCTGCCGCTCGTGCTCTACGCCAACGACGACATCATCATCGAGGTGGCGAACTGCGACCGCGAGCAGGGTGGCTGGCACCGCAACCTCGGCGCCGACGAATGGGCGTTCCAGTACAAGGGCGCCCGCACGCTCAACTCCGAGACCGGCCCGATCACCATCAACGAGGGCGAGATGACGGTGATTCCGCGCGGTGTCGCGCACCAGAACGTCGGCCACGGCCCGAACATCGAGATCACTATCTATGCGCGCAAGCCGCTGAAGCGGCTCTGCCCCACCAGCGCCGAGGAAGCGCGCAAGCGCATGAAGATCAAGGACGGAAAGCCAGTCGTGCCGCCCGTGCAACTGGAAGACGGCAAATGAGCGCGCGGCTGCGGCACATCGCGGTGGTCGTCAAGGACCTGCAGAAGGCGGCGCGGTTCTACGAGACCGCGTTCGAGCTGCGGCGCGTGGGCGAAGAGACCCTCGATTTCGCGGACGCGATCTATCTCACCGATGGTGTCATCAACCTCGCGCTGCTCAATTACAAAGGCGAGCGCGGCTCCGGGCTGAAGAACTGGAAGGACTTCGTCGGCGCGCACCACTTCGGTTTTCAGGTCGATGACCTAGCCGAGGCACAGAAGCGCATCGAGGCGGCCGGCGGCCAGTTCTTCTTCGACCTCGGCAACGACACCGAGAAAGAGAACTTCGAGCGCAAGTTCAAGGATCCAGATGGCGTGATCTTCGACATCTCGAAGAAAGGCTGGCAGGGGACCACGCGGTGATCGATTTCGCCGTCGACAACCGCATCGCGCGGCTCGTTCTGCAGCGCCCGTCGGCGTCGAACGCGTTCACGGCAGAGATGCTGTCGCAGCTGCTGGCGGCCGTTACGCGCGCCGCAGCCGAGGCGGACATCCTCGCCATCTCGGCCGCCGGCGGCGATTTCTCGCTCGGCCGGGATCGCCAGGACGTGAAGGCAGGGCCGCCGCCCTTCGAGGCGTTCAAGCTCATTACGGACGTCAATGCCGCGTTCGCCAGCTTCCCCGGCATTGCGGTGTGCAGCGTGCAGGGCCGCGCCTTTGGCTTCGCGGTCGGCATGGTGATGAGGAGCGACATCGCACTCGCGGCGACGGATGCGCGCTTCATGCTCGACGAGGTGAAGCTCGGCATCGCGCCGATGTTCATCCTGGCCGAGATCGGCGAGCACCTTGCGCCGAAGGCCGCGCTAGACATCGTGCTCTCCAGCCGCGAGCTCGGCGCCGCCGAGGCGCGGGAGCTGGGCCTGGTGTCGCGGGTGGTCACCGACCTGAAGGGCGAGACGGAAAATCTGCTGAAGGAGCTGCGCTCGCGCGACGCCGAGGTGCTGAAGACGAGCAAGCGCTATTTCGGCGCCGTACGCCGCCTCGCGTTGGAAGCGCGCGGCGCATATGCGCTGGTGGAGCAGACGCGCTTCGCGGAGCGGAGAAAGCATTGAACGCTCGCGCCTGGCCCGCGGAGGGCGATTCGCGCGTCCCCTACTGGGTCTACACCGACGAGGCGATCTA